>Ga0210405_10000130_pt1 | contig 103477 bp, 101 predicted proteins | sample IncBWH11MmetaG_FD_155492 | JGI IMG/M metagenome (GOLD analysis project Ga0210405, IMG submission 155492) | Forest soil microbial communities from Barre Woods Harvard Forest LTER site, Petersham, Massachusetts, United States - Inc-BW-H-11-M | ecosystem: Environmental > Terrestrial > Soil >... | reverse complement strand
GAAATGAGAGTAGTTCTGGCTGTGCTCTTTCTCACCCTGGCTACTTTCGCACAATCTAGCGCGCCACCAGTCAGCCAAGACACTGCTGGACCGTGTAGTGTCGCCATCAACGGAAACAACAACCAGGTTTTTACGTGCCAGGGATTCGACGAAAAGACAACGAAGCAAATTCTCGCCATTGTGAATCGCATAGCCGTGAAGCAACTGGATCCAGCCGTTGTGATGGAGAAACTCAACGAAATCCAAAAATCGCTGGGCGACATCAAGCAAATTAACGCGCAACGCCACATAACTGCCGATCAGCGGGCACGTATTTTACCCCTACTAAAGGCGGCAGGCCCTCAGGAACTTTTCTTCGTTTGCTCGCCGGATCCAGAGAGTCAAGCATATTTTAACGAGCTGGCTCAGATGTTCCACGAGGCTCGTTGGGAATTCGTGCCCCACCCGCCTAACTGGGGCACGACAGAACTCTATCCCCAGGGTGTACAGATATTAGTCGCGACGCTTGACACGGATGTTCCCCATGTCGTTCTCAATCTCCAAGGGGCACTAAAAACCGGGGGGATTGACGCGCCCGCTTCCCGTTTCATAATGATGCCCCCGCAGAAATTCGCACTTTACGTGGGGCCGAAGGCACCGGCCAGCCATTGAACGCGCTTCCGTTCTCGTTGATTCCACCGAGTACTCCTGGATCGGGCATCGTATTCCTAACCGCCGTCGTCCGGGCAGTCGTCGGCATCGTTCGAACTCCACGAAATCTGCATACCGCTCTTTACATTATTGGAGCGATGCTGATTTGCGCCTTGGGAGCAACCGGGATCGGATTCGCCTTCGGAAGCGCGGCAGCTGCCGGCTCGTTAGCGGGCATCGCTCTGTCCATTGGGGGAATTGCGGCGTCTATCGAACGCATCCGCCGGTATCGCAAGAGCGCGTCAAAGTACAACCTGAAGCCATTGTAGAGCGGGAAAGGGGGCTTGCTAATGTTTGAGGCTAATAAAATTCGTGAAGCTGAGTTCTTTTACGCACTGTTGTTGGACGAAGAACAAAAGACCAATGATAATTCCGATAGATTTGGGTGGTATCTGAGCGCGTTCTTGTCCGCTACTCGTTCAGTCCTTCAGTACGCACTTAAAGAGGCTGTAGGTTGGGGAAAGACTGGTGGACAGGTATGGTATGACAGCACAATGTCGAAATCGCGTGTGCTTCAGTACTTCAAGGAAAAACGCGATGTTAACATCCACGTCCAGCCAATCGACGCGATCAAGCAAATTGATATATCGCTTTATGACACCATCTGGATGGGCGCGGCGCCTCCAGTACCAGGGCACGTGGGTTGGCCCGCGAAAATATCGGACAATTACAGGTTCGTTGATTGGTCAGGCTCGGAGGGAATTCTCACACTGTGCATCGCGTATTTGCGTGAACTTCGTACATTTGTGCAGGATGGTCAGAACCGTGGATTTTTAAGCCCCTAACTATCGAGGATGGCTTTCACAATGCGCGTTAGTTTTTGATCCGAGGGATCATATCGATCAGGCTTTTTCCGCCTGTATTATCTTAGCTTTTGACTTCTTCCACCTGGCCCTCTGGGATTTTGCGATCGCTTTGCGGGCTTTCAGGCTGTGCGTGTACTTCTTCTTGAGTTTACGGCCGATGGATCTTGCCCGCGTGTTCCCCAATCGCTCCGGCGTGTCATCTCCGATCTTCGATGATACGTCTGATAATCCACCGAGCCCGCCAAATCGCGGATCTTAGCGGTCTGAGTAGGTTGTGTAGCCGCCGCGACGGGCCAGCCCTATGCAGGATTCGTGATCGTTGGGGCTCTTTTTGGTATCCGTACAAGAAGTCGTCATCGTGCCCGTGAAAAGCCGTCATCGGTACTGCCTCTTGCCGCAGCGTGCGCCGGCTATGTTGGCAATGCAAGGCGCGCGATTGCTTCACGGATGGTTTGCACGGGTTTTGCTTTGCGTTGCATCGCGCGGATTCTAGTGCGGCCGAAACTCGGAAGCAATGGCGGCTTGGGAGTACCATATGCGTGCCCAACACGGATGGAATGACCCGGAAAAAATGGACACGCGACAGTCTACGCGCCGTCTAGACACTGCGCTGGGATAACGAGCTAGGAATTCAGCAAACCCGCCATCAGACCTCGCTAGACAGCCGATCGGCGCGGGGAGTGGCCGCGTAAAATTCTGGTTCGACCTAGTGCAGGATGAGCTGGGCTACCCACCGGCAACCTTAGAATCAATGTGGGCCGTGCCACTCGGCCGTTCGCGGTTTCAGTTGGATAACCCGGCAGCAAGCAGCCAACGATTGTGAGGACATCGGACTATGATCGAAACCGTAATTCTTGAACAAGAGAGTGCTCGCGCTCGTTACCGGATGGCCCCGTGCCTGGAGGAACGCGAGCGATACCTCGTCCACCTCATGCGCCGGGGTTTTGGTCCCGCCTATCTGCGGACCGTCTCGTTCTTCCTGTTGCGGATCATCCAATTTCTCGGACTCACCACGCTTCGGATGGTGGGGCTGGAAGAAATCGAACGGGCCGCCCTCGCCTGGGGAGCTTATCGCGGGCCGGATCGTAGAGGAATAATGGGTGACACGACGGTTCGGTTCCCTCGCGTAGCGAAGAATTGGCTTCGTTTTCATGGCCGGCTGGCGTTTGCCTCCGCACCTTCGCACCCGTATGAAAAGGAGATCACAGACTTCAGTGACTTCCTGCGCTCGACCAATGCGACCTCGCCCGCAACGATTGACGCGTACAGGTCGCGAGCGAAGTTGGTTCTTTCCTGGCTGGCCGCAAACGGTCGGACTCTTTCGAGTGTGACTGTGAATGACGTGGATGAGTTCTTCGAGGGCAAACGCGCCCAAGGATGGAGTCTCTCGACACTCGCCAGTCACGGTCAGGCGCTACGGGCCTTCTTCCTGCATGCGGAGGGGCATGGCTGGTGCTCGCCGGGCCTCGCGAGGGCAATCCGAAAACCCGTTCTGCCCAAATACGACGGCGTTTCGAGGGGCCCCACGTGGGGCGATGTTCGCCGCCTTCTCCGATGTGAGAACAAGATGACGACGATTTTCTCGCTGCGCGCGCATGCCATGCTGCTGCTGTGTTCCATCTATGCGCTGCGCAGCAGCGAGGTGTCGGATCTGCGGCTGGTCGACATCGATTGGCGGGAAGAGACGTTCTGCGTCAAGCGCGCCAAGCGCGGTGGCTACCAGCGGTTCCCTCTTCAATATGAGGTCGGGGAAGCAATCTTACGCTATCTGAAGGCGAGGCCGTGCTGCACCTGCCGAAATGTGTTCGTGACGCTCGCGCAGCCGTACCGTCGAGTGTCTGCAGGCGGAATGTATAGCACCGTAAAGCGCCGGTTCAAAGTTCTGGGCATTCAGTCGAAAGGTTGTGGCCCGCACGCCCTCCGCCATGCCTGCGCCACACACCTGCTCAAAAAGGGGACTCCGTTAAAGGACATCGCCGATTTCCTCGGGCATCGGGACACAAGGTTGGTTGGGCTCTACGCGAAATTCGACACGCGGTCTCTGCGCAAGGTCGCCGCCTTCAACCTAAAGGGTCTGTGACCCTTTTCGGCGCGGTTCAAACCTACATCAACGGAAAGCAAGTTCGCGGTGTCCTTTTCGAAGAAGCCGCCAAAATCCTCCGATCGTTTTCGAAGGAAGTCGGTGACGTGCCGCTCGGTACGATCACGCCGGCACAGATCCTAGATTTCCTGAACAGCCCTCAGACCTCCTACGGCACTTGGTCGAAGAAATTCAGTCTTCTCAGATTCTTTTTCGAATACTGGTCGGTGCGCGGGCTGCTCGATCGGTCACCGATGCCGCCGCACATTCGTCCTCCGCTTGTGCTTGCACAAGCCTTCGTGCCTTACGTCTATACCCGTAACGAGGTGCGGCTTCTTCTCCGGGGGACGTCTGCATGGCAGAAGTCTTCGCGGCAAAACATGAAGACAGGCAGGATGGACTCTCGAACGTTACGCATGTTCCTCCTAACTCTTTACGCGACGGGAATGCGGACGGGCGAGGCGCTGACTCTCCTGCGCGAGGACGTGGACGTGAAGCGGTGCGCGATTACCATTCGCGGCGCGCGTTTCGGCCGGGTCCGAAAGATTCCCATCGGGCCGGATCTGTGTGCCAGATTGTGTCGACACAAACACGGCCTTTCGAGAGTGCCTATCGGGAGCCCTTATTTCTTCGTTGGCAAGGACGGCAAGGCCCTCAAGGAACCCGCACTGATAGTCGCGTTCCGCAAACTTCGTCGTCTGGCGGGAATCGAGCGGTACGACGGTGCGATCTATCAGCCGCGCATGCACGACTTACGAGCGACATTCGCGGTGCACCGGCTCACCAGATGGCTCCGGCAGGGCGGGGACCTGAATCGCCTGATCCCAGCGCTTTCCGCGTACATGGGGCAGTGCGGATTGGGCTCGTCCGAGCGATATCTGAGGCTGACGCCGGAACGTTTTCGGAATCACCTCGTCAAGCTGAGCCCGCAGCACCCAAACAGGAAGCGATGGCGCGACGACCGTGGCTTGATGAAATTCTTGGATCAGTTGTGATCTCGCTTTCACTCAAGACCTGGGCGACGCTCTGCGGAAACGTAGCGAGCACGCATTACCCAAAAAAGCTCAAAAGGCGAGCCAACGTTTCTAAATCTTGACGAACCCTACCCAAAGGAAGTGTTCACAATTCTGATTTGGGGTTCGGATCGCGAAAAGTTTGGAACGCCGGAAGACGAGTACAAAGGTTTGCGGGTGTGCGTGACAGGAAAGATAACGAACTATCAGAGCCGGCCTGGATGCGTCGCCCCTTCCATCCCGCCCACAAATAAGTCTTGACTTCGTTCCGCAATCCGCCCATAGTCCGCGCTAGTTTTGCGTCAATTAAGCGATTGTTCAATAGTAAAAGAAGATCGTCAAACATCTGCTTTTATGTTTTGCAACACTCGCGGCCGGTTTCGGCTGGTGCGGGGAGACTTGGTCCGGATGGCTTTCGTTCATGGGGTCTTTGACCCACTGTTTCGGGTGCACCTGTAAGCGAGTGTCTAGCCCGACTTAAGGACTCTTGCTACGGGCGATACGCGACATGCGCCAGGGGGGTTTTCTTGCATACGAACTTCCCTAACCTACGGGCTGGCCGCCGGGAGCTAACAAGAACGGGAACAGGTGAGCAATCGTCGTTCAGTTCAGATGTCAGGATTGCAATAGGGATTTGGACAGTCACTGTCATCACGTTGCTAGTGGTGGCAGAATTGGTTGCAAGCGCTGGAATGGAAAGCCACCCATACAAGAAGCCGCAACTATTTCCGGCTGATCGTCAGGTTGACGCGCTCGGCGCGGAATCGAACATCCACTCGATTCAAGACGTAGATACATACATCAATGCACTTATCCAAAATTATAAGAAGGAGCTTTCGGAAAGATTTGGCGTAATCGACGCGGACCTTTATCGTTTTGGACCGATCGAATCGCGTATCGCTGCTGCCGAGTACGCCGCTATTGGAGACCATAGCAAGAGAATTCCGGAAAAATTCGTCGTGTCCGCCTTTAACGGATTGATGGATGAATGGAATACTCCCTCTTGGGCGCGAATTTCCTTACGGGAGCTTCACGCATACCGAGAGCAGTTGGCTTTGACACGCTATCCAGCATCCGTCGCCAGGGACGATGAGGGCAATCTCTCCGACAGTTGCCGTCCGGTAGAGGCCGTCTTGCTCTTATATCGCCTTGAGCGTAGTGGTGGCGTCTCTCCCGGTCTTAGGCATCTGGTCGAATCCGGGAATTTCAATTATGCAGTCGGGCAGCAAGTATCAGCTGGACCACCCAATACGCGACTCGTCCCAGGCAGCCATGCCGGAGACGATGTAATCCGGAACGCCGCAGCAAATCGGGCCGCAGCATTGGAGCGTGCGCGCGAATACGTCAGCGCCAGGGACGCTTTCTTCTTGGCCCGTCCGAACATAGACCCCGTAGATTATGTCGAACACGTTCTGGGTCTTCTCCAGATCAGCTAGATTCAGGAGGATTGAACATGCGACTCACGCAAATTAGGGGATTCTTGCTGGTTTTCTCGTTTTCAATAGTCTGTCTGATGACGGGGTGCAACTGGGGAAGCAGCGGAAGTGGTGGGGGCGCTCCTGTGGGTGGCTTTTTCGTTTACACGGTGGATCAGCTTGTCGTTGGGGGTGTGGTGGTGTCAACGACGCCCCACCCCGGCGTCAACGTTCAGGGAACCTGGGTTGAAGATATAGGTACTGCGAATGGGGATGTATTTGCATTTGACACAACCACGGAGCCCCCCGATGCGCAATCGCATATTCTTGATGGTCGCATCCCAGCAGAATGGGATTCCCTCGTGGTCTGGAATCAACCATGCGGAACCGAAGTCGATTCAGCTTTTTACTACGTCACTCTGGCTACCCCATATATTGAGTGGTATTGTATACATTCAACTTCCGTTGAAGCGAATCCCTCGTTTTCCGTAAGCGGTTCCTTGCCCAGCACATTCAACGTGAGCTATCAAGGCATATCATCCACTTACGGTATGCCTCAAATGAACGTCTATCAAGGCACTACTTTGATTTCGACCGCAACGGCCTCGAATGTTTCTGCGGGCGGGACGAGTGCCACGTTCAGTTTCCCGAAGCCCTCCTCTGGCTCTTTGGGTTCAGCTCTTTATACGTTTAACTTAACGAACGAAAACTCGGCCGGTATCTACCAAGGAATCGGAGCGGGATTCTTCAGCGTTGGATCGAACAACACGTCGGAGACCACCCCGTACGGCATCGACGCGTTCGATACGGGCTCGTACGTGGAGACGTGCGTCACCGGCAGACCCTGCACGCAGTCAGCCACGACTTCGTCTGGTTCTGGGTATATCGACACACTCGCGACGCCCGGAAAAGTTTGTTTGAACGATTCCGCTTGCGTCGCTGTAGGGGCCTATCCTACCTCCGTGAAAGCTTACGGCAGCGCGGCAAAGGCCGATGGCGGCAGCACCAACTGTGTACGGGAAGGTTCCATAATAAGTTGCACAGTTACGATTGACTACTTGACGGAGCCGCAGTACGCCATCAATACAAACTACGGAAGTAACACCGCGACCATTGTTTCGATTCCGACCATGACTGTGTCGGCGACGCTCTCAGTTGGAAATCAGCCAGTCGCGGTTGCACTGGATTCAAAGCAGACGTATGCCTACGTTGCGAATTACGGTTCATCCTCAATAACCAAGATCGATCTCGCTACCAATTCGGTAGTGGGGACCCTGGCTGTCGGTACTGCACCTGCTTCGTTAGCACTGGACCCAAGCGGCACGAGCCTATGGATCGGCGGTCTCAATTACATATCGAATGTGAACCTCTCCACTTTCTCAGTGACCTCCACCACTCCCGTTTCCGGGCAGGTCACTTCTCTCGGAATTTCGGCTGCGCAGAATGCTTGGGTTTTCACGGCCATTTCGAGTGATCTGAGCACGTTTAGCGCAGAGGATGTCACTATCTCAAGTCCCGGAACCGTTCATTCGGACGCGGTTGTCGCTACGGCCGGAACTCTGTTTTCTGGCAGCGGAACAAGTTCGACTCCGCCTCCATATCTAAACTCTAACGTGGTCGTAAGCGCGAGCGACGGTAACGGCGTTGCCGTCACCAGTAGCCCGACGGGTTTTGTTGTTCTCGATCTCGTGGCGCATACGCAGATTATGCAAGGTACAACGGCGACTCCAGTACGGGGAATCGCAGTTGACCCAGCTCAATCAGTTGCATATCTGACGGCACCGGCGTCCAATTTAGTTATTACGGCTCCCCTTCCCACGCAGTAGGAGGGCGCGCGTGCAAGTGAACCTTCGCGACTTATTTGTAAAACGAATATCCAGCGAAGAAAACGTTGAAGTCTGCGCCGGGATTGACGGCGCCGCGATAAGCATTTGAAATGTGCTGAAACTTGTACCCGACCATCCAAGCTCGCGTGCGCGAGGAATTGAAACGCTGGAAACCGGCTTGGAGATCGAACGCAAAGTTGAACTGCTCTTCGCCAGGGACGTTTACCGGGACCGGGACGACGGACGCCACAAAGCCACCCGTTGAAGCGCCGAATAGCTGCAATGTATGGTGACGGAAGAAATTGAATTTGAGACCGATGGGGCTTACGCCACCGCCGTAAACAACTTGATGACCGCTTGTGACGAACGAAATCCCAGCAGGTGTCTGGCTAACGGCGATAACCCTAGGCTGCCTGACAATCTCGACGGGAGCCACATCAATCGTCCATTCAAAGGAGAATCGATGCTTATCCACGAGAATGCGACCGTAGCGAAATGCGATCACGCCCAATTGATTGTCGCCACTGATGGCGATCACATGTGGCGAACCTAAAGAGTATGCCCCCCAAGCGCCAAATTCATTTTTGGGCTGGGCTGGACGGGCGTTCTGGCCACGTGCGACAAGAGAGAGTAGGAGCGTTCCGAAAAGAACGCAAGCCGACTTCAGCCTGGAGTGCCACACCCTACGAATCTTGTTTGGCGGGTGTCCCAGCCTTTCGGAAGGTATCATTCGCTTTGATTCACGCGGTTGCGATTGATGTACGGAGACGGGCAATGGTACCACCACAGTAGTTGACATGGAAGTTGATCGGTTTTGGGATTGGGCGCATGTTACACCCTTCGGTTTGAAGCTGTGAAAAAAACCCAGCCACCAAAATGGCTTTGAAAACCTTTCTCAATTAGATGCTCTGTGAGCGATTATTCGGACATCGCTAGACATTTTCCTTGTCCAAAAAATGCGCGAAAAACAAGGCGAATAGGTTTTTTCACAGCTTCTTTTTGAAGGGTCCGGGTTTAGATGCCCTTCGAAGCGACACTTTCGGTTCTCAGGATGAATTGCGCCATAGCGCAATTCACGGGCGCGCACGGCACGATCACTACCTCGCTTGGCCCTGAAATGTGGCATGGTCAAGTGACACAGGGATACCTTGTGGTGTGGGATGACTGCAAGGCGGCTGCTTTCGTCGTGGGCAGCAGAATCCGGAAGGTGGAGAAGGAATAGCGGCGCGAACTTCGTCACGTTAAATCCGATAGCCGTAAGGAATTTGCAGGCGCGCTATCGCCCAAGTTCATAGCTGCCAAGGTCTGGAAGAACTTGGAAATCGCGCATCCAGGCGCCGCATCAACTCGATGGCATCATCAATTGCATCCAGGAACGCGTTTTCTCGTGCGGGCGATGGCCGGCCCCGCAAAATGATCATGGCGGCGAATTCCTTTCAACAGGCTTGCCTTTTTGCTTCGCGCGGCAGCGCCGGGATCCGAATTAATTAATCGCAATAATTCCGTAACGGAGTGAACGCCGCCCTTATGAATCGGATGTGCGTTCGCTTTGACTGTTTCGGTCGCAACGTCTGCCGCCTGCGAAACCGGCACGGACCTGGGTACGGGCAGTTGTGGCATCGGCGGATTCAAAAGGGAGCGCAACAGAAACGCCAGCGCCAAAATAATCAGGACAATCAAAATCGTGACGGCGACCTTATGGGCGCGGTTGCTCACTGGGAAACCTCGTCGGCTTCGCCGCCCAGGAGCATTCTTTTGTGAATTACATCGGCCAGGATTTCCGTCTCGTGCTCGCGCTGAACATTGTTCCAATAATTTTTCCTGCTTTGCATGAGAGCGTTCAGGAGTGAGCTACAGACAGCGCAGAGCATGTCTTTCGTAAACGTGCGAGGAAAAGCCAGAGGAATTCCGCAGTAGTCGCACTTCTTTTCCGCGTGCGGTTCAATGCCGCACATACGCTCAAGGTCGGCTGTGGTGAGTCTTACGTGAGGTTTGGAACTAGACGGGCGTGCGTTATTATTCGATGCAGCCATCGGATCTCCTGTACCGAGATTTGGTGGTTAGGGGATCGTCAGCGCGTCAACGCCGGCGATTCCCGCTTACTGCTTAACTGTTCTTTTTCTCCGCGGCGCGATTTTCCAAAGCTTTTTCCACTGCGCGCCGAACCAGTTCAGAAATCGGAATTCCGGATTCATCCGACCAATTGCGCAAAGCAGCCGCTTTGTCCGCGCCCAAATTCGCCGAAATGTGGGAGCCCTTCTCCCTATCCACAATCCCTTTCGATGGACGCCCGCGCTTTGCTTTTGCTTTCATTCCGGAATCATACCCCCTTTCCTTTAGTTGTCAAGTAATAATAGCAAAATACTTTGTTACTTTTTCTTCTGGGAATCCGCAACGAACTTGCAACCGCGGACCATCCGTATTAAAGATCCCTCCTGGCCGGAACATTCCACATTTTATTTCTCCGGAGGACCCAAAGAAGAAATTTTTCCAAAGACTCCCCCGAGCAAATTTTTCTCCTCCCCGCGCTCGTTGGGTACGTTTGGGGTACGCCGAAAAGGCTCTAGAAGACCCCTGGAATTCTGAAAACTCCGCTGGGATTTTACGATCGACTTCCCAGGCGGCGAGAATTTTGCGAAAACAGGCGAAGCGATTCTAAAGGATTTGATCCCCCTATTTTTCAACACGTCGCCTCCTTCGCATGAAAACACGCGTTTTTATTGGCTTTCTTGCATGTTTCGCCCCGCGCACAGGATTCCCTGTGATCCGCGCGTAAATCTGCGCAGTTTTCTACCGCGTCACTCGCGCATGTTTCTCTACGGGCCTGCTATCGCGTTTTGGACTAGGCCGCGCGCAGTTCTTCCAAGGCCCGCAGATAGACGCGCAGCTGCGCGGCACCTATCGCTCTGCGGTATCCCCCGAAGTACTGCGCGGAATAGCTGTTCGTCTCTGCCGTCCCGTGGTAGCTATACCGGTTAACGCGTCCTAGGCCCGCGTCAACGGTTCCGTTGCGGTATCCGTCCTTATACGCTTCGCTTTGATCCATTGGCCTCCTGTGCGGGCGTGCTAATACCTTTGCGCAGCGAATAGGGTGCTACACGTCCGCATCTATAGAATGAATTCCTTCGGCGCGTCCAGGGACACGCCTACGCAATTCACTCCGTTACATTGCAGACTTCGACGGGCCTCTAGCGGCTCACTCGCCTAGCGGGGAAGCTTGCGGCATTGGTTGTGCGTGATCCGGTTGCTAGGTGCCACCGTAAGGCCCACTGCGAATGGGCCTCCCGCTAGTCCCTAGGCGTTTGTTTTTGCGGCCTCTGCTTCCTTGACAGCCTGTTGAAATAGTCCGAATTCATGCGGGAGATGCTTTTCGAAGTACTGGCGCAATTCTGCGGGGAGTCCATTCCAGCGCTCTGCAATTTCCTCCGCCGGATCACTTTCGAAAATATCGTAATCAATGCACGTGTAGGACAGGGAGCGATAACCATTTTTCGCGGATGCGTCCAGGACAAAAACATCTTGCACAATTCCGCCCTCCACAGTTACCACTGGCCCGGTAGCGGAGTACTCGGAAGTCTTTTCAAACACTGCAGCAAGCTTTTTGTTAGCCGTGGCATTTCGCCCTTGTTCCAATGCAGAGGCCGCGCTACGCAAGAGTGCTGCTAGTTTCTTATTGGCCATTCTGTGATCCTCCTTGATTCGAATTTGTGATCCGCCCATCTAGGCCGCGTGCTTCCAAACTTCTTTCGTGCGTTTGACACGACAGACTTGGTTCCATTCACCAATCTGCACACCGTGCCAGACATATTGATCCGGACCAACAAACCAAACGTCTGTGCGCGTTCGTCCGATGTTGTGGCTGCCTTCGCGGTAGGACATCAGGGGAAACGAAAGATTACCGGGCCAATTCGTCAACTTGTATTTCCCGTCTGTTTTGGTGAGATAGAAAAACGATTTGCCGTCTTTCAGCATTTGACCTAGCGCGATATCGGCGCAGCAATCCCAGCAAATTTCGCGCTGGATGCCGTCAACGGTGAATATCCCTGTTCCGGTCGTGTGTTCGCCGTGCTGTGAGGGTTCGTGTCCGCAATGAAGCATTAGTTTGCCTCCTCTTCGTCTGTCTCTTCGTCTTCGGGATACATTTCGTCCAGGTATTTTTCCGCCTCTTCTTGCGTATCGAACACACTCCACTCTGTGCAATCCATGTATCCGGGAGCGGACAGACGTGCGCCGTATCCTTGAATCAGTTCCCAAGACACGGGAATTCCTTCGCAGTAGTTCACTAACCCGTCACTGTCTGCGGGCTCTTGCTTTCCTACTAGGTCTGCGTCAACGAATTCCGTACCTTGTGAAGTCTCGACGCGGTACCAGGAGCATTTGCGCGTGATTTGCCGTTGCATGAATCCCATGTTAGTTAGCCTCCTGTTCGCTGATTTGTTCTGCGGGGGTGTACGCGTCAAGAATTGGCGCAATTCTTTCCCATTCCGCGCGGCTGATTACGTGGCATCCCGCGCGCAAGGTACCGTCCGCATCGATGGAATCAAGCTTGTACGGGCCTAGATGGCACGTGTGTCCGTTCGTGTGCCACGTCTCACCGCGGGAAAGGACTGCGCGTATGAGGGTTAATGCGCGTTTTGCATGGGCCACGGGGACCACTGCGCCGCGGGACGTTTCCACATTTTCATCCTTGACGCGCAGCATGGTAGGAACGTCATACGGCAGAGAGATTGTTAGCAGACTGCCTCCGCGCCATTCGCCGATAGCGCTAGCCATGCGCGCGAGTCTTTCTGCTTTCTCCCGTTTAGTCTTTTCCGTTTCTGCTTTCTGGCGCGCGGATTCTTTCGCCTTGATAGCTTTCATTTGCTGGGAATCCAGCGCGGGGACATCGGCTAGCGGTTTGTTGCGGAGGCCGAAAAACAGCACATACGCGTTGCGTTCGTCTGTCAGTTTTTGCGCTGTCCCGTGTTCTGATTCCTTGCGCCAAGAACTGCGAGCCCGCGCTGCAGTCAATAAATGCTGTTCGATATCGTATGCGTATCCCTCTAATTGCTTTTTGTGCTGGGCTTGTGCGTTGTACTTCAAATCGAATTGCTGCAAACGAGTGACGCGGAATTTCGGAATTCCCGGAGGGATTGCGGAAAGGGTTTCCCGTGTTTGGCCCGATGTTGTTACTGTAGTGGTGTCTGAATTCCACAGGACTGCATTACCGCGTTTCGTGGTAACGTGGCGCGCAATTTCCCAGTGTGATCCGTAGGACCAAATGGAACTATCCCGGAAGAAAAAATTTCCTTGGGCGTTTCGGGCTTCGCTCTGTACTTTGTGAGCCCATAAATGGGGAATCTCTCCGGAGGAGAAAACGTGTTTCGTTCGCTTGCGGGATTTTGCGGCCTCTAAGACTTTCGACGCGGATACGCTGATTGCCATACCGCTTGTTGCGCCTTGATAATGCATACATCCTCCTGTACCGAGAATTTGAAAACGCGAACGCGTCAACGTCCGCAACGTCTAAAGCAAGCCTGCCGTCTTGAACTGTCGCGCGTAGTTACGCACACGTTCTGCGCGCATCCTTGCGGCTGTTTTTCGTGCGTCCATTTACCTTGCCTCCTTGCGGTAAACTGCCAGCGCTGCGCGTACGTGATCCGCGTACTCGCGTTCTTGGACCAATTGCCCGGTATAACTGTCTAGGTTGCGGAACTGCCGTGCGTCCTTCCGGTTTTTGCTCTGCTGTTTTTCCTGTTCGCGATACATTGGTGGTGCCTCCTTATAGAAGTGTGCTGCTACTTCGCGTCCCGTTTCGCGTCCACAATCAATCGTGCCAAGCGATTAATCTCTAGACTTGCGTTCTGCCATTTCGCAGAGGACGGCGGATTATTCATTTGAACCGTTTGGTGTTCTGCAATGATTTGCTCTATGCGGGAAACATATGTTGCCAGCTGCATTAGCGTGCCTCCTGATAGAGTCTTGTGATGTAGTCTTCCTCTGTTTCCGACAAGAGACGCACAGGCTCGCATTCGCTGGCGTGCAGCAATTGACAGATGGAAACAAACGGAGTGACTGTGCGGAGTCTTACTGCGATTGTGAGTACTGCTTTTGCTTTGCTGATTCTCGGGCTCATGGTGCTATCCTTCACTGCCTTAACTGGTGTCAGTGTCTCAATAAACTAATTAGTTGTCAACTAACTAGTGAGGCAGAGAGCGCAAGAGACAACGATATATTTTGTTGTCAACTAAGCGATTGGCAGGAGTTTGCGGGGCGAGACGCCTAATTAATGTGCAAGTGTTGGAGCGAGGCAGGGAACTGAAGTGTTGGGCAAAATCCATGCGCGGAATTCCAAGCTTCGGCGGGAGTTCGGTAACGTTTTGTTACCACTTTCAGTAAGTCAAACATTTTTAACGTGTTATGCGAGCGTTTGACCTTTGCCTTGGATCATCGCAACTGATAGTACATCAGACTTTCAATCCGATAGACTGCTGTAATACATTGATAACACGCATATTGAATCCATATATCACCAAGATGATAACAGTCCGTTTGATCCAGAATTGCAACGGACCATCCCGCAACGAATCGTTTTTTCATAGACTTAGGCAAGAATCGCTCGAATCAGGGAGGGGGAAAATTCTGTTCGCCTGGTATTCATTTTCGAATCTCGCCGGCGAAAGTGTGGGTGTCTTGACTCTCTCGGAAAGCATGCTTACTAAAGAGCTTAGCCGGATGCCGTCGCCCCCGCGGCGGTCTCGCCAATTGATGCTGAGGCTGACACATTTGGATAAATCCTGAAATTTTGACTCCTGTTTTTGATGCCGGTGGCGGTCGCCCGTGCCTACGGATCTTATTTGTGCAGCACCAGGTACCCATCTCTTGCAAATTTGCGTGGCTAGGAAGCTCGATCGGAATGGCTGAAACCCGCGACCAGCTCGGAGAATTGGGATGGGAATCTGGCCGAACAATCAGATTGAATCTGACTCAGCGTCCGCATTCCCGCCTCCGACCGAATTCCGTGAATCGAGTTTCGAAATCCTGAAATTGAATCTGCAGAGGATCGGTTTGTGAATTGGAATTGGGGTGAATCGCTCGCGGTACACCTACCGATACACCGATACACTTTGGGACCGATACACCCAGCGATACACCCAGCGATACACCCTTCGTAAATTATTGATTATGTGCTTGTTAAGGGTGTATCGCTACTTTCAAGACGAGGGGTGTATCGGTATTTCAGAGAGTGAAAATCAGAGAACCACATCTAAGCGACAGAAAACACACCACTTATAGATAATGTATCAGGTGTATCGCTCTTAGTACACACCAAAAACGATACACCCAACTCTACCGACCATCCTCCGTGTGGGACACTACGGATGGATCGGTCGAGTGCCGTGCAGTGAAAAATTCGATACACATTTGCGCCCCAAACTTCTGTTCGCCGATCCGGCATTCTCAACTCGATTTCTAAATCCCCGCCGCGGGAACTCGGTGCCGCTTCATTTCGCCTGCAAAGCTCCGTTCCCGGCATGCAGGAAATCCATTCCCAACTCCGATCGCCCTTACCGCTCTAGTTTACTGTGCGGGCCTCGGAGCCATTCGTCCCGCAAGGGCTCGGTGGCAGACGCCCGCCAGAATCCATCGCCTCGCTACGGAGTCCCTATTGCCACAGGGACCGGTCTGTAACGTTTCCTCCCCATTCGCCTGGTCGCCATACCCCAAATCCCATCATCGGCCAAAAAGAGTAATTAACAGTAAAATAACTTTAATAAGTTTACAGAAAATCGTTGACAAATCGGCAACCGCGCCGTACCGTTAAAGTATGGAGACCACCGCGAAGAAAAGGAAGCGAGGCCGGCCGCCCCGCACGGATGGCGGAGCGATGCGCTTCACGACCGTCCTGCCGAAGCCGACCGCGGATCTGATTTTGGCGATGGCAAAAGAATCCGACCGGACCCCGCACTACTGGACCGTGAAAATCCTTACGGAAGCTGCAGAGGCTTACGGTCGGAAACGTAAGGCGAGAGCTGACGCCGTGGCGGAGCAATTCAAGCGACACGCACAGCGGGGAACACTACTGCCAGAGGATGATCCTATAGATGTCACAGCACCCACGGAGACCGCTGACGAGCTAATCCGGGCTGCAGCTGCGGACCTTGAATCGAGTGAACATGGAAAACAATAGCGCGCACGTGGCGCTGCATGGAACGCTCGCCACCGTGGTGTTCTGCGCAGCCGTTGGCGTTTTCTTTCACGTCGCCCCGTATCACCAGATGCCAACACCGGAGATCACTACCCCGGCCGTGGATTGCTTGCCGAGCGGCTCCGGAGGCCCCTGTATTCCGTTCGACAAGATTCAGGAAATGATGAGCGCACAGCCCGACGTACCGGAAGTTATTCCGGCAAACCCAGCCGCAGTCAACGAGGAGAAAATCTGATGGCAGACAATTTTCAAAGCAAGCCTGTTGCGAAATCACCGCGTGCTGCAAAAACCGTTCAAGTCGTCAAGCCGGGGCAGAACGCGGACGCAGTGAGCGGGGAATCGATCAATGCAACAGCTTTGGCATTTATTCGCGCGTTCAAGAAGGCTAAGGCCAAGCAGGAATAAATCGGCAGCCGACACCGGGAAGTTCGGGGTTTCAAGGAGAATAAAATGGCAAAAGAATTGACGAAAAGGCAAGAGACGTTGGCACTCATGGCCGCGGTGATTTTTGGTGCGTTGCCGGAGAATCTTTCGAACAGATCTACGTCGGAGGCGATTGCCGCTGCGAACGCGCTGCTTCAAGAAGTGGAAAAGACTTCCGAACAGTTTAGTAGTTGATGTGCGACTGGAAGGAAGTACAGAGGATCCGTGATTAGTTCAGCTGGCATCGACGAAACCAAGTACTCGAAGATCGCGAGGGCGGCGAGCGACGTGCAATTTCGTTTGCCCCAGCCTGTTTTTGAGATTCTGAGCGAGATCGGCATCTACATGTATGTGAGAGAAACGGTCGCCGTCGCATACGCGATGAGCACATATCCCCACCGTGCGCTTGTGCATATGTATTCCCGACTGGAAGGCCACGAACGATTCGATATTGAATTCGTAATCGCGCACGAGTTTGCGCACATTTACCTTGGTCATCTTTTGATTTCTCGTCCGACGAAACGGCAAACTCGGGAGGATGAAATTGCCGCGAATCTACAGGCGGAGACTTGGGGTTTTGAGATGCCTCGGGATGTCCGCCAAACTTTGATTAATCTCGCGATTGAACAGGCAACGGATCCCGAAGTCATCGCGGAATATATCAAGGAACAAAAGTCAGTGCCGCAAGAAAGTCCCTAAATAAATGACCCTCTTTGAAGCCATTAAAATATACGGGCGAAATATCAATTGCATCCGTGCTGTGACTGACTTGAGTTTGGACGAAATCTTTATCCAAATGATAGACGCCGGCCATGGGCTGGTGATTGATTTTTCCCAAGTACCCAAAGAGTTTCTTACGGATGAATGCGTAACAATAATTACGATAGGTCACATGATTTCATACATGTCGGAGGCAGAGCGAGCGACCACATGTTTGCATGAAGCAACCCATGCGGAATATATGGAACAAGCGGGTTGGATAACACTGTTTTGTACGCCAGGAGCGGTCTATAGAGACGGCAATATTGTTGAAGCTGGCGGCATAGCTTGGGGCGCGGGACCGCGAATGACCGATTTAGAACGCGCGAAGGTTGCTCTTGCTCCGGAAATGCTAGTAGAACTGCTGGGCGGAATAGAAAAAGACGGCGCTTATAAGCAAGACCGCCGAGATTTAGTCAAGTATCTGGATGAGCGAGCTTACACGTTAGAGGAGCGTGATCGACTCATTGCCAAAGCCAAATACAACATTCTGGTTGAAGCAGAATCGGAGACGTTTCGTGGCAACATTTTGAAGAGAGCCCGTTTCTATCGAAGCATTTTCGATCGCCTAACACGATATCCCTATGAAAAGCGAAGACTCGGGACAGTGCCGAATGCCTGAACCCAAACACAAATTCCTGGATATCCTGTGCGTGGCGGGTTGCGGCCGTCGCCTCCATATTGATCTAGGCCCTAGGGGACGCACCCCCAAGGAAAAAGAAAAGTTTTGCCAGGAAGACGATTGCATTCAACAACGCGAGATTAACCTAGCGTTTGCACGGGTCGCCGCGAACGAGGAATACAATGCATCTTCTGCGCCCAGCGAGCAAACGGAACGATTTGGAAAACCGAAAGAAGACGTGGAAACCTCTAAAGGGCTTGTCACGTTGACGGCAAAGAATTCCGAAGACCGAATTGCAGATTCGGAACAGGGCGGCGTAACAAAAGTCGCTGCCCCAGAAGCCGAACGAAGGCAGCCGAGCTATTTGAAATCTGTTGCCCAAGTTGTCATCGTGACTCCCACCACGGGTCTGCCGATCACGAATAACGAAGGTGATCTTGTACACACGATTCCGTTGGAGCATTCCATTACATCACCGCCGCACAGGGGTCCGCGATCCAAGCGCACAGAAAGAGCAAAACCGATTCCCTGCCCCCACGGAAAGAAAAGGGATTGCAGCATTTGCAAATTTGGTAAGTATGCCGTACCGGAATTATTTTACCGGAAGCCGCAGGAAGCCACGGCGGAAGAAATAACACTGCAGGCGGTGGGTCCGCCACCATTATCCGAATTCTATGCGTTGGGAATTCCGCCCATGCTTCTGCCGGAAAATTGTGACAGTTTGAAACCAGAAGATCAAAAACAAATCATGCGAGCGCAGAAAGCCGAAGTGGAACGTCGCGTGAAAGAATCTTCGCGTTGGCCCCACGATATTCGCAGCAACGCGATTCTTCCCGCACGGGTTGTCCTTGGGTTAAGAGAGTCGCGAATACTATCGTGGCTAGAAAACCCTGTGATTCGAGCAGGCGGGACCCCCACGGTTGAAGAAAGGCTTAAAAACGCGGATTCCTTTGAGTGGATAAAAACTCCGAAACCTTTATCGGATTCCGGTCAAACGCAACCTAGTGGGCAGCCGGAAGTTTATTTTTACGAAGGGCAAATCTACGAACTGAAGAAAGAGCGCCGGGGAATTTCTCAGACGAATCCAGATTATGCGCTGTTTCCCTTGCCAAAATTGAGAAAGTTACGCAAACAAATCACGCAGGAAATTAATCTGGTCAAGAAGTTGCAGCGGGAACAGGAGCAAAGACAAAAAGCCAAGAAAGTTCGCGTGATCCCGTCGGCCCCGGTACCGTCAGTCGTATTGCAGACATTACAGGAGCCGATAGGAAACGATCAAATGATCGCAGCCGGTTACGAGCAAGTAGTTGTCGCGAAGCCGAAGGAAAAAATCTTAGTGGTGAAAACCATGTCTCCGAAAATGTATATCACGGATGGCGACATTAAAAACTATGTAAGTCGCCGATTGGATCTAGGCCCGTGGAGCCGAACACTTTTCGAGAATGAAGTTATCCGACGTGTGATTCACACCGGAATTTCGCGGCCGACTCCGGAAAGAGAAGCAGGTTACTTGGATCTTCATGTCGAACTGCAGGAAGAATTTCCGTCCGTCTTCGATGGTGGCGCGATTGACTATGCCGGCCGGAGTAAACGGCCACGACATCTTTGGGAAATGTATGTGGAGGATGAGCGGGATCCGGAAGAAGACGGGAAAGAAAATGCTGCCATGATTCACAAGACGCAGGGGGGTGCGATCGGTGGCTCCATCTACGGGCAGGGATACAGTGTAGTCGGCACGGGAGAAGACACGCGTTTGCGCGCCAGGGCTCTGGAATCCTTTGACAATACAGGCAAACGAGAAGGTATCGGCGGGACTCCTGCAGGGGCCGACAGCTACAGTGATTGGGGCGGCGACCTTGATTCCGGGAATTACGGCGAGGAGGAATGAGCCACGTAAGAGGTTGAAAGAATTAGAGATATCCCCCAGGATTCCACCCCGCCGAAAAACCATCCCTAGTATATGAAGGGAAGTCCAATGCGACACAGCTGACAACTTCGGCCATGGGGCGCGCAACAAAATCCCAGAAGCGAGGTAATCAAAGACGGCGACGACCCGAGGGCAAGACGATGAAGATCAAGAGTATCGCATCAAATTTTTACACCGGTCGTTGTTTGTTCAGGCACGAAAAACGCAAACCAACGACGAAATCGAAAATAGTTCGGGCGGGCTATGAATATCAGCACTGGTTAGAAGGGCTAGGGATATTTCTTCCGCACAGCATCATTGAACCTTGCCCCGCAATGTACCGTAATGCAAACGGGGTAAGGATGAACTTCGCAAAGTGGAAAAACCAATTGGAAGCGCGATGCAAAGCGTTCCTAGCAGGCGTCAAAGAAACAATGCAAGAGCCCGTAGTGCGATTCATGGAACAAGAAAACGTCGGAGCTGTTCTTGCAGGCGGCCAGCATGTGAACTGTTGTCATCTTTCTTGCCCCGTGTGCGGACAGTGGGAAATCCACATCCGTTCTGCTTTTGCCCGTACCGGCATAGACGAGTACGAAGGTGGAAAGGGATATCTTGGTGTAGAGACACGAGGGCGTACAACGGGTCGGCGGGATGCCCTGTGCATCGGCGCGGAATGCGAATTCGGACACAGCTTTAATATTGTTTTTCAGCAATCAAAGGGCTTGGAACTTGTTCAAATTGAAGTATTGAAAAAGGACTGGGACGCTTGGGAAGCAGAACGAAGTAAGAAAACAGCCGCAGCAACGCGGTAAGTTTTCTGGTGAAAGAAGTCGGCGAAAACCATGGGTTCCTCGGTGAATGCCGCTCCGCAGTCGCATTAACACACCACATTCGATTTACCCGAGGACACACATGAACACGAAAGAGAAATCAGGAATTCTAATCACTTGGCTATTCGCCAAGAAATTCGGATTCGTCGCCGTCTACACGAACGGCGTCACGCAAAAATATTTTCTGCATTCTAGCAAAATTGAATCCGGTGCCCCGGCCGTAGGCTCCGTTGTGTATTTTGATGTGAGCCCGGTTCGGGAAGGTGTATTGCCCAGCGCGATCCACGCGATCATCGTGCCGCAGTCTGACGATAAGGCCGGTGTGTAATGGGCGCCCAGCCAATTCAGTTTGCATCAGTGCCTAAACCGGTGCCTGATCTAAACGAAATTCAAAAAGCTTGCAAAGTTGTCATCGGAACCGGGCGTGGACGCATTGTAGAAATCCGGGCGATGAATACCCCGGAACGAACTTGGTCCGGCTATTATTCAGACAGTTCCTTCGTACAGCATGTGTACGATTTGTCCGCGAAGGAAACGACCCCGAACGTGTACTGGACGATTCAAAACATCAGTCGCGGGCTCGTCAACGCGGGGAATGCACTTATCCCCGGCGTGTCCAACACAACCAAAGATTCCTTAATTGACCGCTTCGTGTATCTCCCGGTTGACTGCGATCCCAAGCGACCCGCCGGCACTTCGGCAACGGATACAGAAAAGGCATACGCTCGCGATGTCGCCGAGGGTGTCCGAGATTTCCTATCGATTGAGTACGGGATGGAATCTATCCTAGCGGATAGCGGAAATGGCTATCACATCTTGATGCCGATTGACTTGGAGGCCTCGCCGGAAAATATCAAACTTGTAAGAGGGTTACTGAAGGCTCTTAAACATAAGTTTGAGAGTCCTGAAGTTAGCGTGGATACTTCGGTCTATAACCCGTCACGCATCCTGAAAATTTACGGATCCGTCGCGCGCAAGGGCGAGCATACCGATTCGCGGCCGTGGAGAACTTCGCGACTTGTCGATGTGCCGAGTGTCCCCACGATTGTAACGAAAGAAGCGCTCCGCGAATTGCTCGCTAATCTTACTAAGGCGATGCCGCTGGAAGAAATCTCTGAAATAACGGAGGGGAAGAAATACGAACCGCCGGCTCGTGGTATCAGGTTTACTGAGAACCGGAACAACGCTGTCCATGATTACTGCTTTGATTTATGGCGCAAGACAAGTATTTCGGTGGATGAGCTTCGGGAGAGAGTCTACGAATTCAACCGGGAGCATTGCTTACCGCCGTTGGACGAAGAAGAGATTGAAAGGACAACGTTAAGCTCTGTTCAAAAGCACCCGAGGATGAAAGACGAAATTGTCTTATTCGGCGGCCAACCGAGCGCGTCACTGTCGGCATTGACCGGCAGTTATCCTATCACGGGCAGTTCGCTAGATCGGACTTCATCGGTCGCACAAGTGGAACCTGTACAGCCATTCGTTATGGTGGACGGGGACGCGTTCATGCTGGAAAAAATGAAGCCGCGTAAAGTATTGTGCCGAACGAAGGATAAAAAAGAAGCTGTCTTCTACGCCAAGAGCATCAATCAAATATTCGCGTGGCGGGGCAACGGCAAGACGAACTTGGGAATGGGTTTGGTTTGGGCATTTGCCACTGCCGGTTCTTTCCTGAATTTTGAAGTCCCGGAAAAAGTGAACGTTCTCTACATTGAGGGAGAGCTACCTGAAGAACAGGTTCAGGAACGCTGGAAGCAGATTATTGGTAACACGGGCGGTAGAACACGGTTGGTCACATTGGACAAGCAGCCCGAGCATAGGTATCCGTCCCTTGCGTCGGAAGCCGGCATCGCTCGGATGGAGGAAACGCTTAAGAAGTGTGCTGAGGACGGCTTTCAGGTTGACGTGCTGTTCTTAGATTCCATCGGCTCTTTGCTCAATATGGAAGGGAATGAAGAGGGTAACTGGATTCGTGTTCAGTCCTGGTTCATGTCGCTCCGTTCTCGGGGTATATGTCTGTTCTTTATGCACCATGCAGGTAAGTCTGGTTTGTCCCGATCCCACAGCAAGTCGGAAGACATGCTGGATGTTAGCATCAAACTGGATAACCCCACAGAACGTGAAGAGGGCTGTTTACACGCTGTCCTGCACTACGACAAAGCTCGTCACGGGCTGTCGGAGCCGGACGCCGAAATCAAGATGAAACCGGTTCATACCGAAGATTGCGTCTGCCGGAAAATGGGCGGAGTGGTTCTGGGGTGCCGCGGTGACAAAGTGGAATGGCATTACGAGCCCAGTCAAAACGTCAAAAAAGCCCAAGCTTTTGAGATGTGGGCAGCCGGCGGTTCAGTCCGAAGCGTAGCTCGCGACCTTGAAATACCGCAAGGGACGGCTGCCCGATGGCACAGGGAATGGAAGGAAGAGAGCCCTTCAAAACCCGTAGTTGACCTTAATAAGATCTAATAGCGCAATCCGGTTGATTTGAAATCCAAGAATTAATTCCTTTAACAATTTGAAATTTTCCCTGCTTTCGCGCGGGTGTGAGGACGTGTGCCTTTTAAGAAGATCGTAGTTCCCGATGTGTATGTTCCACCGGTACCGCATTTAACAGATCGAGATACGATGCGGGAACCGAGCACGGACAAACTCGTTTGGATCCCGTCGAAGCAGGCTGAGATTGATGCGTTACTTGCTTCGAATACGGCTGCGATCGCCGAAGCAGAGGCCAAGATAGCAGCGCAAAAAGATCGGCACAACAAGATAGCTAAGAAATCCTACCATGCGAAAACTTCCAAGGAAAAACTGGACAAACTGAGTCCGTACCACGAAGAGGCTCCGGAGTTTGATGATGCTCGCAAATATTTTATCGAGAACGGTGTCCGCAATGTGAAGGTGATGCAGTTTTGTTTTGATGCATACCAAACGTCTGCGGACATTCTAGGAATTCCGTTTAATCGCAGCACCGTTGCAATAGGGCCGCTTGTTCAGGCGAAAGAGCTGGGGAAAATAGAAGAGGATTCCCGCAGTCTGAATTTCGAAGCTTTTGACAATCCGGAATTGATGGGGCGGGAGCGTTTATTTCTACCGGCAGAGTTGAAAGCAATTTGGCAGTTTTGCGGCGGTGTTGGGAAATACATTGGGGAATCTCCGGCGAAGTGGTTGGATGATCGCCAGAATTGGCGTCACGACTTGTACTTCGGCGCCTCACAAATTTGCGACAAGACTCTGGACTTGGGTTTGCATAGTCAGATTTGCAATTGGTTCGGACATCTGGATGATTCGAAGTTTCCCCGAGATTACACCCAGGACGATATTCGCAAACTTCTCTTGGAACATTTCGATGGACCGCGCGTGCGCATGTTGTGGAGCTACCGCGGTAGCTATAAGTCCACGCTGAACGTCCTTCGCATCGGGCAGTTGATGACGATCTGCCCTAATTTTACTTTTTTGGTCCTGAGCGCATTCAAAGACCTTGGCGCTGAGTTCGTCACCGAATTCAAAAAATATTGGATCTACGAAGATCTTTCCATGTTGACGCGGTTGCAGTCCCTGTTTCCCGAGTTTTGCTTGAAAGCTTCGAAAGCAGGTGATGAGAAGAGTTTTGAATCACCGCTCGCGAAAAACTTCGGTAAAGAATCGCTTTTGAAGTATTCAAGTTCGAATTCCGGCCTTGGAGGCCAACATTATTATTTCATCGCCGGCGACGATTACGTTCTTCCGAAGAATTCAACCCCGGCCCTCCGCCCTGGTTTGGCCGCAAAGTACCGGCAGGCGAAAGAACTGCTTAACCAAGGCGGTCGCATTTGGTTGATTGGCACGCCGTATTTCGGAGGAACACCGGGAGTCGAAGGCGACTTGTACCACGAGTTGTTGAAAGAAAACGAAAAAGCCGGCGGCGATATGTCTTTTTTGCGGATACCGGCGTACACGGTCAAGCCCGAATTCGAAAAGGTCGAAATTCACAAGCTGGAAGAACGCATGGTCATATTGGCCCGTTCAGACGGCCGTTTGACCTGGAAAGATTTGAAAGAAGATCTTGGTTCGAAACCGGAATCAGAAATCAACTTTCGGAGGCAGAAACTTTGCGAAGGAGTCGCGGATCCGGAAGAAGAGGATTTGCACATTTTCAAAGAGTCCGCCGTGGACGATTGCATCATGGACCCCAGTATGGTCCCCGGTTGGGCAGCCATGAACTTCAATGGAGACACTTATCAGTTTTGGGATTTAGCGTACAGCGCGCGTCCGACAAGTGATGAGTCTGCGGGTTTAGTCGTCAGTCGAGCAATCGATCCCGCAACGAGTTTGTCCCACTTGTTTGTGCGCGGACTTTGGTACGGGCGTGTGGAATCCTCGGAATTAGCCACTCAAATTGTCATCGAGTGGAAAAACTCGATCGGCCGCAGATATCCCTTTCGCGCGATTTGTATCGAGCGGATGGCGATGTGGCAGCATTTCCAAGATGCAATCAACGAACAAGCAAGAATGCGAATAACGAAGGAAGATCTCGCTTTGCTGGGTAGAGCAGATGTACGGCCCCCGCTTAATTTTTTCTCTGTGGACACGCAGTCGGATGCCAAGAATCTTCGAATTCGCGCCCTTCAATTGCTGGTTGCGAGCAAACGAATTCATTTCATCGCAAGTGATCTCGGGGCAACCGGCTGGGACAAGATGCGAGCCGAGTTGTTGGCCTTTGATGGAAAGCCATCCACACGACTAAAAACCGATAATGTTATCGATGTTTTAAGCCTGGCGGCGAAGCATCTCCATGTAATCGGTGAAGTCCTGTTAACGAAACCCCAAGGATTTCAGACGCCGGAGCAATACGGCAAAACCGATCAGTTCGGACGAACGCCAGAGGAGCAAGAAACTGACTTTCGAAAGAAATTAGACAGTGAAGAATTTATCCATGGCCGGGAACGCCTGGCCGAGATGATGTTTTGTCGGCGGCGCATTGAGGATGACCAACAACGCGCGTTTCTAAAAGCAAACGCAACTAAAGCAGAGCCGGAAACAGTCCGTGTCAACGGTATCTACATTCGTAAGCCCGCTCCAATCGACGCTTCTGGCAGGCGCGATCCGGCCACTGGACAGCTCGTGTCGCGTTACGGCTATCCGGTTCGGGGAAAAAATTAATATCAGTCGTTGCGGCAAAAACGTAAGACGTTGGAAGAATTTGTATTAAAGGAGAAAGACTGAGATGGGTGGCTCGCACAACGAAGAAAATACAAGTACGGCTTCACTTTCGCCGAACAACAAATGTCAACACGGCGTTTTCAAGGTTGGAAATCCGAACACAGCTTGCTCCATATGTAGTAGCGCACCGATCCCCAAAGAAGAACTCACTAAAGCAGAAATAAAAGCTCTCAAGCGGCAAAATAAATTGTTTTAACGGGAGAGAGGGCGATGGCGAGTGCTGAAGGTGTTTGCAGCTACTGTGGAAAACTTGCAGAGGATATTCCGGGATTGAGGTTTTTGAGAGGAGTCCTTTTTTCGGATTCCGAAGGCAGACCCCATTGCTTTAGCAAAGCAAATTTTCAGAAACAAAAAGCTGCAGTTGGAGTCGCTAAGAAAAAGGTAGTCATTCCGGATCTAGTCCCGGAGGAACCCGCGTCCGAAACACAGGAGCAAGCAGACTTACTTTGGACTTCAGCTTTGAAAAAAGATATGGCACCAGGCATTGCCGAAGACCGGATTTTGGGAACGGCTGTCAAGTGGTGCCCAATACGTGGATTCGGCTTTATCCTCAGCGAGGACGGCGAAGAATATTACGCCTCGGTCTCTGAGATTGCGGCGGATGAATTCGGTTTTTCTTTTTTAGAAGTTGGTGAAACGGTGTCCTTTCGAACACTGGATCATCGCACCGCACCGAGTAGCGAATTGAGCGCGACTTCTGTGATTCCGGCGCATGTGGACTTGGGGTTGTCGGCGCCAGCGAATTACCGAGAGGAATTCGTCGTCGTAAAATTCGACGACCGGCTAGGAACTGGTCGGTTAGCCAAAGTTTCGGATTCGCGAGCGCCTTGGATCAGCTTTAAGAAGGAAAACGTCATAACAGAAGGCACGATCACTCTTGGAGTCAAAGTGTGGTGTGGATTCCACCGCACGTCTGGTTTTAATTATTTTTCCGCCCATAGGATCGAGATTTGCCGAGAGTGAAGAACTTGTAATTCGAACTGGAAAGGACCCTCAGCCAATCCAGCTCGTTCGCCCCGCAATCAACATGCGAGTTGCGGGGCAGAAATTAGCATTCTCACCGTTCCTCAGCGGTGAGATTGCGGCCTCTGCCGCGAGACCGGGGGCCGCAGAATTTACCGCGAAATGCCGGCACAAGTCGAAAGCGTAAAGCACTTCGGACAATCAGCGGTCGAAAATCCTAAGTAAAAAATATTGAACAGGAAGAGTAGATCCCCGAAGCACGCGAAAGGCAATTGCCGGCAGACAGCGGCTTGATTCTTACGGTTCGCAATAGAGCGTTGTATCGGGAGATTAACGATGAGAAGGACGCAATTTGAAATCTGGCGGGAGCCAGAGGAGAAGCCAGTGCCAACACCAGAAGAGCAACAAGCAGCGCAACAAGCAGAGTGGGATAAAGTTGCCACTTTGAAGAAGGAAATAGAGGAGCGCCGACGCGCCGATCTTGCTCGCGCCAACCCAACCAAAGAGGAATTACTTGCCGACGAGGCGAATCATATAGCGGCCCAGGAGTTCGGACTCGGGGAACCCCGTTATCTAGCGAATCCAGACTCCGCTCAACGTCTTTGGACTCAGCTGAACGGGCGACCGTGCACCAAAGAAAATCTACACGCAGCATTCAATGAGCTGGTTGCGGCGAATGGTATTGCTATCCGCCCACCGGAGCCCGAGGCTCCAAGGGAAAAAACACTCTTGGAACTCGCGGCCGAACGGGGGATTACAAGGGCGGCAATTAACGCGACTTCGGCCGCGCGATTGCGAGAACTAATTAAAGATAAGTATACAGAAATCTTAATTAACGCGGTTTTAGCCGCGCCGGGAAACTAGGAGATAAAAATGCCAATAGAAACAGACGTTCAGGAATTTTTGCAAGCCGCAAGACCTTTAGAGACCCAGGTGTGGATTTCACGACCAACGCATGTCGCGTGCAGACAGTTTCTCGTGGCGTGCAAAATTATTGCTCCGGGGAGCGACGCCGATCGTCACCAATACGGCGTAGCCTTGCTCGAATTGTTGCGCACTAAACAGCTTCCAGTGGCCCCACCGCCCCCTGGTCCGACTGCGGAAGAATTGCAGGCGGAAGCGGATCGTCGGAATTGTGGGGTGATGTTTAAGGATGACGATGAGCCCGCGCCTGTTCGCAAAGTGGACGACTCCGTGTTTTCAGACCCCAGACTGGAACGCAATAAAAGGGTGGAAGCAGAAATGCAACGCCGGGAAGCAGTCGCCAAGGGTGGCCACGCTTTCGTAAGCAAACTGGATGGTCTTGGGGAGGCTGTTCCGGGCCTTAAGGATGAAAACGAGGAAGTTCGCACACCGCAGGGGCGCATCGTGTCATACGCTACGCAGCAACTTCGCGCCGCCAACCGCACCCATAACCAGACTGTGCGGGCGGAATACGCAGCCAAAAAAGCCGCCGCTGAGGCAGCAAAACCGAGAGGACTCTAAAATGACTTTGACGCCAGAAGAAGTAAAAGAATTGCGCGCGGAAGAAACAGCAGAGAAGTCCGCCGAGAAGGCTGCACAGTATAAAGCGGAAAAAGAGTCTGCCGTTGCATCCGTCTGGATTTCGTTCTTAGCGAACCACACGGGAACCCGCGGCATGATTCGCAAAAATGTTTTCCATGCGACGGACGCGAACGTGAGCGTTTTTCAAGGTTTCATGGAGTCCCGCGGCACGGATCAAACTGATCTCGCCGCTGTGGAAGCCGCGTGGCAGGCAGCGGCCGCTGCTGGTGCCATCCACGAATACCGTCTCACGGAGGCACAGCAAGAAGGCGAGACTGTCAAGCACAGCGGAAGAATTAGCAACTCACAGGGACCGATCTGTGACCAGGTTTATCGTCCGTCATTTCCTCTGCCGCCGCTTCCGTACAGCCGTGGCGAGTTGCGGAAGATTTTTGCCGGTAACGATACAGGAAAGATGCGGAGAATTCTGCAGGAGTACGGGAGCGAACGAGTAGACGCGGTTCTCAATAGCATTTCATAGGTGAGCGTGATGATTACAATCGAATCGTTGGAAAAAAGAATCATAGCAATCGAGGATGCGTTACGCACGGCAAAGATTTTGGATAATTCGGTCTTGCCGGCAGCTCAGGTGGATTCTTCCTTAGCCCTGTGGCACCGCCTAGAAGCGACTAAGACTCTTCAATGCGATGTTTCAATTATTTGTCCCGCTTGTAGTCAGAAATCAGGATTCAGCTTCAGCGCGAGCCGAGATGACGAGGATGGTCTAGAACGAATTTTCGAATGTCCGTGTAAAACAAAATTCCGGGCGCGAGTTTGGAAAAACTTGCATTTGGAAAAAGAAAGTCAAGTTTCAGGGTAGGGTTGCAGAAGTAGCAAATCAGAACCAAAAACTTGTAAGGCGGCCGATGGCCGCAAGGAGAAACACAGTGTCAAACAAAGATGTCGTTAAGAAAATCAACAAGCCCGCAGTCCCCTCCATGGGATCGAAAATGAAAACCCCAGATGATTACAGAGACACGACGCGAGAACGCATCGGGAAGCCCCAGCCTGAGGAAGTTGAAACCGCGAAAGATCGTCCGGGCGCTGCGCGTGCCGCCTGTGCGAAACAATATAGAGATACGCAGCGCGGCAATTTTAAACCAACGGAATAAATTGAAATCGCCGCGCAGCGGAAAAAGCGCAAGGAGGGGAGGATGTTATGAGTTTTGCGATCCAAGGAAATGCGGGTGTCGCCGGAGCGTTAGCAACGCTTTCCGGGGCCGCAAGCGCAACTGTCACAGCCGACACCATCGGTAATTATCAGTTCTCCGGCCTTGCGGCCGGTAGCTACACCGTCACACCGAGCTTATCGGGCTATACGTTCGCTCCAAGTTCCCACGGCGAGGGTGTAACGACGGCTAACATTTTGAACGTTGATTTTGTGGCTACCTTAACTTCAGACAGTTCGGCGATTAGCACAATCGATTCTCGCATTTCGCCAAACTCATCTCTGAATCAAAACGGAACTCAGGTCAATATCGTGGGTACGCTGTCCGCCCTACCGCCCGTTGATTCCAGGGCATCCGTGCCGGTGGATTCTAGGGTTACGAAGCCGGTCAATTCTCGAATTTAGATGAAAGTTGTGAATTAAATTCAAAGCCGCGAAGCGGCAAAAGGACGAAACAGACATGGCAATTGGAATAGGAAGTCGGGTGACGTTGGCTGGGGCACCCGTTGGAACAAAGCATGGCACGGTTTTGGCGATGAACGTTGCGGAATCGAAACCATCGGTTGTGGGGACGACAAATTCGGCAGTCCTTTCCGTTGCCGACGTGACAGGTGTGACGGTTCAGTGGGATCTGGAAGCGGGCCCAAACGGAATAAAAACTTATCCGCTAGCTGATCTCGTAGCAACCAGCAGCTAGTCCGGCTGAATATCTGCAAATCTGGGGCGTTCGGACAACGCCTCACACTTTTCTAGGAGCTGGGAAAATGTCGAACAATTCACGGCGTGGCACTAAGGTGAGCAGGCGCTTTGAGAAAGAAGAGAAGCTGCGGCGTGAGCGAAAAGGCTTACCAACCGAGATTTCGCGGACTACCGAGATCCAAACAGAAACGATTGGCGAAGTTCTTGATGTTCCCGATCCCCGCGCCAACGAATTGCCGAACTAGTCCGCTGTACCATCGCTAACGATTCAGGAGTGTCAGATGTACGTTATTCACATAGCCGCAATCGTATTTGTGTCTTTGCTCGCCGCAGGAGTAGTCGGCTTCGGCCTTTGGCTTCGCCCATACCTGCAACGTATTCAGGAAGCAAAATTGCAATCGCTCCACGATGAAAAGGTTCGGCTTGAAATTATGCAAACCGAAGGCGACGCAGTAGAGAAGCAGACCCAGAGATTTGAAACGGCGTTGAAAAAGCAACCGAAGAAGCGGAAGGAACGAACGATTCGCCCCGTGAAGAAAGGCGATAGAAAACGCGCGGTTTCGTCGAAGTAGCCCGCCCTATTACCGTTAAAAATTAAGATATTTCAAAGGAACCCAGTGTCAGTTTCGGAGAAGGCCAAGTCACGTGCCAGAAAGATTCAACGGGAGAGGGCTCGCAGGATTCGAACGGCCATCCTTAACTATTTCGGAAATTGCTGTGCTTGTTGTGGAGAAAGTCATAAGGAATTTCTCACGGTCGATCATAAGAAGGGCGATGGTGCCGAACAGAGAAGACAGCACGGTTGGGGCAGCACTTTCTATCGTTGGTTGTGGAAGCGGATCAAAGAAGACGGCGAAAAAGTCGCCAAGGATTTTCGGCTTCTATGTTTCAACTGCAATTGGTGTTGGGGCTCACTTGGCTATTGTGTGCACGAAGACGATTTGACACCCCGCCGAAAATGACAAGCCTCTGAGGAAATTTAAAATCTTCTTGAGTAGTTTGTGACAAGCCCCTGATAGGTGAAAAGTTTTCCGGAGACATCGTGAGTGAAATTATTTTCAATCAATGCCGTGCGCTAATCGCTCAAGCGGAAGAATCTTTGCAGCGTATTGAAAACCACGCCCTCAAAGTAACCGTAGATTTTGAAAAGCGTATCGCGGAGCTTGAATCAAAGTACGAAAACCTTGCGCAGCAAGTACGCGCACGAGACGTTATATGAGTGAAAGACAACGAGCGGCCGCTCGCAGGACCGGAGCTGAAAACCGAAAACTGAAACGCGGAATTTTTAGTCCGCAATTTGACCGTGAATCAGATGGACGACCCGCCGGATTTGCATCTTTGAAAACTGGTAAAGGTATTCACGATCCGACGCAGATGTGGTCTGTCTTTGGTTGCCATTTGCGTTGGCATATTGCGCGCGGTTTCGTGAATTCGATGTGTTTGTTTTGCCGGCGAGATATGTATCCGGATGATCTGCGGGACTCAGTCCCGCGTCAAATGTCCCGAACGTCATCGACGGATTCTAGCGGAGGTGTAAAAAAAGACGGTAGAAAACAGTGATGAGGTGGGCCGCGATAGTCGGTACTTCGTTTAATTGCATCGGATTTTCCCGTTGTTGCATCCTATGAACAGATAGGCACGTATCGTCTTTACACCGTGCTCGTGCGACGATATAAACGACTCGTGAGAGTCATCCGTGCGAAGCTACTCGGGGAATCAATGCGCGAGGTCGGCGTGCTGGTTCTGGTTTTTGTGCCGCTTGAAGTCTTGATAAGAACTGCGACGCCGACTGTCCCTAGGTATCCGATCTGGACAGGCGGTTGTCTGGATTGGCTGACAGAGCAACTTTTGGCAAGCATTTTCTTTACAATCGCGGCGATCCTTATGTTATACTTGGGTATAAAGATAGAGACGAAAGCGACTGTAGAGTTGGACGGTATGAAAGGAGGCAACCACGATGATACTATCGATCGTTCTGTTTAGCGCCGTTTGCGCTGGAATGGCGTTCGTAGGCTTTCGTGATTTGTCCGGGAAGCCTGAGAACAAACCCTCAAAGAAAAGGGCGGCTGCCAGGGCGTAGACGAGTTTGAAGATCTGGAATGGCCCGGTGCTCTTTGGGGTGCCGGGCCATTTTCTTTGAGAATTAGCCCTCATTAGCCGGTTTCGGTGCATCGGTTGATCCGGCGGCTTGACTTAGGTACTAGGACCATGCCATGATGTTTTTGCCTCGGACTGAAAGTCCAAATCCATGATCTCGACCGGAGAGGCGCCGCTGGACCTAACTTGACGATGTAGGTCAAGAGGGCGGTTGTAAGGGGTCAAATCTTTGGCCGGTTAGCGGCACAGACCGTTATCGGACAAACCGCCAAGGACAGATCACTAACGGGCCATCATCGGTGAAGATGGCGAAGCAAGGATTCACCTTGCACTCCGAAATTACAAGCGGCATTCGCCCGCTGATTTTTGGAGTGCATAATGGCTTCACGAAAAGCTGTAAACCCCATGCCGGCACAAGCGCCGGCACCATCCGTTTCAAATCAACCCCGAGGTTTCAACCGAAAGCGAGCCGCTGAGTATTTGGGTATTGCGGGTTGGGCTCTGCGCGTCCTTATTTGGAACGGGGAATTGAAACCCATTCGTGTAGGGCGACGAGACGTTTTTGATCGGTTGGACCTTGACGCCTGGTTTGACAAAAAGAAAAAAGCCGCCTAGTTGCTAACCACCATCAGTTTTGATTCCGGTTTCGCAGTCCTGGCGGCTTCGCGTTGGCGCTTCAGGTATTCGGTGACGGATTCTCCCGCGTTCTGAATGTCCGTTGAATCTGTGATGTTGTAGCGCTCGAAAACCTCTTCCGTCTTGTGGCCTGAAATCTTCATCGCAACTCCGCGCGGCACACCGGCCCTCACCAGATTACGAACAGCGGATCGGCGCAAATCGTGAAACAGGAATCCTTCTAAACCGGCTTTCTTCGTCGCGATCGTCCATGCCTTTCTAAAGCTTCCGATCGTCTCCCCGTTCCTCAATAAGACATATTCCGCGTTGGGATTCGCTCGCTTAATTCCTTCCAACAGCTCCGGCAGCCCATCAATTAGGGGAATCTCCCGGCCCGCCTTGTTCTTCACATCCTTATCACCTAAGCGAATCACTTTGTTCTTCAGGTCCACACAATCCCACCGTAATTTCTTGATCTCGTCCAAACGCATTCCCGTAAAAAAGCCGATTTGAAGGAATGGCTGAACGTAAGCATAGGGGCGTGAGACAGTCCCTTTAGATTTGTTCACTACTTCCACGCCCAATGCCGCGTAGAGCTTGTCATAGTCTGCGATCTCTAAGAACCCTGTTCGCGCTTCGCCTTCGGGCAGCATCTTGATCTTGGGCGCGTATTTCAGGGAGCCTCGCTCAACTGCCAGCATGAACATTCGACGCAGGGCCGCCAAGGACCGGTTGATCGTTGCGTTGGCTGCGCCCTCTTCCTGCCGTTGTTTCACGAACGCATCCCGAGTAGAGGGTCCGATGCTGTTCACTTTTACTCCCTCATCCCCCTCTTGCAAATATTCCAAAAACACATCAAGATGTTTTAGGCAATCTACGTACTCAACCCCCGTCTCGACATTCGTGCGGAGGGATTTGTGCCCTTGTTCCGCGTAATCGCGAAGGTACAAGGCGCGTAAATCGGCGTAGTGAAGCTGGGATGGATCGTGGCCTACGGTGACATCACCGTGGCTCACTTTTTCGATCCACTCTTTGAGGAGAATTCGCGCGGCCGATATGTTCGTCCAGGATTCAACTTTCGAAGGATCGCAACCGGGCTTCAGCTCGCCGGCTACTTTGGCGCCAGAGTTAAGGCGCGTGCGGCGAATCTGCTTTCCGTTAACGTCGCGGAGTTGGACGGCCCAGTATCGGGAGATGCCAACCCGCGGCGGGATCAAACAGCCGGAGCCGGATTCACGCTTGGCGCGTTTCACTCGTCCTGATTGCTTGTCTGTTTCCATGATGCCGTCGATCTTGGCTGCGTCTGTCATAACGACCTCCTTTACTTCAGCGAGAGAAGAGTACGTTATGTCAGCACTTATGTCAAGTAGAAAAGTGTACTCCTTCAATAAATCAGTAAACTCTCTTTTTTGAACGTGTTGGGAGGTCGTACAATTGGCAGTACATCAGATTCTGGATCTGATTATCCTGGTTCGAGTCCAGGCCTCCCAGCCAACTTTTCAGCAGGTGTAAATCGCGCAGCGCATTTTACGTGAGGATTCACTCCTCGGGTTACGCGACATTTGAGGTTCTAATACCGGACGCGCCTTGCGGCGCGATGGCTGAATCCAATTTCAGTGGAAGATTCGATTCTGTCGATCGCTCCGTTAGCGTTCGCTCGATCAAAAACGGTTGTACTCCGCGCAACTGTTCGGCATCCTAGACATCACACCAGCGGGTTCGGCTCAAGATGTCCGCGATCCAGGAGGAATCATGAGCTCCTCTCCACAGCGTACGAGCGAGTCGGCAGAGACGAAAAAAGCGCTTTTTATCGATGCGGACCCGGAAGTTCGCGCGATGCTGGTTAACATTCTTGATCCACTGCTGTGGAGTGTGCGGCATGCGCCTGACAACAAGGCAGCGCTGGTTCTGGCACAGGCTGCGCATTTCGATTTGATCCTCACGAGCGAGAAGACACCCGGCAAGGAAGATGTCGAGCTGCTGCGCAGGATTCGCCGTATGCGCCCGCACACGCGGTTGATCATTCTCGCGGAGGAAAGTACGCCGACGGAAATTATCGCTGCGATGCGCGAACACGCGTTCAGTTACTTTTCAAGGCCGTTCTCGCTCTCCGCACTCGCCGACATGGTGCATGCCGCCGCTGACGGACCGTGCTGGGACGACGGTATCGAGGTTTTGTCGGCGACGCCGGACTGGATTCGACTTGCGGCTAGTTGCGATATGAAGACCGCGGAGCGGCTGCTGCAATTCATGCACGAGATTGCTGACCTGCCAGAAGCCGAAGCCGACGCCGTGGCAATGGCTTTCCGCGAAATTCTGATGAACGCAATCGAGCACGGAGGGCGCTTTCGTGCCGACCAGTATGTGGAAATCTCCTACGTGCGAGCCAAGCACATGGTGATGTGCCGCGTGAAAGATCCCGGTGAAGGGTTTACTCTGGACGAAATCGATCACGCTGCCGTTGCCAATCCGGAGGGAGATCCGGCTCGGCACGTTGCATATCGAGAAGCGAAAGGGCTGCGTCCGGGTGGCTACGGCGTATTGCTCGCGCAAAAGCTGGTTGATGAACTGATTTACGACCAGAAGGGCAACGACGTTTTGCTCGTAAAGTATCTCGATGTTTCGCCCATCGAGAATTTATAAAATTGGCGCCGATGCGGCACAGCGTGGTGGATCATGCACCGACCAGCGAGAAGCGCGTGAATCGAGGACGGCTGGCGCAGAGATTGCAGCGATTGTGCTTGCGCGCGGCGGGGCGAGCGGCGGACTAAACGCTGCGGAGCCATCTTCGATGCCAAGGGACGTTATGGAATTCGCTCCTGCTGCGCCAGCGATGCCGTAAGTTCACTGGATCGCGCAATACCCTTGACTTTTTGAGCCGGTCCGACCGGGCGTGGTGCTTGCTTATGTTAAAATTAGATGCAGAGGGAAGAGATGCGGCCATTCGGCAAGATAGTACGGAGTTTGTTGCTGGCGGTTGCGACCCTAAGCTTGGTCGTGCCGGGCGGAGCGCGTGGGCAGGAGCGGGTCGAAACCTCAGAGCAAGGGCAAGAACACGTGCTGCGGCTCTACAACACGCACACGGGCGAACGGCTGGAAATTGTGTTCCGGCGCGGGGAAGAATACATTCCCGGGGCGCTCGCCAGGCTGGATTATTTCTTACGCGACCATAATACGGGCGACGTTCGGCATTTCGATCCGCGCTTGTACGACATTCTGGCGGATCTCACGGCGTCCGTGGGGCATCCCCATGGCGAGATCGATATCGTGTGCGGCTACCGCACTCCTTCCACGAACGAATCGCTGCGCGCTCACACCACTGGAGTCGCGAAGAACAGCCTACACATTCAGGCGGAAGCGATTGACCTGCGCATGCCGGGAGTTGACACGCTGACTTTGCGGCGGGCGGCGCTGGCACTGCGTCGCGGCGGCGTGGGCTACTACCCGAATTCTGATTTCATCCACGTAGATACCGGCCGGGTACGTCAGTGGTGCTTCGATTGTCCTGCGCGCCTGATCACCGGCAACTAACCGGGATACGGGTAACCCTTGGCGAGAACTTTTTCTAGCGCGGCGTCGTGCCCATAGATGTCATCGTAAAAATGTACGGTGCCATCCTCGGTGACGATTACGGTGGCGTAGACGATCAACACGGGAATCGGACGCGTCAGGTTTACTTGCTGGTTGGGGCTTCCATTCAACGCCGCGCGGACGCGATCGGCGTTCCATCCTGGATTATCGCGAAGCACCCAGACGGCCAGATCGGCGGGCTTTTCGAGGCGAATGCAGCCGTGACTGAAATCCCGCCGACTCTTTGCGAAGAATTCCTGCGCGGGCGTATCGTGCATGTAGACGCTGTAGTCATTCGGAAAAATGAATTTCACAAGTCCCAGGGCATTCTTCGGTCCGGGCGCTTGCCGGATAAAAAGTTTTCCGGAGCGGAGCTGCTGCAGCACATCGCCAGTTACAGGCCCGGACGCGACGACCTCCTGCTTGCTGTTGACGACTTCAAATCCCTTCGCGGAGAGATAGTTCGGATCGCGCGCGACCTTGGGAAGGTATTCGGATTTGGCGATGGAATATGGAACGTTCCAATAGGGCCGGAATATCACGTACTGCATGCTGTCCTCAAACACCGGCGTGTTGTGGTCATACGCTTTGCCGACGACCACGTTCATGGTGAGAGCGACCTTGAAGTTTTCATCGTAGGCGCGCAGGCGAAATTCCGGAATGTTTGCGACGACCGGCGCGGCGTGCAGGCCCAGCGGTAGCCAGCGCCAGCGTTCGAGAGTTAGCTGCATCTGGCGTATGCGAGTGCTGAGCGGCACATTTAAATCGGCCAGCGTCTGTGCGGTGATTCGTCCATCTGCGGTGCGGCCGAACCGGGCCTGAAAGTGTTTCACCGCGTCGACCAGCGGACCCTGATACACGGCGCTGTCGGCTGGCGCGCTGGCATCAGCCGGTAGATCGCCGACCACGCGGAGCAAGGCGATCAGCTGCGGCACGCCGGCATAGGAATCTCCCGGGGCGATCGTTTTCTGAATGGCGGGAAGTTGCGGCCCGTTGTATTCCTTCGCGTAAGCCAAATAGGTGTGCAGCGCCTGGATCGTGCGCTGGTAGCCTGGGTAGGGTGGCTCGACTTGAGCCAGGGCCGCGGCAACATTCGGCGCGTCCACCACGTCTGCTTTCACGAACTGCGGCAAATCGTATTTCTTGGACCGGATGTCGAAACCAAAATCAAAGTGCTTGGGATTCACCTTTCCGATGTGGAGGTCCGAGATGTATCTCATGACGCAGACGGTGAGCGCGACGTCGAATTGCAGTGCGTCCGCTTCGGAAGGTTGTGACGCAGTGGGTTTGAGTTTCGCGAGACGGTCTGCCCAACGCGAGCCATCGTAATCCTCGGCCGACAATCCCTCCTGGTCGGCTTGCAGCAGGACAGCGATCGCCTGTTGCGCCTGTGCGCTGGGTTGCATGCCGCGGACCCAGGGCAGCGAATTACCGTACGAGTCGTAGAATTCGGCTACGAGCTTGCGATAGTCGCTGAAATCGGGCCAGCGCAGTTGCGCAAGATTGCCGGAATCGATTGCGGCGCGCAACGCGGCTTGGCCTTCGGGGCTGAGCTGTTGGGGCGGCGCTAGGGCGGATTGTGCGGAAGTTGGCGACTGCGTGCGCGCGTGTGCGGTTGCTACGATCTTGTGACCGTAGAGCAGAGCGATTGCGACGAGGGGCAGCGTAAACAGCAAACCCGCGGAGACGCGACGTGATTTCACTGGATTCCTCCCGATTCGCTTGCAGCTGGCAACGGCGATTCAGCCGCACCTGGAACTCGACACTGTATCGATTCCGCGCAGGATCATTCGCCGTGCACGCTTCTGCTGGAAATCACGCAGTCTTCCGCGCGTGCAGGTCGTTCGCAGCGCAGCAGATTCTACATCATCCGAGGCGCGCATGTACCGAGGAGGTGTAAACGAAGATCCGCATCATTCCAATCAAGACGAAGCAAGAATTTTCAGGGTTTGGGGCCCTCTTGAATTCGCCGCTGCTGCTAGCAGTCCTTCGCGGTCAGGCGGCGAGGTACCGTGGCGCGCGATATCGGTGCAGCGCATGCTATGAGCCGCTGGATTGAGCTGACTTTCTGGCCGGGCACGCGATGCCTCTTTTGGCAGCGAGTTCGGAGGCCCAGAGGAGAATGTCGAACAGGCGGGCCCTTTCCAAATTGTCCAGGCCGCGCATGGGATGAACCAGGCCGGCGGCTTGCTGGGCGCAGGAATGCAGGAAGCGGTCGATCGAAACGGAAGCCGCTTCGCCGGGATCGCTGAAACGGTTCGCGTTGCATTCGTTCAAACGTTCGTAACAGCGCGCGATGAAATGATCCACGCATAATTGTTTCAGTTCGAGCGAGGACATCGCCGGGCGCCCGCAATTTCCCGTGTCACAGCGGGCGAGTTTCTGCGCTAACGACGGCTGATCTTGTTGCGACTCAGAAGTTTGTTTTTCATCCGGGAATTGCTGCGTATCTTCGTTCATCAAGTTCATGGGTCCCAAGGCCTCGAATTGCGCGTGGGTGATGCCACACACGCGGTTGAACCATTCGGCGTTTCCGTTTCTTGTCAGCACATGCGTGCATCGGACAGCTCCCTGGTGCGTGGAGTCGTCTCAGCGGACTCAGGCAGTTCCGCTTCGTAGGTGTGAACCTTCACACGGACATCAATCAGCGCGGCAACGAGTTTGCGCACCGCCGCTGAATCCTCCCAATGATTTTCCGTCGCCTGCGGCGCGGTGTCCCACAGGCTGAGGACGCGAATCAGGCGTGGCTCTTTGTGCGACGTCAGCACGAAGATGCCTGCGAAGCCGGATTGCCGCTTTAGGAGTTCGGCGACCTCGCGGCGCATGCAATCTCGCAGATGCTGTTCTCTTCCTGGCTTGGCAACGAACTCGACGGCCCGTGCGTTCAAGTTTGCGGTCTCCCTATCGTGACTAGATCCCAAGAACAGACGCGCGAGACGAGGGTCAAGGTTGCCAACACCTTTCGCCGGCGCGTCCAATTCCAAATACGCATGTGAACTCATTTCAAAAAATCCTCGCTTCCGCCCGTATTCGCACGGGCGCAGATGGGGGGAGGCGCACCCCGGTGGGGTTCCCTGACCGTCAGGGCCGGGGCGCGCCCGGGGGATGGGACATCGGCTTTCGCCATCGCATGGATTGGGCCATCTGATTCACCAATCCAATCTCAGTACAAGTACGCATAGGTAGTGCGCTCGCGCGATGAATCGTTTCACTTGCGCACGAAATATTTTGTCGCGGCCGCAACGCAAGTAAATTGAGCAAGAAAGACGATGGCGGCGGTTCTTAGCTCCAGTAGTTCTGGGCAGGGGTTCGATTGCGCTGCTCGTCTGCGGCGGGATATACTCGCTACCCTTCGGGGGGCGTGTGGAATTTTTCTCCTTTGACGAGGCCTACCTTAAACGTCTCCGGGAACGGGATTTCCCGACGGAGCAGCACTTCGTCGCCTACTTTCGCAAACTGCTGGTAATCAAATTAAGATCGCGACTGCGGGGTTCGCAGGCTGTAGAGGACATCGCGCAGGAGACTTTTTTGAGGGTATTCAAGGCGATGAGCTCTGAAACGGGAATCCGGCAGCCGGAGAGGCTTGGGGCGTTCGTTAACTCTGTTTGTAACAATGTGTTGCAGGAATTTTACCGGTCATCGGATCATGGCATGCAGCTGGATGACGATACGCCCGAGCCTATTGATCACGTAATCGATTTGGACGGGTTGCTGGTGAGCAAGGAGACCCGGGAGCAGGTAAGGAAGGTACTTGACCAGCTTCCCGAACGGGACCGGCAATTACTGCGCGCTGTCTTCCTGGAAGAAAAGGAGAAAGACCAGATTTGCAGGGAATTTGGCGTCGATCGCGACTATCTGAGGGTGTTGCTGCATCGCGCGAAGCACAACTTCCGCGTTTTCTATGAGAAGAGTGGAGCGGAGGGGGCGCGTCCCGCGAAACAATAGGGAACGGGATGAAACGATTTGGGGTCTGCCGTCACTACCAGTAGGACGGAATACATGGAACACACACAAGCTATCCAATTGAAAGCCGCTGAGCGGTACGTACTCGGGGAACTGCCGAGGGACCTCCGCGAACAATACGAGGAACACTTCTTCGGCTGCGTAGAATGTGCGGAAGAGTTGAACCTGGCGGCGGCGTTCGTTGAGAATAGCCGGGCGGCTATGGGATCCGAGCCCACTATGCCGCCCGTCCGTCTGCCGGTGGCTCTGCCGCAGCGGCCGGCTGCGAGTGGTTGGTTTGGCGCGTTCTTGCGGCCGAGCTTTGCGGTGCCGGTGTTTGCCGCGCTGTTGCTGTTGGTGGCGTATCAAACTTTTTTGGTGATTCCGCGTTTGCAGGGCACCGGCACGCGGCCTGTTGGCGCGCTCGCGTTTGCCGCGCCGCAAACGCTGGCGTCATTTTCACTAATCACGGCGGATTCGCGTGGCGGGGAACCGTTGACGGTGTCCGTTGCGCCAGGGCAACCTTTTAGTTTGTATTTTGATATTCCTCCGGATGGACATTACTCCTCGTATAGCTGCGTGTTCGAGGACTCTGCGGGCAAGGCGGAATTTGCCTTGAACATTTCCGGCGAACAGGCTAAGAATGCCGTGCAGCTTCTGATTCCTTCTTCAAGTTTGGGAACTGGCAAGCATATGCTGGTTGTACGTGGCCTCGGGACGCAGGACAGCGCGGTCAGCGGTGGGACCGAAGTAGTACGCTACCCATTCACACTCGCAGTTTCGAAGTAATAATCCAACACTGATGCAGGAGGGCAAATCCGATGGCAACGGACCCCATCAAGAAGATATATCTCTATAACGCGCACGGTTACGGCTTGGGAGGGAGAATTGATCGGCCGTTCCAGCATGTCCTGGACGTACACGCGGGCGCGTCGCTGCCGACGACCGGCGGCTTCGAAGTGTCGCGCGCGGAGAATTACCGGCTAAACGAAACGATCTCGTACCGGGCGGCCCACACCATGGTTTCTGGGAGCCTGGATGAAGAAGACGGAACTTACAACACGCTGGCGTCTGCTACGATCGAGGGACTAAACATCCTCGACATGGTTACGGCGGATCGCATCGTCGCGCACGTCGCCTCCAAGCAGCGCCTCGATGACCCGGAACCGACGATTACACCCATCGGCAGCCACTTCGAGAATCTGCGAATTGCGGGTTGCCCGATTCACGCGGAACTCGACAACAATTTATTCAACCGGTTCGGCACGTTCACCTCTTTCAAGGATGCCTACGAGGGGAACCAACAGGTCCGGGAAGCCATGCAGGCTCTGTTCCTGTGGGGCAAGCCTAAGTTCGAGGTACCGGAATTCCTGCGCGAACGGTATAACTGGTTCGCGGGAGATAAGTTCCCGGAGTCGAAGGGGATCGTACTTTGTTCGTTGGTAAAAGACATCAAGACGCCCTGCCCGGAACTGCGCGTCTACGGAAACGTCATCGTGGTGCCGCAATTCGGCAAGATTTATCTTGGCGAAGTGATCCTGAAGAAGAACGAGCGCGAAGTTACCATGCTTCGGTTGGACTTGGGATGCCCGACCACCATGATAGTAAGCGGTCCGGGCGGTGGGGGCGGCGGCGCTGGATTCCCGTAATCAGTTTGTTTTTGTTGAGTGCGCTCTCCGGGGTGTCGAGTTGCCAACGCCATCCCAAATTGTCGCAGCAAGAGGCTTCCTACAGGGAGGCCGAAGCTAAGTTCCAGCAAGGTGATCTAATCGCCGCGTCTCAGGAATCCGACGCGGCTTACAAGCAGCTTTCGGAGCGCAGCCCGGAATGGGCTTGGCGTTTCCGCGTGCTCGAGGCCGAAGTCTTAGTCTGGCGCGGTCTGAGTGCGGACGCGGTTCAGCTCATTCAAACGCAATATGCTCCTGAACTCCGCACGTCAGATATAGCTGTTCGACGGGAAATCATTCTGGGGCTTGCGGAATGTTCGCTACAGAAATTTGACGAAGCCGAACAGCATTTCGGCGAGGCCGAGCGGCTCTCAAGACTGTTCCAACCCGACCTCATGGGCGAGCTTCTGCTAGCCCGTGGAAACCTATTCTTTGCGCGCGGAGATTTAACTGCCGCAGAAAATGCCTACCTGCAGTCCCTCAGATTCGCACGAGCAAACAAACAGGCGTTCCTGACGTTGAAGTCGCTGGGCAGCCTTGGATGGGTATCTATGGAGGAAGAACACTACGATAAATCGATCGACTGGGACACCGAGGCATTAAACCTGGGCCGATCTCTCAGCGCCCGAATCGCGATTGAGAAAGTGCTGGGAAACGAGGGATGGAATTATTACAAGATGGGGGATCTGGACAACGCGCTGTTACTTCTGCAGCAGGCAAAAGAGGCTGCGCACCGCTTGAGCGGAACCAAAGACGAGATGACTTGGACGCAGAATATTGGCGCGGTGGAGATCGCCCAGCGATCTTATTCTGCGGCCGAACACGATTACAAGGAGGCTTTGCGGTTGGCAACGCAAATGGACAATAAAGCCGCGGCTGCAGTCTGTTTGTACAGCCTTGCGAACGCGAACCGCCATGAGGGAAAGAGCAGCGAAGCTAAGGAATACAATCGGGAAGCGGTTGTCCTGGCGCGCGCGGGGGGAGATCACACATCCCAGCTGTACTCGCTAATTACCGACGGGTACATCGCGTACGACGATAAGAATTTTGCGCTCGCGGAGTCTGATTTCCGTCGGTTGATCGCAGATCAATCCGCAGACAGTTACTTACGATCGCAGTCTGAGGTCGGCCTTGCAGTCACGTACTCGGCCCAGGGCCGCCCCGCGTACGCAGATGCAAGCTTCAGAAAATCGCTCGCGACAATCGAGGCTGCCCGATCGTCGATCACGCACGAAGGGTTCCGTTTGTCGTTCCTTTCGAGCGTTATCGGGCGGTACGATGATTACATTGACTTCCTGGCCGCACGCGGCGGTGTAGGTCAAGCTCTGCAAGTGGCCGAAGTCAGCCGGGCGCGAACGTTGGCCGAAGGGCTTGGACTAAACTCAATATCCGTTGCCTTCCCAATTGCTAATTTCAATCCGCAACAAACGGCGCAGCAACTGAATACGACGATTCTTTCTTATTGGCTTGGGGAGGACCATTCGTATTTGTGGGTGATCACGCCGGGGCGGGTGGAGCTTTTTACGCTGCCGACGGCGGCGGAGATTGATCCGTTGGTGCAGGCTTACCGGCAGGCGCTGCTCGGGTCGCGCGACGTGCTGGAGACGCAGAATGCGGCCGGGCGGAAGCTTTATGATTTGCTGGTGGCGCCGGCTGCGAAAATGATTCCGCAGGGGGCCCGGGTCACAATATTGCCGGATGGCAGCCTGTATGGATTGAATTTTGAGACTTTGCTGGCCCCTTCGCCGCAATTGCATTATTGGATTGAGGATGTGGATGTTTCGTACGCCAATTCTTTGACGTTGCTCGCGGCTGGGGCTTCGCGGCATGCGACGGCTGCCAAGAAACTTTTGCTCGTGGGGGATCCGGTATCGTCGGACGCGGAATTTCCGAAATTGCCGCAGGCGGCGGCGGAAATGTCCCAGATCGAGAATTATTTTCCGGCGGCTGAGCGCACGGTTTTTTCGGGTGCAGAGGCGACGCCTGATTCGTATTTGAAGAGCGAGCCCGCCAGCTTTTCCCACATTCATTTTGTGGCACACGGGACGGCCAGCCGCACCAGTCCGCTGGATTCGGCCGTGATTCTCTCCAGGCAAGGTGACGACTACAAGCTCTACGCGCGGGACATTATTCAGCACCCTTTGCATGCGGATTTGGTGACGATTTCTGCTTGCCACGGCGAGGGCGTGCGTACCTATTCGGGGGAGGGATTGGTCGGGTTGTCTTGGGCATTTTTGCGCGCGGGGGCGCATGGGGTGATTGCGGCGTTGTGGGAGGTGAATGATAATTCGACGCCGCAGTTGATGGATCATTTGTATTCCGAAATCGGCAAGGGTGCGGCGCCAGATGCGGCTTTGCGCGACGCGAAATTGGCGCTTTTGCGCTCTGGCGGCGTTTATCGGCGGCCATTCTATTGGGCGCCATTCGAGTTGTACCGCGGGTCGTAGTGGGTTGCGACCCGACGACGCGGAGCGATTCCGATGTTTACGTTGTGGCAAGCCAGGCGCAGCCCTTCGATTCCGCACAACGGGATCTCAGGATGAATCGCCCTGCAGGGCGATTCACAAGCAGCGTCCCTACCGAGTATTTGGAGACCCGCGATGACTACCAAAGGCGGGCACGGCGTGCCGTGCCCCTACGTTCGATCGTTCGGCCGAAGAGGATGATTGGACTCTCTTGCGTGACCCTCGAATGAAAAACATGTATGCGGCGAGCAGGATTGCGAAAATTGCGGAGATCATGGCTCCCGCTGTGCGGTCCCAGGTGCTTGTGAATTGCACTTCGACTTGATGGACGCCTGCTGGAATAGCCACTAGCATTTGAGCGGTTTCTGGAGCTGCGTCGGGCGAAACAGTTCCGCCGTCAACCTGAACTTTCCATCCTGGATAATTTAGCAGGCGTACGGCCAGCGTCGTCGGGGCGGCCTCATGTGCGGCGAAGCGTTTTTCGTTTGCGGTCCAGCGCTCGACTTGCACCGGATTTTCAGGTGCGGGTTTGAACAGGTGCGTTTCCTCATCAAACTGCTGAACGCGCGGGGCGGGTTTGGCGATCATTTCGCCCAGCGGGTCGGCGCCCGGTAATTCGTAGCGATCGCAGCCTAGCGGTTGATATTCGTCGGTGCCTTCGTAGCCGCGACCGGATTGAATGCCCCTGGTAAGAACTGGAATATCTTCGCTATCCCACCAACCGTCGTTCACCAAGGCGGCGGCCAGCGTCGCGAGAGCGAGTGCAATCGCGAGGCCGCCGAGCCACGGGCGCTTGGCGCGTCCGATGGCTGCGGCGAGGAAAAACGCGAAGACGAAATCCAGCACGCCGAGCCAGCGCCAAGGGAATTGCACAAATTCCAGTTTGGGCAGCCAGCGCCACAAAAACATACTTGGCGGAAACATCAGCAATACGGCAGCGGTGCCGAGAGCGAGGAGCATCCACCAGAGTTCTGGAAACTCGCGGCGACGGCGCGCCACAATTACGGCTGCAATTCCAGTTAGAAGCATCACGCCCATCGCCACGCCGGAAACTTTCCAGTTGAAGATCAGAAATTCGGGATCAATCGCGCGGGTGAAGAGAAAGTTTTGGTCCGGGCTTAGAAGATCAGCGAGAGCCTGATGAATCTGCACCCAGCGCTGTTCGTACGCCGCGGGGAAAATATAAAACGCCGCAAGGCCGAAGCCTGCGGCCATGGAAATGCCGCCGAAAAGCAACGGTCTGATGCTGCGCCGCAAAAGGGACGCTACGAAAAACAAGAGCATCAGCGAGTAGGTGGCCAGCACCGCGGCAGGCGCGTTCGCCAGCCAGATCAACGCGAACGGGATGGCCAGAAATTGCAGGCCGCGCCAGCCCTCGCGCAGCAGGCGCACCGCGCCCCACAATGCCAGCGGCAGCAGAGCGCTGGCGAGAAGTTCGGCGAAGTCGCTGCGGTAGTAGACGATGATCAGGTGATACGGATTTACGGCGTAGAGGACTGCGGCGGCCACGGCTTCGCGCGGTGCGAGCCATTCGCGCGCAAAGCGCCACATCGACCAGCCGGCCAGCAGCAGTGCTAGCCAGATAAATGCTCCGGGCGCCATCCTCCACGGCAACAGGGAACCGAGACTCGCGCCGAGCATCCAGGAGCCGGGCGGGTAAAAAATGAAGCGCGGCTCTCCGTAGCCCCAGTTGGCCCATTCAGCCCAGCGCGGAAAGAAAGTGCCTTGGTGCCATTGGCCTGCGACATCCAGCCAGGAGGCCAGGTGGAACTGGAAATCGTGGCCGGACGCGTTGCCCAGAAAAAACATGGGCGCGATCACGGCCGTCGCGGCGACGGCGACAACAAGTAGAAGGGCCACGCGCGGCGAGCTTGCGGGTGCGTGCGTTGCAGTGCGCGATGTAGATTCAGTGGTTACGCTCGAGTGAATTGTTTTCGTCCCATTCGAAATTGCCACATCCCACAGCTCAATTCAGACGCGGACTGACAGAGAATACCCAATCGCGCGCGTCTTTTTCCACTTGCGCCACCGGCGATTGCAGTCCGTGGCCAGCCGCGATGCGTACCAGAGTATGCGTGCATGCGGCCCGCTTGCCAATACACTGCCGCAGCGGGTAGAGTTCTGGGGGTTTGATCGCAGCTGGAACTGGCGGCTTCGAGTTGGCTTGCGAGGAGACTCGCAATCCCGAGCATGCCAGACATTGCCCACAAGGGATGAGCATGGAATCCAAGTTGACCGCCGAGGAACAAAGACTGGTGGCCAGCGCTGACCGCGTGGCCCACTGGAAACGTTGGGGCCCGTACCTAGCAGAGCGGCAATGGGGAACTGTGCGCGAAGATTACAGCGCCAATGGCGACGCGTGGGATTATTTTCCGCACGATCATGCACGCTCCCGTGCTTATCGCTGGGGAGAAGACGGCATCGCCGGTTTCTGCGATCGGCACCAACATATTTGTTTTGGCCTGGGACTGTGGAATGAAAAAGACCGTATCCTGAAAGAACGCCTGTTCGGCCTGACCAACAAGGAAGGGAATCACGGCGAAGACGTCAAAGAGTACTACTACTATCTGGACGCAACGCCGACCAGTTCGTACCTGCAATTCCTCTACAAGTATCCACACGCGGCATACCCTTATGACCAGCTGCGCGAAGAAAACGCCAAACGCACGCGCCACCAGCCGGAGTACGAGCTGATCGATACCGGAGTTTTCGCGGAAAATCGCTATTTCGATGTATTCGTGGAATACGCGAAACTCACGTTCGAAGATATCGCGGTGCGGATCACGGCGTGGAATCGCGGTCCGCAAGCCGCGCGTCTGCATTTGTTGCCCTCGCTGTGGTTTCGCAATCGCTGGGACTGGGGCGATGCGTACAACACGCCGCAAGTGGCGCGGGTGCCGGGATTTCAGGGCGGCGAGCTGTTCGAGCTGACTGAATTTCATTACGGCCAGCGCTGGCTGGTGATCGAAGGAGCGCCGGAGGTGCTCTTTACCGACAACGAAACGAATATGGAGCGACTCTTCCGCCAGAAGAGCAAAACTGCTTATGTGAAGGATGCTTTTCACCGCTACCTGATCGATCGGGAACGTGATGCAGTGAATCCGGCGTTGACTGGAACAAAGGCTGCGGCGCACTTTGTTTCGGAAATCGCGCCGGGACAGAGCTGGACGATTCGTCTGCGCCTCACTGACGAAAACGTCGCGGAGAGTCATAAGCCGGCGAGCGAGTTTTTCGGACCGGCGTTCGAGGCGATCTTCGAGCAGCGTAAAAAAGAGGGCGACGAGTTCTACGAAAAACGGATTGACCCCGACCTGAGCGAAGACGCGCGGCGTGTCCAGCGGCAGGCGTTTGCCGGCCTGTTGTGGTGCAAGCAGGCCTATCACTACGATGTGCGCCGCTGGCTGGAAGGCGATGCGACGCAGCCGAAACCCGACGCCAACCGCTACAATGGCCGCAATCACGAGTGGACGCACCTCTACAATTCCGATGTGATTTCCATGCCGGACACTTGGGAATACCCGTGGTACGCATCGTGGGATCTGGCGTTTCATTGTGTCTCGATGGCGCTGATTGATCCGGAATTCGCGAAGGACCAGCTGGTTCTGTTTCATCGCGAGTGGTACATGAATCCCAGCGGCCAGGTTCCCGCCTACGAATGGAATTTTTCCGACGTGAATCCGCCGGTATTGGCCTGGGCGGTCTGGCGCGTTTATAAAATCGCGGGACGGGTCGAAGGCCGGCACGATCGAAAATTTCTGGTGCGGATGTTTCATAAGCTTCTGCTGAATTTTACCTGGTGGGTGAACCGCAAGGACCCGGAAGGGAAGAACGTGTTTGAAGGCGGTTTCCTGGGCCTGGATAACATCGGCGTGTTCGACCGGTCATCGCCGCTGGGACCGGGAAATTTCATCGAGCAGTCGGACGGCACCAGTTGGATGGCGATGTTTTGCCTGGACATGCTGGCGATGTCCATGGAACTGGCGCACGACGATCCGGCGTATGAGGATGTGGCCAGCAAATTCTTCGAGCACTTTGTCTACATCGCGCAGGCGATGAACGACATTGGCGGTGAAGGAATCGGTCTGTGGGACGAAAAGGACGGTTTTTATTACGACGTGCTGCACCTGGGTACGACCAATCTTTTGCCGATGAAAGTGCGGTCGATCGTAGGCTTGACCCCGTTGTTTGCAGTGGAGGCGTTTGAACCCGAAGATCTGGCGCGAGTGCCCGAGTTCGTCAAGCGCATGGAATGGTTTCTGGCGCACAATCCGGACGTTGCGGAACACGTGGATATGTCCCAGCGCACGGACAAGGGCGCGCGCGTGCTTTTGAGCATTGCGAATCGCAACAAGCTCGAGCGCATCTACAAATATCTACTGGATGAAAATGAATTTCTTTCGCCACACGGCGTGCGCGCGCTTTCCAAGTATCACAAGGATCATCCGTTCGTTCTGAATGTGAACGGCGCTTCACAGGCGGTTGATTACGAGCCCGCGGAATCGACCGGGGATATGTTTGGCGGCAACTCCAATTGGCGCGGGCCGGTGTGGTTTCCGCTCAATTTTCTGATGATTGAATCGCTGCAGCGCGTGCATTACTACTACGGCGAAAGCTTCAAGGTGGAATGTCCCACGGGATCGGGCCGGCAAATGACGCTGTGGGACGTGGGCCGCGAAGTTTCGCGGCGCCTCTCGCACATCTTTTTGCGGAAGGATGGGCGCCGCGCGGTGTATGGCGATGTGGAATTATTTCAGAATGATCCGTACTGGCGTGACCTGATTTTATTTTACGAGTATTTCAACGGCGATACCGGCGCGGGGATGGGTGCGAGCCATCAGACTGGGTGGACCGCGCTGGTGGCAAAGCTAATCGAGCAGAGCGGCGAGTAGCGGAACAGATTTCCTGTGCCGTCGCAGCCGCGCCGCGGATCGCTGGCGGTCTGAAGACCGCCGCTAGGAAAGCTTCCCGCTTTCGCGTGTTCAGAAGTCCGTGACTAAGCCCAGCCCCAGCGACACCCGGTTGATGTAATTGAAATACGCGACCGTGAGCACTGTTTCGCGCACGGCAGCATCGTCCCACCCTGCCTTCTTCAGCGCGTCGGTATCGGATTCTTCGATGTCGTCTGGATGGCGCGTCAATTTTTCGGCAAATCTGAAAAGTGCTTTCACGTTGGGATCCACTGCGGCATTTTCGTAATCGGCGGTGAGTTTCCGCGCCAGGGCTTTATCTACTCCGAAGCGCCGCAGCAACTCCATGTGAAACATCACGCAGTAGGTGGATGAGTTGATGCCGCTGACCACGAGGCCGATCTGTTCTTTCACGATCATGGAAAGAGCGCCGTCGGCCATCACGGCGTCGCTCATCTGCAACTGCGCTTCGATAACGGCGGGCTTGGCTCCCAGCGTCTTGAAGTAGTGCGGCAGAAATCCCAGCTTCTGCTCGATCTTTCCGTAAAGCTCGCGCAGATGCCCGTCTGCTTCGGTCTCTTCAATCTCGTTTACGAATGGCATGGAGTTGCTCCTCGCTAGAAATATATGGGTATTCGCGAATTGTAACACGCCCGAACGAATGCGAGATTACAAGGAAGTATCGCGCCGATCGATTCGATGGATTGCCTTGGCCAATGCCGATTGCGCGGACCAAGATGCTCGCGCTGGTGAAGCAGCGTCTTGACTGCAAACCCCATACCTCAGCGGTTGAAGAGGGACGGGTCTAAGACCCGCCCCTACCACCCCAACTCACGCTGGACCACAAACACTCGGCACGCCGCCCGGATTTCACTTCGGTTGTGTCGTGGCTGAAGCCTCGTCTTACTAGGACTGCGACGATGCGAGACAGAGTCTAGCGCGCGGCTTCCACCAGCTCGATCAGAACTTTTTTCGCGTCGGGGGTGGTGGCGAGGAAGAAATTGACGCGCGTGCCGTCGGCACCCGCGCGGGTGGCGGGATAGAGCGGCGGGAGCGCGAATCGCGTGCGCAGAATTTCCGTTGCGCGATCCACATCGCGGACGTAAATTTCGATCTGCTGGATGCCTTCACCGAACTTTTGCAGGTAGCGTGAAATCGCGCCCGGGCCGCCTGGCTCACGTGTGGTGAGAATATCGAATTCGAGCGAAGCGTCGACGTGCAGCTCGAATTCCACGGCGTCTTGGTCAGGCGGCACGTCTGCCAGCCGCGGAGAATCATTGGCCGCGCGAATTTGCTGGAACGTTTCCGGGCGCACGGCGATTCCCACAATGATGGCCGAAGGTTGGGAGCGAGCGTGCGCCTCGCCAGTCGGCCTGCCGGGCAAAGTCAGTTCGCGAAAATGAGGATCGGAGACCCAGCGGCTGAGTAGCGGCGTGCAAAGACCGACGCCAGCGAAATAAAGCCTCATGGCGGATTCGATCTTCACGCGCTCGTCCGAACCGGCGAGGTCGTGAATCCATTGCGCGATGCCAGCGGCGTCCGTCATACGTGCGTGCCGCTTACGGTGTCGCGGAACGCGGGGATTTCACGGCGTTGATGTTGGTAAGTGTGACGTAACTGGGTTGGCCGGCGCGGACGGTTACGGGCACGTCCCAGCGCTCGCGCGCGTCTCCTGCGACTGCTTCGATATTAAGAGTGCCGAGCCAATAATTCCCGGGAGCAATTCCGCGTAGCGTGCCCTGGCCCTGCATGTCCGTCTCGGCACGAGCCACCAGGTATTTTCCGCGCGCCAGGTCCGCGGTTTCGCGGGCCAAGTCGGCGAGGTTCTTGGTTTTCACCATGTCCCATTTGTGGCCGGGGTTCACCGCTTCCAGGCCCAAATCCAGGCCGTCCTTGCTGTCGGGGTCGGCGATCACGAACGCGCGGATAGCATCGTGGTATTGAGTCACCAGACGGTCGTATTTCGCCGGGTCTTTGGCGCGGTCCGCGAGCTTGTATTTTGGCGTGGGGAAACCTTCCGTGCGGTCGCCGACGTTTCGCTCAGTGTATGAGGTGAAGAATTCGGGAACGTTCATGATGTCGTCGGCTTTGACCATTTTGATGAAGTCTTCGCCCGAGAGGCTTACACGATGGTTGGTCTTCATCCAGGCTTTTAGTTCTTTGGAAACGTCTAGCGATTCTATGAACTTGTCCAGGCTCGTTGGGGGCGTGGCGGCTTCGGCTTCCTTCTGAATATCCGCGTAACTTTTGCTGAGCAAGTAGAAGGATAGAGTGCGCACCGGTTCGTCTTCGCCGCCTGAAGGAGTAACGCGCGCGACAAACTGCACTGTGCCGGTTTGTGCGTCCGCGCGCGGAGCTTTTCCGATCACGCCCGCGATGAGGACGAGCAGAGAAACCGTGGAGATTGAAATCCTCGAGGAAATTTTCATACTGCTCATCGTAGCAGATGCGTGGATTAGCAGATACGGGATGGTCCTGAAGGTAAACGCCTGGAAGCGAACGAATGTTGCGGACGAAAAGAGATCAGTAAAGGTGGAAAGTTACTTCGATGGTCTGACGGACAGGTGCGGGCCTGCCATTTGGTCCAGCGGCCGGCCGGAATCGCCAAGTGCGAACCGCTTCGATCGCTTTCTCATCGAGGCCGAGGCCGAGGCCCTTCAGAACCTGGATGTCGGTGGCTTTGCCGTCCGCGGTGATGATCGCGACCAGCGTGACCGTGCCTTGATATTTTGCTTTTACGGCTTCGTCGGAATACTGCGCTTGCGGACAATAAATGCAGGCTGGATAGCCGTAGCCGCCCGTGCCCGCATTAAACGTGCCCCCGCCGGTGCCGCCGCCTTCTCCTGGTCCCACGCCGCCGCCGCTGCCGCTTCCTACGCCAGTGCCATTGCCGGAGCCGATACCGTTGCCGCTGCCGGGGCCGTTTGAGTCGTTGATAACTTTCGAAAGCGGGTCGCCCCAGTTATTCATGTTGGGGCTGGGCAGCTTCAATTCCGGTGGACCTAATACTGTTGGCGTCATCGCCAAGCGCGCGTTCGGGTTTGTGACGACCTTCGGAGGAGTGAATTGCGTCATCGCGAATTTTGGCAGTTTGCCGCGGCTCGCAGGCAATGGGTCATGCGCGCCGCCACCGCCACCACCACCGGCTTTCTTCGCGCCGGGAGGCAGTTTGGGCGAAAACGGCGAGATGACCATCACGTCCACCTGCGAATTGGCTTTCGTGGTTGAAGGCGAGGGCAGCACCAGCAGCAGCGGCCCAATAATGAGGACCAGGATCGTTACGTGGACGGCCAGAGATAATGCCTGCACGCGTGTGAATTGTGTGTTCTTGGACCAGAGCTCCGGCACAGCCACGGGCTGGCTGGTGGTCTTCAGCGGCGCCAGTTTCGGCGGCGAAATGAGGTCGCGCAGGTTCTGCCAGAAGCCCGCAAACCCGGCATTCCAGTTTATCAGCAGGTCGGAGTTCACAGGGCCGCGCGGGGCGGAGCGGAAGAACTCGCTCAGGTTGTCGCGCATGCTTTCGCCGAATCCGGGAGTGTTGAATACGGTGGCTTTCGCGCCCTTCAGATTTACGGGGCGTTCGAAGAGGAAATCCCTCACGTTGGAGAAGAAATTCCGCAGTTCGGAATCCGCGACGGGAGACTTGTAGCGGCCGATCTGGAGGGTCGGTCCTCCCTTGGTGCCGCCTGCATCGCTGATTGGCGTTGTAAGGTCTGCCATTTGGCTGCCTGCTGCGTCGTGCCGCAGTCCTCTGTAAGCTTAGACGCGCGCCCACGGAAAAGGATGTCTGGCCGGGCGCGGCTGACACCATTCGAAAACCATTGTAACATACCAGTTGCAAGTTTCGTTGTGCAGCAACTCACAACTGTGCTTCGGTCTACGGGTCACGGAGCCAGGTGTTTCAGCTGCCCCGCGCGCAACTCTATCTCGCAAGATAGAAAGGCTTCCGAACCCCTAGAGATGGCTAAACCTGTGGACCTGAAAAGTACCCTGAATCTTCCGAAGACAGATTTTCCCATGAAAGCGAAGCTGCCCGAGCGCGAGCCTGAACAGTTGGCGGCCTGGGAGGCGCAGGGCCTCTATTATCGCATTCTGGAATCGCGCGCCGACGCGCCGCTTTTTGTGTTGCACGATGGGCCGCCGTATCCCACGGGCGAAATCCACTTGGGCACTGGCCTGAATAAGGTTGTGAAAGACATGATCGTGAAGTCCAAGACCATGTCTGGATTTCGCGCGCCTTATATTCCCGGCTGGGATTGCCACGGGCTGCCGATCGAGACGAAAGTTGAGAAGGAGTTGGGCGGAAAGACCAGCAAAGTTCCGGCGGCGGAATTTCGGCGGATGTGCCGGCAGTTTGCCGCCGGGTTCGTTGAGAAGCACAAGGTGGAATTCAAGCGTCTGGGAGTTTTGGGGCAGTGGGACCGGCCGTACCTGACGATGGATGCGCGCGATGAGGCTTCGATTGCCGGAGCCTTTCTTGATTTTTACGAGAAGGGTTATGTGTATCGCGGGCTGAAGCCTGTGTACTGGTGCATTTTCGATCGCACTGCGCTGGCTGAAGCCGAAGTGGAATACGAGGATCACAGCAGTCCTTCGATCTGGGTTCGGTTTCCCGTTGTTGTCGGGGAGAAAGCGAAAGAGCTGGGGTTGGATCGCGACGTCAGCGCGCTGATTTGGACGACTACGCCTTGGACGCTGCCCGCGAACCGCGCTTTGGCGTTTCATCCGGAGTTTGAGTATGTGGTGGCGGATACGTCTGCGGGAAAATTGTTGCTGGCGAAAGAGCGCGTGAATGCGCTGGAAACGGAGCTGCACATCGAAGTTCACGCAGTGCACGCGACGTGGCAAGGCGCGAAACTCGAAGGAGTTTTCTTCCAGCATCCATTTCTCGAGATGCAGGTTCCCGGCGTGCTGGCCGATTACGTGACGCTCGATCAGGGTAGCGGCATCGTGCATACAGCTCCCGGCCACGGCGCGGACGATTTCCGGACTGGGCAGAAATATGGGCTGGAATCCTACGCGCCGCAGGACGACGACGGCCGCTTCATCGAGGGCTTGCCGGAGTACAAGGGCAAGACGGTGTTCGAGGCGAACCCCATCGTCATTGATCTGCTGAAGAAGCGCGACATGCTTGTCGGCGAAAAGAAAATCACGCATAGCTACCCGCATTGTTGGCGCTGCCACAACCCGGTGATCTTCCGCGCGACCGAGCAGTGGTTCATTCAGATGGATGCCGGGACGGCCGCGATTCCCGCGCCGAAAGCTCCGGCCCTGCGTCCGCGCGCGCTGGAGGAAATCGAAAAAGTGAAGTGGCTGCCGGCATGGGGCCGCGAACGCATGCGCGAAATGATCGCGGGGCGTCCGGACTGGTGCATTTCGCGGCAGCGATTCTGGGGCGTGCCGCTGATTGTTTTTTATTGCGACGCGTGCGGGCTGCAGCTGAAGGACCCAGTGGCGCTGCGGCACGTCCTGCCGTTTTTCGAGCGCGAAGGCGCGGATGTGTGGTTTACGCGGAGTGCCGAGGAGTTGCTGCCGCCGGGAACGAAGTGTTCTTGTGGCCACGGTACGTGGCGCAAGGAGACAGACATTCTCGACGTGTGGTTCGAATCCGGCTCGACGCATCTGGCCGTGCTGACGCGTGACAACCAGCGCTGGCCGGCCGATGTTTATTTGGAAGGACCGGACCAGTATCGTGGATGGTTCCAGAGTTCGTTGCTGGTGGGTATCGGCACTCGCGGCGGTGCGCCGTACCGAGAGATTGTGACACACGGCTGGACGCTGGATGAAAAGGGCTCGCCGATGTCTAAGTCGCTCGGCAACGCCATCTACCCAGCGGAGATCTGCGCGAAGTGGGGCGCGGATCTGCTGCGGATTTGGGTGGTCTCGCAGGATTACACGGCGGACGTGCGCATTTCCGAAGCGATGATGACGCAGCTGGCGGAAGCGTACCGGAAAATCCGCAACACGTTCCGCTTTGCGCTCAGCAACCTTTACGATTTCGATCCGGCGGGCGATTCCGCGGCCCACGGCGATCTGTTGGAAATGGACGCGTGGATGCTCCGGCGCACCGGAGCTCTGGCGCGCGAGTGCCGCGAGTGGTACGACAATTTCGAATTTCATCGCGTGTATCACGCGTTGCACGATTTCTGCACGGTGGACCTCAGTTCATTTTATTTCGATGTGCTGAAGGACCGGCTATACACGTTCGCGCCCAAAAGTCGCGGGCGGCGTTCGGCGCAGACTGCCGTGTATCGCATCGCGAGCACTTTGTTGCGACTGATGGCGCCGATCACTGTGTTCACTGCGGAAGAAGTGTGGAAGCATTTGCCGCGCGCTGCATCGGAGCCGGTTAGCGTGCATATGGCCACGTTCCCGGTTGCAGCGGAACTGGAACGCGTGCTGGAAGATGCTCGTGCGAAGAATTGGGATCGCTTGCTGCTGGTCCGCGAAGAGGTTCTGAAGGCGTTGGAGCCCGTGCGCGCCGCCAAGACCATCAGCTCTGGGCTCGAAGCGCGCGTAACGCTCGTGGCAGACGCCGATTTGGCGGGGCTGCTGCGGAAATATGGCGCGTATTTGCCGGGCCTGTTCATCGTCTCGCAAGTGGAAATCGCCGACGGAAAAGTAGAGGGCGCGGCTGCGTGCGGAATCGAGGGCTTGCAGATTCGCATCGAGCGCGCGCAGGGAAAAAAATGCGAGCGCTGCTGGAATTATTCGACACATGTGGGAGAAAGCGCGGATTATCCGACACTTTGCGAACGCTGCGTTGCCGCGCTGCATGAAATTGAACGCGATGGCGGCCTCGCTGCCGGGAGTTCGCGGTCCTGATGGCTGCTGCCTCGCGTTTTCGTGGGCCCGCGCTGGGAATTATTTCGCTGGGCGCGCTGGCGGTGGATCAGCTCAGCAAGCATGCTGTGGAAAGACATACTGCGGTGGGTTCGCTGCGCGTGGTGATTCCCGGCTTGTTGAACCTGGTGCACACCAGCAATCCTGGCGTCGCGTTCGGTTTGTTTGCCGATTCCGAAAATCCCTGGAGAGGTCCGCTGCTCATCGCTTTTTCCGTGGCCGTGATTGCGATGCTGGTGTGGTTGCTGGCGACGGGTCGCGCGGGCGGACGATTGGGTGAGTGCGGGCTCGCGCTAATTCTCGGTGGGGCGCTGGGAAACGTGCTGGATCGTTTCCTGCGGCACAGCGTTACCGACTTCATTGATTTTCACGTCGGCGGGCATCACTGGTACACATTTAATCTGGCGGATTCCGCGATCGTGCTGGGAGCAGCGCTGGTGGTGCTGGAACTCTTTCGCGAGCAGGCGCATCCGAATCAGGAGCCGGCATAGGCATGCATCCGATACTTTTCACATTTGGCGGCATCCCGATTTATTCCTACGGAGTGCTCGTCGCTACGGGCGTGCTGATCAGCTTGTGGTATGGCCGGCGCCAGGCGCCGCGCGCGGGGATCGATCCCGACAAGCTGTGGAACATGGGGATTTATTTTGTGCTGGTGGCGCTGCTGGTGGCGAAAATCTGGCTGATTTTGAGCGCGTGGGATTATTACATGGCGAATCCACGCGACATTTTCAGCGTCGCTACGTTTCAATCGGGCGGCACTTTTTACGGCGGCGTCGTGGGCGGCGTGCTGACCATTCTGCTGTACACCCATTTTCAGAAAATGCCGCTGCTGCCGACGCTCGATACATGCGCCGCCGCGCTGCCCATCGGGCACGCCATCGGGCGACTGGGATGTTTCGCGGCTGGTTGCTGCTACGGCAAGCCCACCACCGTGCCTTGGAGCGTAACCTTCAAGAATCCTTTGGCCGAGCAACTGGCCGGCACACCGCTGGGAGTTCATCTGCATCCCACGCAGCTCTACGAAGCGTCTCTGGAATTCCTGAATTTTCTTTTTTTGATCTGGTTGGGAAAGCGGCAACGGTTTGTCGGCGAGATTTTTGGTGCCTACATGATTTTGTATGGCACCGAACGCGGCATCCTCGAATTCTTCCGCGGCGATCCGGGGCGCACCATGATGTTTCACGACAGCGTTTCGTTAATGCAGATTGTGAGCTTGGTGTTGATTCTGACAGGGGCGTTCCTGTGGTGGCGCGGGTTGCAGGGGAAAGCGCCGATTCAGCCCGTGACGCCCGCGAGCGCCGAAGCCGGCGATTAGAACGCCTGCCGCGCTAGGCGGATATCTTTAGAGTGCCGCTCGTGTGCGAACCTGTAGGGGCGGGTCGCACCTGGGCGTTCGCGGGCACTGCTGGCGTAAAGATTGGCTTTCCTGCAATAGCGCGGCAAGTCGTGGCCGCTTGTAGCGCGCGAAGCAGATTCAACGAATCCCTTCATGCACGATTATTCTGATAGCGATCGCGACGACAATTTCGACGCGCCAGACGATTCGCTCCGCCACCACGAATTCTTGGTCGCCGAAGACCAGGCCGGGCAGCGCCTGGACCGCTATCTCGCCGCGCAATTTCCGGACGTAAGCCGCACGCACGTGCAGACGTTGATTGATGAAGGTCGCGTGCGCGTGAGCGGTGTCGCCAAGAAGCCCTCGCATCATCTGGAATCCGGCGAAACCATCACGGTGGAAATTCCCGAGCCGCCGCTGCCCGGCGTGGAACCGGAAAATATTCCGCTCACCATCCTTTACGAGGACGAGGACATCGCCATCGTAAATAAGCCTGCTGGAATGATCGTCCATCCCGGCGCGGGCGATGATACGGGCACGCTCGTCGCGGCGCTGCTGCATCGGTATGGCGTGGAGCATGGGCTTTCCAGCGTCGGCCGCCCGTTGCGGCCTGGAATTGTGCATCGTCTGGACAAGGGCACCTCTGGAGCAATGATCATCGCGCGCAACGACGCCGCTCATTTGAAATTGGTGGAAGAATTTCGCGCGCGCAGGGTAAAGAAAACCTACCTGGCACTCTTACATGGACATGCCAAGGGTGAAAAAGGGCGCATCGAATTGCCCGTCGCGCGCGATCTGCGCCGCCGCTCGCGCATGACTGCCCGCCGCAGCGAAGGCCGCGAGGCTCGCACGGATTGGCGGCTGCTTCTGCGGCTGGGCGCGTTCTCGTTGATCGAGGCGGATCTGCACACCGGACGCACGCACCAGATTCGCGTGCATTTTTCCGCGCTGGCGCTGCCCGTGGTAGGCGATACGCTGTACGGAGCGCCTCATCAGGAATCGATCGGGCGCGAGCAGTTGCCGTCGCTCGGACGCAACTTCCTGCACGCTGCGTGCATCGCACTAGAACACCCCCGCACGGGGCAGCGCATGGAATTTCGCGCGCCGCTGCCGCAAGAGTTGGTGGCTTACATCAGGGCTCTCGGCGCGATGGCGAAATTGCCGCCCGGCGGGATTGACGTTGCGCTGCGGGATTACCTATGATGATTCGCGTGAAAGCCCCACACCCGATTGCCGTGCCTTCGGTATTGTTCCTGGCAGTGCTGTTGCTGAGTTTCGCTGTTTCTACGCGCGCGCAACAGGTTGCGCCGGCAACGCCGCCACCTCCGCCTGCCACCTCCGGCGATGCGCCGGCGCAGAATCCGCAACAAGCTCCCGCGAAACCCGCGACGCCGCAGGCCACGACACCGCCGATCACTTCCACCACGGGCCTGGTGCACCTGGTCGCGACCGTGATGGATCGCCGCCGCGAATTTGTTACTGACCTGGATCAAACCGATTTCAGAGTTCTGGAAGATGGCACGCCACAGGAAATTCGCTACTTCGGACGCGACACGGACTTGCCTTTACGCATCGGCATCCTGCTCGATACCTCCAACAGCATTCGCCCGCGCTTGGAATTCGAAAAGGAAGCGGCCAACGATTTTCTACAGCACGTGATCCGCAGAAACAAGGACCAGGCGTTCCTGATGACGTTCGACAACGAGCCTGAGGTGATCCAGGATTTCACTGGCGATCTCTCGCTGCTCACCGACGCGATCCGCAAACAGCGAGCCGGCGGCGGTACTGCTCTCGACGACGCCATTTATCGTGCCGCCGAGAAACTTTCCAATCCTCCTCTGCCCAAGGGTCCGAACCCCGAAGTCCGGCGCGTGCTGGTGGTGATCAGCGACGGCGACGACAACTTAAGCGATCACGCTTTGAGTGAATCCGTGGAAGCGGCCATCCGCGCCGAAGCCGCGATTTATTGCGTGAGCACGAATACCGACTGGCTGGCTATTGATGGAGACAAGCCGCGCAAAATGCATGTCGAAGGCGGCGACAAGGTCTTGGAGGAGTTCGCGGATCAGAGCGGCGGGCGCGTGTTCTATCCTTATAAGGTGGATGATCTGGCGCAGTCGTTCGTGGATATCGGGACCGAACTGCGCAGCCAGTATTTCATCGCCTATTCGCCTTCGAATCCGCAATCCACCGGGAAATATCGCAAGATCGAAGTGCAGACCGATCGCAAGGGCCTGAACGTGCGCACCCGCAAAGGCTATTACGCGACTTCGCCCACTGCGCCGCCATCAGGCAAGTAAGCCGGGAATATTCCTGCCGTGTTCGTGCAATCAAACCAGGACTGCGCGGTGGGTCTTGTAGTGGTGCACTGCGCTGCACGATCGGTGTTGCGGCGCGGACCGCTGGCGGTCTCGCAAAGCTGGACCGCCGCTACGAAGACTTTCGTTTACTTGAACGGCGCGTAATACCCCTTGCGCGCCAAAATTTTCACATCAGGACGCGCGACGCTCACCTGGATTTTGCGGAAGGTCCCGTCGCGCTTCAGGTTAGTCGGATAGTAGCCCAGCACGTACTGCGAACGCAGCTCCTCCGAAATTTCGTCGAACGCCTTCTCCAGCGACTTCTCATTGTGCACGTCAATCACGCGCCCGCCGGTGTCTTCCGCCATGCGGTGCGCCACGCCAGGGCCCGTGCCGAAGGTTGCCATGCGATCCGAGATCAGGAGGATGTGGATTACGGCGTCCGAACGCTGCGCTGCCTCGATGGCATCCTGCATCCGCAATTTGCTCCCAGTATCTTCCGCGTCAGTCAGAATGATCACGCCCTTGCGGCCGGCTTCGGTGGCGAGTTCGTCGTGGCACGCCAGATAAACCGCGTCATACAGATCCGTTCCGCCTGCGTTGCTCCCTTGCGGAATCGTGCCGGGCGTCACCACGCCCCCTCCGCCCACGGAGTTCACGCGGGCGCGGCGAATCGCGCTGGAAAGCACGGATGTGTCCTGAGTGAAATCGGCGAGCAGATCCACGTCGAAGTCGAAGGTGATCACCATAGCTTCGTCTTTCGGGCGCATCACCTCGCGCAGGAAACGCGACGCGGCGTCCTGTTCGGCGTCAATCATGCGGTCCATGCTGGCGCTGGTGTCAATCAGCAGGCCCAGCGTGATGGGCATATTCACTTCGCGCGAGAAAAATTCTACTTTCTGATCGACGCCGTCTTCGGTGATTTTGAAATCATCCTTGGTCAGGTCGTTGACGATTCCGTGCTGCTTGTTGCGCACCGTGGCGAACACGTTGACGACGTTCGTCTGAACTTTCAGAGGTCCCTGGTCTTGCGCTGTATTCTGCTGACCGGGTGGCGCGTGCGGAATCGGATGCGCGGCACCCTTGGCGGGCGCTTCGGTCGTCACCCCTACGTATCCCGCCAATGCTAAGGTAAAAATGCCCGCCGCGAGGCTGGTCAGCCGCATTGTATAATCTCCCTGTAGCCGGTTGCGTTTGGTACGATGCACCGAGCGCGCCAGCGGATGTTTCCGGAAGCGGCCGGCGCGATATGAAAACAGAACTCTAAAACGGCGACATTCGGCCGAATCGAGAATCTCTGATGACGCGATTAATTTCGACGCTGGGTATTGTAGTACTTTTCAGCGCCCTTGCGTGGGCTCAGCAGTCGGGTGGCCCGGGGACGCAGCAGCAGGAATCCAAACCTCCGGTACAGCCGGGGCAGCTGGCGCCGCCCGCGCAGCCCGGTGCGCCGGTACAAACGCCGCAGCCGCAGACCGGCCAGTCACAGCCCGCGCCTCCACCGCGGACCCCCCAGTCTCAGAATCCGAAGCAACCAGGGGACACGCGCTCGATTCTCAAAGTCCGCACGAACCTGGTGATCGTTCCCGTAACCGTCAAAAACCGCGACGCCCAGTTGATCGGTGATTTGCAGCGCGACGAATTTCGCGTGTTCTGCGACAACGTGGAACAGCAGATTGTTTACTTTACCTCCGATCCTTATCCGCTTTCCGCCGTCGTGCTGATTGATGACGACCTCTCGATCAAGTCCGCCGACCAGGTGCAAAAAAGTTTGACCGCGATTTCCGGCGGATTCGGGCCCAACGATGAAGTGGCAATCGTGACCTACGATCAATTTCCCAACACGGTCTCGGAATTTTCCTTCAACAACGATCTGCTGTTCACACAACTCAAGCGCCTCGACCTACATTCGCACTATCCGGGCTCGCCCGTTGGTGGCCCCTTGACGTCTGGCGCAACGTCGAACGGACATTCGCTGGAAACGGGAGCTCCGACGACGCTCGGCGTGCAGCAGCAGAAGCAGGACAAGGACATGGACGACGCGGTGTACGCGGCGGGCCAGATGCTGCAGAGCCGCGGGCGCGATCGCCGCAAAATTATTTTCCTGATTTCGGACGGAAATAACTCTCGCAGCAACGAACACACGCTGGACCAGACCCTGCAGCTCTTGTTGAAGTCCGATGTCTCGGTTTATTCCATTTCCGTGGGTCACGCGCTCGGCCAGAAGGAAAGCACGCGGCTGGAGAGATACGCCACGTCCACTGGCGGGGACACTTTCTATGCGGGGAAGGACCGCGGCCTCGAAAATCTCTACGCTTCCGTCACGGAACAGGCCCGCAACCAGTACACCATCACGTTTCAACCGCAAGATACCGACCGCGGCAAGGATTATCACAGCATCGAAGTGCGCGTGCGGCGTCCGGACCTGGATGTAACCGCGCGCCAGGGATATTACCAGAGCGGATTGCACTAGAATTTGCGACCGCTGCGTTCGGAATGCCGCGCGGGGAGGAGCAAGGCGAGTTTTTTGTTTGTAGCGGCTCGCGCTACGACGCTCCCTCTAGGCATCTGAGCCGCCGTTGAAAGGCGGAAGCGCAAGTCCTGCGATCACCGGGCGAGCATCAATGCGCGCTACCGTTCCGATGTTCTACAAATCGTGTCGGCGAAAAAGTTTTTCTGCTTGACTTCAACGTCGGCGGCCTTTATAGATTGACGAAGCGAATCGAGCGCGCTGCGAGATTTGCGGCGCCGCTGAATCGCGGGGAGAAAGTTCCAGAGTAATTCATGCGCGGAACATCCCGGGCTTAGTCAGGCAGAGAAGCCCAATCGGAAAGAGAAACGGGACGTCACGAGAAATCGCGACGCCCCGTTTTTTTTGTAACGCCACTCCTGACACAAGAATGTCATTCCGATGCAGCGGAAGCGGGAGAGGAATCCGCTTTTTCCGTCGCTTCGGATATTCCCCGTGCCGGCCGAATGGAAATCAGCTGTTCGTGGGCGGGGCACAGCGGTTTGTAATCACAGAATCCGCAGCCAAATCCCGGCTTTGCGGAAAATTCGCGCGCGCGAATCAGATCCGCCACTTCCGCGATTTTCTCCTTGGTTTCTTGCAGCGCTTTCGCGTCGCGCGTTGCGGCCACGCCTTCGTTTGTCATCAAGTTGTAAAACACGAGGCGCACCGGATCCAGATCGAGCACTTCTTCCGCCGCGAGCGCGTACACTCCCAGCTGCATATCTTTCGCCGCGGCCTTCGCGTCCTTCGGCCTGCCGGTTTTGTAGTCAATGATTTCGACGCGGGTGCCTTCGATGCGATTCACCTGATCCATCCGGCCGGTGACGATCACGTCGTGCTCCAGCGGCAGCTCGAAAGTTTTTTCTTGATACAGCACGTCGGCTGGCGCGCCGCTATACGTGCGGTGAAACGCCTCGAGTTGCTCGCGTCCTGCCTTGCGATATTCTTCTTCGTGATATTCGTCGATGAATCCCTCGGTCGACCACTCGCGATCGTAAATTGTGAGCGCTTCTTCGAGCGGAACTTTCTTGCGCTTGCCGCATTCCGCGACGAATTCCTTGATCGTGCGGTGCATCACGTTGCCAAACGTGGCCATGGCGTGGGCGCCGCCGCGAATGCCCCACACGTACTGGAACATATAGCGCATCGGACAGCGGTCGTAGGCGTCAATCGCCGACGCACTCAACTGCAACGGTTCGGGGCGCGGCGGATGAAATGCCTTGGCCCACAGCGCCACGCGCGAATACGCTCGGGATGGCTCGCTGCCGGGCGGAAAGAGTTGCGTCGGATCGCTTGAATTAGCTTCCGGTCCGACGGTCTGCACCGCGGGAGGCACCAGCACTTTAGGTGTGAGTTGATGCGTGTCCAGCGTTTTGATTTTTGCATTCGCCAGGAAGTCGTCGAGAAACGGCGAAGGCTTCTTGCGCTTGTTCACCAGCGTCGAGAGCGTCAGCTGGCGTTCCGCGCGCGTGAGCGCCACGTAGAAAAGCCGCCGCTCTTCCTGCATCTGAAAATCGAACTTGGGTTGTTCCTCCTTCATCAGTTCCGGCGGAAATTCGAAGACCACTTTGCGCACGCCCGAAGGGAAGTCGTTCTTGGAAACGCGCAGGATGAAAACGTGCGGGAATTCCAGGCCCTTGGCGGAATGAACGGTCATCAATTGCACAGCGTCGTCGGAGATTTCTTCTTCCAGCGAAATGTCGCCGCCCGCCTCGTAAAAATACGCGAGGTATTCGATGAAATGGCGCAGCTGCTTTTCTTCGCTCTTGCGTTCCCACTGTTTTACGAACGCCACGAAGCGATCGAGGTAGTAACGGTCCTGATCCGAGGGCAGCGGCGCCAGGGCCAGCGCGGCGATCAACTCGTCCAGCACTTCCGTCGCTGTCTCGCGCTTCGCGCTTTGGCGCAGCTGATTCAGGAACTGCACCAGCTCGCCGAGGTGGCCGCGCGAGTTGAATGGTGCTTCGCCCTGCGCGGTTTCGAGTTCGTCGCCCAGCGGTCGGCGGTGATTTTTTTCCGCGCGTTCGGCTAAACGCACCAGATCGCGCGGTTCGAGGCCCCAGTAGGGCGCGGCCAACACGCGCGCGCAGGCCACGTTGTCTCCAGGTACGACGATCAGGCGCAGCCACGCGAGCAGATCGCGCACAAGGGTGCTGGACAGAATTGATAACTTGCGAATCACGAACGGGATTTCGCGCCTGCGCAACTCGTCCACCAATTTTTCGCGGTGCGTGTGTTTGCGATACAGCACGGCAAAGTGGCGCCAGTGGGCGCCCGCCGCGTGCAGCCGTTCGATTTCGGAAGCGACCCAATGGGCTTCTTCCTCGGGCGTGCCGAATTCGGCGATGCGAATTTTTTCGCCTTCGCGATTGTCGGTGGTCAGCACCTTGGGCGGGAGTAGCGGAGATTTTTCGTTGTGCTGAATCACTTCGCCGGCCACGCGCAGAATGCGCTGCGTCGAGCGGTAGTTCTGCGAAAGGGAAACCAGGAATTTCTTGGTGGCGGGACCGAGCTTGGCATCCGTGACGCCGCAGAAGCGTTTCAGGAAAATCGTGAAGCTGCCGAACGACGCACCGCGGAAGCGGTAAATCGCCTGGTCGTCGTCACCCACCGCAACGATGTTGCGGCGTTCGCCGGCCAGCAGCCACAGCAGCTCCAGCTGCGCGATATTGGTGTCCTGAAATTCATCCACCAGAATGTAGCGGTACTGCTCGTGCATTTGTTTCCGCAGCGATTTGTTATTGCGCAACAGCTGCACGGCATGCATCAACTGCTCGCCGAAAGTCAGCAAGTTGCGTTCGCGCAGCAGGCGTTCGCTCACTCGATAGACGCGCGCCAGTTCCTCCTGCCGCGCGACTTCATCCTCCGCGATTTGCAGCGCGTCGGATTCCAGCGATTTCTTGCTGGCCTCGTGTTTCTTCCGCAGGCCTGCCACGAATCGCTCGTAATCTTCAGGCGTTACCAGCTCATCCTGGCAGCGCGAAAAAAACTTCACGAAGTCGCTGATGAATTCGCCAGGATCTTGCAGCCTGCGGAAATGCTTGAGGTCGAGTTCGCCGATGTGCCGCCGGAGCAGAATCTTGTGGTCAATTTCATCGAGCGGCTGAGAATCCGGATTCGTCGCCTGCAAAATCTTTTCCAAGCAAAATTTGTGAAACGTGCTGAGCCACACGCCCTCGGCCCGTTCGCCGATCGCTTTCACCACGCGCCCCTTCATCTGGCCCGCGGCTTTGTCTGTAAACGTGAGCCCCAGAATGCTTTCGCCGGCCAATTCCGGATTCGTCTCCAGCAAATTGCGAATCCGCTCGACGATCACGCGCGTCTTGCCGGTGCCAGCGCCCGCGACCACCAGCAGCGGGCCATCGCCGTGCTCCACCGCCGCGCGCTGGCCCGGGTTTAGCCCAATGTTCGGACTGGCGCTCGGCTCCGAAGTTCGCTCCGAGGATTCTTTCGATGATCGGTTGGAAGTCATGAATGCGGTTTCGTTCAGAACCATCTTAACAGATTTTTGCAGGGGCGAATATGAGGCGAAGATCCTCCGGGCGTTGGGTGCACTCGGAAGCGCGCAAGGAACCATCCCGCGCGAACGAAGGTCCACTGCCAGTGCTCGGCGAAATCAGCCTGCTAGCCGATTCTCTGGCTGCTGCGGCTATTGCGCCGGCGGCAGCGAAGTGTCCGCGTCCACGAACGCTGTAAAGGGAGTGCCCGGCTTAATTTCCGCATCCGTGCCGTGCTTGAATGCGGTGAATGGTCCGAACGGGCCCGGCGTCGAAGGTTCGGTTGCGGAAGCAAGCTTTCGTATTGGAAGCCAGGATGTCATGTGCGTCGATAGCGCCGTAAAGCACGAATTTTCGTTCACGGCGGCATTTTCGTTCTTTGTTGAGTGCGAGTCCGACGAAGAAATTCGCCGGCTGCACGCCGCGCTGGCAGCGGGAGGCGCCGAGCCGATGCCACTCGGTGAATCCGGCTTCAGCAAAATGTTCGCGTGGGTGAACGACCGTTACGGCGTTTCCTGGCAGCTGAACCTTGCGTAGAAGATCGGCGCTGCGGGGTTGCGGCGAGCCGGCAGAAGGCCGCGAAATTGACCGCGTGCGGCGCGGCGCTTATAATTGTGTTTCCGACCGAGAAAGCCTGAAGGAGTTGTCACCATGGAACGAGCCGTCATCTTAAGCGCCGTGCGCACGCCCATCGGAAAATTCATGGGTGGGCTCTCGCCTCTTTCCGCGACGGAGCTCGGCGCGAAAGTTGTTGCCGAAGTTGTGCGCCGCGCCGGAATCGAGCCGAATCTGGTGGACGAAGCGATCATGGGCAACGTCGTGCAAGCGGGCCTGGGACAGAATCCCGCGCGGCAAGCGGCGCTGCGCGGTGGTCTCGACGCGCGCGTTGCCGCGATGACCATCAACAAAGTTTGCGGCTCGGGATTAAAAGCTGTGGCACTCGCGGCGCAAGCGGTACAGCTCGGCGAATCGGAAGTGGTGGTCGCCGGGGGCATGGAGTCCATGTCCAATTGTCCCTACTTACTTAAGGGCGCGCGTTCCGGCTTCCGTCAGGGCAATCAGGAAATGATCGATTCCATGATCAACGACGGCCTGTGGGACGTGTACGAAGATTTTCACATGGGTGTCACCGGGGAATTGGTTGCCGAGAAATACGGCATTTCGCGCCAGGAGCAGGATCAGTTCGCGCTGGAAAGCCATCAGAAAGCGATTCGCGCCATAAAGTCTTGCTTCTTTGGTGCGCAGATTGTGCCGCTGGAAATTCCGCAGAAGAAGGGCGAGCCCGTCGTGATCAAGACCGACGAATCGCCGCGCGAGGATACGTCGCTGGGAATTCTCGCAAAGCTGAAGCCTGCATTCAAGAAAGACGGCACCGTGACGGCAGGCAACGCCCCGGGAACGAATGACGGCGCTGCGGCGGTGATCGTCACCAGCGAAAAAAATGCGGCGCGTTTCGGAAAACAGCCCATGGCGCGCGTCGTCGCGCAAGCGGTCAGCGGCGTCGAGCCTAAGTGGGTGATGATGGCGCCAGTGGACGCCGTCGACAAACTTTTGCAGAAAACCGGTTGGGACCGCGACAAAGATGTGGACCTATACGAATTGAACGAGGCCTTCGCCGTGGCGGCGTTAGCCGTAACGCGCGTCCTGAAACTAAACCCCGAAAAAGTAAATGTAAATGGCGGCGCGGTCGCGCTGGGCCATCCCATCGGCGCATCCGGCGCGCGCGTGCTGGTCACGCTGCTCTACGAATTGCAGCGTCGCAATTTGAAGCGTGGAATAGCCGCCCTCTGCCTCGGCGGCGGCAATGCTGTCGCGCTCGCCATCGAGCTGCCGTAGCGTCGGCGTCGCACCCGCTCTTGACGCTGTCTAAAGGCATTTCGGAGCAAACGGAAATTCATGTTTTGCCCTAACTGCGAAGCAGAGTATCGTCCCGGTTTCACGCGTTGCTCCGATTGCGACGTCGCGCTCGTGGAGCGACTCGAGGAAACGGACGTTCATTCCAACAATCCTGAACTTTCAGGCACGCCCGAACTGTTGTGGACCGGAACGGGCGCGGGGATTCGGGACGGAATCGTCGAAGCGCTCGACGCGGCCAATATCCCGTATCACGAGCGCGGCGACAGAGTCGGATCATTGCCGGGTTGGTCTCGGCAGGTTTACGCAATTTTCACTCACGCACGCGATCACCGCGCGGCTAGCGCGGCGCTGGAAGCAGCGGGTCGCCGCCGCGAAACGGCGCCCGAGGATGCAGACGAAACGCCCCGCCCTACGAATGCACCGCTGCAGGTTTCGCCGTCAAACGACGACGAGGACGACCTGTCCGATGTCCCGACCGATTACGTTCCCGAGGATTTCGATCCCGACGACGCGACCACCGAAGTCTGGGCCGGCCAGGACGCTAGCGCCCGAGACACTCTGATCACCTGCCTCCGCGGGATTGGCATCGGCTCCGCAACAGACGAAATCGCAGGCCGGCTGCGGATTCGCGTGACGCCATCATCACAGCAACGCGCGATAGAAATGATCCGCCAAATCGCCGACGCGTCGGGGTCGCAATAATCGGATCGAAACATTGGTCCCGGTCAGCGCACATCCACGGGTTTGGCAGCTCCGCCCATCAGAGCACTGATCGAGACGAAGCGCAGTCCTTTGCGCGCGCCCACCTCAAGAATGTGTGGCAGAGCCTGAATGCTCCGCGTCGGATTTGAGATACCGTCGTGGAGAATCACGATGGTGCCCGGCATCAAATTTTTTTCAACTAACCAGCGGATGTACCACCCGGGCGGGTGAATGGGATCATGAGGGTAAGCGCAACCGAGGACGCACTGATAACCGTGCGCTCGCGCAAGCCGCAGCTGGCTAGGCCGCGCGACGCCTCCGGGTGGACGAAAAAGTTTCTGTCCTGATGTGATGCCAATCGCTTCCTCGGTCCGTTTGAGGTAACCGTCAAATTCAGTGGGCGAGTGACCTAAAATCGAGCCGTCCGAGAAGTAGTGGTTCGCGACCTCATGTCCTGCAGCTTTGATCTCCGCCAGCACTTCCGGGTGGCGGAGCGCCCGATCGCCAATGAGAAAGAAGGTTGCTGTAGCGTTGTGCCGTTCCAGAATGTGCAGGACTTGGCGCGTGAAGTCCGGGTGCGGCCCATCATCAAAGGAAAGCGCGACCAGCGGTTGGTGGGTCGGGATTCGATATATGATCTGTGGCGTGAATCGCTCAAGCAGATTCAAGACGCCAAGCGGCTCGATCCAAAACACAACGAGCCCGATGCCTACGAGCACACTGATCGTCAGGAGTAACGCCGTCACGGTGTAGCCCGCCTCGCGCGATCGAATTCGAATCAGGGCCCGGTACCTGCAACACGCGCTGGATCCTGATCCACATCGCAGCACGTGTGGCGCACAGAATCAAGTCCTGTAGCGTTGCTATTTCGCGGGCACTTGAAATTCCGTCCGGATGAAGGCTTTGATGCCTTCCTCGCCGCTGAGACCCAGGCATACGAGGTGGCCTTCGCGTTCGAGATCAATGTGAAAATCGAAGAAGGGGCAGCATTTTGCTTCGGTGATTACCCAGCCCGAGACTTCTGCCACGGAAACATCCGACGGACTGAACTGAAATTCGTAGCCTCGCGGCATCTCAACGATCTCCTTCCGGGCCGCGATCAGTTTTTCGGTCAGTTGCTGGTGTTGTGCTCGCTCGGCTGGATTCAGAGCTTTTGCGTTGCAGTAGAACTTGCTGTGGTTGCTCGTCTGTCGCGCCGCAACCGTCTTTGCGTCGGAAGCCTGCATCAGCGCAGGACCCGCGCCGCTGGTCGTCAGCACTAGCGTCAGCGCGACTGCTGAGACGCTGCCCTTGCCGATTGCCCTGAATCGTTTCGTGTTCATGAGTTCGCTCCTGGTGGTTTGCCTTCACCACCCCGACATGCTAAAAGTTAAAGTCAACTTTAAGTCAAGCCCTAAGTTTGGGAAAATGGCGGCGAGGGAAAAATGAAAATTGGCGAACTTGCTAGGCGCACCGGCCTGAACGCCTCGGCCATTCGCTACTACGAACGGATGGGCCTGCTCGCGGCTCCCTACCGCAGCGGAGGGCAACGCCGATATCCCGCGGAAGCGATTCACCGCGTACTGCTCATCCGATTCGCAGGCGAGATGGGTTTCACGCTCGCGGAGATCAAAATCTTTCTCAGCGGCTTGCGGGACAATTCTCCGGTAGGCCCCCGGTGGCGAAAACTGGCGGTTCACAAGATACAGGAAGCGGAACGGACCATCGAGCGCTCGCTGCGGTTGAAATCATTATTTCAGCACCTGCTTCGTTGTCACTGCGCGTCCCTGGGGGTATGCGTCGAGCGTCTTCGTCTCAGCGAAAATCTCAAGAAAATCGGCGAGGCACGGGGCTGAACCAGTTGGCGAAGCGGCGTTCATAAAAGCTCGACGAGCGGAACTGTCGGAAGTTGACGTAGGATCCAGGTCTGGCGATGCTTGACGTTTCGCTCCCGCCTATGTTTCCTTTACTTCCTCTACATCCTTCTTAAATCCGGAGGCTTCATGTCCATTTATGCGATCAAGACCGTTGCGGTGCTCGGCGCAGGCACCATGGGCAACGGCATCGCGCATGTCTTCGCGCGCGCCGGCTACAGCGTGATTTTGCGCGACGTCGAAACGCGCTTCCTCGATCGCGGACTGGAAACGATTGGCAAAAATCTCGACCGCGAAGTGAAGAAAGAAAGTATCAGCGCTGCCGATAAGCCGGTCATCCTCGCGCGCATCCAACCCACTACGGACGTTTCCGTGCTGGCCGCCGCCGATTTCGCGGTAGAAGCCGTGCCCGAACAGCTCGACCTGAAAGTTCGCTTACTGAAAGATGTGGACGCGGTGCTCAAGCCCGGAGTGATCCTCGCCAGCAACACGTCTTCAATTTCCATCACGCAGCTCGCCGCGCAGACGTCGCGCCCGGAAAAATTTATCGGCATGCACTTCATGAATCCGGTGCCGGTGATGGCGCTGGTGGAAGTCATCCGGGGCCTGGCCACCAGCGACGACACTTTTGAAATCACGAAGATCTTGTGCGAAAGACTCGAAAAGAAACCCGTAGCCGTGAACGATGCGCCGGGCTTCGTTTCCAACCGCGTCCTGATGCCGCTGATCAACGAAGCCGCGTTTGCGGTGATGGAAGGCGTCGCCACTCCTGAAGCGGTGGACGCCGTGATGAAAATGGGCATGAATCATCCCATGGGCCCGCTGCAGCTGGCTGACTTCATCGGCTTGGACGTCTGCGTGAATATTCTTGAAGTGCTGCAAACCGGCTTCGGCGACCCCAAATACCGCGCATGTCCGTTGCTGCGAAAATACGTGGCAGCCGGCTGGCTGGGCCGCAAATCCGGCCGCGGCTTCTACAAATATTAGCGGTACACGCAATCCCGCCTGTGCGTTTCGTGAATCGGTCATTGATTTCACAAATGCGGGGCGAGGGGGTTCCGCTTATCTGCCGTGGTATATTCCGCAGCGATGCTTCTTCGCGATATTGCTAGGCGGCGGTTACTGAATCAGCGGATCGCCTCTCCCACGCATAAGGCGCCTTCCGATGTAGTAGCGTCTCTCGGGGGCATTCAAGCGCAAGACTATTCCGGCGCGCTCTGGGCCATTGGCCTGCGCTTAACGGATGCCACGGAGGCCGACATCAAAAAGGCCATCGCCGACCGCACGGTAATCCGTACCTGGGCCATGCGCGGGACCCTACATTTCGTGGCGGCCGCGGACGCTCGTTGGATCCTGGAACTTTTGGCGCCGCGGATGATAGCGCGCAGTCTCGGCCGTAACCGGCAGCTCGAACTCACCACTGCAAAGTTCACGCGGATCGAAAAAATCTTAGCGGAAGCTTTACAAGGTGGCCAGACACTGACCCGCGACGCAGCCTATGAACTGCTGGAGCGCGCGCGTATCTCTACCTCCGGCCAACGCGGCATGCACATCTTGTGGCATCTCGCGCAACAGCGCGTCATTTGTTTTGGTGCGCACGCGGACAAACAGCCGACTTTCGTTCTGCTCGACGAATGGCTGCCCCCGGTCAAGAAACGGGAACGCGACGAAGCGCTGGCTGAGCTTGCACGCCGGTATTTCTCGAGCCACGGCCCGGCGACGCTGCGGGATTTTGTCTGGTGGTCAGGTCTGAACGTTTCAGACGCCAGGGCTGGCCTCGAGATGGCTTCCTCTCACCTCGTCGAGCAGAAGGTTGGCGGCACGGTCTACTGGACGTCCCACGATACGCCGGCCACCCGGCAAGTCTCGACCGGCATGAATTTGCTGCCCAGCTTCGACGAATTCCTGGTTGCCTATAAGGACCGCAGCGCTTCGCTAGACCCCAGGCATGCACCCAAAATAACGCCCGGCGGTAATGGCATGTTCATGCCGGCGGTCGTGCATCAGGGGCGCGTCGTCGGCGCTTGGAAACGAGCCTTCGAGAAAAATGCGGTAGTGATTACGGCAAGCTTCTTCGCTTCACCAAAGAAGAGCGAGGCTCGTGCTTTCGCGAACGCAGCAGATCGCTACAGCCAATTTCTAGGTGTGCCACTCAAGAATAGCGATTGAGAACCGAGCCAGATGGCATCGGCGCCGGCTGTGGATGTGACCGGGCCAGCGACCGCGTCAAAATAGTCTTTGCTTTTTGTTCGCCTCTTGATATCATGCTCCTCGAAATGGCCGAGCCGGGAACGGGCACTCAGTGTTAAACTCACTCCGCCTCGGTTTCCAGCCAAGACCAAACAGAAAGTCCTCTTGAGGTGGCACAGTGAACGACGAAAAGTCAAAAAACCTGGATTTGGCAATCTCGCAGATTGAAAAGCAGTATGGCAAAGGCTCGATCATGCGCCTGGGGAACAAGGACGTGCTCGTCCCCGTGAACGTAATCCCCACCGGCTCGATTTCCATCGACGCCGCCCTCGGCGTCGGCGGCTTCCCGCGCGGACGCGTGATCGAGGTGTACGGCCCGGAGTCGGGCGGCAAGACGACGCTGACTCTGCACGTGATTGCCGAGGCGCAAAAGCTGGGCGGCCAGGCGGCTTTCATCGACGCCGAGCACGCGCTCGATCCTTCCTACGCGCGCAAGCTGGGCGTGGACGTGGACAACCTGCTGGTATCACAGCCGGACAACGGCGAGCAGGCGCTCGAAATCGCCGAGGCGCTGATCCGTTCGAACGCCGTGGACATTATAGTAGTGGACTCGGTGGCCGCCCTGGTGCCGCGCGCTGAACTCGAAGGCGACATGGGCGACGCGCAGATGGGTCTGCAGGCGCGCTTGATGTCGCAAGCGCTGCGCAAGCTCACCGCCATCGTCTCGAAATCGAAGACCTGCCTGATTTTCATCAACCAGATCCGCGAGAAGATCGGCGTCATGTTCGGCAATCCGGAAACCACTACGGGCGGCCGCGCGCTGAAGTTTTACGCCTCCATTCGGGTGGATATCCGCCGCATTCAATCCATCAAGGAAGGCGATCGCGTCATCGGCTCACGCACCCGCGCGAAGATCGTGAAGAACAAAGTGGCCGCGCCGTTCCGCGAAGCCGAGTTCGACATCATTTACGGTGAAGGCGTCTCGCGCGAAGGCGATTTGATCGATCTAGGCGTCACCAACGGCCTGCTTGAAAAATCCGGCACCTGGATTTCCTATAAGAACGAGCGCCTGGGCCAGGGCCGCGAAAATGCCCGCGTTTTCCTGAAAGAGAACACCGACATTCGCGGCAAGCTCGAACACGATCTGCGCAAGGCCCTGGGTTTGCTCGCGCATCCCGCTGTTCCGACCGATGGAAACGGCAAGCCCTCCGCCGAAGCGCAAAAGATCGCTGCGGACGCGGCCAAGCAGCCCCCAAAAGCAGCCGCTGCAGCCGCGGCCTCGCAGAGTCGCACGAGCCGCTAGCCGTAGCAGCGGCAGTTTCACGATAACAATGATCGCGCACTGGGAGCGAGGCGCCTGTTGCCGCCTCGCGTTCCGGGCTATTATCCCGCGACGCTGCCCAGCTGTCCTTCGGTCCAGTCATGCGGTGCAGGAAAGCTGTCCTCCTTAACAGTTGCACTCTCCCGTATTTCTTCCGTAAACTGGGATTCAAGCGGCTGAAGTATGAGATTCTTAGGCCGATATAGGATGCAATGCAACATAGCCCAGCCCTAAAACAGTTTGTCCCGGTCCTTTGCCTATTTCTCGCGGGCACCTTCGCCATGGCGTCGGGGGCGACGCCTCCGGCTACGACTACGCACCACCGGAAATCCGGAATTTCGGCCTACGGTGATCCCACCAAGAACGACAATGCGGACTATGACGATCCTGTGATCCGTCAGATCGCTGTCGGCGCGCTTGGCCACGCCAATGGTTCGGTGCTGGCCATGGACCCCTCGACCGGCCGCATTCTCACCATCGTCAATCAGAAAATGGCTTTTTCCGCCGGCTTCGAGCCGTGCTCGACGATCAAGCCCGTCATCGCTCTCGCTGGCTTGCAGGAAGGCGTGATCACCCGCGACACCATGTTAAAGGTAGGCCATCGCCGCTATATGGACCTGACCGAAGCGATGGCGCATTCCAACAACGTGTATTTCGAAGAGGTCGGCACGCGCCTCGGTTTCCAGCGCGTTCATCAGTACGCGCAGTTGGTCGGCCTGGGTGAACGCGCAGGCTACGAAATTCCCGAAGAGCAACCTGGCCTGGTGCCCTCGGCGCCTCCCGCGTATGGCGGAGTCGCGCGCATGTCCAGTTTCGGCGAAGGCATCCGGCTCACGCCGCTGCAACTCGCGTCGCTGGTTTCCACGCTGGCCAATGGCGGCACGCAGTATTACCTGCAATATCCGCGCACCGCGGAAGCGCGACAAAATTTTCAACCGCGCGTGCGCCAGCAACTGGATATCGCGCCGCTGCTGCCTGATTTGCGCGAAGGCATGCTCGCTGCCGTGATGTACGGCACCGCGAAACAAAGCTACGACCCCGATGGCGAGCAGGCCCTCGGAAAGACCGGCACCTGCAACGATGAATCGCTCGGCGGCCGCTTAGGCTGGTTTGTCTCTTATGCTGACCAAGCGCACCCGAAAATCGTGCTGGTGGTTCTGATCCGCGGAGGCGGCCGCGCTGTGAGCGGACCGCATGCTTCCGAGATCGCCGGTCGCATTTATCACGGTCTGCGCGAACGAAATTATTTCGCCGAGGCCGCGCGCAGAGCGCAGTTCACCACGGCCGCCGGCGCGTCTCACTAGCCTCTGGTAGCGCGAACATCTTGCGGGCACGGTTGCACTGGCCTTCGGTTTTCGCTGCGCCTCTGCGGCATCAAGCATTTCGTCCAGCACTCTGCAATCTGCCAATCCCATCTGTTACCAGCCTGAACAAGTCCGCACCATTTCACTTCCCGCCCCTCATCGCATTGCGCTATGCTCCCATCTTCGTAAATTATTCGCTGTAGGGAATTATGGGAACAAGACTGAAGGTTCTAATCTGCGTTTTATTGCTCGCCGTGGCTGTGGCGGGTGTCGTCGCCGCGAATTACTTCCGCACTTCGGCGTCCGATTACGAAATCATGACCCAGAGTTCGCCCTCGCGCGACGAAGCTCATCGCATGCAGGAGCAGCTGGTCCTGTTCACCGACGCCGCTGTGCCTGCGCGTCAGGCGTTTCCGTTGTTCCTGCAGAGCATGGGCTTCACTGCGAACGACGCGACGCGGCTGGTGGCTTCGGCGCAATCGGTTTTCGACCTGCGCCGGCTGCGCGCGGGGAACAGTTTCGTGGTGGGCCGCTCGATCCTGGGCGATCTGCGCGAAGTGCGCTACCGCATTGATGCCGACCGCGTCCTCTACATCCGGCCGCAGGGAGACGATTTTCATGCCGAGGTGCAAACCCTTCCGTCGGAAACTCAGGAGGTGGGCATTACCGGCCAAGTCAACGGCTCGCTTTTCGGCGCTGTGCTGGACGCGGGAGAAAGGCCGGAGCTCGCGATGCGCCTGGCGGAAATCTTCGCCTGGGATCTGGATTTCTACACGGACCCGCGGCCGGGCGACACGTTCCGCGTGGTCGTTGAAAAGAAAACGCTCGCGACTGGCGAGGTCGCTTCCTACGGCCGCATTCTCGCGGCGGAGTACAACAACGGCTCGCACCCCTATCGCGCGGTCTTGTTTCATGGCCCCAACGGCGCGCCCGCGTATTACACGCCAGACGGGAAGTCCATGAAGAAAGCGTTTCTGCATTCGCCGTTGAAATTCGCCGCGGTGATCACCTCGCATTTCAGCGAACATCGCTTCCATCCCATCCTGAAAGAGTACCGCCCGCATCTGGGAATTGATTATGCCGCGCCCACCGGCACGCCCGTGCAAACCATCGGCGATGGCCGCGTGATTTTCGCCGGCAGGAAAGGGGGCGCTGGCAATCTGATCGAGATTCAGCATAGCAACGGTTACACCACGTATTACATGCACCTGTCGCGCGTGCTGGTACATTCCGGCGAGCGCGTCGAGCAGGGCCAGCGGATTGGCCTCGTTGGCATGACCGGCCTGGCCACCGGCCCGCATCTGGATTTCCGCATCCAACGCGGCAAAGAGTTCCTGAATTTCGAACGCCTCCCGCTGCCGCCATCTGATCCGGTTTCGAAGCGCGACTGGAACGAATTCGCGGCGATGCGCGACCACGCGCTAGCCCTGATGCCGCCGCTGCCCTCGCGACAACCAGCGGCCGTAGCCAAAAATTCTGCGCCAGAAACTCTCGCGCACCTCGCTCCTTCATCCGTGCCCACAAGCCGGTAGTTTCAGCGAACCTTCAACTCGTTCCGCGTTGACTTGGGTTTCTGCCGCGGCCTAAGATGCTCGCTTGAGCGTTGCCCACACGTGAGCGACCAGACCGTCTCGCATTACCGAATCGTCGAAAAAGTCGGCGCCGGCGGGATGGGCGTGGTCTACCGGGCGCATGATGACCGGCTGAACCGCGACGTCGCGCTGAAATTCCTCCCTGATGAACTAAACCACGACGAAAACGCACGCGCGCTTTTGATTCGCGAGGCGCGCACCGCTTCCGCTTTGAACCATCCCAACATTTGCACCATTTATGATGTGGGCGAAGCCAACGGCAAGAGCTACATCGTCATGGAATTCGTCAGCGGCCGATCCTTGGCCGAGCAAATTCCGGAAGACGGGCTTCCGGTGGAGACGGTGATTCGCTACGGCGAGCAAATCGCTGATGCCATGGCTCACGCACACGAACGCGGCGTGATTCACCGCGATCTGAAAACTCCGAACGTCATCGTAATGCCGGGAGGTCGCGTCAAGGTGCTCGACTTCGGCCTGGCCAAGCACATGTCTCCTGGCGAGATCACCCTGCAGACGCAATCCATCAGCACGCTGACCGGGGAAGGCGCGATTGTCGGGACGATGCACTACATGGCGCCGGAATTATTTCGCGGCGAGCCGGCCGATGCGCGCAGCGATGTCTGGGCGCTGGGCGTGGTGTTGTACGAAATGGCCAATGGCAAGCGGCCGTTCCGCGGAAGAACTTCCTACGAATTGAGCTCGATGATCCTGCACGATTCACCGCCGCCGTTACGGGAGAACGTGCCGCTGGGCTTGCGCTCCGTGATTGAGCATTGCCTGGCGAAAGATCCGGCGCAGCGCTATCAGCACGCCAGCGAAATTCGCGCGGCTCTGGAAGCTTTGCGCACGAATTCGGCTGTGATTCCGGCGAGCGCCATTCAACCGTCCGCGATTCAGCCATCGCCCGCAGCGCCTCGCTCGCGGTTTGTGCGCGCGCTCCTGGCTTCATCGGCTGTAGCGGCGTTGCTGTTGATAACAGCGTTCGTCTGGAAACTCGTCGAGGTTAAGTGGCGTGGCTCGCCCCCCGTTGGCGCCGCGTCCATTCAATCGCTCGCCGTGCTGCCGTTGGAAAATCTTACCGGCGATCCCAAGCAGGATTATTTCGCCGATGGAATGTGCGACGCTTTGATCACTGAGCTTTCCCAGATCAAGAAGCTGCGGGTAATCTCGCGCACTTCGGTGATGCAGTACAAGGACAAGCATGAAAGTCCCGCGCAGATCGCGCAGGAGTTGGGCGTGGACGCGCTGGTGGAAGGCTCCGTGCTGCGCTCCAACGATCGCGTGCGCATTTCCGCGGAATTGGTGCAGCCGCAAACGGGCCAGAACCTCTGGGCGCACAGTTATGAACGGACCGTCACGGACATCTTGGCGCTGCAGAGCGACGTGGCGCGGGATATCGTCACGCAAATTCAGATTCAGCTGACGCAGCCGGAGCAGGAACGCCTAGCGAAAACGCGAACCGTCGTGCCCGCAGCGTACGATGCGTATCTGCAAGGGAATTATCTTGTTGCGAAACGCACCGGCGAGGCAGTGACGCAAGCCGTCGCTGATTATCGCCAGGCAATTCAGCTGGATCCCACCTACGCGCCGTCGTATGCAGGACTGGCGGAAGCGTTGACGCTGGCGGCGGATTACAAGGATGTTCCCTCCTCGCAAGTTTTGCCCGAAGCCGAAGCGGCCGCAGTGAAAGCGATGCAGGTCGACGACAATCTCGCTTCCGCGCATGCCGCGCTGGGCCAGATTCGCGCATATCGGCTGGAATGGCCCGGAGTTCTGGATGAATTCCAGCGCGCGATTGAATTGAATCCGGGCGATGCGCACAGTCACCATTGGTATGCATTGGCGCTGGCATCCGCGGGTAGAAGCGACGAAGCGATTGCGGCAATGAAGCTGGCGCAGGAACTCGATCCGCGTTCGCTGATCATCAACGCGAATTTGTCGTGGGTTTTGTATCTTGCCGGACGTTACGACGAGGCCGTTGCGCAGGCGCAGAAAAGCGTGGCGATGGATTCCAGCTTCCCCGTGGCGCACGGATATCTTGGCCAGGCTTACTTGGCGCAGGGCGAGTATGCGAAAGCGTTGCAAGAGTTGCACAAGGCGCTGACGCTTTCTGGGAACGAAACTTCGTTCAAGGCCGAACTGGGGAACGCTTACGCCGTCGCGGGAAAGAAACCGGAGGCGCTCGGAATATTGCACGAGTTGCTGCAGCGATCGGCACAGCAGTATGTGTCGCCGTACAGCATCGCGCTCCTTTACGTCGGCTTGGACCAAAAGGATGAAGCGTTGCAATGGCTAGAGAAAGCGTACGCGGAGCGTTCCGTGCGCCTGATCAATATTGCCGTGCATCCCCGATTTGCCAGCTTGCATTCCGATCCCAGATTTGCGGCGCTGGTGCAGCGCATCGGACTGCCTTAGGCGCCGGCGCGTGCCAGCCAGCAGCGAGGCGGAATGTGGAAATGTGCGGGTTGCGGCGCGCTGCTGCAAGCGTAACCGCCGCGCGCTTATTTACCCGCTTCAGTAAGATGATTTGCGATGCAATCTTTCTTGACGCTTTGCCGAGCCTCAACTACACTTCCGCCGTCTGGCGCACACCGCAGTAAACCGGCCCAAGTTTTCCAATCGATGTAACTTTCCGTGCGCGGTTTGGGGGGAACCAGATGGCCAAGATCAGCTTCACGCTGAAGAACATCACCAGGGAAATCGAGAAGTCCGAGAAGAAGTTGAGCGCGATCCGCAAGAAAGTTGTCAAGGCCGATCAGCGCAAGATCGATCTGCAGCTGCGTGGGTTGAAGCAGTGCCACACAAAGGTCAAGAATTTCTGCCGGCCACCCACGCTATACGGGCAGGCTTTCACGACCAAGTCCAAAAACGAGTAACGCCGCCTGCGGCAGCGAGCGATTTGAAACCGGCATCGCACCCGATCCATGAAATCTGAGATGCCAGGAGGGCCAGTCACGTGGCCAAGATTGCTTTTTCGGTACATCCGATTATCACCGCGATCCGCAAGGCCGAGAAGAAGTTGCGCGCCATTCGCCCGAAAGTCAGCAAGGCGGAGCAGAAGAAAATCGATCTAAACCTGCGGATGCTGGAAAAATCCGATCGTCTTCTGCGATTCCCTTGCCCGAAAGGGAAGGTACGGAATATCCATCCGCCGCCGTACGGGCAGTGGTTCACGACCAATCCCAAGTAAAGCGTACCGGCGATCTGTGGTTTGGTCTCGCGGCGAGTGTAACCGAGCTAGACGGCATGCCTAAAGCGAAACGGGTGCTTTTTCGGCGGTCTCCGTTTTTGGTTTCGTACTGGAACGATGAAGAACTGATCTTCGAGAATTACGCGACTGGCAAAGGCGCAACCGCTGCGCCGATTGCGACGGAAGTACTGAATTTCTTCAGCGGCTGGCTTTCTGCTGCAGCGCTTTTCCGCCACTTGCCGCAGTATTCGCCGTCTTCGCTGCGCGCCGCGATAAAACAGCTGCTGCGTTATTCACTCCTGCAGCGCTCCGACCGCGAACTGCTGCCTCTCGAGCGTGCGATGCCAGCGTGGAAGGATTGGAATCCCGCCGCGGGATTCCTTCACTTCACGGGACGCGATCTTCCTTTCGAAGCCGACCTGATGCGCATCGGCCGCTACATGGAAGAATTGACGCACGAAAAGGCGATGCCCGTTCCGGTGAAACATTATCCGCGAGCGGCGCAAACGATGCTGCCGCCGCCGCGCGAGCAGGGTGAGTTCACTCGCGTGCTTACATCGCGCAGGACGTGGCGCCGATTTGCTCCGGGGAAAATCGCACTCGCGGACTTGGCCACGCTTCTGGGATTGACCTGGGGAGTTCGCGAGTGGGTTGCGGTGCCGCCGTTGGGGACTTTCGCGGTCAAGACGTCTCCTTCCGGTGGAGCACTGCACCCGATCGAAGCTTATCTCGTGGCGCGAGATGTGGAGAGAATTGCGCCGGGGATCTATCACTACGACGCGACGAGGCACCGGCTGGAATTGTTGCGGCGCGGCATGACGCGTGATCGGATGTCGGATTACGTGATCGGGCAGCGCTGGTTTTCGGAGGCGGCGGCGTTCGTGTTCATGACCGCAGTGTTCACGCGGACGCAATGGAAGTATCGCTATCCGCGTGCTTATCGCGTGGTGCTGGCGGAGGCGGGGCATTTGTGCCAGACGTTTTGTCTGGTGGCGACTTGCCTGGGGCTTGCGCCGTTCTGCACGATGGCGATGGCGGATTCGACGATTGATCGCGATTTGGGGATCGATGGAGTGACCGAGGGAGTTTTGTACGTCGCGGGAGTGGGGAAAAGGCCTGAAGGCGTGGATTGGAAGACGGCGTCTTTGCCGATTGATCCGACGGGGAAAAAGCGCAGGTTGCGGGGATAGCGGCGCGAAGTTCGAACAGAGACCCTTCGCTGTGCTCAGGATGACGGCGCTACAAAAGCAAATCCAAAAGCTGGCGTATGAAGGCCGCCACTACAAAATCCAAAACAAAAACAAAGTCAAAAACGCCCGCCTCGAAAACAGGCGACCGCGACCCTTCGATTCGGCACCGCCGAATCTCAGGATGAATCGCCCTGCAGGGCGATTCACAAATTCAAAAGTTTCAGAGGATAATTGAAATGCCAACAGCCGGTGGGATGCTGGGGCTGCTCAGGCCTTTACTTCCCAGGTGTCGCCCGCGCGTAGGAGTTTGGCCAGATCGCCTTTGCCTTTTCTGGCTTGCACTTCGCGGATTTGCTGTTGGATCAAATCTTCGTAGCGCGGGACACCTTGCAGCGCGCGGAGGACGCCGATGGGGGTGGGAAAGCCGGGCATGGAGTCCATGCGAGAAAGCGCGAAGGCGTAGACAGGATTCGGATTATGCTCGTCATGGACCAGCAAATCTTTTTCGCCGGTTCCGCTTCCGAGAGCGACGACTTCCAGATCCAGGCCCACAAGGCGTATTCCTTTATCGCGATTCTTGCCGAAGATGAGCGGCTTGCCGTGTTCGAGCTGGACGACTTGTTCGCTGCGGGCTTCTTTTTCGGTGATGGTTTCCCACGCGCCGTCGTTGAAAATATTGCAATTCTGCAGGATCTCGATATAGGCAGAGCCTTGATGCGCGGCCGCTTTTCTGAGCGTTTCTTTCAGGTGCTGCTGGAAGACGTCCACGGAGCGCGCGATGAAGGTGGCTTCGGAACCCAGCGCGAGCGAGAGCGGGCTGAAGGGGCGATCCACCGAACCGAACGGCGTGGATTTGGCTTTCTTGCCGACTTCGGACGTCGGCGAGTACTGGCCTTTGGTGAGGCCGTAAATTTTATTGTTGAACATGAGGACTTTGAGTCCCACGTTGCGGCGCAGCATGTGAATGGTGTGATTGCCGCCGATGGAGAGCGAGTCGCCGTCGCCGGTGGCTACCCACACGTCGAGGTCGGGGCGAATCAGTTTTACGCCGGTGGCGATGGCGGGCGCGCGGCCGTGAATTGTGTGGAAACCGAAAGTGTTCATGTAATACGGGAAGCGGCTGGAGCAGCCGATGCCGGAAATGAAAACGAATTTTTCGCGGGGGACGCCGAGTTCGGCGAAGACGGCCTGGACGGCGGCGAGGATGGCGTAGTCGCCGCAGCCCGGACACCAGCGGATTTCCTGGTCAGTCTGGAAGTCTTTTTTCGTGTAAACCGGCAACGTGGCCGTGGTCATTTTCAATCACCTCAAAGGCGCCCGCCTGAAAACCAGGGGGCCGCTACAAATTCAAAAGCAAGTTCAAGAACAATTCAAAAGCCAAGAGCCGGCGAGACGCCGGCGCGACAACTTCAAAGTCAACTGCGCCCAGCTAAGGCTGGCCGCTACAAATTCAAGCACAAAGCCCAAAACAATGCGAAGGCGCTGCTTAGTCGAGCAGCTCTTCGATTTTTGCTTCGATTTCGGATTGCTTGAAAGGCTTGCCTTGGATCTTGCCGTAGCTTTCGGCGTCGACCAAAAATTTTGCGCGCAGGAGCATCACGAGCTGGCCCATATTCATTTCCGGGACGAGGATTTTTTTGTAGCGCTTCAGAATATCACCGAGATTGCGCGGCAGGGGATTCAGATAGCGCAGGTGGACATGGCCGATGCGGTGGCCTTTCTCGCGCATGGGTTTCATGGCGGCGGTGATTGGTCCGGCTGTAGAACCCCAGGCGACGATCAGCAAATCGCCCGACGGATCGCCTTCGGGAACGATTTCGGGAATATCTTGCGCGATGCCTTCGACTTTTTCGGCGCGGGTGCGGACCATGTGCTCGTGATTCAGCGGTTCGTAATTGATGTTGCCGGTGACGTCCTGCTTTTCGATGCCGCCGACGCGATGCTCGAGGCCGGGGGTGCCGGGAATGGCCCAAGGGCGCGCGAGGGTGGAAGGATTACGCTTGTAAGGGAGAAAGCCTTCGGGATTCGTCTCAAAGTGCACAGGAATTTGCGCCAGTTCCGAGACGGCGGGAATCTTCCAAGGCTCGGCGCCGTTGGCCAGATAGCCGTCGGAGAGAATAATCACTGGCACCATGTATTTGATGGCGATACGGCTCGCTTCGAGGGCAATCCAAAAACAGTCGCCGGGAGATGAAGGAGCGAGCACGGGAACGGGAGCTTCGGAATTGCGTCCGTACAGAGCTTGCAAGAGATCGGCTTGTTCTGTCTTGGTGGGAAGGCCGGTAGATGGACCGCCGCGCTGAATATCGCAGACCACCAGAGGAAGTTCGACGGCGACTGCAAGACCAATCGCTTCGGTTTTCAGCGCCATTCCTGGTCCGGATGTGGTGGTGATGGCCAGGGCGCCAGTGTAGGACGCGCCGATGGCGGAAGAGACGGCGGCGATTTCGTCTTCGGCTTGAAAGGTGGTGACGCCGAAATCCTTGTACATCGAGAGCTCATGAAGGATATCGGAAGCCGGCGTGATGGGATAGGAGCCGAGGAACAATGGGATTCCAGCTTGCTGGGAAGCGGCGACGAATCCGAGCGCGAGCGCTGCGTTGCCGCTGATATTGCGATACGTGCCCGGCGAGAGCTTGGCCGGGGGAATTTCGTAGCTGATCTGGAATGCTTCGGTGGCTTCGCAGAAACTGTACCCCGCCTGCATGGCTAGCTTATTGGCGCTTACCAGCTGCGGCTTGTTCTTGAATTTCTCGTCGAGCCAGCGAAGGGTAGGTTCCATGGAGCGGTTGTAAAGCCAGTAGCACATGCCCAGGGCGAAGAAATTCTTGCAGCGATCCATGCTCTTTGCGTCGAGGCCGACTTCTTTGAGCGCCGCGCGAGTGAGCTTGGTGAGTTCCACGGCGAAAAGACGATAACCATCGAGCGAATGATCTTCGAGAGGGCTGACGGTGATTTGCGCTTTGCGCAGATCGGTTTCTTTGAAGTCGTCGGAATTGACGATCAGGATGCCGTTGGTTTTCAGGTCCGGCAGATTCATTTTCAGCGCGGCCGGATTCATGGCGATCAGCACGTCGACGCTGTCTCCGGGCGTGTACACGTTGCTGGAGGAGAAATGGACCTGGAATCCGCTGACTCCGGGCAGAGTGCCGGCGGGAGCGCGAATTTCCGCGGGGTAGTCCGGGAAAGTGGCGAGGTCGTTGCCGTAGAGCGCGACCGTGTTGGTGAATTGGCTGCCGGTGATCTGCATGCCGTCACCGGAATCACCGCAGAAGCGGATTACCGCCTTGTCTATGGTTTCTCGCTTGCGACCCAAGATATCAGAGATTGTCGTGGACATTCCTAATAGGCCCTCACGGAAGTGGCTGGAAAGAATCGCTCAGAACGGTGGTGCTTTCTAAGAGGGAGAAGCCCGGTCGCTAATCGAGAAAAAGACGACAAAAAGTAGCGATTGATTCGGGTCGCCGTCTTTTGTTTTGAATGAGTTACGTTTGTTTTCGATTTAGTTTCGCTAGCGATCGATCTAGGGGGTTGTGGTACGGATTTTGAGGATTCCGCCGAGCAAAATGTGCAGGAAGCAGCGAGCTTAGCGACCGCAGCGGGACGCGAACCAAAACGGGAAAAAATAATGGGAGCGGGTAAGGCGCCGTAGCCAGGAGCGCGGCGCTGAATCTTGCGCGGGTTCGCTTCTTCTCGCATAACTCCAAAGACGGAGTGCCCAAGTCCAATTATAGGCTACCACAACGAGCGTGACTTCGCCCTGTACACAGTTGGATGATGTGGCGTAAGAGTTGAGATGCCTGGGTGAGGGTTCGGTGAGCGGGTTGCGGAGTCGGAGCGGAATTGGTAGGGAACCGGGGCATCGGTGGAAACGTCCTAGTTGTAGCACGTTGCGTTGAGCGATCGGTCTCGGCGGGCGCGGTCTTCAGTGAGCGGAGCAGTGCCCGCTTCGTCCCTAAAAACGCGGAACGAAGTGGCCGCTACGTAAACCAAGCATCACTGTGGAATGGAGCGGCGTTGCTATGAAATTCAGCCTGGGAAAATTGACGATCGCCGCGCCTACTACCGCGCATGTGGTGCGGCATTGGTTTTTGACGTTGGGAGGGCCAGGGCTGATTCTGCTGGGATTGATTGATAGCTCGGTGATTCCGGTGCCGGGCAGCATGGATGCGATGACGATTGTGCTCTCGGCGCATCAACGCACATGGTGGCCGTATTACGCGGTGATGGCGACGGTGGGATCGGTGATCGGCGCGTATCTGACTTATCGCCTGGCGCGGAATCGCGGGGAGAAGGCGTTGAACGAGAGGCTCTCCAAGCGCAACAGGAAGAAGGTGGTGCTGGTGTTTGAACGCTGGGGGTTCGGGGCGATCGCGGTTCCGGCGCTGTTGCCGCCGCCAATGCCGATGGTTCCGTTTGTGATTGCGGCGGGGGCTTTGCAGTATTCACCGAAGAAGTTTTTGGTGGCGATGTCGGTGGGACGGCTGGCGCGTTATGGGATCTTCGCGTACTTGGGAGCGGTGTACGGGCGGAAGATATTTGCAGTGGTGTTGGCGCATGGGGAAGTGGCGTTGTATGTGACGATCGGGGTTTGCGTGGCGGCGACGGCGATTTTATTGTTATTGCGATTCAGACGGAAGAGGGAAGCATTGGCGGGGGGAGATTAGTGGATGAGGCTCCCCATTTCTCGCGGCTGCGGAATCGCCGACCTTTGCATACGCGATCGGTGCAAAGCATGTGGCGCGCCTACGGCGCTGGTGCTGTGGTTTTTTGGCAACGGCGCGGCCGGTTATCGTCGCAGTCGTACTTGCTTTAGTGCGTTGATGCGCTTCGCGATTGTATTTTTTCTGCTTGCCAGTTCCGTTTATGCGCAGACGACGCTGCGGCGGCAGATTCGCGACATTGCCGTGGATGCGCGTGGGAAAGTTTCGGTGGCTTGCGGGTTGCCGGATTCCTCTTTGAACTGCGATCTCGATCCGCAGGCGCATCCGCCGATGCAGTCGGTGTTTAAGCTGCCGCTGGCGGTTACGGCGCTGCATCTTGTCGAGCAGGGCAGGTTTTCGCTGGATCAGCCCGTGCGATTTCTGCCTAGCGATCGGATTTTGCCGCATACGCATAGCCCGCTGCAGGACAAGTATCCGGAGGGAAACGTGAATGTTCCGCTGCGCGAGTTGCTGCGCCTGGAGATTTCCGAGAGCGACAATGTGGCGACGGACATTGTGCTGCGGACCGTCGGGGGGCCCGCGATCGTGAACGAGTGCATCCGGTCGCTGGGAGTGCAGGGATTTCATTTGGAGGACGACGAGCAGGGGTTGGCGCGTGACGTGGCGGTGCAATATCGCAACTGGTTTGAGCCGGCGGGAGCGGTGCAGCTGTTGCGGCGGATCAGCGAGGATTCGCCGCTGACGGCCGAGCACACGCGGATGCTTTTGCAATGGATGCAGGATGCAGCCAGCGGGACGAAGCGGATCAAGGGGGCATTGCCTGCGGGAACGATTGTGATGCACAAGACCGGCACTTCGGGGACGCGGGACGGCGTGACGTTCGCGACGAACGATGTCGGGTTGATTGCGCTGCCGGATGGGCGGCGCCTCGCGATTGCGATTTTCGTGACGGATTCGAAGGCGGATGACGACACGCGCGACGCGGTGATCGCGAGGATTGGAAAGGCGGCGTACGACGAAAGCACGCGCACGAAGAAGTAGGCGCGGCCTTCAGCTAGAATGCCAACCGTGATCAACCCAGCGATACGAAATGATGCGGCGCAGAGGCGAGTCTTGAGCGGCGAAAACCATCGGGCTGTGATTGTCACTGGCGCGAGCCGCGGAATCGGAGCTGCGATCGCGAGGCTGGTTGGCGCCAACGGTTTTCCCGTTGTTGTGAATTTTTTGAGGAATAGCGCCGCCGCCGATGAGGTGGTGCGCGAGATTGTTTCGGGCGGCGGCCGAGCGGTCGCGATCGCTGCCGATATTAGCCGCGAAGAAGAAATCCTGCGCTTGTTCGAGACGACCGCGCGCGAACTCGGGCCGATCGGAGGGCTTGTGAATAACGCGGGCGTCACGGGTGGCTTATTCCGAGTTGATGCGCTCCCCGCGCAGGCAGTCGCACAAGTGTTGGCCACCAATGTTGCGGGCACGATACTGTGTTCGCGTGAAGCAGTTCGGCGGATGTCTGTGCGGCGCGGTGGAATGGGTGGTTCCATCGTGAACATCTCGTCGCTGGCTGCGAGGACAGGTGGAGCGGGAGAATGGGTGCACTATGCGGCCTCGAAAGGGGCGATTGATAGTTTTACGATCGGATTGGCGCGGGAAGTGGCGCGTGAAGGAATTCGCGTCAACGCTGTGGCACCTGGATTGGTTGAAACCGATCTTCACGCTGACAATGGAGTGCCGGATCGTCTGGAGCGCTTGGCGCCTTCGATCCCCATGGGACGTCCTGGCACACCACGCGAGATAGCGCAGGGCGTGCTTTGGCTGCTTTCAGCGGCGGCTTCCTATACGACTGGAACGATATTGGAGATTGGCGGAGGGCGATGACCAAGAAAGGAACGCGTGGTTATTGCGTTCGCACCCAGCAGAGCCAGTTCGAGAAGTCCGAGGCTTTACTTTGTTGCTTTACGAAGGCGCCTGCGGAGGAATTCAAATCAACCAGATCGCCGTCGCGCAGGGAATCGAGGTTGGGCATTCCGTCGCATGCGCTTTTTATGAGGCAGGTGGTTGAAAATTCCCAGATGTGGTAGGACTTCGATTCGGGATGAAACTCGCGGCAGAAAATCGCGCGGCCATGGACCGTATTGGAAGACGTTAGCTGGCTGACGCGGTCGTTGAGCGCTTTGATCTTCTCGGACATATTCTGAAGTAGTTGCGGAGCTGCGGTTGCGTCCTGCCAGGGAACGGGGGCGGAATTGTTTACGGCAACACCTTGCTTCGTGATGACGTAGGTGCGATCGCGGAAATTCCACCATGGAGCTTCCGTGCAGCGCAAACTGGGATCCAGCCTGCAAATCATGTAGTTATATCCGCGCCGCAATTTTCCGCAATCGGCTAGGATTTGAAACGTGAGCGTGCCGTCGCCTTCAATCAGATACCGGGCGTTCCCGCTGTAGATGCAGGGGCCGCCGGCGTCGCCTTGGGAGAAGTGGATTACGTAGCTGTCTCCCGTGGGATTTCCGGCGACGATGGACGGAGTGAGGCGTGGTTCGAGTTGGCGCGACTCGACTGTCATGGGCCGGCCGGTTTTATCGATGGATGTGACGATAGATATGGTGGGCGTGAAGATGCCGTCTGGGCGGCTGGGCGGCGGATTCTGGGCAGCCGTAGTGCGTGGGACGCCGAGGAACGTGGCCAGCGATAGAAGCGCGGCGATGTGAAATGACCTTTTCAATTTGGCGTTCTCCCGATCGGCCCGGAATCACGAGACTCGCTCGTGTGCAATCTAGCGGATGCGAAAGCGTGCGCGAATCTAAATCACATACGAAGGACTCCCAACGCGACCAGGGCGATAAAGAACGGCCAACACAGAGCGATCGGTGCTGCGAGTAGAAACCAGAGCGCGCTCCGTTTAAATAGCTGAAAGGCGTACGCAACTACTAGGCACCAGGCAATGGAAAGCGGGAATCCAATCAATACAAAGCCTGTGGAGCCCCGGAGATACGAAAAAGCAGGTCCGCAAGCCGCCCCTAGCGCAACCGCGAGCAACGTAATCAGCAGCTTCCAATATTGTGATTCCATGGGCCCTACCGCGTCGGATTACGATCGCTGCTTCCGACTGAGTTTTGCTGATCGCTAAGGCTATTTTAGCTGACGGGGACGGGCTGCGGATGAAGCAGACTGGTGGCTAGCCGCGTGATTCGAAACTGGCCTAGAACTGTCCTAGAGTACCATTGACTTTCGCTTTTGGTTCGCCTAGAGTTTAAGCTTCAACTTGGGCCCTGAGGGGTGTGAAATGGCGCTGACAAAGAGACAGAAGGAAGTACTGAATTACCTGGTGGGATTCATCAACAAGAACGGCTATTCGCCGAGTTTTGAGGAAATTGCGCGCGCGCTGAAGTTGACGTCGCTGGCGACGGTGCACAAGCATCTTTCGACGCTGGAGAAAAAGGGGTACATACGGCGCGGATACAACCAGAGCCGGTCGATTGAGGTGGTGCAACTGCCAAAGCCGATACGCGAGCAGGTGCTGGATCGCCATGTGATCGAGCTGCCGCTGGCGGGGCGGATCGCGGCGGGGCATCCGCTGGAGGCTGTGGAGACGAACGAGACGATTTCGCTGGCTGATTTTGCGCGCGGGCAGAACACGTTTGTGCTGCAAGTGAAGGGCGAGTCCATGCGCGACGACCATATTCTGGATGGGGATTATATTGTGGTGGAGCAGACGCAGGTGGCGAACCCCGGAGAGATTGTGGTGGCGCTGGTGGGCGAAGATGACGCCACTGTGAAGAGGTTCTACCGCGAGCCGGGCGGGAAAGTGCGGCTGCAGCCGGCGAATTCGGCGATGGCGCCGATTGTGGTGCAGGGCGCGGACGTGAAGATTCAGGGGCGGGTTGTGGGAGTGCTGCGCAAGTATTAGTATCGGGCCGGGAGTGACGCGATGGGCCGTCCTGAACGCACGGAAGCGGCGGCGTATTACTTCACTTACATTGATCGTATTCAGCAGGACGACATTGTTGGCGTGACGGAAAGCCAGCTGGAAGATGTCGGAAAGATCCTCGCGTCTATCTCCGAAGACAAATCATTGCACCGGTATGCGCCGGAAAAGTGGAGTATCCGGCAGGCGCTGAGCCATCTGAACGACGCCGAACGTGCGTTTGCGTTTCGCGCTTTGTGGTTTGGGCGCGATTTTCATGAACCTTTGGCTACTTTCGATCAGAATATCAGCGTGAATGCGGCGCGGGCGGATGAGTGTTCTTGGGCTAGCCATGTGGAGGAGTTTCGCGATATTCGGCGGTCAACTTTGGCGTTGTTCGGGAAGTTGCCTGGCGAGGCGTGGGGGCGGAGTGGAGTGGCTAGCGGGGAGCCGGTATCCGTGAGGGCGCTCGCTTACATTATTGCGGGGCATGTTTCGCATCATGTGGCGATTTTGCAGGAGAGGTATTTGTAGGGTCGGCGCTACGTAAACGCAGCCGAAGTCAAAGACGCCCGCCTAAAAGGCAGGCGGCCGCTACAAATTCAAGATCAGCAGCAAGCGGCATCGAATGCGGCCTGCGTAGCTTTGATTTAACGCGGGCGGGTCTCAGACCCGCCCCTCCAAACTCAAAACTCAAGCGCGAGACGCCGATATTCGGAAAGAAATCGGGCTTGCGGTTTCGGGTTTAAAGTTTTAGGATGCAGTTCCCCAGCTTGACCGGATGGAGTTATCTCGCCGGACACACCTGTCCCATTTTGGATTTGGCATGGCTAGTGCACGGGACTACATTCAAAGACCCCGGTCCTTAAAGTTAGTTGCGCAGTCTTTGGCTACAGCCGATGCGGGTGTTAGGAGGGTAAATGTGGGGAGACAAGAAACCGGAAGCTCCGGGGAAGAAGCCGACTCCGCAGCAGCCGCAACCGTCTCAGCAAGCGCAGCAAGTTAAACCAACCGTGCCGAGTGCAAACGCACCGGCTTTTCCTGGGGAGGCAAAAACAATGGCACCGAATGATCCGACGTATCCGAACACGAGTTCGGGCAATACGGCACGGCTGGGTTCGAGCCTGCATGTAAAGGGTGAGATCACCGGCAACGAAGATCTGTTGATTGATGGCACCGTCGAAGGATTGGTTCAGCTGGAAGACCGCAAGCTGACGGTGGGAGCGAGCGCGAAGGTTACGGCCGACGTAATTGCCCGCGAAGTGGTGGTTTACGGGAATGTAAAGGGCAACCTGCGCGCGCGGGACCGCATTGAGATCAAGAAGGACGGGTCGGTGGTCGGGGATTTGACCACGGCGCGGATTTCGATCGAGGATGGAGCGTACTTTAAGGGCTCGATCGAGATTGACAAGACTGGCGACGCGGCCGAGGACAGCAGCAAGGCGTTTTCACGCGCGAATCGTGGCGCGGCGGCAACGACCACGTCGTAGGGTTGGTTTCTGTGTCGTACAAGGTGGCGGGCCGCCCGCGGTGGTCCGCCACTGACTTCGTTGTGTTGCGCTTCATCGTGCCCTGTTTTCGATCTGCAGACCGCTAGTCCTCGTTGACATAATTCGAGACCTACTTTAGACTCAGAGTTTGTCCTTAGACGGAAAGGTGTGACTGCATAGATGCCGACGTATATTCCAAGAGGCCGCGAGGCCGAAGAGTTGATGGTAGGGAAGAACTGGTTTGTGATTGACGCCGAGGGAGTCGTGTTGGGACGGCTGGCGACGCGGATTGCGCGTTTGCTGATTGGCAAAGACAAGCCGACGTACACGCCGCACCTGGATTGCGGAGATCATGTAGTGGTGGTGAACGCGGAGAAGGTGAAGTTGACGGGCAACAAAATCGATCAGAAGCTGTATCGTCATCACAGCGGCTGGCCAGGCGGATTGAAGGAAGTGCCGATCCGCACGTTGCTGCAACGCAGGCCGGAAGAGGTTGTGCGCGAGGCGGTGCTGGGAATGCTGCCGAAGAACAAGCTGCGCGCGCGTCGAGCAAAGAAGCTGCGTGTTTATGCCGGAAGTGAAGGCCTCGCCCGCCACACCGGACAAAAGCCTCAGCCACTCTCGCTGTAACCTCGTCACGGGAACCGAAAAAAAACCGTTTCGCGGATAGGTCCGCAGGAACGATTCAGGCTTCTCCTTAGCGGCGCTCCTTTGGGGGAGTTCGCTCGGGAAAATTAGGAGGAACTTTGAGTTCAGGTGCGAGTGCGCTGGAAGGAACAGCCAAACAGTTTTACGGCACGGGGCGACGGCGGGAATCGATCGCGCGCGTGTACATCAAGCAGGGCGCGGCGCGATTTACCGTGAACGGCCGGTCGGTGGATGAATATTTCCGCAACGTGGCGTGGAACACGGCGGCTGTGGAGCCGCTGAAGTTCACGCAGATGCTGGACCAGGTGGAAGTGAAGTGCATCGTGAAGGGCGGCGGCGTGGGCGGACAGTCGGGAGCGGTGCGCATGGGTCTTTCGCGCGCGCTTTCGAGGCTGAACCCTGAGTTGCGGCCGGCGTTGCGCAAGAATGGATTTTTGACGCGGGATCCGCGCATGAAGGAACGCAAGAAGTATGGACAGAAAGGCGCGCGACGTCGGTTCCAGTTCAGCAAGCGGTAGTTTAGGCAGGGGCGGGTCTGAGACCCGCCCCGACAGCCCACCACTGGAAGATTCGGCAAGCAGCGACGGTTGGGTACAGATCAGGCTTCGAGGAATCGAGGCTTGATTAATTCACGGCCGGGAAGGGACCGGCAAAAAAGGATGCTGCCTTAGCGATCGCATGCGGGTCGCGGGGAAATAAGCATCCCTTCACGAGAGGAGGAACTTTGGGAGTCGAAATTACGATGAAAGAGCTGCTGGAGGCCGGAGTTCATTTTGGCCACCAGACGCGCCGCTGGAACCCGAAGATGAAGGAATATATTTTCGGGGAACGCAATGGGATCCATATTATTGACCTGCAGAAGACCTTGAAGATGTTCCGCGACGCCGCGCGCTACGTGGCCGAGTTGGCGGGACAAGGCAAACGAGTTCTTTTTCTCGGGACCAAGCGCCAGGCGCAGGAAGCCATCGCTGAAGAGGCGAACCGCTGCGGTATGTTCTACGTGAACCACCGCTGGCTGGGCGGCACCATGACGAACTGGGTGACGCTGCAGAAATCCATCAAGAGATTGAAACTGCTGAAGGGCATGGTGGAAGACGGGCGGATGGCGCAGTTTTCGAAGAAAGAAGCGGCGCGGCTGGAACGCGAGTTGAAGCACTTGAAGCAGAATTTTTCCGGCGTGGAGAACATGACCACGCTGCCGGATGCGCTGTTTGTGATTGACCCGAACGCGGAACTGATCGCGGTGCACGAAGCGCGGCGCATGGGCATTCCGGTGGTGGCGATCGTGGATACGAACTGCGACCCGGACCTGGTGGATTGGGTGATTCCGGGCAACGATGATGCGTTGCGCGCAATTCGCCTGTTCACCTCGAAAATTTCGGACGCCGTGATCGTGGGCCACCAATCCTTCGAGCAGACGCAGATTGCCGATCAGAAGGCGATTGAAGGCAGCGGCGAAGAAGGCGTGGATTACGTGGACACCAGCGCCTACGAAGTTTACGAAAAGCAGGAAGGCGATTTCGTGGAAGGCGAGCCGGGTGATGTGGTGGCTGCTGACGAAGCGGCCGCCGCAACAATGCCGACTGAAGACGAGACGCAGCCTCGGTAAGAGCGATTCCTCGCGGGCTCAATTGCAATCGCTGGAGTTGAGTGGGGCGGTCCAGCCGCGCGCAGAGTGCGTCCCCAATTCATAAAAAGGAATTGAGTACAATTATGGCAATCGCAGACGGAAAACCGAATATTTCGGCGCAACAGGTGAAAGAACTGCGCGATCGCACCGGTGTGGGTTTCGCGGCTTGCCGCGAGGCGCTGGTGGAAGCCGGTGGCGACATCGAACGGGCGATTGATTTGCTGCGCAAGAAGGGGCAGGCGACGGCGGCCAAGAAGGCGCAGCGGGCGACGTCTGAGGGGTTGGTGAGTTGTTACATCCACGCGGGCGGAAAAATCGGCGTGCTAATCGAAGTGAACTGCGAGAGCGATTTTGTTGCGCGCACGGATGATTTTCAGCGGTTGTGCCACGACGTGGCGATGCATATCGCGGCGCTGGATCCGCGTTTCTTGCGGCGCGAGGAAGTGACGCAGGAGACGCTGGACCGCGAGCGAGAGATTTATAAGGAACAGGCCAAGGCGACTGGGAAGCCTGAAGCGGTGATCGAGAAGATCGTCAGCGGCAAGATGGAAAAATTTTACGAAGAGAATTGTTTGTATGAGCAGCACTTCATCAAGGACGAAGGGTTGACGGTGAAGGAATTGATTGATCACACGATCGCGAAGATCGGGGAGAATATCGCGGTACGGCGTTTTTCGCGGTTTAAGGTGGGTGAGATGGATGGGGCGCAGCGCGCGGCGGGAGCGGCCGAGGCGGAGGCGCCGGGAGCTGTGCCTAGCGCTTAGATTTTGAGCGATGTGAGGGGCTTTGCGATCCGCCACTTTTGTGGCGGATTTTTTTTGGTCTGGGCAGCAAGCGAACAGGGATCCTTCACCCGCTGTCGCGGGTTCAGCATGACGACGAAAGTCAAAGTCAAACTCGAAAGAGCCGGCCAGACGCCGGCGCTACGGGCCTGTCCGAGACCCGCCCCTACGGGTGCCGAATCGATGACACGGGGCTTGGTACCGCGAAGCGCATCGCTGTGTTAGGTTGCGGGGAATCTCTGCTAAAATACGCGCGGCCACGGGGGCTGGCCAATCCGTGACGAAAAAAGCCGCAGGACGCAAGGGACAGACGGTTTCAGCGAGCACCAATTCCAGGGGAAAGTCTTCGATAGAAACCACCGTGACGGAAACCGCTGCCGCCAATGGCGGGCCGGTATATCAGAGGCTCGTGCTAAAGCTTTCCGGCGAATCGCTTTCCGGGCCGCAGGAATTCGGACTGCATAAGGAGACAATCCAGGGGATCTCGCATGAAGTGAAGGAAATTTGCGACCTGGGCGTGCAGGTGGCGATCGTGGTGGGCGGCGGGAATTTTTTTCGCGGCACGCGGCAGAAGGAATTGGCGATTGACCGGGCGACCGGCGATTATATGGGGATGCTGGCGACGGTGATCAACGGCCTCGCGATGGTGGACGCGCTGGAAAAGGCCGGTTGCCACACGCGATTGTTGAGTGCGATTGAAATGCACCAAGTAGCGGAGCCGTTTATCCGGCGCAGGGCGACGCGGCATCTGGAGAAGGGGCGCGTGGTGATTTTCGCCGCGGGTACCGGGAACCCTTACTTTTCGACGGACACGGCGGCGGCTTTGCGCGCGATGGAGATTAAAGCGCAGGTGATTCTGAAGGCGACGCGCGTGGACGGCGTGTATGACGCGGACCCGGAAAAAGTGAAGGGCGCGAAAAGGTTCGAGCGGATCAGCTACCTGGACGTGTTGCAAAAGGGACTTTCGGTGATGGATTCGACGGCGATATCGCTGTGCATGGACAACCAAATGCCGATCGTGGTGTTTAACATGACAGTTCCGGGGAATTTGAAGCGCGTGGTGCTGGGCGAGCAGGTTGGTTCGACGGTTACTGCGGCGTGAGATTCAAGGAGCGGAGGCGAATTTCGCAATGAGCACGATTGCTACGAGTAAGGATGCGCTGGCGCAGGCCAAGACGCGTATGGAAAAAGCGGTGGAGGATTTCCGCAAGGAATTGGGTAGCGTGCGCACGGGACGTGCGAACACTTCGTTGCTGGATCATGTGCGCGTGGATTATCACGGCACGCCGATGCCGATCAATCAGCTGGGCACTTTGAATGTGCCGGACGCTTCGACGATCGTGATTTCGCCGTGGGATCCGGGGGCGGTGGCACTGATTGACAAAGCCATACGGTTGACGGATCTGGGATTGAATCCGACGAATGACGGGAAAGTGGTGCGCGTGCCGATTCCGGCGCTGACCGAGGACCGCCGCAAGGATATGGTCAAGCACATTCACAAGGTGCTGGAAAATCACCGCACGGCGATACGGAATATCCGGCGGGACATCAAGGAAGGCGTGGAGAAATTGGAGAAGGAGAAGAAAATCAGCGAGGATGAGCGGAAGAGGTCGCTCGATGAGCTCGAAAAGGTTACGCATTCGGAGACTAAGAAGATTGAGGATTTGTCGGCGGCGAAAGAGAAGGAAGTGATGGAGATTAAGTAGGGCGCGTGTTTTTTTGGCGCGGACTTCTGGGATTACCTCCTTGTTGGGCCACTCGGTAGTGCGATTTCTCGCAGCGAAGAAAACAACATCAACATCGAAGTCAAATGCGCCCGCCTGAAGGTGGCCGCTACCACGTCAACAGCGCCGAGAGATCGCTCGCTCCGCTCAGGACGACGGCGAAAGTCAAAGTCAAAGGCAAAGGCAAAAGAGCCGGCGGGACGCCGGCGCTACGAACCGCGGGCATGGGCGAGATCTAGTTGAGGGTGCGGACGTCTTCGGGGAACGTTAGGGTGAAGGTGCAGGTTCCGGTTGCGGCGTTGCAGGCTAGGGTCCCGCGGCGGACGATCTTCGCCGGCGAGGCGTCCGGAAACATTGGGCCGAAATCCAGGGCGCGAAGTTTTTCTGCGAAGGGGCGCAAGTCCTGGCTGCCGCTGATGAATTTTACGGATTCGACTTTGGGATTTTTGGCGCCGGGTGAGAGCAGGACGAAGAAATCGGCGCGGGCGTTTTCCTTCAGGAGATCTCCTGCTGGGAAAACGCGAACCTTCGTTAGCTCGGGCTTGGATCTCGCGACGAGTTCGTCAATGCCGGCGTTGCCGCCGAGCAGGACGATCAGGCGAGCGCGAGTTTCCGGTACGGCGTGCGGGGCGGCGATGGCTGCGGCGTACATGCGTGCGGCCTTTTCCTTTTCTCCGCGCTTTTCATAGATTTGGGCGAGGTGGTCGCCGACTTCGCCGTGTTGATTGAGCAGCCAGGCGGCGCGAATGTACCGTTCGGCCTGATCTAGATCACCTTTGCGAAAATTTACCCAGCCGAGAGTATCCCAGTAGACGCCGATGCTTGCGACCTGATTGAGATCGTCGAGAGAGAGGCGCGAAAGCTCGACGTTGCGCAGATTCGCGGCGGTGGCGGCGATGGCCGATTCGGCGTATTGCGCGGCTTTGTCGAGCTCGAGACTGTGTTCGGCGAGGGGGTAGGCGACGTTGTTCCAAATTGCGGGCGTTTGCGCGATATCCACGCCTTTTTCGAATGCTTCCAGCGCTTTATCTTTTTCGCCGATGTTTAGGAGCGCTTGGCCGAGGCTGACTTCGAGTTCAGCGTTGTCCGGCGCAAGCACCGTGGCTTTATCGAGTTCGGGGACGGCTTCGGAATACTTGTGCTGTTCGAGGAAGAGCGCGCCGAGGGCGGCGTGCGCGATGGGATCGAGCGGATTCATCTGGATCTGTTTTTTGAATGCGTCGGCGGCTTCGGGAAATTTTTGTTGTTGTTGCAGCGTGAGGCCGAGGTAGTTGTAAACGTGCTCGTCAGAGGGATTCGCGGCGATTTGTTTTTGGAACGCGTCGGCGGCTTCGTCGAATTGTCCGAGGCGCAAGTACGCGAGGCCGAGATCGTTCCAGCCTTGCTTGCTTTTCGGATCAATTTCTACGGCGTGCTGCAGCAGCGGCATGGCTTCGCGGGCGTTTCCGGCGTTGAGCGCGGCGATGCCTGCTTCCAGAAGTTCGTCGGCGCTCGCCGTGGCGGGAATTGCGGGGGCGCCGCTGGTGGAGTTTTCGACGACGAGAAGCTGGGTTTCGTCGGATTCGACGGCGCGCGTAAACGCGAGGTAATCACTGACGCGCGCGGCGGGGAGTTCGCGCATTTTGAAATTCAAGGAGCGTTGCGCGCTGAGGACGTGATTTTCAAAGTGATAACTGGATTTGAATTCGGCGTAGTCCCTATCGACGGAAACAGCGACGGGAGCGCGCGCGGAGAAATTCGCGGGCAGCGTCATTTTCAGATCCATGGTGACGTCGAGCGGGCTGCCTAGATGAATGGGGTCGGTTGAATCTGCGGACGCATCCGGCAAGCCGATCGCAAGCAGCGGGACGCCGACTTTGGATTTTTTGCTGGACCAGTCGAGGTAATTCGCCTGCGCGAAATCCAGGTCGAGTTCGAAAGGTTTTTCCGTGTCGGTGGGATTGCTAGGTTTTACGTTGGTGATTTCGCCTTTGATCCCGTCGAGCGCGGCGATGGTCCGGCCGAGTTCTTTCCATTGTGTTTCTGGGGTGCGGCGGAAGGCGACGCGCAGAGCGTATTCGTTATCGCCACGCAGGAAATAGCGCAGCGTGGCGCTGAGTTTGCCGAGATCGTTTACGCGGGCTTCGATTTCGACCCGCTGCGTGGAGAGGAAGGGCGGGTCCATGGGAGTCTTGACGATTTTGCCGGCGCCATCGGGCTCGACGAGCAGAGCGGACTTATTGCGCAGCGGAGGGGAGAGCAGGCGGAAGGGCGCGACTTCGGCGGTGGAATCCATCCAGATTAATTCGCCGCCGACGGGGACGGCGGTGATGAGGTGATCGAATTGAGACGGGGATGGAACGTCGGGATCGAGCTTGCGCGTGAAGGGAATCAGGGCGGCGTCGGAGGGGATGTTGGCGGCTTGCAGCATGGCGGCGAGCAGAGTGTGCTTGTCCTTGCAATCGCCGTATTGATTTTTGAAAACGTCGGCGGCGGAATGCGGCTGGTAGCGGCCGAGGCCGAAGGAGAGGCTGACGTAGCGAATATTTTTGGCGACGTAATCGTAGAGCACGGCGATTTTTTCGAGTTCGGTCGAGCGGCCTTGGATCAGCTCCTGCGTTTTCGCACGGATTTCCGGCGTGGGGTCGCTGCGTCCTTTTTCGAGATTGGCGTACCAGGCGGCGACTTGCGCCCAGGTGCTGAAGGTGGTGAATTGCACATCGGGGCGGACCTCGGCGGGTTGCTGCGATTTTTTCTTGGCTTGCTCGGATTCGGATGGGCGCGCGAGATTGGCGTTATGCCAATGATGAATTTCGCGGGCTCCGTCGCTGTCCGTCACTTCTTGCAGGTTCGGCGCGGTGGTGAACTTGTGCACGCGGCCGGCGGGAAGGCTGACGTCGAGGCGCTCGTCGAGCGTGATTGCGTATTTTACGAAGGCGTAATCGAACCAGAAATTTCCGGGCGCGAGAGCGGTTATGGTGCGGGTGACGATTTCGTATTCGATGGTGTCTCCGGCGTGGAGTGAAGGCACGGTGACATGTTTTTCTTTGTAGTCTGTGTATTCGGGAGCATCGCGGGCAACGCTGGCGGTCATATCCTTTATGGCGTCGGCAGTGGCGGTCACAACGGAGCCGTCTTTCTTTTTGACGCGCACGAAGTGGACGTCCATTTGTTCGTTGGCGGAGTTGTAGCCAAAGATTAGTTCGCCGAGTTGTTGCACCCCCGCATCGCTTTGCACGCGGATGCGGACGGCGAGGTTGCGCTCGCTGGTGCCGTCGTTTTCAAAACGTGCGCTGGTGTAATACCGCTCGATCACGAATGGTTCCTGGGAGTAATCAGCGGGTTGCGATTTTTGCGCCGCGGTTTTCGCGGCTGCTGGCGACGCGTTTTGCGTGGAATTTGATTGCTGGGCCGCGGCCAGCGCTGCGCCCAGAAGCGCGCACACTGCAGCCGTAAAGAATCTGATCATCCGTACTCCGTGTGGAAATTACTTAGACATAAACAGTGTAGGTGCGTTGGCGGATGCGGTAAAGCAGTAGCGCTTCCGGGCGTAGGCAATGATGAAACGCCACGGCGTGCCGCCGCGGTGCGGCAAACTGCTGGAACGGTTGACGTCGGGTGATCGCGACGGATCCAAATTGGGAACGTCTGGTTTTCTGTAAGCCACTTATAATGAGACTGATGGAGAGCTTAGCATGGAAAGAACCGAGCCTCTTTCTCGTTTTGAAACGCTCTCGTGCGACTGAATTTACTCAGAAATCGGAACGCAGAATAGTTGTCCAAACTGCAAAGTAGGCGGCAAGACGCCGGCGCCACGATCCTGAACTCGGAGTCGCAAGGAGCAAGGAGGAGGCCAACCGGGCCGATTTATTTTTTGGATGGAATCGAGTTGACAAGACCTATTGATTCTCTTATACTTCCTCGGTTGTCTGAGGGTCGTTGGGACCCAGTGGTGATTAGGGAAGTCTTTCGTACCCCGGAACAAAGAGCGACGGAACGGGGTAAGGAAGAGCGGCCGAAATGGGGCGCCAGCCCCGCAAAGCCGTGTGAGCCTCTCCGCAGATCGGTAGAAGATGCAGTTCACTCCTTGGGGTGACTCGTTTTCGCGGAGTACCTGGTAATTCCTTCGGGTGTGGCGCCTTTTCCGTATCATTCACTCGCCGAATTCTGCGCGGGCTTATTTGCCGTGCGGGGAAATACGCGCGAAAAATTCTTCTGGCGAGTCTTGCGGAACAAATTTTTTCGAACGAGTTTTTGGGAATAGGGGGAAAGCGTGCCGACGTTTTCACAGCTTGTGCGTAACGGCCGGGAGAAGATTCGGGTGAAGACGAAGTCACCCGCGTTGGAAGGATGTCCTGAGAAGCGCGGGGTGTGCGTCCGTGTTTACACCCAGACCCCGAAGAAACCCAACTCCGCGTTGCGCAAAGTAGCACGTGCGCGGCTGACCAACAGCGCGGAAGTCACCACGTACATCCCCGGTATCGGCCACAATTTGCAGGAACACTCCATCGTGCTGGTGCGCGGCGGACGCGTGAAGGATCTGCCCGGCGTGCGTTACCACATCGTGCGCGGTACGCTGGATGCAGCAGGCGTTGAAAATCGAAAACAAGCGCGCTCGAAGTACGGCGCCAAGCGGCCTAAAGCCGCACAGAAGTAGGAGAGCGGAACGATGCCACGTAAAGGATGGGTTCTACGCCGCAAGATTCCAGGCGATCCGGTTTTCGGCAGCGACCTGGTGCAGAAGTTCATTTCCAGCATGATGTACGACGGCAAGCGCGCGACGGCGCAGGCGATTTTCTATAACGCCATGGATCAGGTGGCGAAGAAGACGAACGACGATTCGTTCAAGCTGTTCAAGAAGGCGATTGAGAACTGCAAGCCGGTGCTGGAAGTAAAGACGCGGCGCGTGGGCGGCGCGAACTATCAGGTTCCGGTGGAAGTAAATCCGTTCCGCAGGCAGTCGCTGGCGATTCATTGGCTGGTGCTGTATTCGCGCACGCGCAGCGGCAAGACGATGACGGACAAGCTGGCGGAAGAAATCATGGACGCCGCGAATGGACGCGGCGGAGCGGTTAAGAAAAAGGAGGACGTGCACCGCATGGCGGAAGCGAACAAAGCGTTCGCCCACTATCGCTGGTAGCACGGGACCCAATTTCGCATGGCACGACTGGTACAACTCGATCAGACGCGCAACATTGGGATCATGGCGCACATTGACGCAGGGAAAACCACGTCGACCGAGCGCATCCTTTTCTATACGGGTGTGACTTATAAGATCGGCGAAGTGCACGACGGCACGACCGTGATGGACTGGATGGAACAGGAGCGCGAGCGCGGAATCACGATTACGTCCGCGGCGACGACGGCTTCCTGGGTGCGTTTTGACAAGAAGTATCGCATTAATATTATTGATACGCCGGGACACGTGGATTTCACGGTGGAAGTGGAGCGTTCGCTGCGCGTGCTGGATGGGGCAGTAGCGATTTTCGACGCCGTCGCGGGCGTACAGCCGCAATCCGAGACGGTGTGGCGCCAGGCGGACAAGTATCGCGTGCCGCGCATTGCGTTCATCAACAAGATGGACCGGATTGGCGCGGACTTTGACCATTCGGTGCGTTCGATGCGGCAGCGTCTCTCGGCTCATCCTGTGCCGCTGCAGTTTCCCATCGGACGAGAGGAAAACTTCATTGGCGTAATTGATTTTATTGAAGAGCGCGCGATTATCTGGAGAGAAGAAACCCTGGGCGCGGAATACGAGACGCTGCCGCTGGAAAAACTTTGGGATGCGGCGTACTTGAAAGAGCACCCGGCTCTGGAAATCGCGGTGAAAGCCTCGGCTTTGACGCCGGAATTTTACAAAGAGCATCGCGAAAAAGTCGTTGAGTACATTGCCGAGCACGACGACGCCATTCTGACGAAATATCTGGAACAGCATAAGCTGGAGCCCGCGGAGTTGCGCGCTTCGCTGCGTCGTTCGACGATTGCGCTGAAGCTGGTTCCTGTGCTCGCCGGCTCTGCCTTCAAGAACAAGGGTATTCAGCCGCTGCTGGACGCGGTGGTGGATTACCTGCCGGCGCCTTCGGATGTGCCGCCGGTCGAGGGCACTGACCCGAATGGCGAAGAGCCGATTTTGCGGCGCGCTTCGGACGATCAACCGTTTGCGGCCTTGGCCTTCAAGATAATGACCGATCCGTTCGTCGGCCACGTGACCTACATTCGTGTTTATTCCGGTGTGCTGAAGGCCGGGCAGAATGTTTACAACTCGACGCGCAAGACGCGCGAGCGCATCGGACGTTTGCTGCGCATGCACGCAAACAAGCGCGAAGAGATTGAGTCCATCGAAGCGGGCGACATCGCCGCCTGCGTGGGATTGAAGAATGTGACGACCGGCGACACGTTGTGCGATGAAGAAAAGCCGGTGTTGCTCGAAAACATTGATTTCCCGGCGCCGGTGATTTCGGTGGCTATCGAGCCAAAAACGAAAGCGGACCAGGAAAAAATGGGAACCGCGCTGGGCAAGCTAGCGCAGGAAGATCCCACGTTCCGCGTGCACACCGATCACGATACGAATCAGACACTGATTTCCGGGATGGGCGAGCTGCACCTGGAAATTATCGTGGACCGCATGATGCGCGAATTCGGCGTGCAGGCAAACGTGGGCCGGCCGCAGGTGGCGTACCGCGAGACGATTTTGCGGATGGCGGAAGGCGAAGGAAAGTACATCAAGCAGACCGGCGGGCGCGGACAGTACGGGCACGCGGTGCTGACGGTGCATCCGCTGGCAAATTCCAATCACGAAGACATGCACGAGATGTCCACCGACGAAATTGACGAGCTGGCGAAGCAAGTGTCGGGCGGCAAGGGCGGCAAGTGGCATTTCGACAAGGAACACCGTCTGCTGTTCGTGGACAAGGTCGTCGGCGGAGCGATTCCCAAGGAATTCATCGCTCCAATCGAAGCGGGCGTGCGCGAGGCGATGGAAACGGGTGTGCTGGCGGGATACGAGATGGTGGACGCGGCGGTTGTGTTGACCGACGGCAGCTACCACGACGTGGACAGCTCGGAAATGGCGTTCAAGATCGCCGGGTCCATGGCTTTCAAGGACGCTTGCAAGCGCGCGAATCCGAAGCTGCTCGAGCCGATCATGCGCGTCGAGGTGGTAGTGCCGGAAGATTACATGGGGCCGGTGATTGCGGATCTGAATTCACGGCGCGGACAGATGCAGGGACGCGAATCACGCGGCGGGACCGAGATTATTAATGTGCGCGTGCCGCTGGCGGCGATGTTCGGTTACGCCACGGAAATTCGCAGCCGTACGCAGGGGCGCGGCAGTTTTACGATGCACTTTTCGCATTACGAGCAGGTGCCGGGTAACATCGCAGAAGAGATTATTGGCAGCGCCAGCGGCGAGAAGTCGAAGAAGTAGGCGCTGCCGGGACTTTGGCAATCAGAACAGTTTGACTTGAGGAGCAGAGAGAGAAATGGCGAAAGAGAAATTCGAACGGAATAAGCCGCATGTGAATATCGGGACGATTGGTCACATTGACCACGGCAAGACGACTTCGACGGCGGCGATCACG
>Ga0210405_10000128_pt1 | contig 104144 bp, 80 predicted proteins | sample IncBWH11MmetaG_FD_155492 | JGI IMG/M metagenome (GOLD analysis project Ga0210405, IMG submission 155492) | Forest soil microbial communities from Barre Woods Harvard Forest LTER site, Petersham, Massachusetts, United States - Inc-BW-H-11-M | ecosystem: Environmental > Terrestrial > Soil >... | reverse complement strand
CCGCGACAATCGCGACCTGCGTTGAATCACAATGAAACAATCTGGCTGCGCGTTCGCGGAGCGTTTCACAGTACCCCACCTCATCACTATCGGACATGTAGAGGTTGCCATGCCTGGCGACATCGTCTATGAAAGTGTGCATTGCGGTCACTGCTGGTTGACCGATCAATCCTAGGGATGCCTGATTCAAGTACACACTTTGACCGAGGCTAGGATAATCCACTCGATCAAAGAGAGACGGGATCATTCCGAGGATGACCTGCTGGTGAGCGAGCAAGAATGTGCTGTGCTGCAGAGGGTGCTGAGGAATTTAACTGAATCCCCCAAGTACCTAAAAGAGAGGCGAATCGTCGTAGGGCCGCTGATTATGGCCGGATTGTCGGCTAACCGGAGTGCTATCCGGCTTCCACGGCGGGATTAGTCCTGTGAAGTTGGCAACTCATCAGGAAACCAAGCACTGACGAGAAGCGTGTTTGAACGTAGCCGCTGGCGCGGCGGACGCTTCGCGTGCTATGCTCCTCACTTCATGCCGCAAGGTAGCGCTTTTAACTGCGATTTTCGCTTTTCTCTGATTTTACTAAGCCAGGCAAAATCAATAGGTTGCAAACGAAAAAAGATTCAATTCCCATAGCCGTTAGCTCGGGTTCAGCCATTAGCCCGCATCCACCGCAACCGCCAGCGGCCACCTTCAAACGGATTAATCAAACGCGCGCGGAACATCCTGCCCAATTTTACGTTTCGGTGAAACGCGCGTCCGATTAATCGCTAGCGTTTTTTCGGGACCGAAATGGAAGTGCGAAGCCTTCAAACGAGACGGCGACGACTTCCCGCGAGTGTGGAATTGTGAATTGTGGCAGATTCTTGGCAAGCAAGATAACCCAGGATGCCGCGCTGCTTGAAGGCGTCCGTCAACGTGATGGGGTCGACTTCGTTGGGATCGCTTCGCCGTCGTTAGAAGATTCAAACACTTGTCGTCGAAGACCGATACACTAATTTGCATTTTGCGCAGCGGCGCGCTCCTTAGCATGCGCGACCAACGCAGCAAAACGTGGGTCGCCATGGAGCGATTGGAGGTAGGGCTCTTTTTCGATACCCAAATCAACCCGCCCCTGCAACCCGTGGTCGACAGCCCGGCGCAAAAGGGAAAGCCCCGGTTCGATTTGTCCGCGCCGTATCAGCACGCAAGCCAGGCTGTAGGCGGTCTCGGCGGTCTCCGGTTGGTCTGGACCGAGAATACGTCCTTCCAGCTCGAGGGCTGGGCGATATAACTTTTCGGCCTCCTCATCGTGACCCAAGTCCCTTTCGATGTCACCCAGGTTGATCATCGAACTGATGGTTCCGAGGCTCTCGAGGCCGGAGACGCGAAGCTGAATGTCCAATGTCTCGCGCTCGAGCTTTTCCGCCTCAGCTAATTTACCCTCGTGATCAAGTACCACCGACAAATTATCCATCGTCACGAGTGTGTAGTGGGCTTCCGGCCCGAGAAGACTCTTCTGCTGCTGGAGCACCTCGCGGTTTAATTGCTCCGCCTCGGCGCATTTGTTTTCTTCGCAGAGTGTACTGGCTAAGTTTCCCATGGTTCCCAGTGTGTACTGGTCTCTAGGGCCGAAGACGCGCCGCTGCGTGTCGAGTAATCTCCGTTCCAGATTCTCCGCCTCAACGAGATGACCTTGTTGGAAGAGAGTCCAGCCCAGGTCCTGCTTGGTAAGCAATGTTTCGCGATTCTCCTCCCCCACCGCGGCGCTGCCAACTTTGATGCTCCTCTCAAACAGCGATTGCGCGCGTGCGTAGAGCCCCAGATTCAGGTAGGCCTTTCCCATCTCGTGCATCATGCGAGCCTGAAGTTCGGGGTCCTTTGCGAGGCCCGTGTCGATCTCCTGTGCCGCTTTGTCGAGAATTTCGCGCGCCGTAACGCTGTTCCCAACTTTTTCGTTTGGATCAGACACCTTGAAAATTCCTGTCATGAACTGTGCGATGCGGTCGGCGCGGTTGCGTTCGCGCGTAATCCTTCGCAACTGCACGCTCTGGACGACGGAGAAGGCCACCAAAACTGCAGCAAGCGTACCCGCTACGGCCACGCCAATTCGGTGCCGCCGGACGTACTTCTGTATGCGATAGAAAACACTCGCCGGCCGCGCTTGTACTGGTTCGTGGCGAAGATAGCGGCGGCAATCAGCAGCGAGTTCCGACGGCGTCGCATACCTGCGCACCCGGTCCCTCTCAAGTGCTTTCATGGTGATCCAGTCAAGATCCCCGCGAAGCAGGCTAACCAGCTGCTTTGGCTCCGTTCCGCGCGCTTCGGCCGTGGTCTTCGTGGATTCGCCCTGCGTTCCAGTCTTTGTGCTTGGCGGTGGGGGATCCTCTTCACGTAATTGCCGCAGGGCTTCGTGCAGCGGCTGCTTCCGCCACTTCTCGGTGTCAAAGGGGAGAGACCCGCTAAGCAAGACGTAGAGAACGGCGCCCAGCGAATAAACATCAGTTCGCGTGTCCACGTCTTGCACGCCGCAGTCGGCTTGTTCCGGACTCATGTAGCCGGGCGTGCCCAGAAAACTCCCCGCTAGAGTGAACTGAGCCTCTCCCAGCACGTAAGGAGTAACGCCCTTGGCCAAGCCAAAATCAATGATGCGAGGCAGTGGTTTCCCGTCGACGTCGACGACGAGAATATTCGCGGGCTTCAGATCGCGGTGAATGATGGCCTTTTGATGGGCGTGCTGAACGCCCTCGCACACCTTAATGAATAGCTCCAGCCTTTCAGGAATCTTGAGTTTACTCTGGTCGCAGTATTCGGTGATCGGCACTCCGGATACATACTCCATCACGAAGTAGGGTTGCCCGTCTGGCGTTCCGCCGGCGTCAAAGACCTTTGCGATTGAGGGGTGATCCATGATCGCCAGGGACTGTCGTTCGGATTGAAATCGCTGGAGAACAGAAGGATCGAAAATTCCTGTCTTGATGAGCTTCAGTGCCACCTGGCGCCGCACAGGCTGCGTCTGCTCCGCCAGCCACACTTGACCCATTCCGCCTTCGCCTAGTTTTTGGATTAAACGATACGGTCCGATGGTCTTGAATTCATCGCCAGAACCGGCAAGTTGGCTGGCCCACGGATGTTCCGAAAGTCCGTCCGATTCCGCGTGCGCAGATAGCAGTGACTCGACCTCGGCCCTCAACTCCTCATTCTGCGCGCAAACCTCGTCCAGAAATGCAGGTCGGCGGCTCGGCTCTTGCTCCAGGGCCGCACCGAAAATTTCCTTAATCTTTTTCCACTGCTCCGATTTTTCCACGGCTGTCTCTTTTTATCTGCCTGGATAACCACGCCTTCGCTACGTTCCACTCCCGTTTTGCAGTCGACAGAGAAATATCTAGCAGTCCCGCGATTTCTTCGGTCGTCAGCCCGCCAAAGTACTTGAGCTCAACAATACGACTCTGCTGCTCATCCACGCGCGCGAGTTCGTTCAGCGCGTCGTCCAGTGCAACCAGATCCGCGCTCGGCATCTGAGGCAAGACGAGTCCTTCATTGAGATCCACCTTTCGATCGGCGCCGCGCTTCGCCGCGCGATGACTTCGGGCGTAGTCCACCAGGATTTGGCGCATCAATCTCGCCGCCACTGAGACAAAGTGGGCACGGTTCTCCGTCTCAAATGGGCGCTGGTCGACGAGGCGCAAATAGGCTTCGTGTACCAATGCTGTGGTCTGCAGAGTATGTCCAGGGCGCTCGTTCTGCAGATAGCGGTGCGCTACAGCGTGGAGTTCTTTGTAGACAAGCGGCACCAAGGCCTGGAGGGCCTCCTGATCTCCCGCTCTCCATTTCACCAGCAACTCGCTGACGGCTTGAGAAGGTAATTGAGGCACGCGCCACACCCTAGCCAGAGTTGGGACAAAGATAGTCTCGCTCCCGGATCAAGTCAAATTTGACCCTTTTTCGCCCGAGATTCCGCAGTTAATAGTAGAGGGCAAAAACCAGGCTATTTAAGGTGGAAGCCAGATAAGTTGTCATCGTGAGGCGGAAACGAATCCACGGTCTCACGCACAATAGATCAGGCGGCTTTTCTCTCCCGCGGCGCTTGCCATCCACAATCCTGGCATTCCCTCGAAAGAGGACCAGTTTGGCCTATGCACAACCAACTCAATCTTCGTGCGCCTGATTATGCGTCAAGCAAAGGCAGCTTTGTTCGCTCCCGCCATCTTGCCTTCCTGACAACCTTCGCTATCCTGCTTGGAGCGAGTGCGTTGCTGGGGATCGGCAGAGGCTCGGATCTGTTTGTCCCTCGTTTTCAGGAGTTCTCCGACCCCGAAGGACGTTTTGCAAATCTGAACCTCGGTGCCCCGACAGACACCGCTACCAATCCCTTCTTCCAGGACTTGGGCACGAACGGCCGCCGTTGCGTCACTTGCCACCAGGCCAGCGACGCCTGGTCCGTGACCCCACCGCACATTCAAATTCGTTTTAACGCCACTCGCGGCACGGACCCCATTTTCCGCCCGGTCGACGGCGCGAACTGCCCTACGGCGGATGTTTCCACACCGGAGGACCGGCGCGAGGCTTACAGCCTCCTGCTAACCAAGGGCCTTATCCGCATCGGAATTGCTGTTCCCGCAAACGCGGACTACCAGGTCGTTAGTGTCTACAATCGGTACGGATGCAACGCAACCGATGTAATTTCGATGTACCGTCGGCCGCTGCCGACCACCAACCTTCCTTTCTTGAGCGCGGTGATGTTCGACAGCCGGGAATCTTCGCCGGCTACCGGCACAACCAAAATCCTCTACAGCAATTACCCGACTTCGCTTTTCAACGATCTGGCGCACCAGTCGCTAGACGCCACCATCGGCCACGCGCAAGGGGACGGGACCAGGCCGACCCCCGAGGAACAACAGCAGATCGTCGATTTCGAGACGAAACTTTTCACCGCTCAAACTCACGACCGCCATGCCGGAGACCTCGATGAAGCGGGCGCTAAGGGTGGGCCTCACGCTCTCCCCACGCAACCCTTCTTCATCACCATCAACTCCAGTGTTCACCCTCTGGTCCCAGCCTTCGAGCAGCCAGGCGGCATGGTGACCCCTGGCGACGGCCAGTTTACCTCCAACATCTTCGACACCTACGACAAATGGGCCCAGCTCAAGGACACCGATGACGATGAGCACAATGAGCGCACCGCGGCGCGCAGAGTTGTCGCACGCGGCGAACACCTGTTTAATACCTTGGTCATCCCCATCACCGGCGTTGCCGGTATTAACGACGATGTAGCAGCCGGAGGCTTGGTCGCTGGCGGCATTCCGTCACTGCAGGGAACTTGCGGCACTTGTCACGATACACCGAACGTCGGCAACCACTCCTTCCCCACTCCCTTGAACATTGGGACCGGCGACCCCTCTCCCACCAACCCTTCCGTCAACTTAGGGGGGCTGGACGTGAGCTACTTGCCGGAGATCACCGTGTGCAAGACCGACCCGGCCTCAGGTACGCCGACGAACAATTGTAAGACCACGACCGATCTCGGCCAGTCCTTGATCGATGGCAGGTTTGACCATATTGGCAAAATCAAGGGACCGATCCTGCGCGGGCTAGCAGGTCGGGCACCGTATTTCCATAACGGCTCCGCGGTCACCCTGATGGACGCCATCAAATTCTATGACACCCGTTTCAATCTGCACCTGTCTGACCAGGACAAGAACGACCTTGTCGCTTTCCTGAAAACGCTCTAGCGCATTCAGAAGCGTGAACTGGAGCAGCTCGAAGCTATCAACTCTTTCGATGTCCAGCGACAATCGCCGTGGCGACACAAACAAATACTTGCCGCTTTGTAACCTCCAGCCATCGGCTGTGCTTAAGAAACATAAATCTTAACGACGAGAGGAAACACTTGGAAGGAAGGGGGGACGCTCATGGAAGCCCTGTCGGTGGTAAGAATCTCCGTCGTATTGGCTTGCGGACGACATCGTGAGGGTCTCTCCGGATCATGTTCTGCAGAAGGCGCTGAGTCGTTCAAGTCGGCTTGTAGAACGAAAATTCCCGGTTTGCCCCCGGATGACGGGCAACACGGAAGTAATGATGCAAGTGAGCATAAAAATCCCCTCTCACTACAGGGGTTCACCCCAAACTCTAGATACAAGTTAGGTACAACTAAGAGGGGGGAAATAACGCTTCTTGTCCCGTAAGCGACGCCAAATAAAGCGTTTATGGGATTCAGATGCCTGGTTCGGGACCAGGAGGTCGATGGTTCAAATCCATTCGCCCCGACCAATCTTTTAGAATCAGCAACTTACAAAATGCGAAAGTCCATTGAGCGCCTAGTGCAGGGCTAAGATGTCGATGGTTGAAATCCATTGGCCTCAACCATTTTTCCTTTTCAAATGAATGCGTTACACAGCGTTCTCGACTACAAGTTCTACTTCATTTTACGGACAACACGTACAACTTCGGTGTTTTTTGTTTCGGTTTGGCAAACTGCTATTCAAGGATGGTCTGCTCGGATGTGTCCATCTATTCCCTCGTGGACACTTCTCGATGTGCCCACAACGAACATCATCCTCACCCACACTTATTCTGTCCAAACGGCCGTAACCAGACGCTTACTCAGTTCTTGATCTTCGAGCGTTTCAGCCGCGGTCATATGCTGGCGTTTCTGTTGGTTTGGATCTTGGGATTATGGAACGATTGGCGATCGGCGTCGCTCATTGTCGGGCTGGAGAACAACATCGCGTGCCATCGAAAAGGCACAACGGTTTAGGAGACCGTGCCTTTATTGAGCTTATTGAGCTGTTGCGTAGATTCACCAGCTTACATCCAATTTTCCGAGCTTCAACGAGATGATCGTGCAACAATTGTGCGTCCGATTGTCGGAAAATTTGAAGGATTTGTGTTTACTTGAATCTTCTATGCTTTGCTTCTTCCAGTGCAGCGACGGCCGAATCACGAGAGACGGTAGGAAAGCCCTCCAGAAAGTCTTCGAGTGTTTCTCCCCCTTCCAGGTAGTCGAACAGGGTTTGGATCGGCACTCGCGTGCCGCGAAACACAGGAGTTCCGCCAAGAATGTCCCGATTTTTTATTATAACTTCCACCATATGATAGTACCACGCGCGCGGGTCCAAATGCCGGCGGCGGCCAACGGAGAGAGAGTCCCTCGTAAGCTAACGATTATGATAATCACTGACGACCTCGTGGAAACCTTCCTTAAATGTCCGACCAAATGCTTCTTTCGGTCGTGCGGAGAAGTTGGGGCAGGAAATGAAGACGGACGAAAGAAGCGACGACAGAAAGGGAGATTGGCGATGAGCCTGACAACTCCCGAGTTGTTTCCAGAAGTTGCAGACAGCGTCACATGCAATGGCTACGGCGATTGCGTGAGTCTTCTCCGAGAGCCGGATGCGGCAAATCCGCACGTCCGGTTCGATAAGCGGGGTGTGTCAAGAAGACGAGAAATCGTCTTGCTGTACGAAAGATGAAGGAGGGCCCTTCGGAGTCGCTCTGTAGGGAGAGGCTTCAAACCGCCATGAGCTGCTTCAGTCAAAAGCTGCGGTGGTGAACGTTATGGTTAAAAGGCGTGACGAAGATCACGTCAGGTATGGATGAGAGAGACGAGTGCAAACGAACCTCTGACAACGCATCGAAATCGAACTCGGACGACATCAAAACCGGAATGTCCCGCTTGTTCCGGGAGCAGCATGGAAGGGACCTACCTTACTGGCCATGCGATGTCCGGTGTACAGGAGGCGTGACTCTCATCCGGGCTTTCGTACGGAACTTGAGAACCTGGTCGGTGATGCTAAGGGAGAAGGCCCAAGCGGAAGCCCCGCGAGGCCGACAGTACCGATGCGCCGAGCAGGGGCGGACTACTCCGTAGTAGCGATGAAACGGGGTAATTCTCGTGGAGCGAAGGGAGTGGGTCACCGAGTCGGGATCGATATGGGTCGACAGGAAGAACCCGATGGTCTCGGCGGAAGGCGCCGGTCTTCCACGGGTGGCACGAGCCGTGTGACCGGAGACGGTCAAGCACGGATCTGTGAGAGGCTCGGGGTGAAATTCCCCGGGCCTACTCGGCGTGTGGAAACGGAAGCATGGTGGGAATAGTGAGGCACCGGCAACTGAAAGGGTCGGCAACAGATAGGTCCCACCTAAACCACCGCGCCACACCTCGACTCCACAATCAAGTGCCGGGGCTTGGCTCACGTGCGAGGGCTAATGATTGTGGTAGGAGTGTGCCAATTTGAACAGATGCCATAATGCACGTTATGGGATAGTGCGAGCATGAAAATGAGAGACATGTCGCCCGAACTGTTTGACTCTGTACGCTGTCCGACGTGCCGAGTGGGTCCTGGCAAGCGTTGCCTACTCCATTCTGGCGGTCTGCGGGTCGAGCCGCATGTCGACCGGAAGTTGGCGTCGATGGAGGCGGTTGAAACAAGAGAGACCCTGCTTTTGGAAGGTCGGCGACTCCGCAAAACTGAAGCCGTGTTGCGACTGTCGCGTGAACATGAACAGCTCCCTTAAATTGTCATGGGAACTGTGCATTTTGGACAGATCGGCCTTCGGGCGCGTGTTCTACTTTAAGGCTTGTCGCGCGGGTCTGTCATCGGCGAGGGAGGAATTAGCATGTCCATAAAAATGACGAACAGCGAAGTAGACGGCGTGTCCGTAGTTGAACTGGACGGCCGCATTGTCCTAGGCGAGGAGAGCAATTCTCTCCGTGAGAAACTGAAGAGTCTGATCGCCGAAGGAAAGAAGAAGATCGTTCTGAACATGGCGGAGATCAAATACATCGACAGCTCGGGGCTAGGCACTTTGGTCGCAGCGCATCTCAGCGCCAAAAATCAGGGTGCATCTGTGCGTCTCTGCCATCTGGGCAAAAAATTCCACGAAATCATGCAAATGACCAAGCTGCTGACCGTTTTCGATGTTTACGATACGGAAGCAGCCGCAGTCAGCAGCTTCCAAAGCGTCGTGGCCGCGAGCAATTAGCTGCGAACGTCATCAAAACCCTTTTAGGTCCTTGAACTAGCGTCATGAGAATCAGCGCCGGGGCAGAGAGATTTTCATCTGTCCGATACGCGTTAATCGAGCACTAGCGAGTTACTATTCTCTTTCGCGTTACTCCTTAAGCTGTTGCACTCCCAATTCCCGAATGCTAGTGTCTACGCATACGGAGAAAGAAAAAGATCGTCCATCGTGCTTTTCGTGAATATTTGAAGAACCCGAAATGGCCATTATCTCAATCCTCCTGGCAATAATTGCGATTCTGTTGGCTTTGATTTTTTGGAGACTTGGCAGGGTCAATGCCCGATTAGTGGCGAGGTTACCGACAGAAAAGGAAGAAAACCTGGAATGGCGAAAAGACGTAACGGGCCATTTGGAACCACGCAGTGGGAAACCAATTCTAAAGTAAGCTTAGATATCCTATATACGCAGCGAGATAAGTGCATGTGCCTGATAAGTCGCATTACCGGGTGCGCCGTGAAAGGTGGTGGTCCACAGCGGGAGCTAAACCCGCCCGGGAACTAGTTCGCTCCACCCTTGGAAGATCGATTCTACCGAAACAACTGCGGGCGTGGCGGGAGGGTCCGCACAAACTGGTGTTTGCCTCGCAGCGCCCCGAGCAAATTCTTCTGCGTTGGTTCCATCTGGTTGGAGTGCATGATGAGTGTTGCCCAACATAGCGTGGCGCTGTTTCTGCGCGAAGAAATGCTGAGAATTTTCGTTTGTGGATGTTCTTCCAAAAGATCGTAACACTGCGGCGAGAGAGCCCCGGATTCTTCGAGCGTGACAACCACCCAATCAGGCCGGAGCCTGGCCACGGCTTCCGGGATGTCGCAGGTATCTTCAAGCTGCCCGACGATTTCAACGCGCGAGTGATTGCACAGAATCTTTGACTGCAATTAATACAATATTGACCAAACGGTGGTACTTCATTAGGGCCCTGGGTGGTACCCCTGAATGGGAATGTATCCATGAAGGATTCGGACATCCCGCGTGCTTTCGGAAGTGCCGTTCTTACGGACACACTATCTTTGCGTGGCGGAAAAGGATATTGGCGAGCCTGCTGGCAGTAAAATCGCTTACTCTCCGGGCGTTCGAATGCTTACTCGCCGTACGGGACCCAGATATTTTTCACCTGGACGCCATGATCGAGGTACCAGCGTCCCTCGGCCTGCTCTGTACGGAACCAGTCGATCGTGCGGCCTTCGTTGGTGAACACCTGCTTCAGGTTTCCCACGGACAGGGATTTCGCGGCCGCGGCGCCGGCTTCATCCGTGAAGCACCAAATGGCGTCGACATCGTCGTGTTCGGCAAGCGTCTTCAGCAATTCTGGCGCGCGGCCGGTAACGATATTTACGACGCCATCCGGCAGATCGCTCGTTTCGAAAACTTGATAAAGATCACCGGTGATGAGGGGATATTTTTCGGATGGAACGGCGATAACCGTGTTGCCCATGGAGATGGCGGGCATGACGAGCGACAGGAATCCGAGCAACGGTGCGTCCGCCGGACAGATAATCCCGACGGCGCCGATCGCTTCTTTCATTGCCAGCGCGACATTGCGGAATGGCGGATTGTGGACCGCGCCGTCGAACTTGTCGGCCCACGCGGCATAGGAAAAGATGCGTTCGATGCCGTGGCTGACTTCGGCTTCCGCCTGCTTCTTACCGACCACGTCGGACAATCGGTGGGCTATCTCTTCGCGTCGCTGTGAAAGATTTTCGGCAATGTAGTAGAGAACTTGCGCGCGATTGTGGGCGGTTGCTTTGCCCCACCCGTCGGCCTTGCGCGCCGCTTCCACAGCGTTGCGAATGTCTTTACGATTGCCCAGCGGCGCCTCTCCAAGCAAGCGGCCGTCCGCGCCGCGTACTTCGATGCTATAACCGGAGTCGGGCCGCGCCTGCTTGCCGCCAATGTAGAGTTTTACCGTGCGATCGATCGGGGGATCGGAGAAGGCAGCAGGCTGCTCCGGCGGCTGGTCAATCGCCAACGGCGTTGCCCGCTGCGGAGGAGCTTCTTTGAACCAAACAGGTTCGAGATACTCAAGAAGCCCTTCGCGTCCGCCCTCGCGCCCAAAACCGCTCTCGCGACAGCCGCCGAATCCACAGGCGGCATCGAAGAGATTCGTGCAGTTCACCCAGACGACACCGGCCTTGAGCTGCGCCGCCACGTGAAGTGAAACATTGATGCTCTCGCTCCAGACGCACGCGGCCAATCCATAAACCGTATTGTTGGCAAGTTCGACGGCCTCGCGCGGCGTTCGAAAGGTCATGGCGGCCAGCACTGGACCAAATATTTCCTGCTGCGCTGCAACGGATGATGGATGCACGTTACTCAGCAGAGTCGGCAGGAAATAGTGGCCGCGCGAGGGCGTAGGAATGGATGGCTGCCAGCACGTCGCGCCTTCGGCGACGCCTTGATCGACCAGTCGCTGGATGCGCTCCATCTGCACGCGATCAACAATCGCGCCGATGTCAATGGCTTTATCGAGTGGCGGCCCGATGCGCAGAGTGTTCATGCGATTCTGGATTTTCCCGATCAGCGTTTCCGCGATACTCTCCTGCATCAGCAGGCGCGAACCGGCGCAACAAACCTGCCCCTGGTTGAGCCAGATACCGTCGACGAGGCCTTCCACTGCGCTGTCCAGGTCCGCGTCTTCAAAAATGATGAAGGGGGATTTGCCGCCCAGTTCGAGCGAGAGTTTTTTATGGCTCGGCGCGGTCGCCGTTCGAATGGCGCGGCCCACTTCGGTCGAGCCGGTAAAGGCAATCTTGTCCACGTCTGGATGCTTCACAAGCGCTTCGCCGGTTGAGCCGTCGCCCGTGACGATGTTTACGACTCCAGCGGGGAGATCAACCTCCTGGCAGATGTGCGCGAACGCGAGTGCCGTCAGCGGAGTGAACTCCGCAGGCTTGAGGACGACGGTATTGCCCGTGGCTATCGCGGGCGCAATCTTCCACGCCAGCATCAGAAGAGGGAAATTCCAAGGGATGATCTGACCGACGACTCCACAAGCGGTGTAACCGGGAAATTCCTGTTCGAGAAGCTGTGCCCAGCCGGCGTGATGATAGAAATGCCGCGCTACGAGAGGAATATCAATGTCGCGGCGTTCGCGAATCGGCTTGCCGTTGTCCAGCGTCTCGAGAACGGCCAACCAGCGGGAATGTTTCTGGACCTGGCGCGCAAGGGCGTAGAGGTAGCGCGCGCGAGCATGGGGAGTGAGCGCTTGCCACGCAGGCAAGGCAGCACGCGCAGCGCGCACCGCGGAGTCCACATCTGCCGCGGATCCTTGTGCGACGGACGCAAGTTTTTCACCGGTGGAAGGATCGGTAGTATCGAGGTATTCGCCTGCTACGGGCGGCTGCCAGGCACCGTTGATGAAGTGCCCAAACCTCCGGCCACTTCGATCGAGCCACGCCAGAGCTTCGCGCGGATCTTCCGGAGCGGGGCCGTAATCCATGGTCATGAATTTTTCGACGATGCTCATTCTCTTCTTCCTGCTTCCTTCGTCGCTGGCCGAGCGCTGTTTGCCTACGCCATCGGGTGCCGATACTCCGCGGAATATCTTCCGGTAGCATGGTGTTCCAATTGCCGCTCGATATCCGCCAACATTCCGCTGACGCCAAATCGGAAAAGCTCCGCATTCAACCAGGAATTGCCCAGCTCTTCCTTCATCAAAAAGAGCCATTCGAGCGCCTGCTTCGCTGTTCGAATGCCGCCTGCGGGCTTGAATCCCACAGCCATGCCCGTTTCTTGCGCGTATTCGCGAATGGCGCGCGTCATTACCAGGCTGACGGGAAGCGTCGCGTTGACGGTTTCCTTCCCCGTGGAAGTTTTGATGAAGTCCGCGCCGGCCATCATGGCCACAAGACTCGCGCGTCCGACGTTTCGCAGGGTCATCAGGTCACCGGTGCCGAGAATCACTTTCAGATGCGCAGGCCCGCAAGCGTTCTTGAACATTGCGATTTCATCGTAAAGCGCTTGCCACTTTCCGCCGAACACGTGCGCGCGGGTAATGACGACATCGATTTCGTCCGCACCCGCCTCGACGGAGCGCCGAATTTCAGCAACGCGTTCCGCGAGCGGAGAAAGCCCGGCAGGAAATCCCGTGGAGACAGCCGCAACGTGAATCCCGCTTCCTTCGACTGCGCGGCGCGCGGTTTCGACAAACGTGTGATACACGCATACCGCCGCGACCTTGATATTCAGGCTTTCTATTCCGAGCCTCTGCACGATTTCCTGCTGCAGCGGCTGGCGCGCCTTGGCGCACAATCGGCGAACGCGCTCGTCGGTGTCGTCCCCGGAGAGTGTGGTGAGATCCATGCACGTAATGGCGCGCAGCAGCCACGCCGCCTGCCATTCGTTTTTCACCGTTCGCCGAGTGCCGATGGTTTGCGCCCGCCTTTCGACGGCGCTGGTGTTCACGCGCACTTCTTTCACCCAGTCCAGGTTGAGCGGAACGCCGGAGTTTGGCTGAAGATCGCGTCCCGCATAATGTGCGATGGCTGTATCCGAAGGAGAAATCGGGGAGCGTGGCGCCTGGTGCCCCTGGCTGGATACGTTCGGTGTTCGCGTGTTGTCGCGCGGAGTCATGGCAAGTGTTACCGCCCCAAGCAAAACAGCGAGTGGCACCCAATCTTACCACTTAGCCAAAGAGGGATTACAAATGTCAGCCGCGAGACAGCCACTCTTTCTCAAATTCCGCCCGGCTGCAAAAGGATTTTTGCGTCCCTGCCTTTGTCGTGGAAAGAGCGGCATAGAGATTCGCCCGCCGAAGCGCTTCCTTTTCTGGCAGACCCTCCCCAAGGAAGACCGCAAAACTGCCGATGAAGGCATCGCCCGCGCCGGTAGTGTCCACAGCCTGGACCTTAAACGCTGGAATCAGCTCGATCCCCTCCGCTCCCGCGACAAGCGAGCCGCGCTCGCCAAGCGTAATAACCACGCGCCGCATCCCCTGCCGCAGTAAAAACTCCGCGCATCGTTTCGCATCGTCGATGGATTTCACCGGCATTCCTGTCGTGACTTCCGCTTCGGTTTCGTTCGGAATGAAATAATCCGCCGCGCCAATTTCCTTGAAATCGACGGGTTGGGCGGGAGCGGGGTTCACGATGCAACGTATTCCATTGGCCTTGGCAAAGCCCACCGTGTGATAGACAGTGCGCAAAGGAATTTCGAACTGCATCACAATGGTGTCCGCCCTGCGGAGAAGCGGCGCAGCCGCGTCCACGTCATCGGGAGAAAGCAAATCGTTCGCGCCCTTTACTACGATGATGCGATTCTGTCCGTTAGGTTCTACAAAAATGGGAGCGACGCCGCTGGAAACGCCTTCGGCAATCGCTACGTACGTGGCGTCAATCCCTTGCGATTCGAAATTCTTGATGGTGGCGGGGCCGAAGAGATCGCTTCCCACTTTGGCCACCATTCCCACGTTCGCGCCACAAAGCCGCGCGGCGACTGCCTGATTCGCGCCTTTGCCGCCAAAGCCAAGGTCAAATTGCTTGCCAAAGATCGTCTCACCGGGCCGTGGAAAAACGTCATTAAACGTTGTGAGGTCGACATTGGCGCTGCCTACGACGGCGATTAGAGACTGCCTGGCCATGACAACTCCCCCGTCCAAACCGCGCGCGGATTATATAGGAACTCGCTCCCGAATCAGCAACAACTCTCTCAAGCCATTCGAATGGAAATCTTCACGCTAGCCATCTGCAGAAACTCACTAGAATCCCGTTTATCCTTGACAGCCTGAGCCGCCGTGACTATAAGCAGCCAGAGCAACAAAGGACAAAAACAGCGCTGCGTTCAGCGAATACCGGACGCAAGCAACAATTCGCACGGCTCGGTACGCGAAGGAGCAGCAATTCTATGTTCGTTCCTCATGCTTTCAACATTGCCCTGCTCATGATGATCACCAGCGCCATCTGCTGGGGCTCCTGGGCCAACACCTACAAAGGCGTAAAGAATTACCGGTTCGAACTTTTTTACTGGGACTACGCACTCGGCATCTTCCTCATCTCGCTGCTGCTGGCCTTTACCATCGGAAGCACTTCAAAGGATGCAACGAGTTTCCTGAACAATGTCCGCGCCGGGGACAGTTCGAATTTTGTCTACACGCTGGCCGGCGGTGCAGTTTTTAATCTCGCAAACTTGTTGCTCGTCGCGGGGATCGACATGGCCGGCCTGGCCATCGCGTTTCCGGTATCTATCGGTATCGCGCTGGTGGTCGGCGTCGTTTCAAGTTATTTGCTACAACCAAAGGGCAGCCCGGGATTGCTCGCGGCGGGGGTTGCGTTCGCAGTTATTGCGGTGATCCTGGATGGCAAGGCCTATGGAAGTCTGAAGAGGGCCGCCGGGACGGCTTCTCAAAAAAGCATCATCGTCTGCATCGTCTCCGGGATTCTCATGGGCCTTTGGGCGCCCTTCGTCACTCACGCGATGACGCAAGGACATACGCTGGGACCCTATAGCGTTAGTGTCTTCTTCACGTTTGGCGCCTTGGTTTCCTGCCTGATCTGGAATGTCTACTTCATGAGGCATCCGCTGGTGGGAGAGCCCGTGAACTTCGGCGAATTCTTTCGCGGTCCGGCCGTAGGCCACATGCTCGGACTGCTGGGTGGCGCCATCTGGGGCATTGGGACGGTCTTCAATCTGGTGGCCGCGAATTTCACCGGGGTGGCAATTTCTTATGCCATCGGCCAATCCGCGCCGATGGTCGCGGCGTTGTGGGGCATTCTTGCATGGAAGGAATTTAAGGGAGCGAATCGCAAGGCGAGAATGTTTCTCGCGCTCATGTTCTTGTGCTATTTCTTTGCGATTCTTCTGGTAGCGAAGGCCAACACCGGGAATTAATTGCAAAAAGCGCTTTCTTCTCAGGGTTGGCCTGCGATCTGTCACGATAGCTGAATCTACGCCGCGAAAACATTGCGGAGCATGAACCACAAATTTGCGGGGCGCTCCGCGAGCCGCCTCACGAACCACGGATACCAGTAAGTGCCATAAGCAACAAGCACCATGGACGTGCAACCCTCGCTCGCCAGCCGTTCTTGTTCGGCGCGCTGGATCCCGTAAAGCATTTGCACTTCAAAATCTGCCTTCGCAAGCCCCTGCGTCGAAGCCAGTTCGGAAAGCCGCCGTATCAAAACTAGATCGTGTGTTCCAAATGCCGCGCGAACGCACTGATTTTCTTTCTTTGCTCCCAGCATCGCTGCCGCCAGCGCGAAATAGTTTTCATCGACGTCCTGTTTGCGCGGGAACGCGATCTCGGGGGGCTCGTTGTACGCTCCTTTGACGAGCCTGATGGAGGGGCGCAAAGGCATGAGTTTCGAAAGATCTTCCTTTGTCCGATGGAGGTACGCTTGCAGGCACACGCCAACATTCGGGAACATTTGCAGCGCCCGGCGGTAGACCTCCAGGGTCAGGTCGACGTAGTTGCTCGCCTCCATGTCCACCCAGACGATGGAATCTTTCCCCGCCCGCTCGATGATGGTTTTCAGGTTGTCAAAACAGAGATCCGTGGGGAGATCCAGGCCAAGCTGCGTGAGCTTGACGGAAATCTCCGCTTTCATCCCCGAATTTCGAATCTGGTCCAGTACTTCGATATAGTGTTCGGTAACCTGTTGCGCCTCTGCGCGATCCTTGATGTTTTCCCCCAGATGAGTAAACACGGTTCCGATTTGTTTCGTGGCCAGAGCCTGAGCGGCTTTCAAGGCGTCCTCGAAATTCTCTCCCGGCATAAATCGGGATACAGTGCTCCGGACAAAGCGGTAATGCGTCGCGTGATCGCGCAGCCACTGATTTTGGGCTGCCGCAAGCAGCAGTGATCGCATAAGACTCATGAACATTCCACCTGGTTGGCCTGCGGATTCAATTTCAATGAGCGAAATTCGAACGCCCCATTTTAGACCACATTGTCATAGCAGATATTTGGTTCCTCGCGAGAGAGGGGTCGATGGCGCTGTTAGTGGTCCGGAGTGAGAGTAGAGGCCGGGAGAGACGAAGCTTCCTTTGCAAGCGCTTCACTCATCCGGCGGGCGGGTGAAGCCTCGCGCCCAAGCCGGGCTTCACTTTCAGAGCGGGCCCGCGCAACGGCTAGAAGTTCGTCCCCCGGCGTGGCGGAAAGCAGATCCTCCGCGCGAAGCATGCATGCGAAAACGAAACGTTCCGGCTGGTGCTGGCGGCGCAGGAATTGTCCGTAATTCACCCAATCGCCCGCTGCCCCGCGTGCGTCGGAGAGGGAATCATCCAAAGCCAGTGCGCGTTGATACGATTGTGCCGCGCCCGCGGCGTCTCCTTGTTTTTCCTGTAACTCTGCCCGATGCGCGAGGGCCAGACTTTCGAGCGCCCTATCGCCAGCCTTTGCGGCGAAATCGATCGCCGCGTTGTAACCCTGCAGCGCCTCTGCTGGATGATTCGCCGCGGCATCTGCGTCCGCAATTTTGATGTACACGGCGAGCACCGCACTTTTCTTGCCCTGATACTCGCCCGGATGGGCAGCAACGATTTGCAGATAGGCGCGGTGGTGGCGGGCCGCCGCTTGCAATTCGCCGCGCCGTTCGAAAGCTTGCCCCAGATAGAGCTGCGCATTGGCTTGTGAGGGATCGGCGTCCACCGCGCGCTCCCAGCTATCCACTGCCTCCTCCGCGTGGCCGAGCCGCTGAGCCAATAGTCCAAAATTTACCAGTGCATCGATGTTCCGCGGCCAGCGAGCCAGAATTTTTGCATACTGCGCATAAGCCTCCGCGTCGTGTCCCGCCTCAATCAAGCCCCCCCCGTATGCTTCCTGTTGAGCAAAGTTGCCGGGGCTGATCGCTGCGGCGTGCTTGAGGGCTTCGAGCCCGGCACCGCTATTTCCAGCAGCGATCTCCGCGCGGGCAAGCCGCACTTGTACCGAAGTGTCATCCGGATTGAGGTTAGCCGCGCGCTGGAGCGCCGTCAGGTTTTCCGGTTTGCTTGCCCAGTAAAAATGGATCTGGTCGACGGCGGCCCACGAAAAAAGCAGCACGACAGCGCCGATTCGAACGGCACGAGCCGCGTGGGCCGAACCTGTAAGCCAGCCCGTCGCGGATTCGAACGCATTCGGCGTGGCTTCCGCCGCATCCCGCGTTTTTGTCTCTGTGTTCAGCAGCAAACCGCCGACGCGTGAGTCGCGCAATTTCCATAGAGCGCCATCAAGGATGAAGTGATGGATATTCACAAGCGCCGTAAAGGTCAGGAAACTGGCGGCGAAGTCCGCATGAAAGACCCGGCTGACGATCCACGGTCCGGGAATGAAGAGCGCGATACCGCCGGCAATCAGGGTGACCAGATAACGCGAGAATCTCCACTGTACAGCGCCCGCAGCGCGCGCCTCGCGCCTCTGGTAATAGCTGGTGATCCAGAGGTATTGCGCCGAATGGAGCACCGCAAGAATGCCGCCGCTGTAGCGAGTCTGCGGCACTTCATGACCACTGAATAGTTCCACGAGGGCGGGCAGGAGGAACCACAGGAATTGCGTCACTGCGAGCGTCAAAGGAGCGAGGGTCGCACGCAGGCTGCTGCGGCGCGCCATGCAAGTGACCGACCACCCGGTTGCTGCGACGCAGAACAACGCCAATATCCCGCGCGCGGGAAGCGTAAACTTCGCAGGCAAACCGAGCGATAGAATCATCGGGTCGGCCGATGCGCCGGTGTGAAAACTCAGCATCAAGAGAAGAAATGAGGCGACGAAGGACGAATGAATCGCGTTGCGCTCCGCGGAGCTCGGCGAAAGACCCGCGCGCCGCGCGAACATCATCAGCAACCCGAAGTTTTGCCCCGTGTAGTGCCACGGGCTCCAACAAATGTAGAGAGTGAAGATCCAGGGCAGCAGCGGGAACCAAAGGTGGGCTATGACCCCGGCCAGAGCAAGCAGGAACGCGACATGCACCGTAAATATACGGTATTTCTGAAACTCCGTTTGCGTGTGATAGGCGCGATAAACAGTCGCCATGAAATGCGGGTAATTGAAAAGCAGCGCCAGAAAGTAGAACGCCACCGCCCAGGCCCTCGAAAACGAGCTCGACGCGTAGAACGCCAGCAGCAACAGGGGCGCGGACCACGCCCCGCACCCGATAAGCAAATCGATCCACGGGCGGTAAATCCAGGGATCCCGCGTCGCAATGGTGGCCGATCCCGGCTGTTCTGGTTCAGCTGTGAGTACGCTACTCATCTCTTCGAAGAGTAGCGCACGTGGAGAGTCTTTCCCGTTGCTGCCGCAAGTCGAATGCAGAATCGGTTACTTACAGATTCGCGGCGGAATCAGGAGATGGCCAGGATGCGCAGGAGCAAACCGGCCGCCACGCCACCGAGGAGAGGACCAATCACCGGAATCGGCGCATAACCCCAATCCGAGCCGCCTTTGCCGGCGATGGGAAAAATGGCGTGCGCGATTCGCGGGCCCAGGTCGCGGGCAGGATTAATGGCATATCCTGTGGGGCCGCCGAGCGACAGGCCGATTCCCCAAACGAGGCTCCCGGCGAGGTACGGGCCAAGGCCTGCCGCGGGACCCGCTGCGGCAACGCTCTTGGAGAAAATGGCGCCAATCACGAAGACCAGTACAAAAGTGGCAATGATTTCGCTGAGCAGGTTCGGAAAGAACTTACGAATCGCCGGCGCATTGCAGAAGCAGGCAAGCTTCGCGGAAACGTCCGGCGTCTCCTTCCAGTGGGGAAGATAATGCAGCCATACGAGCCCGGCCCCGGTGATTCCGCCGAGCATCTGTGCAACGAGATACGGCGCGAACTTCGCAAAATTGCCGTCACGCACCGCGAAACCCAGCGTGAGCGCAGGATTCAGATGCGCGTCGCTGCTTCCGCAAGCAATGGCGGTGAATGCACCGGCCATCACCGCGAACCCCCATCCCGCCGTGATGACGATCCATCCGCTGCCTTCGGCTTTCGAACGCTTGAGCAGGACCGCTGCGACGACCCCGTCGCCCAGTAAAACCAAAACCATCGTGCCGAGGAATTCTCCCAGCAGCGGTGATGTCATCAGAATGAGCCTCCCTCAGGGTTCAATCCAGTCAAAAGAACGCGTGACTGCTTTCTTCCACTGCTTGTAAAACTGTTCCCGCTCCGTTTCGGCCAGTTGCGGCTTCCACGTGCGATCCACCGCCCAGTTGGCGCGCAGTTCGTCCAGCCCCGAAAAAAACTTCACTGCCAGCCCCGCAGCGTAGGCGGCACCCAGCGCCGTGGTTTCTTGAATCACCGGGCGAATGACTTCGCGACTCAGGATATCTGCCTGAAACTGCATCAGCAGCTCGTTTCCAACCATGCCACCATCCACACGCACGTTCTCAAGCGCGATCTGCGCGTCTTTCTCCATGGCCTCAACGACTTCGCGCGATTGAAACGCCGTGGCTTCCAGAACCGCCCGCGCAATGTGGCCTTTGTTGGCGTACCGCGTGAGGCCGGCGATCACTCCGCGCGCATTTTCTTTCCAATAAGGCGCGTAAAGTCCGGAAAATGCGGGAACAAAGTAAACGCCGCCGTTGTCGTTCACCGTCCGCGCAAGAACTTCAACATCCGCGCTGTTCTGAATCAATCCAAGATTGTCCCGCAGCCACTGCACCAAGGCTCCGGATATGGCCACTCCGCCTTCGAGCGCGTAGTGAGCGTTGGCGGTTCCAAACTTGTAAGCCACCGTGGTGAGCAGGCCGAAGTTGGATGGAACCATGCGCTCCCCGGTGTTCATCAGCAGAAAGCAGCCGGTGCCATACGTGTTTTTTACTTCGCCGGGCCGGAAGCACGCCTGCCCGACTAGCGCCGCCTGCTGATCGCCAAGGATTCCACTAATGGGAACACCGGCAATCGCACCAAGCGAAGCTTCTCCGTAGATTTCGCTGCTCGATCGCACCTGGGGAAGGACGGCGTGTGGAATTTCGAACGCAGCGAGCAACTTTTCGTCCCAATCCAGTGTTTTTAAGTTCAGGAGTTGCGTGCGGCTGGCGTTAGACACGTCGGTTATATGTGCGCCGCCTTGCGCTCCCCCAGTCAGGTTCCAGAGGAGGAAGGTGTCAATATTTCCGAAGAGCAGCTCGCCAGCCGCGGCTTTTTCACGCGCTCCAGGAACATTCTCGAGGAGCCAGCGCAGCTTCAAACTGCTGAAGTACGTGCTGAGAGGCAGCCCGGTTTGGGGACGAAAGCGGTCCTGTCCGCCATTCTCGGCGAACCGCGCCACTTCCTCCGCGACGCGGGTGTCCTGCCAGACGATGGCGTGCGCAACCGGTTCACCCGTGCTTCGCTCCCAAAGGACGGTGGTCTCCCGCTGGTTGGTGATGCCGATCGCCGCCAGGTCCGAAGCCCGCAAGCCGCGCTGGTCCAGTGCTTCGCCGATCACCTCCTCCGTACGCCGCAGAATTTCCAGCGCGTCATGCTCGACCCATCCCGGTCGGGGGAAAATCTGCTCGTGCTCCTTCTGCGCCACGGCCACGACGCGCGCGGACTTATCAAAGACCATGAACCGCGTACTGGTGGTGCCTTGATCAATCGCGCCAATGTAGTTTTTCACTGAAACGGTCCTGTACTTGCGTCGCGCAACATACTACGCAATGCCCGCCGGTCGCGCTAGGCAAATGGGTAGCAGCCCTGGAGCCAGCGCCTCAAGAAAGTGACTGATGAACCGACTCATGATATATGCCATTTTGGCCCGGATTCTGCATCTAAGGATGTGGAGATGGACAAAGGATGCTACTACGATGATGAAAAAGACTGACGTAAACCGCATTGCCTTAATGCTGGGGACACTTGCCCTGGCATTGGGATTTTTTACAGCTGGTGCTGTTGCAGCAGGGCCCGGAAATGTCACGGTCACGGTGACCGCCGTGGGAAAAAAGGACACCACCCCGCCGGTTATCACCAAGGATGACGTGCAGGTTTATCTGAGCAAAGAGCGCACGCAAGTCGCCAATTGGGGGCGGGGCGAAAAACTGTTTCTGGCGGTGGTCATCGACGACTCGCTGGATGTCGGCGTCGCCAGCCAGTGGAGCGATTTGAAGGCGTTCTTCGCGGCGCAGCCGGACACCACCTATATTTCAGTGGGCTACGCTCGCAACGGAGCGGTTACCCTCGCACAAGATTTCACCAACAACCACGAACTCGCCGCCAAGGCTTTGCGCATCCCCACGGGCGGTGGTGCGTTCTCAAGTCCGTATCTCTCAATTCTGGATCTAATGAAGCGCTGGCCGGCTTCCGGTGACCGGCGCTCCATTCTCTTGATCTCCTCCGGCGTCGACTACTTCCGCGGCGGGGGTTTCGGCCCGAAGAGTCCGGACCTCGATCCTGCCATCGAACGCGCTCAAAAGCAGAACATCAACATCTGGTCTATTTACGCTCCGGATGCCGGGCACAGGTCGCACGGATTTTTCCGGACATCCACGGCACAGTCAAACCTCGGCCAGCTGGCGGATGAAACCGGCGCCGAATCCTATTCTCTTGGCACCGGCATGCCTGTCACATTCAAGCCCTGGCTGGATGAGATCGGCGTGCACCTTGGCAACCAATACCTTCTGACCTTTAGTGCGAGCGGTGGGAAGAAAGGGCGCTTCGAACGCCTCCGCGTTCACACGGAGCTTCCCAACACCGAGTTCATGGCGCCGGCCCAAGCTTATCTGCCGCCTGCAACGGCCGTGCAGTGACACCGCAATCACACTCACTCTGAAAAGTTAGAGGCGCGGACCATTCAATCCGCGCCTCTCTTCTTCTCACTGATACGAAAGCGCCGCTTACTCGAATCTCTTGCTTGGCAATTTTCCCTAATCGTCCGAGCCCGTCAGCGCTGCCGCCCGCGTTGAGTCGCGGATCACCAGCTCCGGATTCATCTTCTGCCGCGAAATTCTCCAATCCCGTTTCTCCACGCCCGCATTCACGCCTTCCATGATGATATTGACGGCCTGGTTCCCCATCTCTTCCAGGGGTTGCCGCACGGTGGTCAACGACGGCGCAGCCAGCGCTGAAAGCGGCACATCATCGAAGCCCACCACCGAACAATGCTCCGGCACCTTCACGCCCGCCTTGGTTAGCGCGCGGATGGCGCCCAGTGCCGTCATGTCATCGAACCCCATCAGCGCCGTGAAGCGCTTCCTTCGCTGCAATAATTCTTCCGTGAATCGGTAGCCGCCTTCAAATCCGGAGTTCGGGTCGAACGAATCCGGAAGTTGCAGCACCAGCGCCGGATCGATTTCCAACCCTACCGAATGTGCATATTTCTGTATACCGCGCCAGCGCGGCGCGCTGTCAATCAGCATTTTTGGCCCGCGAATGAACGCGATTTTGCGATGCCCGAGGTGGTGCAGGTGCTCCAGCGCCAGCCGCCCGCCCGCTTCGTTATCCACCATCACTGAGCCGACCGTGTCTCCCGGCAACTCGAATCCGATCGTGGCCGCGGGAATATTCCGTTTGCTGAGGTCGGCCAGCAGATGGATGTCCACAAAGAGCCAGTTGGCCACCACGATCAGCGCTTCGACGTGATGATCCAGCAGCATTTCCAGATACCGTTCGAACCGGTTTCTCTGGTTATGCGCGTCCGCAAAAATCTGCACGTACGACGATTGGTAGAGCGCATTCTCGATGCCCCGCAGCACCGGAATGCAGAATGGGTCGGCGATGTCGAAAAACATCACTCCCACGCTGTGGCTGCGCTTGCTGCGCAGAAATCGCGCCATGGCGTTCGGCCGGTAGCCAAGTTTTTTCGCCGCGTCTTCAATGCGCTTCTTCGTAGCCGGCGCGATGTAGCGCGCCAGCGGCGCATTGTTCAACACGATAGAAACCGTAGCCGGAGAAAAGCCGCTGGACTTCGCGACATCCCGCATCGTCACCGTGAGGTCCTTGCCGCTCCGCCGCTTCACGCTGGCTCCTTTGGAGGCACTATCATCCGGCGGTTGCGGTTCGAATTGCAATGTTCGTCACTCCACTCGCCCGTGCTCGCGCTATTCGGAGGGCACTTCGAATGACATGGTCTTGCGGAAACCTGATGTTTTCCACGCGCCGTAAATCAGGCCAAGGGTCACCCAGATCGCGCCAAGTTTTTTCGCCGGCATGCTGAGCTGCAGGAAAATGTAACCGCAGATTGCGAACCCCAGCACCGGCCACACAACCGGCCACACCGTTTTCCGCTCCGCCCGCAGGAAATACCGCACAAACGCGGCCGCATTCACGCCCATAAACGCGATAAACGCGCCAAAATTGAGCATCTCCGCGCCTCGTTCATAGGACAGAAAAAACGAGCCCGTTAACGCGATTGCTCCGATCAAAATCACGTTGTTTGCGGGAATCCGTGTCTTCGCGGTGATCTTGCCAAAAAATCCCTTGGGCAGCGCATCGTTCCGCCCCATCCCGTACAGCAGCCGCGCGGCCGCGAGCTGCGCGCCCATGCCCGAACCGATGTTGGCGATCAGAATCGTGAAGTTCAGCAGCTGAAACAGGAAAAATCCGCCCACCTGTTTGGCCACCAGTGGAAACGCCGATTCCACCTGGTCCGCGGGAAACGGCTTCGAGCCCCACACCAGCTGCGCCGCGTAAACCTCCAGCGAAGATAAGACTCCCGTCACCACGCACACCAGCACGGTGGCCAGCAGAATGTTCCGCCGAGGATTCTCCACTTCTTCTGAAAATGTTGAAATCGCATCGAACCCGATGTACGTCAGCACCGCGATCGAAGTGCCGTGAAAAATGGAATTCAGATTGAACGTCGCCGGATTGTAAAACGGCTGGGTAAAAAACCCCGCGCCATACTCGTGCAATCCCAACAGAAACCGGATCACAAATCCGAAAAAGACGATTACCACAATCGTCATCCCCGCCGCCAGCACATCGTTGATCCGCGCCGAAGTCTTCACCCCGCGAAGGTTGAGCACCGTGAACGCCGTCGCGTAGAAAATCGCCAACCCCCAGTACGGCACTCCCGGCAAAATGTTCTGCGTCAGCTTGCTGCACAGAATCGTGCAGATCAGCGGGTTGAGGATGTAGTCCATCACCATCGCCCAGCCCGTCAAGTACCCAAGCCCGGGGTGAATTTCCTGACCCACGTAGGTGTACGCGGATCCCGCGCTCGGGTACACGCGCGCCAGCATCCCGTAGCTGATCGCCGTGAACAGCATGGCCACCATGGCGATCAGGAGGGTGGTCACCACGTGCCCGCCCGCCGCGTTGTTCACGATGCCGTAGAGCCCCATCGGCGCGATCGGCTGAATGATCACGATCCCGATGATGATCAGGTTCCACAGCGTCAACGTACGCTTTAGGCTTGGGCCAGCACTCGCCGCAGTTTCGTTGCTCAAGGTTTCGTCCTACTTGCAGAAGAGCTATGGTTCCTGGCGACCACACTTGCGCCTGGGGACTCTCGATGTTACCGAAACACGCCTTGACCAGCGGTATTTAAGATACCCTGTATTGAATCGTTTCAATACAGCAGTGTGCGCAAATACACTCGCTTCTGCAACAGCAAAAGTGAACTCCGCGTGAATAGCTGGCTGCCTTCATACTTTGGCTGCCATTTTTTGACCTGCACTCCGGTACAGGTGCCAAAATCCACAGGACGGTATCTCTTGGCTCACGCGAGCCTCGTTTTGACCGCAACGATGACCTCCACAACAGTGTCTAATTAAGTAGGCGCCCGGCCCGCAGCAAAGGGAAACTCTTGGGAACAGGTACCATGGGCGAAGCACCTCTCGAGAACCACCGCAGTCGCACGGCCATCTTCCTTTCGCACGCTGGCGGCTTCCTTTTCATAATCGCCGCGGCTTTCTGGCTGCGGCGCATCACGCTCCCGCCCGATCCGCTCCTCCAAGGCTATCTCCAGGTCATCTCCGGCCTCCTGGCCTTTGTTTTCACCACCGTCACACTGGTCCGCTTCCAAGGCACGCAAGACCGCATCTCTCTGATTCTCGGCGCAGGATTCTTCTTGTCCGGTGCGGCGCTGACGGCGAGCAGCGCCCTTTTCTTTCAATTCTCTGTGGACGCCCCTATTCGGCTTCTTTGGGCGCCGGTGACGTGGTGGCTGGGAAGGATGATTCTCTCGCTTCTGCTCATTGTCGCCTTGCTCGTGGATCGCTTCATCCCACGCTCGCGTCACCCGCGCCGCGAGATCGCTGGCGCCCTGCTGGCCGTGGTTGCCTTGACGTATGTGATCACCGCGGCACTTCGCGGGTTCCCTCCCGAAGTCTCACGGCATCCCGGCACTTTTTTCCCGACCCCGCAACAGCTTCTTCCCGGTGCCATTTTCCTGGTGAGTCTCGTCTGGTATCGCCGCCGTCTGCAGGTGGAAGCTTCCGCCTTTGACCGCTCCATCTACATTGCCGCCTGGCTCAACGTCGCGGCACAGCTCTCGGCCGCGGAGTCTGGGCGCCTCCTGGACGCACCTTTCGTTTTTGCCGAGTCCCTCACCGTCCTGAGCTATGCCGTCGCTCTGGGCGGCGCGCTGATCGACAACGCGCGTCTGTTCGAACAGGTTCGGCATCTGGCCGTCAGCGATCCGCTCACTGGCCTTGCGAACTACCGCCGCCTGCTCGACGTCCTCGAAAACGAGACCGAGCGCACCAACCGCAGCGGCCGGTCATTTTCCGTTCTGCTGCTCGACCTCGATGGCTTGAAAAAAATCAACGACAACTACGGCCATCTGGTTGGCAGCCACGCTATCTGCCGCCTCGCCGATGTTCTCCGAATTCACTGCCGCGCCATCGACACGGCGGCGCGCTACGGCGGCGACGAATTTGCTCTTGTTTTACCGGAAACGCAGGAGGAGGAAGCCAAGCGCGTTGCCAATCGCATCCGCGAAGTGCTGGCCAATGATGATGAGCAGCCGCCGCTTTCCGCGAGCATCGGCATCTCAGTCTACCGCGGGGATGGCGAGCGCATCGAAAAACTTCTCTCCGAAGCCGACCGCCATCTTTATGAGGAAAAAGCTCGGCGGGGAAAGCGCGCTGCCGCCACGGCCCACCCCCGCCGTCGCACCCCTAAAAGTTGATCGTCGGTGCCAGATTCTGCTATTTGTTCGAATCCCCACCGGAAGCGTAGGGCGCAAGCTGCTCGGTGATCTTCGCCTTATCTCCCACCACCACAATGGTCATCTGATCCGGCTTGATATACTGCGCCGTCATGCGTTGCACATCCGCCGGCGTGACCGCGTTGACCTTTTGCACGTAGGTCTTCAGATACTCTTCGCCGAGGCCCTGCAGGTCCACATACCGTAGCTGCCCGATCAGCGCCCCACGCGTGGAATTCTGAATCACGAAAAGGCCCGAAATATAGCTCTGGATGCCCTGCAACTCCGCCGCGCTTGGCGCTTCCTTCTGCAAGCGTTCGACCTCGAAAAATATTTCCTTTAGCGATGGTCCGGTCGCCGCCGTGGTAACGTCCGCCGTTTCGATCCAGTAGGCGTCGTGTACCCGCCGCGAGATCTGGCTGTTCGGCGAATACGTGTAGCCCTTCTGCTCGCGAATGTTGGAGGTGATGCGCGACCCGAAGGATCCCCCGAGCAATGTATTCGTCACTCCCAATGCAATGTTGTCGGGACTGTCCGCCGGAGGAACCGGCAAGCCCACGAAGATTGTGGACTGCGCCGCTCCTGGACGATCCGTAACGTCAAGTGCGCGCTTCGCTTGGGTTTTTGGCGTCATGCTTGTGGCTGGCGTCCCCTTCGCCCAGCCTGAAAAACTTTCCGCAATCGCCTTCTTCACTGCCGCGCCGTCAAATCTTCCCGCCACGTAGAGATGCGCACGCGCCGCAACGAAATTTGCTTGATAAAACGCCTTGATGGTTTCGATGGTCTGTTTTTGGATATCTTCCGGCGCGGGGAGAACCCGTCCGTACGGATGATCCCCATACAAGATTTTGCGGAAGCGTTCCGTAGCGATCTGCTGAGGAATCGAGCGCGCCACCGTAACTTGGCGCAGCGCATCATTCTTCAGCCGCGCCAACTCCGATTCTGGCAGAAGCGGATGCAGCGAAACATCCGCCAGAAGCTTCACAGCCACCGGCCCGAACTCCGTGAGCACATCCGTAGTAAATGCGCTCTCGTCCTCGCCGATACCGACGCCAAGGTCCCCGCCCATTTGCGCGAACTCTTCCGCCACTTGTTTTGCGCTGCGAGTCGTTGTTCCTTCCTTTAGCAGATTTCCCAGCACCGAGGCCAGGCTGTATTGCTCCGGCGTCTGATTCACGTTCCCAACACGCACTACCAGGCTTACCGTCACTTTCGGCAGAGTGCCGTATGGCACCAGCGTCACTTTCAAGCCGTTTGGAAGCAGGTACGTTTCGTGCGCGGGCAAGGTAAACGGTTTCGCGGGACCACCGGCAGGCGGCGTCTGTTTCTGTGCAGAGGATGGTGCGGCGGAAATAGCCAACGCCGCAAGAACCAGCAGGAACTTCTGTAGGCGCATCGTAGTCATCTGTGCTCGGCTCCTTTTACTGGTTCTTAGCCGGCGCTGCTGCTGCCGGCGCGGCTTGGGGATTAAGAACAATGACCGTTCGGTTTTCGGGCCGCAGATACTCCTGGGCCGTTTTTTGGATCTGCGCGGGTGTCACCTTTTCGAATTCGGCAACGAGTGAATTGATTCGTGCCGGATTGTCGTCGAAGAGCGCAAAGCTCGCCAGCAGGTCCACCAGTCCGAAGCCGCCTTGCCCGCCGATGGTGTCGTACAGGTCGGAGCGCAGCTTGATCCGCGCGCGGTCGAGCGTCTTCTGATCCACCGGCTTGCTCCGCAGCGGCTCGATAACCCCGCCCATCGCGTCCAGGATCGTGTCTGGACTGGTCGCCGGGTCGTAGATCATGTTCATGATGAAGAGCATTGGTCCGTCATAGTCATAAGCGTTGCCAAGTAAGTTGATGCCGCCGTTGACGCTCCCCGTCAGCCCGCGCTGTTGCACCAGTTCCTGATGCAACAGGCTGTCGTCTCCTTCGATCAGCAACGAATCGATCAGCACCATCGCGTAATAATCCGGGGTATTACGGTCTGGCATGTGATATCCCACTGCGATGGCCGGACGCTTCGCCAGCGCATCCGTCTTCGTCACGCGCTTCTCTTTTTCCTGCTTTGGTTCTGTCAGATCCGGCACCGGAGGGAGCTGAGACGCCTTCAGTGGACCGAAGTATTTCTCCACGAATTTCTTGGCATCGGCCGGCTCGAAATCCCCGACAATCGCCAGCGCGGCATTGTTCGGCGCGTAATACGTTTTGAAGAAGTCCTGAACGTCTTTCAGCGTTGCAGCGTCAATGTCCTTCAGGTCTCCATAAAAATTGTGCGCATTGAACCAGTTGGCGTTTGCCGCCATCGGCATGTCGATCCATGGGAAGCCGCCATAGGGACGATTCAACACGTTGACCTTCACTTCGTTGCCGACCACGCCCTGCTGGTTCTTCAGGTTGTCTTCGTTCACCGCCAGCCCGCCCATGCGGTCCGCTTCCGCCCACAACGCTGTCTCCAGCTTGTTGGAAGGCAACACTTCGAAATAATTCGTGAAGTCAAAGCGGGTCGATCCGTTCAGTATCCCGCCGTTCTGTTGTACCAGCCGGATGTACTCCATCTTTCCCAGGTTTTGCGATCCCTGGAACATCATGTGTTCGAACAAATGCGCGAATCCTGTGCGGTCGCGCGGCTCAATGCGAAACCCGATGCGGTAATACACACCCACGCAAATCGTCGGCGCGGTATGGTCCGGCGAGAGTACAACGCGTAGCCCGTTGGGAAGTTTGTAATACTCCACGGGAACCTTGAACTCCGCGGCGGCGCCAGGCCCCGCGCTCGCGGCTGAACTGCACAGTAAGATCATCGCTGCCAGCACCGCCAATGCCCGCGCAGCGCGGTAAATCTTCAGAACCATTTTTCCTCCGTACTTCGTTGCGGATTTCGGTTAGGCGTTCTGCCAAGGCGGAAGGACAAACCTCGAACCACCCCATTCATACAAGACGTACCCCGCTGCCGGAAGTTTCAACCGTCCTTCCGGTCTTCGCGCCGGGCCGTCAGTATACCGCACGCTTCTGGATCGTGCTCTTTGTCGCCAGCGAAAACCGCGGTTCCGGTTGCGCCCGGTCCAGCAACCGCCCGGTCATGTATTCCCCCACTGCCGGACCATGCTTGAATCCGTGCCCAGATCCGCCGCCGACGAACCAGACGTTTTCGATCCCGGGATGCCGGTCAATTAGGAAATCTCCATTCGAAGTGTTCTCGTACTGGCAGACGCGCGTCTCCACGATCGGGGCGTCCTTCAAGGCGGGAAAGCGCCGCTCCACGTAAGCTCGAACTCTTTCCCTCATCACCGGTGTGACGATGCGGGACTGCGTGTCCGGATCGACGCGTTCTCCGTGCTCATCAAACGCAATCTTCAAGCCGCGGCTTTCGAGATCCGGCATGCCGTAGTAGAGATCCTCCTGAAACAGCCACGTTGGCAGCGCAGGCGGTGCAAACCGCGTGTCGCCGCCCGGTATGCCAAAGAAAAAGACTTCCTGCCGGGAAGGGAAGATGCGTGGACCAAGAATTTCCGGGAATACTTTTCCCAGCCAGGCTCCGCATGCGAAAACGAATTCGCCCGCGGCGATCCGCTCACCGTCGCTTGTGGCAACATGTTCCACGCGGCCCGATCCCGTGGGCTTGATGACCTGCGTGCTGCAATATTCCACCCCGAGCCGCAGCGCGTCTTCTACCAGTGCGGCCACCGCGCGACGCGCCATCAGCACGCCGCTACGCGGCTCCAGAATCCCCGTCTTGATATCTTCAAATGATACCTGCGGATATTTTTTTTCGAGCGCCGGGCGGTCCATCTCTTCAAACGGTATTTTGCATCGTCGTAGCGTCGAGACCGTGTGCCGCAGCTGCGCGTCATTTTCGCCGCCCAGCCACAGTACCCCGGTTTGATGAAACAGCGGCGCTTTCGCGGCCGCAAAAAACCTCTTCCATTTCTCCAGTGAATTCTGTGACCACAGCGTGTACAGTTCATCCGCACCGTAGCCCATTCGAATGATGCGCGATTCGCCCCCCGAACTCGCTCGCGCATTTGCCGGTCCATACGCATCTGCAAGGATGACCTTCTGGCCTCGTTTCGCCAGATGCCACGCCGTCCACGCGCCAAAAACTCCCGCGCCTACGACTGCAACGTCATACGCCTTCTGCACGCTCATCGTCCAAGCATCTTATCAAATGTATTTGCCCCGCGAGCTTGTGCGTCGTCCTGCGTATATCCCGGCGTGACCGCATCGGACTCCTCGAGAACCGTTTTTTGGATAGTTTCGGGCACTTGCCCGGAATCCGGTGTACACATTCAAACGTATCAGGTGCCAGGGTCGCGAAGGAAGCATGCGTGGATCAATCGCCTGGTCGTGCTTATCGGATTGGTATTCTGGGACGGATTGCCCGGACAACTGTGATCGAACGAAAAACGCTTCCATCCCGCCTGCCTCCGCGCTACTATCTTGCGCTTCACGCCCTAATTCCGGAGGTCTTTGTGAAAGCTTCTCCCAGCTTTGCGCGCTTTTTTGTTTCTGCTCTTATCTTTCTATTCTTGGTTTCCGGTGCCGTTCACGCGCAGCAAGCCGCTGCTCCTCCCATCGATCCAAAGTCCTACTCCGGCATGAAGTGGCGTCTGGTTGGTCCTTTCCGTGGAGGCCGGGCCCTTTCCGTTGTCGGCGTACCCAGCCAGCCGAACACTTATTATTTTGGCGCCGTCGCCGGCGGCGTCTGGGAGACCACCGATGGCGGTGTCTCCTGGGATCCTCTCTTCGATAAACAAACCACAACCTCCTCCATCGGCAGCATCGCCGTCGCCGATTCCGATCCCAACGTTCTGTACGTCGGAACCGGTGAAGCCTGCATCCGCGGCAATATCTCCTTCGGCGATGGCGTCTATCGTTCGAATGACGCCGGCAAGACCTGGACCAACATCGGATTGAAGGACACCCGGCACATAGGCAAAGTCATCATTCATCCCACAAATCCGGATGTCGTCTTTGTCGCCGCGCTCGGCCATGCTTACGGAGCGAACACCGAACGCGGCATCTTCCGTACCCGCGACGGCGGCAAGACCTGGGAAAAAGTGCTGTACCTCGATGACCGCACCGGCGGAATCGACATCGTCTTCGACCCGAAAAATCCTCACATCCTGTTCGCCGCCATGTGGGAAGGCTACCGCACGCCATGGTCCCTCAATAGCGGCGGTGCGAAAGACGGCCTTTACCGTTCGAATGACGATGGCACCACTTGGAAGCGCATCGAAGGCAACGGCATGCCGGAAGGCCCGCTGGGCCGCATCGGCGTTGGCGTTTCCGGCGCCGATTCGAACGTGGTCTACGCGCTCATCGAAGCGAAAAAAGGCGGTCTCTACCGCTCCGACGATGGCGGCGAACACTGGTCCTACGTCACCGACGATCACCGCTTCCGCCAGCGCGCCTGGTACTTCACCCACGTCTGGGCTGATCCCAAGAGTTCGAACACCGTCTACATCGCAAACACCGGTCTCTATCGCTCCGTCGATGGCGGCAAGACTTGGGAGCGCCTCAACGCCCCTCACGGCGATCACCACGGCCTGTGGGTCGATCCCCAGAATACCCAGCGCATGATCAACGGCAACGACGGCGGCGCCACCATCTCCGTGGATGGCGGCAAAAACTGGACTACGCTTTTAAATCAGCCGACTGCCCAGTTCTATCACGTCGCTGCCGACAACGATTTTCTCTACGGCATCTATGGCTCCCAGCAGGACAACACTTCCATCGGCATCCGCACGCGCAGTGACCGCGGCTATATCGATCGCACCGAATGGGATCCCGTCGGCGGTGGCGAAAGCGGTTACGTGGTCCCGGACCCGCGCGATTCGAACATTATCTACGCCGATGATGAAGGCCCCATCTTCACCCGCTACGATCGCCGCATCAATCAAGCGCAGAGCATCCAGGAATGGCCCATGATGCTGGACGGCCATCCCGCCATCGAAGAGAAATACCGCTACACCTGGACCATGCCCATCGTCATTTCTTCCCACAACCCGGACGTTATCTATCATTCCGCGCAGGTCGTCTTCCGCTCCGCCGACCAGGGCCGCACTTGGACGGCCATCAGCCCCGACCTCACGCGCAACGATAGGTCCAAGCAGCAGGATTCCGGCGGCCCGCTCACCAAGGATCAATACACCGTCGAATACTACGACGTGATTTTCACTCTGGCGGAATCGCCCAAGCAGGATGGCGTGCTCTGGGCTGGCACCGACGACGGTCTCATCCACGTCACGCGCGACGGCGGCAAGAACTGGGCCAACGTCACTCCAAAAGAAATGCCCGAATGGGGCATGGTTAGCCTCATCGAAGCATCACCCTTTGACGTTGCCACGGCCTACGCGGCCGTGGACGTTCACAAGCTCGACAATTTTCATCCCTACATTTTCAAGACCAGCGACTTTGGCAAGACCTGGTCGAAAATCAGCGGCGGATTGCCGGACAACTCTTACGTGCATGTGGTCCGCGAAGATCCCGCTCGCAAAGGCTTGCTCTATGCCGGCACGGAGACCGCCGTCTGGGTTTCCTTTGACCATGGCTCCCATTGGCAGTTGCTCCAGAACAATTTGCCGGTCACGCCGATCCACGACCTCATCATTCACGGCAAAGACCTCGTCGCGGCCACGCACGGTCGTTCGTATTGGGTCCTGGACGACCTGAGCCCGCTCCGCCAGTTGACGCCCGCGATTGCGGCCGAGGATGCGCATCTCTTCGCGCCGGCGGCGGCCGTTCGAACGCGCACCGGCCACACCACTCGGCGCCGCTATGCCATTGGTGAGAATCCGCCGGACGGAGCGATTCTGTACTATTCCCTGAAAGAAAAGCCCAAAGATCCCGCGAAGCTTGAGCTCCTCGACGCGCAGGGCAAAGTGATTCGCACATTTACGAGCGAAAAAAAGAAAACCGAGGATTCGCCGGAAGAATGGGAACACGATGAGGACGTCGAGCACATTCCCGCGGAGGCCGGCTTGAATCGTTTTGCCTGGGACTTGCGCTATGAGACGCCCACGAAAATTCCCTTGTCCATTTATAGCAACGGCCGGCCCATTGGCCCGCTGGTTCTGTCGGGCCACTACCAGGTGCGGCTGACCGTAGCCGGAAAGAGTTCCACGGTTCCGCTCGAAGTGACCCTCGATCCTCGTGTGAAGACCTCTGAAGAAGATCTGCGCAAACAATTCGAATTGATGCTCAAATTGCGCGACCGCCAGGACGAAATGAACAAAGCGATTCTGGCCATTCGCGATCTGCGAGCCCAGCTCCTGGCCCTCGAACGCCGCCTGGGCTCACGCGACGACGCCAAATCAGTGGTCTCTGCATCCAGCGACCTGCAAAAAAAAATCAGCGCCATCGAAGAGGAATTGATCCAGGTGAACGCGAAAGCGACCGAAGACGAGGCCAACTACCCCACCAAGCTCAACAGCAAGTTCGGTTATCTGGACATGGTCGTGGATAGCGCCGATGCCGCTCCCACCGCCGCCGAATACGCCGTCTCCGCCGAGCTCGATCCGCAATTGGAAGCGCAGCTAGCGAAGTGGCGCGATGTCCTTTCCAAAGACATTCCCGCCCTCAACGAAGCCATGCAGAAGAACAATATTCCACTCATAGCGCCCACTGCGGCAAAGGCAAACTAATTTGAGAGTGCGGCGGCTCGCCGCCGCTTTTCTTCCAATCGCGATCTCTGTAGCGCTATGACCGTCCGAACCGCCACAAAAGCGGGAGGAAGCTCGCGCACTCGAAATCGCTACCGCTGAAACGCAGCCGCGAGTTGTTTTCCCCAATGCGATAGGTGATTGAGTGACTCGGTGTGTGTGGGATCAAGATGAAGAGGTGTAACGGAAACATCCCCAGCAAAAATCGCTTCGTAATCTGTGTTGGGCTCGACATCCTTGTCGATCTTCTGCTCGTACAGCCAGAAATATCTGCGCCCGCGTGGATCTTTTCCTTCTGTCAGCTGATTGCGCGTGATTTTCTTCGATTGCCGCGTAAATTTCACGCCGCCCTTCCAAGGCTCCGGAACATTGACGTTCAGCAGCACCTGATCCGGCAATCCTTCTTTCAAAATCATTTCCGCCGCGGCCCGCGCCACACGCGCCGACGTTTCGAATTTTACTTTCGCACCCTTTGCGCACAGCGAAATGGCCAGCGATGGAATGTGGTGCAGCGCTCCCTCGCGCGCCGCGCCCACCGTTCCCGAGTAATAGATATTTTCTCCGAGGTTTGCCCCGTGATTGATCCCGGAAATTACCATGTCCGGTTTTTCCGGCAAAAGTTTATGCAGGGCCACGATCACGCAGTCCGCCGGAGTCCCGTCAATCGCCCACATGCGCTCTCCCGCCGGGTGGCACACAATCGGCTGCCGCAACGTGAGCGATTGCGCGGCCCCGCTCTGTTCCCGGCTCGGCGCAACAATACTCACGGTCGCGAATCCTTCGAACGCCGCGGCCAGGGTTCGAAGCCCCTCGGCCTGGTACCCGTCATCGTTTGTCAGCAGAATATGCGGCATCGTTCGACTCTCGTTGCTTCACTTTCTCAAGACCACCAGAGTACGCGGTTTTCCAGCGGCAGGAGCTAAGGGCGGTTTTTGCGTTCGAATGAAAAGTGGTCGGGGCGCCCGGATTTGAACCGGGGACCTCACGCACCCCAAGCGTGCGCGCTACCAGACTGCGCTACGCCCCGACCGGTAAGCTGACCTCGACAGGCCGGATAATCAGAAGGCCGAATCGGAGAGGGAATCAGCATCTACAGGCTATCACCGCCGTTCGAGAAGCGTCAAGAAAGCCCGCAGTGTATCGCGCAGATCCAGAAGCATTTTGCGGCTGAGGAGCTGCCCCGCACCCTCTGTCGCGGCATTGCTTGCAGCGCCATCATTCGAATCCCCGGCACCCTCGTGGCCGCGGAGGTGGCGGCGCGCTCCCGCTATCGTAAATCCCTCATCATAAAGCAATCGTTTGATGAGGAAGACCATGTCCACATCTTCCTGGCGATAGAGGCGGCGGCCGCCGGAACTCTTAAGAGGTTGGAGCATAGGGAATTCGCTTTCCCAATAACGCAGAACGAACGGCTTCAGCGCGGCCAAGCGGCTGACATGGCCGATGTTATAGAGGCCTTTTTCGATGGCGGTTTGCGCGGCTGTGCCGTTGCTTGGCATTCGTTCGAAATCCTGCCGGGAAGGGGGACGCGGATATCGTAACAGTTTGCGTGGAATTGCTGTAGAGGGAAACGAACCTTAGTTTAGCGCGCGAAGACTTTTCATTGCGCGAAGAACTGTCACTGCCCAAGACTCGCCGCCTTGCAATTATTCGGCCTGGTCCGAAGAATTGCCGCCGCGCGAGGGTTTTCTACCGCGCGAAGATTTGCCGCCTCGGGAGGATCTGTCTGCACGCCGGGATTTGTTGAAGCGCGAAGTTTTTTCAGCACGCGAAGGTTTTTCGTCGTGCGCAGGGCCGTCGCCGCGCTTGCGAAGGCGCTGGACGAAGCGGATGGGGGTGCCGAGGAAGTCGAACTTTCCGCGCAATTGATTTTCCAGGAAGCGTTCGTAGCTGAAGTGCAGCGGGGCTTTCTGATTCGTGAAAATGAGAAATGTGGGCGGGCCGATTTTTGCCTGCGTGATGTAGTAGATGCGCACGGGGCGGGCGCCTGGAGTGGTGCCGCGCTGGAGATCGACTTCTTCCTTGAGCCAGTTGTTCAGCGCTGGTGTCGAAATGCGGCGGCGACGCGCTTCCCAGCACTGATTGATCAACGGAAAAAGTTTATCCGCGCGCTCGCCCGTTTTCGCAGAAAGAAAGACGATCGGCGCATAACTGAGGAATTTCAGTTTTGCGCGAATCATTTTGTCGTACTCGAACATAAGTCGGCCGGCATCGAAATTTTCCGGTTTGTGGCGCTCGCCGGGTGCGCGCCGGGATTTTCCTTTCGCGGACGCAGCGTCACGCGAAGCAGCATTGCGCGCGGCTTCGACGGCGAGATCCCACTTATTGATGACGATAACCACGGAGCGGCCAGACTCTTCAGCGTAGCTGGCGATTTGCGCGTCGCCCTGGGTGACTCCCTGTTCGCCATCCACAACGAGCAGAGCGACGTCGCAGCGCTCCAGGCCGCGGCGGGCCATCACCACGCTGAGTTTTTCCGCGACCAGGGTGGTTTTTCCTTTGCGGCGAATTCCAGCAGTATCGACGAAACGGTAGGTGCTATCGCCGCGCGTGATTTCCGTGTCCACATTGTCCATGGTGGTGCCGGGAATCGGCGAAACGATAGAGCGTTCCTCGCCGGCCATACGATTCAGCAACGTGGATTTGCCGACGTTGGGACGGCCGATGATGGCTACTTCGATGACCTCGGGTTGTTTGTCTTCCTCGGTCGAAGAAACAACTTCCACCTGCTTCAATGCTTCGTCTAGGAGGTCGTCGACGCCGGTGCCGTGTTCGGCGGCAATCGGAAAGACGGGAGCGCCGATACGATGGAAGACGGCAGCGTTCGATTCCTGAGACATGGCGTCCACTTTGTTGACGGCAATCACGAAAGGCTTGCCGGTGGTGCGCAGGAGGCGCGCCAGCTCTTCATCGAGAGGCGTGAGGCCTGCCTGGCTATCCACGACCAGAACGAGCAAGGCGGCTTTCTTAATGGCGACATGCGCCTGGCGCAAGATTTCCTGCGGGATCAGGGCGCGATCGTCGGGGACCAGGCCGCCGGTATCCACGATTTCCAGGGCGCGGCCGCGCCATTCGGCCTTGCCGTAAATGCGGTCGCGCGTGATGCCGGGCTCGTTGGTGACGATGGAGCGGCGCGTGCCGGTGAGGCGGTTGAAGAGCGTGGACTTGCCCACGTTGGGGCGTCCGACGATCACGAGAGATGGAAGGCTAGTAGTCATGAAACTGGGTATTGGTATAGTCCTTCAGTGTAGCGCAGGAGGGGAGGAGTTGAGAGCCGACACTTCTAGGCTAACAAGGGGAGAGGAATGCGGGGCGGAGAGACGCTGAGTGCGCAGAGAAGCCTCAGAGGAAGGAGGATTCTGACTGGCTGTGCGCGAAATCGCCCCGCTGGGGTGCACCGGGTGTGAACCAAAATGAGAATTAGAATTGAGGGTGACACCCCGGCAGTTTTTAAAAAGAGTGTGGATGCATTTGATTGCAAAGGATTTGCGAAACGCTCTTTGCGCAAAGAGCGAAAAGAGTGAGGCAAGAGTTGAAATGCCCATCTCCAAGCAGCTCGAAGCAGGTGGTTGCAGCCGTGGCCCCTCCATGGTTTTTGTAAGGATGTGATTCGGCGAGAGTTAGTGAGTGGGGGGCTGCTAAGGATGAGAGCGATAAGGAGTTATAGGGGCGAGGACAGCGGTTGAGCGTAAGCGCAAGAAGGATCGGCGGGAATGGCAGCTGACTATCACGCGGAATATTACCACAGGAGTTTAAATTTGACGGCAGATTTGGAAGTAGCTGAGGGGGAATGGAGTTAAGCCGTTTTCAATTTTGGCTTGGGCTTGCGGGTGGATTTGCCATTTTTCGCGAGGAGTTCGCATTCGGCGCGAGTCCAGTCGTCGAGGGGATTGCCCGGGGCTCCAGCGCGCTCGAGATAGATCTCATAGGCACGAAGAGCAATGTCCTCTCGTTCCGGATGTTTTCCGTTCGCAGCAGTCTTTTTGACCTTCGGCGAGGCGGTTTTTTTTGTAGTTGGCATCGAGTTTCCCCTTTTAGAGGGAAGCTCCATTGTAGCTTCGCCAAGAATTGTGTGCCACGAAAAATTCGGATGCTAGCCAATTGAATTTCTGAACAGTGCATGGTGAGGAGGCCAAACAGCGGCGAAGCTAACGCTGAAGGGGGCAGCCTTAAGGCGAGGTTTGACGCTGGCGCGAAAAGTGGCTGGCCTCGGAAGGCCAGCCCTACGAAGAGGTGGGCAAAGCGGGTGGGGCACCGGAGGATTGAGAAGGCAAGAAAGGAAAAGGGCCCCGGCACTGAGTGACGGGGCCCTTTTGCGGAAATGGAGCAGGCTGGTTAGAAGATGATTTTTGCAACGAGCTGCATGTTGAATGGCTCGCCGGGCCCGAGGCCAGGAGCGCCGTTGAAGTCGCCAATCGTGTCCGTAACCTGGCCGAAGCCTTTGCCGAGATTGCACCTGGTGTTGGCCAGAGTAGGCGGCAAGGCAGGATTTCCTTGTATCGGTGCGTTGCAACTGGTGCTTACGGAGCCGGGACCGGAAGCGAAATTGATCCGGTTGAAGAGATTGTACATCTCGGCCCGAAGCTGGATTTTGACCCGTTCGGTAACCGGGATGTTCTTAATGACGGAGAAGTCCACGCCCCGGAAGTTGGGTCCATAGAATTTATTGCGAGCGACATCGCCAAGTGCCGTTCCCGGGCAACCCGCAAATCCCGCTGCGCAGAACGCTGCCGGGTTAATCCATTGAGCGCCCGGGATCGCTTTCGTGAAGCTATGAGAAGTACCGGCGAAAGGGTCTCCGATTAAGTTGAGGCCCGAGAGTGTGATGTCCCAGGGCTGTCCGCTATGGAGGTTCCACAAGCTAGCCAGTTGCCAATCGTGGAAGATGTATTTCTTCCAGCCATTGGCCCAGCCGCCGTTTGGAATGCTGTAGTTGATGCCCACGGTGAAGAGGTGCCGCGTATCGTAGTCGCTATTGCCGTAGTCGGTGGCTTTAGGGTTCAAGCCGTCCGCGATGGCGGCACGGTATTCACTGATCTCATCGAGAGAATGACCGTAGGTGTAGCTAACCTGCGACGTGAGGCCATGCCAACTGCGGATTTTCAAAGTGGTTTGCAGGGCGTTGTAGTTGGAAGTGCCGATACTGTTCAGCTGGATGATGTTGTTAAAGTTCGTACCCGTCGTGGGGAGGTTCAACATAATGTTGAGCTTTCGCCCCTGGCTGCCGACATAGCCTACCTGCCAGACGACGGAGTTGCCGAAGCTCTTCTCAACCTGCAGGCTGTAATTGAAGAAGTAAGGTGTGCGGAAGTTCTGGGCGACGGAATAGACGTTGAGGCCGGGCGCGTTGGTGCAGGTCGGGTTGGTGCAAGCAATGACGCCAGGAAAGATCGAGGCGCCGCCGAACTGTGCCTGCCCTGCTCCAGTACCCCAGTTGTAGTTGTCCCGACTGAGAGTGGACACCGGAGAAGCGCCAATCGGGTTACCTTGCAATCCCTGTGCCGCAGTAATCGGGGGGCGGAAATCCAGGAAGGGATTCATGTTGATCTGATCGTAGAAGACGCCGACGCCTCCACGGACAACCAGGTCGCCGTTACCGGTCGGCTGGTATGCGAAGCCGAATCGCGGAGCAAAGTTGTTCTTATCTGGAGGGAAGATATTACTGATTCCATTCCCTTGTACAAGAAGACCCTGCCCTACGACATAGACGGGAAGGTCTTTGTTGTCGCTATGGAGAGGCCCGAAGTATTCGTAGCGCATCCCGAGATCCAAGCTCAGCTTCCGGGTAACCTGCCAAGAGTCGGAGAAGAAGAGATTATAGCCATTGACCTTGACGAAGCGCTCTGGATTGCCGACGGCGATTGTGGAGCCGCAGTTGGACTTAGCTGGCTGACCGGCGGGTACGGTGCAAGTTGACACGTCTCCGGCAAGAAAATCAGCAAGTGCTGCCGCATTGGCAAGAGTCGCGGCACTAATCAGAGCGGCGCACCCGGCTGGAACTGCAGCCGGCGGCGTGACACCGCATCCCGTGGCCCCACTCCAGGGCCCCTGTGTTCCGTCAAAAGTGAACTTGCCGGTTCCGCGGCGGTGATAGAACTCGTTCACACGGCCTTGCCGGAACTCGCCTCCGAAACGCATCTGGTGCTTTCCGCGAACATAGGAAGCAATATCCGTGAAGTGCAAAGTGAGGTCATAGCGGCCTTCCGGCGGCGTGAGACCGATCTGCTCGAAACTGCCGATGACGATATTGGGAGCGCCCAAAATGGGCTGGCCATGATTGGTGGCGTCGGGGCTGAGGAATATGCCCATGTTCTTGGTATTGAAGCTATTGTTGTTGTCGTGAAAGAGCTGGTTGAAATAGTTTCCGCCGACGAGAATCTGGTTGGTGAAATTGGATTTTAAGGTGGTGTTCAGCACCAGCGAATAGTTGTAGACGTGAATGGGAGCAACTTCGAAATAGTAGGCGAGGTTTGAGCTGGCGGTTCCCAGGGCCGGACTACCACCGAGTGGGGCAGTCTGGCTGCCTTGACCCCCAAACCACCGGAAATAGAGATGGTTTTTGTCGTTGATCTGATAATCCACCCGGGCGACACCGTTGTAGCTGTAGCCAGTGGAAGCCACAGGGCTGAAGTAGTTATTGTTGGTGGCGGGAAGCGCAGCGATACTTCCCTGTCCACTTCTCGGCCAGAAGCCCGTCGGGCCGATCAAGTTGGGGGTAAAACTGGCCGCGGTGACAGGAGCGTAGGTGCCATACTTTGTGGTACAAGACGGCGGATTTGCACAATTAGCGAGCAAACCCTGCGCCAGAGCGATCCAAGCATCGGAAGGCTCGGTGGCGATGCCCGAAAGGCCGATGAGGTACTGTTGCTTTTCGAACGAAGCAAAATAGAAGAGTTTGTTCTTGATGATGGGGCCGCCAACGGAAAAGCCATAGTTTTCGTTGCGGAGCGGCGGGGCCTTCCTGACGGTAGCGCTAGGTGAGAAGAAAGGCGATTTGGCGGCGTAATATTCGTTGCGGTTGTAGTAGTAGGCCGAACCATGGATGCTATTCGAGCCGGACTTGGTCACTAGGTTTACCGTGCCACCGGCGTTGCGTCCGGCTTCTGCGCTGGATTGCGTCTGGGCCGAGAATTCGTCGATGGAGTCGATCGGCAGGACGATGCCGGCAATACCGGAGACGCCGCCCTGGTTGACAGCCGGAATGTTGTGCCAGAAGTCGTTGTTGTCCACGCCGTCAATCTGCCAGTTCATCTGGTTGGGACGAGTTCCATTAAGGGAGCCAAAGCCGCCGACGGAGTAGCCGCCATAGCCAGGGGCGACGGCGATCAATTGGGTAAAATCGCGCCCGTTGAGGGGAATGTCCTGGACGACATTCGAGGAGATAGTCATCGTCTGCACTTGGGTGGTAGTGTCGAGGGTGAGGGCGGCCGCTGAGACTTCGACGGTCGTGGATTGCTGCTGGAGGCTCAGTTTGACAGCCAGCGTGTAGATGGATCCCGCGACGACCTCGACCTTATCCACGGTATAAACGGGGAAACCCGAGGCGGTGACCGTGACTTTATAGAAACCGAGCGGAAGGTCCTGGAAAGAGAAGGCTCCATCGGTCGTGGTAACGGCGTTGTGATCAATTCCGGTGGCGGTTTCCGTGGCTTTCACGGCGGCGTTAGGAACGATAGCGCCGGATGGGTCAGTTACCGTACCGTTGATGGCGCCGCGGAACGTTTGCGCATTTGCCGCCACCGTTAAGGAAAGCACTACAAGGACAGCCAGGACTAGACGCTTCATAAAGCAACACCCCCTCATCGAGATCAAAAAACAGCACCCACATACGGCTTTTCAGCCGCATGCTTTGAAGAACGAAAAAATGACTGAAAGGTCTCATGGCGAACCGTTCGCTTTTGGCTCAAAGATCTGAACCTACAGCAGAAGATGAAAACAAGCTCCCCGGACCAGCTCGCTTTCTTTTCGGTTCAAAAAAACGCCACAACATACAAGCCGAACTGACTTAGTAAGGCGAGTTTTACTCCGCAAATGCTGCAAGTGTCAAGGATAATGAATTTCATAGCGAGTAACGGAAAAAGTGATGGTTGGCGGGCGTGAGGGGGCCACAAAATGAGCTGTATAACCGCGGAGCCGGATATTGCTGGGAGACTTAGCCCCGGAGTCGTTTCTGGTAGAGTGCTGACCCGGGGAGGGATAGCCGGGTATTGCGTTATTGCGAATTGTTAAGTTTGCGTAAGTTTTTGAGGGTGGGCTGCGTACTAGTCTATGGAAGCACAGAGACCAGGCCGGATGAGTGCGCCGGGAACGATGGAGCCGACGGAGGTGATCGCCCGGGCCAGGGCGGGTGACGCCGAGGCCTGGGGGCAGCTGTATCACGACTACGCTCCGGCGATTTTCCGATTCTGCCGGCGCGCGCTGCCGACACGGGAAGACGCGGAAGACGCCACGATGGAAGTATTCATGAAATTACGCGGAAAATTGAACCAGTACGATACGACGCGGTCGTTTACCGCCTGGCTATATAAAGTGGCGGCGAACCACTGCTGGGATTCGCTGCGGCGGCGGAGGACAAGGCAGGACAAGGAAACCGGAGACATGGAGAACGTGCCGTTGGAGCATCCGGACCCCAGCCAACTGGAACGGCTGATCGAGCAGCGCACCAGCGAGGAAGTGCGCAAGGCGCTGGAGAAGCTGGGCGCGCGGGCGCGCATGGCGCTGGTGATGCGCTACTACTCGGACATGAGTTACGACGAAATTGCCGATGCGCTGGGAGTGCGGCGCGCCTTTGTGGGCGTGGTGCTGCTGCGTGCCCGGCATGAACTGCGGCAGGCCCTGGAAGGCGGCAGCGCGTTGGCCGCGGGAGGAGCTTCGTGAGCCAGACACTGGAAGAGAAATCGAAGCATCTGGACGAAATGACGTGCCTGCTGTATATCGAGCGGCAACTGGACCGTGCGCGAGGGCTAGAAGTGTCGGCGCACACACAGGAATGCGTGACTTGCCGGACGCTGCTGCGCGCGATGGAGCGCGAATCGCGGCTCTTGACGCGCGCGATGCTGGAAGAAGATGAACCGCTGCCTTCGCGGCTGGCGCAATTTCAAGAAAAGGCGCGGCGATCGATGCAATGGATTTGGGGACTGGTATTTGGGCTGGCGGCAACGGGCGTCTACGCATTTTATACGCAATATATCCTGCTCTGGCAGACGCAATTGGAGCAGGCGGGATTCGGCGGATCGAACCTGCTGGGCCTGCTGATTTTTCAGGGCACCATGTGGAAAGGATGGACATCCGTGATCACACTCCTCGAGGTACTGGCGATGCTGACGCTGGCGGGACTGGGTGCGCTGGTCTTCCGGCGGCGCATCCGGCGCGGATCGGCGCTGGCGCTGGTCTTCGCGGGACTGTGCACGGTGGTGGCCATGCCGCCGGCAGCTTCGGCGACGGAGTTTCGTCATGACAAGCGGGTGACGATTGCAAAAGATGAAGTGATCCACACGGATCTCTTTGCCGCGGGTGGACGCATCCAGGTGGATGGAACGATTGAAGGGGATCTGGTGGTCGCAGGCGGAGAAGTGGATATCACGGGTCATGTGATGGGGGACGTGATTTCGTCGTCGGGGGCGATGCGGCTGACCGGGCAAGTGGATGGAAATATTCGAGGATATGCAGGAAATTTTTCGCTGAAGGGCACGGTGGGACGCAACGTGATGGTGTTCGGCGGGGAAGTGGTTCTGGATCAAAATGCCAAGATCGGCGGGAGCTTCACTTCATTTTGCGGGGAAGGAACCCTGGACGGGCATATTGGGCGCGATCTGCTGGCGTTTGCAGGGCAGATGAACATCTCCGGGAATATTGACGGGTCGGCGCGGATTAAGGGCGGGGAATTGAAAATCGATTCGTCGGCGCAAATCGGCGGGCCGGTGAAATTCGAGGGCGACAAACCGCCGGAAGTTTCTCCGCGCGCCAAGCTGGCGTCACCGGTGCAATTCGAAAAGCTGAAGCACGGTCCGGATTATTCCAGCTTTCACTATTACCTGTGGCAGGTGATTTGGGCGGCGGCTTATATTTTATTTGGGCTGGTGCTGTTTGCGCTGATGCCGGCGTTCTCGGAAGATGCGGTGAAGTCCGCGGAGCACTACGGGGCTTCGGCGGGATTGGCGGTGCTGGTAGGATTTGGCGTGCCGATCGCGGCGTGCATCGCGTGTATTACGGTGGTGGGATTGTTTATTGGGCTGTCGACGCTGGCGCTGTGGTATGGGGCACTGTACTTCGGACAGGTGGTTGTGGGCGCGGTGGTGGGGCGCTGGCTGATGGGGCGGACGAGCGAGCTTTGGCCGCTGATCGGGAGGATGGCGGTGGGAGTGGTGGTGGTGCGGCTGTGCACGACGATTCCGCATGTGGGCGAGCTGGTGAAATACGTTGCGGCGTTCTGGGGAATTGGAGGAATTTCGCTGGCGCTCTACCGGCGGTTCCAGCCGGTGATCGCGATAGGAAGGACGTCGGGGCCGTACACGCCGCCGCTGCCGCCGAGTACCACGGTGGGTGGAGTGCAGCCGGCGTGAAAGACAGTTATGGGTTTTTAGTGATTGGTTGTCAAACAGAGGAGATGCAGAGACTGCGTCAAGTCAAGCATTGAAGTTACGGAGCTGGCAAGAAAAGAGAACGGGCCCGCCGATGAGATCGTCAGCGGGCCCGTTTGCCTTTGCGGAGGCGGAGAAAAAGTTAGAACTGGCGGACTTTGGCGGCAGTAAACGCGCCTGGAGTGGCCGTGGGGCCGAAGTACAGGGAGCGCATCGCTGCGGTATTGCCGACGGTCAAGCTGCCCGGACTCGTTACACCATCGTAGTAGGTGCTTGGCGAGCCGCTGCTGAGTTGAACTGGAAGCGACGTGAAGATGTTGTAGAAGCGCGGTAAGGACTGGATGTTAAAGGTCGGACCAGTCACGGAAAAGATGCTGCCTGCGACACGAGTAAAGCGGAGGACGACAGCGTCCACAGTGATTTGGGCGGGGACGGTTGCAGTCGCTGCGGTGAAACTGGTCAAGCGAAGGGCGACGGTCTGGCCGGGGAGGATATCGGTCGCGGAGACGCTCCCTTTAAAGGAGGTTATCACCACGGGCAAGTCTTTGCTGTCTACGGCGAACGGATTCACAGCGCCGAGCGTGACGTGGACGGGAGCGCCGACGCTGAGATTGGTTGCGATGAGGCTGCCGGTCGATTTCCGGAGAATATCGTTGGCAACGATGTCGAATTGATTGGACGTGAGCGGGGTGGAGGTAACGATGCCTTCGACGATATCCGAACTTGTCAGATCGAGAGGGTCGTATTGCAACAGGAAGAAAGTGCCGTCGTTGTTGAGGACTGTGTCGATGCTGGCAACCTGTCCCAACGGCGTAGCACAACCCGCATTGTTGTTAATGACGCAAGTCGTCGAAGTAATGGTAGTTGGCGTAACCTTTGCGGTGATGGAGCCACGCAAGGATGTTTGCACGGTGACGGACGTGGCGCTTGCGGCGGTGACTACACCAGTAAAGTCTTCGACGAAATCCAACTGGCCGGTGGCGAGGCTGGAGAGCAGCGGGGGGAGCGCGACGGTGGTCATGACATTTGTGGCGCCGAGGTTTACCGCCGTTACGGCTTGGGTCACGGTGTTGATGGTCAAGGCTTTGCCGATGTCGAAGCGGATCTGGATGCCGGTTTGCTGGCCAGAGGTGAAGGTCGCCGAGAAAGTAGTGGGGGTAATCGTCGCGAAAGGCTCGCTAACCTGCTTGATACTGAGGGGATCACACCCAGCAGAGACGCCTGCGTTGGTGCAATAGGTAACGACTGCGCTCGCTATTCCAACGGTGATCTGCTTGTAGGTTCCGGCAGGAATGTTTGCCAGCACTTGGCCGGCGAATGCGGAGTCGCTCTGGAGACGCGTCAAGTCCACAACAAAGGTAGCAGCATTAAGGGGAACGTTAACATCCGTACCGCCGGTGGATGGAGTGAGCTTAATTCCGTTGAGGGTGACGACAAAAGAGAGGATGGAGGTGCCAGGTTGCGGGGTGATCGGCACGGCGGCCAGCGTGAAACTGACGGTGGCGGCGCCGGTGGTGCAGTTGACGGTGCAGACATGCGAGCCTGATGAGCCGCTGCAGGCGGCCAGGGCAAGCGAGGCGGTCAGGAGAATGAGAAGCAGAGCTTTACCGCGATTCATGTGGCACCCCACGCTAGACTAGTCTGCGCTTGCCAGACCTGGGAAGGAAAACGCTTTAAATAACAGTTCGAATGTAACGCGCCTGAATCAGGTAAGAATCACAAAAAGCGGCGAAGTGTTCAACTGCTAAATGGCATGAATCGAGAGAGATGCGCGGGCTTGGCCTGTGGGGAGTACAGCAAGAGCAAGCGCTGAGGTTATGTTATCGTTACTGGTCTCTCCGATTTGCAAAGCGGGAATGAAGGCGGCTATCTGGCGAAGCGCGTATCCAATTCGGCGATGAATCCTTCTGAAGCAAAAGAAAAACGTGGCGGGAAAGCCCGTTCGCGCGAGCCATTTCCGGTTGAGGACGATCCCACAGCGATTGCCGGCGAGGTGGAAGGTGCTTCGAAAGGTTCGGCTGGGGGAACCGCTAAACCGTCCATGCGGGAAGTGTTTGGGCCGGGCGGATTCCTTGAAAAATGCATGAGAGGCGGTTTTGACCGATCGACGGTCAGCGCCGACTACGAACACCGGCCCGGGCAATTGGAGATGGCGGAGCTGGTGCATGATGCGTTCGAAACGCACCATCACGCGATCGTGGAGGCGGGCACAGGCACGGGGAAGACCCTGGCCTATCTTGTGCCGGCGATTTGCAGCGGGCGGCGCGTGGTCATTTCGACGGCGACAAAATCACTTCAAGAGCAGCTCTATCAGAAAGACATTCCGTTTCTGCAAAAACATTTTGCGACAGACCTGAAAGTGGTGGTGATGAAAGGGCGTTCGAATTTTCTGTGCCGCGCGAAGCTGCATCAGATGGCGGACCAGCCGATGTTGAAAGGCATGGAAGAAATCGACGCGTTCCGGCAGATTCGCGACTGGGCGAAGCTGACGGAAACGGGAGACCGCGCCGAGCTGACGTTTCTTCCCGACGATTCAGATTTGTGGACGCGGCTGGATGCACGGCGGGACACCTGCACGGGAAAGAAGTGCCCGGATTTCAACGAATGTTTCTTGACTGCCATGCAGCAGCGGGCCAAAGTGGCCGACCTGATCATCGTGAACCATCATCTGTTTTTTGCGGATCTGGCGCTGAAGCAGGACGATTTTGGGAGCATCCTGCCGGAATATTCGGCGGTGGTCTTCGATGAAGCGCATGAGATGGAAGACGTGGCCAGCGACTATTTCGGGCGGCAGATTTCGAATTACCGTTTTGAGGAATTAGCGCGCGATGCGGATCAGACGCTGCGTTTGCTGCACCTGGGCACGCCGTCACTGCTGCGAAAGACGCAACGGATTCGCGAGCGCAGCCGGGGCTTTTTCGAATTATTTCCGCCGCGCGACGGGCGCTTTTCTTTCACGCGCAACGAACGCGAAGCTTTTCTGGAGCAGAACCGCGAAGCTCACGATTCGCTGGTGACCTCGCTGAAAAGCATGGAGACGGAATTCGCGGCGCTGGCGCAGAAGCCGGAAGAACTGACGCGCATCGCGCGAAGGAGTTTTGAACTGCGGCAGGAGCTTTCATTCCTGTTCGAATCGAACGAGAAAAACTTCGTCTATTGGTATGAGCGCCGGAATAAGGGAGTTTTCTTGACGGCCACGCCGATCGACGTCAGCCAGATTCTGCGAGAGCGGCTGTTCGAGCAGTTCGATTCGGTCATCCTGACGTCTGCGACGCTCACAGTCGGCGGGCGTTTCGATTACATTCGACAGCGACTAGGAATCGATCATGCAAAGGACCGTGCGCTGCCACCGGAGTTCGATTATCCGAGCCAGGCGCTGCTGTATCTGCCGAAGAAGATGCCAGATGTGCGCGATGCGGGTTTTCAGGCTGCGGCGGCGGATGAAATCGTGCAATTGCTGGAACTGAGCGAAGGCCGCGCGTTCTGTCTCTTCACCAGCTACTCACAGATGAATGATTTATTCGAGCGCGTGCGTTCGCGGGTTCCTTTTCCGTTGCTCCTGCAGGGAACGGCGCCACGCTCCGTGCTGCTGGAACGGTTCAAGAACACGGACGGGGCGGTGCTGTTTGCGACGGCGAGCTTCTGGCAGGGCGTAGATGTGCCCGGCGAGCAGCTTTCGTGCGTCATCGTGGACCGGCTTCCGTTCGCGGTACCGAGCGATCCGATCGTAGCGGCGCGGGTGCGAGCTTTGCAGGAAGACGGCCGAAACCCTTTTGCAGAATTTCAAGTTCCGCAAGCGGTGCTGGCGCTCAAACAGGGGTTCGGGCGGCTGATTCGAACGAAAACGGATCGGGGGGTTCTCGCGCTGCTGGATACCCGGCTCCAGCGCATGCCCTATGGTAAAATTTTCTTGGAGTCGCTGCCGCGCTACGGGACGACGCAGGAGTTGGCAGAGGTCGCCCGGTTTCTCAAGGGAAGCGGCGGTACAGCACGATTGAAGGCTGATTCAGCCAGCCCCGCCTGATAAGCCGTAATCGATAGGAAATCGCTGTGAGCGGGCGAATTGATTCTGGAGAGATATGTTTCAAGTCAGTGTGGAAGAGACCTTTTCGGCGGGACACGCCCTGCGCGGTTACAAAGGGAAGTGTGAAAACGTGCATGGCCACAACTATCGCGTGCGCGTGACGCTGGAGGGACCGCAACTGGATGGGATCGGGTTGCTTGTTGATTTCACGCAACTCAAGCAGGTGATTCGAGAGATCATGGGCAGGCTTGACCACCAGTTCATGAACGACCTCGAGCCGTTTAAGACCGTGAATCCTTCAGCAGAAAACGTGGCGAAATATTTTTACGATGAGGTTACGCGGCAATTGAATGGTTTGCCGCCCGGCGCGAAGGTTACGGACGTGATTTTGTGGGAAACGGATACGAGCAGGGCGCAGTACCGGCCCGGGGCCTAAGACATTTGAGACGCGGGTGAACCGATGAACCGAACTTTCTTCATCATTATGATTCCGGCGCTGCTAGTGGCGGCAGGCTATGTGATGGTTTTGAGATACATGGGATTTGCGCCAGGTTATCCGCGTTTGATCGTCGCAATGACGCTCTTCTTTGGCGCGATCTACTGGTTGTCGCGCCGGAATGCGCGCAAAACGGAAACCCGCCGTTCCTAGCAGATAGTGGCAGGCCATGGTTATCACCGAAATCTTCAAATCGATTCAGGGCGAGGGCACGCGGGCGGGACTGCCGTGCATTTTTGTGCGGCTGACGGGCTGCAACCTGCGCTGCACGTGGTGCGATACCGCTTACGCATTCCACGGCGGAAAGAAGATGAGCGTCGAAGAGGTATTGACGCGCGTGGATGAGCTGGCCGGGCGAGGAGAGAACAAGCGCGGAGCGGAGGCTCGCGTGCCGCTGGTCGAACTGACGGGCGGCGAACCGTTGCTGCAGGAAGAAATATATCCGCTCGCGGAGAGACTGATTGCCAGCGGTTATACGGTGATGATCGAGACGAGCGGGGAGCGTTTCATCGGGGAGCTTCCGCGCGAGGCAATCAAGATCGTGGATGTGAAGTGTCCGGACTCGGGCGAACCAGACACTTTCGAAATGCGCAACCTGGAAGCGCTGAGCGAAAAGGATGAAGTGAAATTCGTGCTCTCGACGCGGCGCGACTATGACTTTGCGCGGGAGTTTACGCTGCAACATGGACTGGCTAGTCGCGTGAAACAGATTTTGTTTTCACCGGTGTTTGAAGATCCAGCCGGGAAGTGGGCAGGGCTGGAGCCGCGCAAGCTGGTGGAATGGATACTCGCGGACGGGCTGCCGGTGCGGCTGGGGTTGCAATTGCACAAGTTTATCTGGGAGTCGGCGACGAAGGGCGTTTGAAAAAAGAAGCAAAGAAGTAGCGAAGTAAAGAAATAACGAAAACACAGAGGGCGCGGGATCTCGCACAAGAGACGACCGGGCAAGAACTCCAGGGTTCAGGAAAAATTGAATGACTGATTCTTGCAAAGCAGTGGTGCTGTTGAGCGGGGGGATGGACTCGTGCGTGAGTACTGCGATTGCGCGCGAAAGCCACGGGATAGAAAATATTGCCGTGCTTCATGCCGGGTATGGGCAGCGGACGCAGGAGCGGGAGCGGCGGGCGTTCGGAGCGATTGCTGATTTCTATGATGTGCGTGAGCGGCTCGTTGTGCAGCTCGGTCATTTTCGGGCAATTGGCGGGTCCGCGCTTACCGACCAGAACATTTCCGTTCCCGAAAATGAATTGGGAGCGCCGGGGCCACAAGGCAGCGCGATTCCCGTAACTTACGTACCATTCCGCAACGCCCATTTTCTTTCCGTGGCGGTGAGCTGGGCGGAGGCAATTGGCGCACGGGCGATTTACATTGGCGCAGTGGCGGAGGATAGTTCGGGCTACCCGGATTGTAGGCCGGAATACTATCGGGTGTTCCAGGAATTGATCCGCGTGGGGACGCGGCCGGAGACGCGGATCGAAATCGTGACTCCGGTCATTGCCCTAGAGAAAAGTGAGATCATCATGCGGGGCATCGAGCTGGGCGCTCCGCTTCACTTGACCTGGTCGTGCTACCAGAACGAGGACGCTGCCTGTGGTGCATGCGACAGCTGCCTGCTGCGGCTGCGCGCTTTCGCGGAGGCAGGCGTGCCGGATCCCATACCTTACCGGCGAACGGTTTCCGCAACGCGCTGAGCCTGCCTGCGGCAGGCAGGCTTGGAATCTGGGACGGATGAGAGATAATGGGACGCACATCGCCCGGCCATCCCGGGCGGGGTCTCCCCGGTGAAAAGGAGAATGGAGCATGAAGAGTTTAAATAAGTCGTGGGCGCTCGCCGCGATTCTGGTGGCAGCGCTGGCAAGCATTCTGACGCCACGCGCCGCGGCGCAAAATGACGGCGTAATTCGCGGCCAGATCATGGATATCGCCGGCAAGCCGTGGGCGGACCTGCCCGTTCAGGCGGTCAATGAACAGGGCGTCAAGGTGGATACGAAAACGGACAAGGACGGGAATTACCTGTTCCGGAATCTGCGCACGGGCATCTACGTTGTTCGCGTGATGCTCCCGGCGCCGAATCCGCCGTATGAGTCCAATTGCCGGGTACAGGGCGGTGTGGAAGCAAGGGTGGATCTCAATTTCAAGGACATCGCCGCCAAGCAGGGCGCGGAGTATCAGGAAGTAGCGAAAAAGAATGAAGAAGCCAAGAAGAATCTGGAAGGATTGAAAGCGCACGTCGCCGCGGGTGACGCCTTTGTTGTTCAAGAAAAACAGGTCAGGGCAGAACTGCAAAAGGCTCCGCCAGATCAGCGCGACCCACTCAAGCAAAAGCTGGCGGGCCTTTCGGACCAGGCGGTAGCCGAATTCAAGGAAGCCCAGAAGACCCTGGGCGAAAAGGATCCCAACGCGGCGCTGGTCTGGGTCAAGCTCGGAGAAGCCTACGACGCCGGAGGAAGAAACGAGGAGGCGGCGGATGCGTACAAGCAGGCCATTGCGCTGAAACCCGACGTGCCGGGCTACTACAACAACATGGGAAATGTCCTGGCGCGCATGGGAAAAATCGACGAAGCCAAGGCCGCGTACACCAAGAGCGCGGAACTGGATCCGGCTAATGCCGCGACGGCGTGGCGCAACTTCGGAATAAGTTTGTACAACGCGAACCGTTTGGGGGACGCGGTCGAGCCGCTGCAGAAAGCCGCGGAGCTGGATCCGAAAAACGCTCAGACCTGGTATCTGCTCGGCGCATCGCTGGTGTACAAGATGACCACGAAAAAAGTAGGGGATCGCGAAGAGGTGCAGTTCGCGCCGGGGACGATTGAGGCTTACCAGAAAGCGGTGGAGCTCGATCCCAATGGAACCTGGGGCCAACAGGCGAAGCAAGGGCTGGAGCAGCTCCAATTGATGGCTCCAGGCATCGATACCAAAGTCAATATGAAGAAAAAGAAGTCTTAAATATTTTTACTGCTGAAAGTTCGGGGGCCGGTTTCGCATGGCGAAGCCGGCCTTTTTTCTATTAACGGTGCGTGAGAGTGCCGGTAATTTTTGTGCGACGAAGCGCCCAGGCGAAGACGAACATGGAGCTCGGCAAGAGCAGCGCTGCGGAAAAAAGAAGGACTGCCAGGGGACGCCACAACTCGATTATGGTCGCGCCTCCCAGAAGAGCGGCGCGCATAGCCTCCAGTGCATAGGTCACGGGGTTGAAGCGTGCTACGACTTGCAGCCAGTCTGGGAGGATGTTGACGGGAAAAAGCATGCCACCGACAACGCTGGAAACTCCCAGAAAAAACCACTTGGCGGGATTGCCGCGTTTGAAGAGGAGGAGGTAACTCGAGGAAAAGATCCCGAGGCCGGAAAATGCCAGCAAGGTCGCCAGGAGGACGACGATCACCGTAAGCCAGTTCGCGGCATGCAACGGAAAGCCGAAAAGCGCGACGCTCCAGGCAAGGTAGACCACGATGCGCAGGGTGGTGGCGACAAAGGGGTAGACGGCCGAGCCGGCAACGAAAACGGGAAGCGAGGCCTGAGTTACCAGAATGTGTTCGAGAGTGCCGGAATCGCGCGCTTCTTCCAGGCTGCGGTCGAAAGTGTCCAGCGCGGCGTTGAGATAATCCAGGAAGATGTAGCCGACAAGCGAAAAAGTGAAATAACCGCCGCCCTGCGGAAGGGCGCGCTGGAGCTCGGGAGTGTCCACAAAGCGCGCGACGTAATAAAACATGGCGGCGCCGAAAAGCGCCTCGATGGCCTCGAGGACAAAAACCGTGCGGTAAGTACGAGCTATGGAAAGATCGCGCCAGAAAAAAAGCCACAACTCGCGAAGGACGCGGGTCATTCGGTGGCGCTCCCTTCCGTCGCGTGGGGGCTACGTCCCGTGAGGCGAAGAAAAACTTCTTCGAGCGAAGAAACGCGGGTGCTGCGTTTCAGTGCGGACGGAGTATCGCAAGCGAGAAGGCGGCCGGCATCGATGACGGCCACGCGGTCGGCGAGTAATTCGACTTCGGGAAGCGTGTGGGAAGCAAAGAGCAGGGAAGTTTGGCCGCGCTGCAGGATATCGGTTTTCAGGAAACGGCGGAATTCCGCGGCGCCGATGGCGTCGAGGCTGCGGGTGGGCTCGTCAAGGAGCAGGACGCTCGGCTGATGGAGCAATGCGCGGACAAGGCTGAGACGTTGCACGGTGCCGGAAGAGAGTGTGCGTACCTGACGGTCGAGGGCTTCGTGGATCTGGAACTGTTCCGCGAGGAGCGAGATTCTTTGTGATGCCATGGCGCTCGAAAGTTGATTCAAGCTGCCGAAGAAGTGCAGGTTTTGATGGCCGGTGAGACGCGGGTAGAAGCCATGGTCGGTCCCGGCGTGATAGCCGAGCCGGCGGCGGACTTCGCGCGATTGCAGAACGGTGTCGTTTCCCGCAACGCGCGCGTGGCCGCCGCTCGGAACGAGAAGCGTGGCAAGAATTCGCAGGAGAGTGGATTTGCCCGCGCCATTGGCGCCGAGAATCGCGACAGATTCTCCTTCGCGTACTTCGAACGAAAGACCGGCGAGTGCGACGACGGTAGGCTTTTCGAACGGCTGGATGAAAGCGCGCCAACCGCTGCGTGCCGCAGGGAACAACTTTTCCAGAGATTCGATGGTGATGGCGGCTTCGGGCACCAGAAAACTTATAGCGTGTCTTCGTCCCGAAGACAATCGGAGGGCGCCATTTGGGTGCACGAGGGGGAAGAAAAGAGCGCTGGGCCTTCACGCATGGCGCAACCGCGGAATCCTCGGTAGAATAGTGCGCCAAGGGGTATCCCTCCAGCCGCCGCGGTCAGAAAGCCGCGCATGCCCCCAAGGAGCCATTCTAATGGTGTCGTTTGCTGACCGTGCTGCTGCGCCGGCGCACGTGCTGGTCCGAGTGTTGGATCGCGAGTCGGTACTGCTGAATCTCGAGACGGAACGCTATTTTGGGCTGGATGAGACCGGCACGCGGATGTGGGAGCTCGCCACGGGTTCACCCAGCATTGACGCGGCGTACCAGGAACTGCTCGCGGAATTTGATGTTGAACCGGAATTGCTGCACGCCAACTTTACGGAACTGCTGAGCCGGCTCGTGGACAACGGCCTGCTGCAAGTTCTGCCCGCTGATGTGGGAACGGCTCCGGCGATTTAGCGCGCTGGAGCGCCCGGCGCAGAGCTTGTTTCTGCGCGCATTCGTGCTGCTGCCCGTAGTTTCCCTGAGTTTGCGCTGGCGTGGATTCCGCGTGACGCGAGCGGCGCTGGAGCGCTTCCTTTCGAATCCAAACTCCAAGCAAGACAATACTGTGGCAAGCGGGCGCGCGGCGCTAGTCGCGCACATGGTCAACTCCGCGGATCGCCACGGATTGGTTCATCCGTCCTGCCTGGCGAAGTCGTTGGCACTCTGGTGGCTGCTTGGGCGCGAGGGGATTTCTTCTGAGCTGCGCATCGGGATTCGAAAAGAGAATGAGAAGTTCGAGGCGCACGCGTGGGTGGAACGCGATGGGGCCGCAGTGAACGAGCCGGAAGAGCACCATCAGCATTACGCCGCGTTTGACGGAGCGCTATCCGCGCTGCCTTCCGACGAGGAATAAAAAAGGCCCCCAGACCTGACCGGGGGCCTCTGCGGATCGGGTGATGTCAGATATTGGTGCGATGCGTCATGGTGCGCTTGACCCGTGCCGGCGGTGGGGGCAGCTCTACGCTGAGCGAGAGAGCGCTTTTGTTGCGAAGTACGCCGAGCTTTACGGTCTTGTCTTTGTCATCGCGCTTGGCGGAGAGCTTCTCGCGAAGCTCGCTCACGGAATGGATGCGGTCACCATCAAGGGAAGTGATTACGTCGCCGGCTTTCAGTCCAGCCTTTTCAGCGGGTGAACCGGCGTTTACGTCACGGACCAGAATTCCTTCGCCCTCGGGCGCGCCAAAAAATGCGCCGAGCTGGCCGCTGAGATCTTCGGCATCAATACCCAGGCGGGGCTGCCCGCCGGCGAACATTCCGCTGTTCCACTCCATCGAAGGGATATCGGGGATTTCCGGCATGTCGGGCATACGAAAGGCAAAGGCTCCGGCCGACGGCGCGATCATTTTCAGGCTCTGCCGCCGCTCCTCAGACTTGCCGAGCGTGGCGCTCAGAGTCTGAGAGCGGCCATCCCGCCAGACGGTAAGCTGGATGCTTCGGCCTGCAGGAATTTCATGGACCATACGGCGGAATTGCGCAGCGCCTTCGACACGCTGGCCGTTGATCTCCGTCACGACATCATTTTCCTTGAGGCCCGCCTTGGCTGCCGGGCTGTCCGGAACGATCTTTCCGAGGACGACGCCGCGTTCGGCGGGGAGTTTGAGTTCCTTGGCCTTGTCGACGGTCACTTCATGCGTCTCGACGCCAAGCCAGCCCGAACCATCACCGTCCACGAAAATGGTCACATCATCTTTTTGAATGAGCGGAATCACTTCCTGTTGTTCGGCGGACTCATCGTCCACAACGAAGGCTCGCGGAGCGACTCGCTGCGACTTTCGCTCTCCGGATTGCTGCTGTTGCGCGATCCTGGCATCCTGGGGGCTCTGCGCTTTTCCCGAGGTGCCGGGCAGCGCAATCAGCGCCACGCAGAGCGCCGCAACCCCACCGGCGAAAAGCAAATGTCGTTTGTACATTGTTGTCCCACCCTCCTGAAGATTTAGACGCAGCGAACGCTAAACCGTTGACCGGAGAATCACGATTCGAATGCCGCCGTTGATGGTCCGCAAATGAATCGGAACTCCGCCGTGACCCAATTTGCCGTGAATCTCGCGGGGACGTTCCGAACTCTCGATGGCGACTGGGAGTTCCGAGTAGAAGTTGCCGTTGAGGCAGCGAGCTTCGAGATCGGCTTGGGTGTCCGAAGGCACGGCAAGCACCAGAGAGCCGTTGGTTGTTTCGGCGGTGAAGCCATTCTTGTCGCGGATGTGCGCGAGCTCCAGGTGCACGTTGCCGTTGGTAGTGTGCGCGTGGACGCTTCCGCCGGCATCGAAGACTTCAATATTTCCGTTCACGGTATGAACGTCTTCCACCAGTTCAACGCCGGCGATGCGCAAGGTGCCATTCACGGTGCCCAGATGCTCGAGGCGGGCGCCGCGTGGGACGTGGATGGTGTATTCCACCGCCACTTCGACGCCTTCATTTTGAGGATAGCGCGTGGTTATGGAGACCGCGTCGGGCCTGGCGTCTACATCAATAGTGACGCGCTCGAGGTCGGTTTCTTTCTGTTTGGCGGTTTTGACGGCATGAATTTCGATCTCATTGCGGTCCCATCCCTGCACCTCGACGGTCCCGTTGACGTTCTGGAGTTCAAAGGAACCCCCGGGCTGAAGCGGATAGGATTGATTGAACTCCTTGGTGATGGCATGAGTGGGAACAGCCCCAACCACGGCCAGAGCCAGGATGAGCAAAGCAGTCGCGCGGAAAGAATGACGCAGCATAACGTTCTACCCCCTGTTCGTACCTGCTAACTTCAAGAAACGAGGACCTGAACGAAATTCGCGTGCGCTGGGGTTGCTGCCGCTCAGTGCAACTGAAAATTAAATGTCACGTTCGAGATCACCTCGACCGGCTTGCCATTGACCCATAGCGGTTTGCCTCGCCATTGCTTGACTGCGGCGATGGCGGCGTCGGCAAGCGCTGGATCACCTTCAACCAGCTTCTGAACTTCGACTCGGCCGTCCTTTGTAAGGCGCAGTTGGAGGACGACATTCCCCTGCAAACCGGCGCGCTGGGCGAGCGCGGGATAAGTCGGCTTGGGAGCGGCAACTAGCCGCTTCTGAAATTCGAGGGAGTCTTCACGAAGGCCGCCGCGAAATGCCAGCTCCAGGCTGACCAGCCAGCTTTCGAGCCAATCTGTCTTGTCAGCGTCGCGCACGGAGGAGGCCGTTGGCGGGGGTTCGGACGTGCCACCGGGTTCAACCTGGTATTCCTTGAGGTGCAGATTGATGCGGTCCAACTGCTCGCGAATCAGGGATTCGCGCAGAGCGACCTCCGAATCCAAGAACTGAAGACGAATCTTCCCGCCGGTAGTGCGCAATTTGAGCGGCGCGCCTCCGCCATTCAAAACTGCGGTCGCATGCACCGGGCCCATCCCAGTGTTCAATCCCTGAATGATCAGATGTAAGGCTGGGTCGGCTTCGATGTGTCGCTCTCCACCGGTAGCCACGATGGCATCGATGCTTGCAGCGAGATTTCGCGGCAAGTAAACGATGATGTCGCCATTGCCGGAGGCCAGCTGCGAGGGACCACCTAGATGCACGTTTCCGCCGCCGGTAGGCGCTTCCGGATTAATCCACGCAGTAATCGTACCGCCCGAAGTGGCAGCCTGGAGGGCGCCAGCCACGCGGGTCAAGCAGATGCTTCCACTGCTCGATTCCACTTCCATCGGACCCGAGACGTACATGACACGGATACCGCCGCCACCCGTCTGCGCATGAACCGAGCCATGCACTTCGCCGAAGTCAATCTGTCCGCCGCCGGTTTGTACGCTGACATAACTTCCAGCGCGCGCAACGGTGATATTGCCGCCAGCCGTTTCCAACTCGGCGCGTCCGCCAATCTGTCCGGCGCGGACGTGACCACCACCGGTCCGCAGTAAAGCGTCTCCGGCCACGTTGCCTACGTTGATGTGGCCGCCACCCGTGAAGGCCGTAAGGTCACCGGCAACATCGAGAACCTGGATGTGTCCGCCTTGCGTCTCCAGCCTGGCGACAGAGTGGCCGGGCGAGCCGTCGCGGAGAGCAGAGCCGCCGATTCGCCCGGCTCGAATGTTTCCACCCTGAGTGTGGAGGCTCGCCGTGCCGCCGATGTCCTGCGTTTCAATGTCGCCTGCTTCGGTGTTCACTTCGACGCTATAGCCGGCCGGCACAGTCACTTCAAACTGCACCCAGAACTGAGCATCGGTCTGGTGGGCCGCTTGCGCGGGAAGCGCACCCGTGATTTCCACGCCGGAGCCGAGGGCGCGCGCTTTGAGCGAATAATTGTCGAGGAGTTGCTGCGCCGCCGGGCCCCGGGCATCGGTTTCAATGTGTACGGTATAGCGCACCACTGGTGCGGCTCCCGCTTCCAGCTGGAAAACCTTCACGGAACCGAGGTCGGTCGTCAGCCGAAGTGTCAGGCCGTCCCTGGTTTCCAGAGCGCCGGCGCGGACAACCGAGGAATGCGCTCCGGGCGATTCTGGATTCTTTGTAGGCTCGATGCCCGAGCGTTCGATCCCGGAGCCGGCTGCGCAGAGAGCCGGCAGAATCGCAGTGCAAGAAAACAGCGCGACTGCTTTGAAGAAAACACTGCGGCGAGCGGAAGAAGATCGAATCAGTTGGAGGAGTTTGTTCATCATCGAGCGAATGTCGCTTACCCTGTGACGAACTACTGCACGTCCCGCGGCCCGATCTGACGCAAGGCGGCGGCGCTGCGCAACCGCACGTAGCGGCTGGGATCCCTGCGCTGCAACTGCTGCAATACGCGAATTACATGATCCACGGAGGCGTCAGTTACGGGAGCCACCGGCGCGATCGACGGGGGTGTATCCGGGATCGGCGGGGCCTCGGGCGCGATTTCAGGCAGACTGGATGTTTCGCGGTCGAGAGATCGAACCAGTAGGTTAACAGCTTCGACGCGCACACCAGGATTCCCATCGTGTTCCAGCGATTCCAGCAGCACTTGACGCACCGCGTCATCCGCGGCCGCGTCGCGCAGCGATTCCAGGGCTTTCATGCGCACGGCCGGATTCTGATCCTGGCGCGCCGCAACGATCAAAGCGTGGCGCACTTGCTGATCCCGCACCCCGCCCTTCAAGGCATCCAAGCAATCGAGGCGCACACCGGCGTCGAAACGTTCGCCATTTGCGAGCACATACGTCAGCACCCGGCGCATATCGCTGTCGTCAGCGTTGCCAGAAAGCACCATGGGCTGCTCGGCGCTAAGCTGAAGCTTTACGGTGCCCGGCGTTGAGCCGGAAGAGGGCGAAGAATAGATGTTGGCGACCGTCATTTTCGAGAGCTGCTCATCACTCAATTTCGGCCCGGCCATCACGTTCACAGCCTGCCCATTGGAGCTCTCAGGACTTACTGATTGCAGCCATGGAATCAGTTCGGTGCCCAGCAGAACTCCGAAGAGTACGAGCACCGTCCCGCTCCAGGCCGGACGCAGCGCCATCCAACGGCGTAGCCAGTCGAACGGCCGCCAGTGTTCCTGCACCGGTGGCGCGGCGAGATCATCGAGTTTCTCCGCCAGCTCGCTGCGGCATTGCGTGAGGAGTGTGCCGGCCGCATCCAGCTCATCGGCGGGTTGTGTCCCCGCGGCGAAGGCTTCCTGCAATTCGCGTTCTTCCGTGATCTGCGCCGAGCAGGACGCGCAACTCGCGAGATGCGCTTCGATCTGTTTGCGTTCCTTATCGCTGACCTCATCACAAACATAGAACACGAGAATCGGAGCGATGTCCTCGCAGCGAAGGTGCTTGTCAAAAGCGCTCATCGCAAGCCTCCCAGTTGGCTGCGGAGTTTGCGCGTAGCGCGAAAAAGCGAATTCTTCACGGTTTCCTCAGTGGTGCCGAGCGCATCGCCGATGGCGCGCAGCTTCAAGCCCTGGTAATGTTTCATTTCAAAAACTATACGCTCGCGCGGGGAAAGGCGCTCCATGGCCAGCGCGATGCGTGCTTTAATTTCCTGGCCAATGAGCGTGCGTTCGGGGTCCTGGTTGGGGCGGTGTTCCCGTTGGCGCTCAAAAAAATCGGTGATGCCTTCTTCGTGGTGGCCGGTGTTGAGTTCCGGAGCCTGGTCTTCGGGGCGCGCCTGGCGGCGGCGCAGATGGTCGAGGCAAACGTTGGTGACGATGCGGTAGAGCCAGGTGTAAAAGCTGCATTCGAAGCGGAAGCGGTGGAGATTGCGATAAACCTTGAGGAAAGCTTCCTGATAAACGTCGCGGGCATCTTCGGGCCGCTTCATGAGATTCAGCGCGAGACGCAGAACATCGCGGTCAAAACGGCGAACGAGTTCCTCGAAAGCGCCACGGTCACCCGCTTGCGCTTGCGCCACCAGTGCCCGCTCATCAAGGTTGGGCAAAGAGGTCACCGAGGCCAGGGCGGCGTTAATGCTACCCGAGCGACCGTTGTCATCGGCCAAAGCCAAAGCCCATCTGGGAAGCGGCATTTTTCGCTTTCTCTTCGCGTGGAGCGGTGTTGCTCGTTGAAAAACAACACCTTAAACTGTATTGCAGCCACCGGCTACACACGGAGCGCCACGTGACCACCCAATTTGGACGGACCCTTAGCTCTTGGGTGAGCAGTGCTTCCCACTATAACAACGGGGAGCCTGTGGATTTTGTTTCACTAATTAGCCAGATGTACCCCCTCAGCGGGAGGTTGCTTCCAGCGGCGGGGATCCAGGCTGGAGTTTCAGCTGGTGGTCGCGGCTGCACGCAGGCGCCAGGCAGCGAAGGGCCAGGCGAATAGCAGCACCAGCATCAGCAGCACCGCGTACCCGTTCATTCGATAGAAAGAATCCGGCTGCGCCAGCAGTTCGGCGGCGCCTCCGAAAAGCGAGGTTCCCGCGACCACGAGAAAGCATCCCAGGATATTGAACCTCATAATGTACTCGACGCCGAGAGCGAGTACGGCCAAGAGAATCAGCCGCGCGAGGAACTGTTTTCCCAAATCGACCGGGCTGCCCCATCCTCCGCCGACAAGTGCCAGTCCGCAACCAAGCAGAAGTAAAACACGGAGCCAGTTTTGGCGAATGTGCGCTGCAACGAAGGCCGCGACGGCCGCGACCACACCCGTCATGAACAAACCATGCGTCAGAGTTCCACCGAGCACCGCACCCGCAGGTAGAACGGCGTCAAAGTCCTGGCCGAAGCTGGCTGGCAGGGAACGATGAATCGTCGGCCACAAGCTCGAAGCGAAAGCAAGGATACGCAGTAAGGCGAGGAGGCCTCCGGCTCCTCCCAGTCCGATCCACAAGGCATCGCGATAATACTCAGCAGGCTTGCGTGAGCCTCCTGGCAGACGCTCATCTCCAAAAGCGCGGGCAGCGAAATACCAAGCCATGCTAAGGAGCACGGCGACCCCGCCGAGATAGAATCCAGCCACGAAGAAGGCGCTAACAGCAACTCCCACCATCGTGAATTTGAGCGGAGTTGCCGTGTCATGCCCATTCAGAACGGTTTGGAAACTGCCGCCCAGTCCAAACACCATGAGGAAGCCGACAAGTCCCCAGATGGACCAGGAAAAAATGCGTCGCCAGGGAATCGAGCGCGCCGCATCGGATTCCAGATTCTTCAGCAAAAGGACCAGCGCGGTGATTCCGAGTCCGGCGAAGAAGAGAATCGGAATGACATAAGTGAGAAGGGTTCGCGGGAGCGAGAATTCCTCCTGTTTGCGGCGCCAGTCGTCGGGGATCTTGATGTAGGTGCGGTAGTTGGAGATTTCGTCGCCCAACACTCGGATTTCGATGCGCGCGTGCGCTCTGTCTTTTGCGCTGGAGGACGCGGCTTGTGGGGAGTCGAGCGGCTCCTTCAGTTCCCAAGTTAGTGTGTGGTCGATGCGGTGCGGCCTTTTGTCTGAATCAGATTCAACAAGGTTCCAATTCTTCAGGTCGAGTTTCTTTTCCTCGCGCAGAAATTTCTCTGCACGCGCGACGGCTTCTTCCTTTGGGAGAGCAGCGCCCGCGGTGGCTTCCGCGAGTTTGTGCCGGACGGAGTGGAGCGATCCGTCGGGCCGAAGGATGACGGTGAACTCTTCAGGCTGGCCGTCGCGGAAATAGCGCATGTACCAGAGCGCGGCAGGAACGCGATCGGAATAGATGGCGTTCGCGCCCGCGATGCCGATGCGCTCGCGCAGATATTCATTGACGAGGGGATCGGTGACGTCCAGGAGGACTGTGGCGTGGTTGTACGAATTGGGATCAAGGCCGCGCTGGCGAACAATTTCGTCGGCGCGCTCGCGGGCGGTGCGCGAGTTGATGGAGAGTTTCAAGTATTCGCCGATGGACGGCGACTTCCCGCGCCACACCAGCACGCCTCCAGCAAGCAGGCAAACCACCAGGAACAAGATCATTTGCGGTGCAAGCGCCTGATAGCCGCTGGCTCGGGCTTCGGGAGTCGCGGCCACCGGTTCACTGTTGAGATCGATCTCCGGAGCGGGCTCCGCGCGATTGAGAAGGTCTTCGTCGTTTTCGAATCCGCCGCGCGTCACGTAGGAGATGCACGCAAAGAGGAAGGGTGCGAGGGCTGCGGCGGCGACAACGACGCCGGAGATTTTGAAGTACAGACTGTTCGAACGAATCAGCAGCAAACCGACCAGCGACGCGTCCACGGTGTAATGCCAGATGAGCGTTGCGATGATGCCCCAGCGCAACATGACGATTCCCGCGACGATGCCGATCAACCCGATTTCGATGCCACGCATGAAGGCCGGTTCTTGCGGGTAGTTGCTGTGCAAGAAGCCCCATAGAAAGGCAGGCACGATTACAGCGATCCACCGCGAGCGCGTGACGCGCATGAGAAATGGAATGGCAAAAAGACGGAACGTGAATTCTTCGTTCAGAGAAGCCAGCAGACCGATGGCTGCGCCGGAAATCCAGGGGAAGGTGGTGTTCACGCTCTCCGAATAGTTCAAGTCCTGCGGCGCCCAGGCCCCCAGCTTTGTGGCGACCATGTAAAAGGCCACAACAAATCCGATGTGTGCCGCCGCGAGCGACAAGCCCACGACGGACGCGGAGAAAAACTCCTTCGAACGCAGCCCGCGCCGCGTGAAGACCTGGCCTAAGCGGAGCTGGCCGGGTTGCGAGCTGCGGTAGAGCGGCTCCGCTGCCGGCAGCACCAGCGTAATGGTAACCGCAGTCAAAACGGCAAGCCCCAAGGCGAGCCCGATTCGGATCAGAATAAAACTGGCGTAGGACTGTTTGGTGTCGTATTCCGCTCCCCATAGGGGCCAGTCGTTCAGTGCTTGCAAAAACAAAAACAGTGTGGCCAGCAAACCGAGCTTGATCGCCGGGCCCCACTTAGTTTTCCCGCTCTTTGTCAGCTGAATCCCCAGCCAGGCAGCGGTTCCCAGAATCGCGAAATAAAAAAGAACGAAGACGATCTCCAGGGTGTTGTTTCCCGAGCGGAGTCTCTTGTAACCGCGTTCCCAGGCCTCGGGCACTTGTAGAAATTCAATACTTCCCCCGATGCGGTCACCTTGAATGCCGACCTTCAAGCGATAGGGCGCGTCCTTAGATCGGAAACCATGCTTCTCCCAGGTGAAGGACCAATCGAGGCGGGCAGTCTGTTTCTCCGAATTTGCTTCTTCGGATAGAAAATCCCAGCTACTCAAGTCCATGCCCAGCTTGTTGGCGAGAAAGTTCTGTGCCGTAACCTGCGCTGCGGCTCGATCGAGCGAAGCGCCTGCCTGCGATTTGGGCACGACGTGCGTGTAACCGACGATCTGCCCGGCGGGGCTTACACGAACGCGAAATTCCTCTTCCTGCTGCGGCTTGAAAAAGCGCACGTCCCAGAACCAGATGTTCAATTCGGAGGACATCAGCCAGTTGGCTTGCTGGAGTCCGAGCTCGCGTTCGAGGTAGACCTTGGCGTTATCATCGACGTCGAAAACGATTGCGGATTGGTAGCCGCTGACGTTTTCGCCGAGGCCGCTGACGAAGTTTTGCGCGCGTGCCAGGGCTTCTTCGCGAGAGACTTTGAAGTTGACCGAAGCTTCAGGGAAAGCGCGGAAGAAATATTTGTAGGCGAACAGCGAGCCGAGAATACCGAAAACCACCCAGAGAAATAGTGCGCGCTTCTCGGAACCCGTCAGACGCTCTCCGGCCACCAGGGCCTCCTATTCGGCAAAAGGACGCGGTTCCACACTCTAATGATACGTGTGGCCGGGATGCAAGTTTCGGCGGTGCCGTGGGTTCCAAGCGGGAATGATATAAAGAGGATGCGCCGTGTGTTTGCCGGCATTCGCAAGAATGATACAAAACCTCGGCACAGAAGTGCGCATGATCAAAGGTGTGGGGCCGCAGCGCGCCGAATTGCTCGCGCAGCGCGGGATTCGAACGCTGGAAGATTTGCTGGGCTATCTGCCGTTCCGTTATGAAGACCGCATCCATTTTTCAAAAGTGAAGGATATTCAGCCGAATGGAACGTACACGCTTCGCGTGCGCGTGATGAGCGGGCAGGCGGTGCGCACGATGCGCGGCCGCGATGCCATCTATCATCTGCTCGTACAAGATGACACGGGCGGCTCGCTGCCTTGCAAATTTTTTCACGGTGGGTATCTCGAGGGACGTTTGAAGCCCGGGCAATTGCTGATTCTTCATGGCAAAGCCGAGGTGGACAAGCTGCGGCCCGCGCGGGTGGAAATGGTCAATCCGCAGATCGAAATGCTCAGCAGCGAGGAGATGGATTCCACCGAGGTCGGGCGCATCGTGCCGATCTACGAAGCGATCGGCACTTTCGGTTCGCGCCAGATTCGCCGCGCCATGTATGCGGCGGTGCAGCTCATTGATCGAACGATGCCGGACGTTTTGCCCGAAGGGTTGCGCGCGCGGCTCGGCTATTCTTCGCGCAGCGACGCGCTGATCCACACGCATTTTCCCGAGGCGGGAGAGTCGCTCGACGCGCTGAACACCTTTCGTTCTCCAGCGCAACAGCGGCTTATCTTCGAAGAGTTTTTTTTATATCAGCTCAGCCTCGCGCTGGACAGGAGGGCGACACGCAAGGAAAATGCCATCGCGTTTCGCGTTCGCGAAGACGCGGTGCGTGAAGCGTTGAAGCGTATCCTGCCTTTCAAGCCGACGGCGGCACAGAAGCGCGTACTCGCCGAAATCGCCGCGGACCTGGAAAAGCCCGCGCCGATGAACCGGCTGCTGCAGGGCGACGTCGGCAGCGGCAAGACCATCATCGCGCTGCAAACGGCGGTCATTGCCATCGAAAACGGCACGCAGGCCACGCTGATGGCGCCGACGGAAATTCTTGCCGTGCAGCATTTTCTTTCCGCGCGGCGCATTCTGGCGAAGGCGGGGTATCGCGTGGAGTTGCTGATCAGCGGACTGAAGAGCGCCGAAAAAGCTGCGGCCCTTGAACGTATCCATAGCGGACAAGCGCAACTGGTCATCGGCACGCACGCGCTGATCGAGGACAACGTGGATTTCGCTCGTCTCGGTTTTGTGGCCATTGACGAGCAGCATCGCTTCGGCGTCTTGCAGCGCAAGCGTCTGAAGGATAAAGCCGCGGCGCACGGCCACGCGCCACACGTGCTGGTCCTGACCGCAACGCCGATTCCACGCACGCTTTCGCTCACGCTCTATGGTGATCTTGATGTTTCCGTTCTCGATGAGCTCCCGCCGGGCCGCACGCCAATTACCACGCGCATGACTTCAGAGCCGCATCTCACCGGCGTATGGGAGTTTCTGCGCCGCGAAGTCGCGGCGGGACACCAGGGCTACATCGTTTATCCGGTGATCGAAGAATCGAAGCTCGAGCTGAAAGCGGCGATGGAAGAATACGAGCGGTTATCGAGAGAAGTCTTTCCAAAATTGAAGCTCGGCTTGTTGCACGGGCGTCTCTCAAGCGAAGAAAAAGAAGAAGTGATGCAGCGTTTCCGCAAGAACGAGGCGCAGATTCTTGTCGCAACAACGGTCGTGGAAGTCGGCGTTGACGTGCCTAACGCCACCGTGATGGTGATCGAGCATGCCGAGCGCTTCGGACTTTCACAGCTCCACCAGCTTCGCGGGCGGATCGGCCGCGGCGCGGAGAAATCGCATTGCATCCTGGTCGCGCCCGTTCGAATGACTGACGAGGCGCGCGCGCGGCTGGAGACCATGGTGCGCACTTCGAACGGATTCGAAATTGCCGAAACCGATCTCCTCCTCCGCGGCCCAGGGGAATTTTTCGGCACCCGCCAGTCTGGCGACCTGGGATTTCATATTGCAAACCCGATTCGCGACCGCGAACTCCTCGAACTTGCGCGCCGCGAAGCTTTTACGCTGGCTGACGATCCTTCGCAACAAGACACCATGCAGCGCATCCTTCGCCAACTCCCGGCGGAATGGCAGCGCCGCTACCACCTCGCCCGCATCGGTTAAAGGATTAGCGCGAGTTCAGTTGTTGCGCTGCCGCGTTCATCAACAGTTAGTTCCGCGAGGAGTCGCAGATGGCCTCCCGCACTCGCGAACCGATTCGTTCCGAACTGGACTTTAGGAATTGCTCGCGGTGACCTCACGGCTTATGGCGAATAGCAAATGACAATACCGCACCCAGAGCCAAGACGATCAGCGCACCAGCTATAAAAAGAGAAACGCGTTGCCGACCGGCACTCCTCCCCGATACGGCAACTTCATCTTCGGGCGAAACGAAACTCAAGAATGATTTCTTGTAGGCGCTCCAAAGCAGGAAATAGGGGACTCCCGTAACGAGAAGATATACCCCCGCAGAAATGCACATGGCTCTGAACATGTGCGCTTCTGGGCTACCTAATGCACGGTAGATCTGCCTCGACCACTCAAAGCCCAAGAAATAACCTAGAAAGAGGATTGAAAAATGAGCGCAATAAAACATCTTCAGAAAAGATCTGATTTTGAGTTCCTCAGCCGGAAACTTGACAATGTAGCCGCGATTGCGGCGGTCCGCGGGAAAGATGACCACCCGGCCAGCGCCATCACCTCTAAAATTCGCACTTACCATCGAGTTAAGAAGAGCCATAAGAATTCTATCTCCTTGGGTGCATTCCTCGGGCCTTGGTTATCTCCATGTTGCCACTCCCAAAAAAGCGCCCGCCATGGAAAAAATGCCCATGTGTCCTTCTCGCCGCTAATGCACGAGTAGTCGCGTGACCGGACAAGCGCCCTCAACCGGATCCAACGTAAAGATGCTTTGTTCCTTGACTAAAAACTGAAAACTGACAACTAATAACTGCACTCATGCGCGTCATTGCCGGAACCTACCGCAGCCGCATCCTGAAGAGCCTCAAAGGTCTCGCGCTCCGGCCTACGAGCGATCGCTTGCGAGAAACGCTCTTCAACGTGCTCGGTCCGGGCGTTTCCGGCGCGCGCTTCCTTGATCTCTTCGCGGGAACTGGTGCGATCGGTATCGAAGCCCTCAGCCGTGGAGCCGCGGAAGTCGTTTTCATCGAAAACCACCAGCCTGCCGCGAAGCTCATTCGCCGGAACCTGGATTCGCTTGGGATTGGTTCCCGCTTCACGGTGCTTCCCATGGATGCTCTTCGCGGGCTGACAGCGCTGGCTTCTCGAAAACCACTTTCCGGACGCGGTTTCGACTGCATTTTCCTGGACCCTCCTTACGCTGCTGCGGAAGAGTACGCCCGCGTGTTAGAATTTCTTGGTACCGCGGAACTTCTTGCGCCCGGTGGCATCGTGGTCGCCGAGCACCGCCACACCTTTAGCTTGTCCGAGGGAGCCGGTGCGCTAAAGAGGTTTCGCGTTCTCAAACAGGGCGATGCCGCCCTGAGTTTTTACCGCTGCCGCAGCGGCGAAGCTGGCGGTGAAAATCACTCTGCCGAGTAAACCCCCGCTGGCAGGGTCTCATCTATTATGAAATGTTCGCGTATTGTTGCTTGTAGTGGCGGGTCTTCAGACCCGTGCCGTTCACTGCTCTAAGCCAGCGGCGCGGTTTATTCTTGAAGAAAGGGAATTGCCTTTGAGCCAGGTCGGCAGGGCATTGGACCTCTTGGGACAGGCTACCACGCCTGCCGCTCCCGTGTGCCTGCAAACCGGGCATGAACCGAAGCTGGATCTTGCTTGGGGAAGTTTTCATCAGGGCATCGGAAGCAGCATTCGCGCCGTTCTCACCTGGACTAGCGTTCCCAAGAATTTTCTGGCGGAAAGTTTTTTCAAGGACAGCTGGGTGGAGAGAAGCATTCCCGGCCGTGCCTTGATTGCCGCGGCGTTGTGGCATGTAGCTTTTCTTCTCATGCCCTTCCCGCAATTCCAGGCTGCGCCCCGCCACAATCCCGCGTTCGACAACACGGAACTCACCTGGTCGGGGCCGATCACCGATCTGCCTCTCCTGGCGACGAAGAGTCCCAAAGCCAAGCCCAGTCCGCGCGGCGAGCCGGAAAAACCGCTCCCGCAGGAAGGCGCTGACGCTTTCCATCCCCGCCAACGCATCTTCACTGACCCGGCACATCCGAACCATCCGCGGCAGACGCTGATCAATTCCGCTGCGCCCGCCGAGCCCCCAAAAATTCTTCCGAATCTGCCGAATATTGTTCAGCTCCAGCAGTTGCCGGGGCCTGCTCGTCCACGAATCCAGATCAGCGAAGAGACACTTGCCAAGTTGCGCCCACGCGAACATCGAACCGCCACAGCGACGACCGCGCCGGCGCCGGACTTGCCCGCCTTTGACCAGAAACTCGGGGACCTCGCGCTGCCCGCCTCGCCCAACGCACCAACACGCCCAAAACTGGAACTGAACGCTGGCGCGCCGCCGCGAGTCGCGCCGCGCGCGCAAACAGGAGACGCCGAACCTGCGCCGGAAGTAGGCGCCGCGCAAGCCAGCCCTGCGAATGGAAATTCAGCGACATTTATTGCACTGTCAGCAACTCCTGGCCCGCCGGCGCCGGCGATTCAGCCGCCGCAGGGAAATCTTGCCGCGCGTATTTCCATTTCGCCGGAAGGGAAGCAGCCGGGAGTTCCAGGCGGCTCGCCAGATGCAACGCCTGGCGCAACCGGGGGAGCAAGCGGCAGTCCTGGGAGCAGCGGAGGAACCGGAACTGGCAACGGCGGCGGAAAAAATACGATGGATGTGAACATTGGCGGCGGAAATCCACCGGCGAGCAACGGCGTTTCTGGCCTTGGTGGATCTTCGAAAATCGCCGCGCCCGCGCCACACACGTTGATTACCAAGCCGGAAGCGCACACAAGAATCGATGACGCACCGGAAAGAACAGGGCCACCGAATTTCGCGGACCTCCCCGCGGGCGCGCAACCAGAACAAATCTTCGCGTCGAAGAGGATTTATAAACTGCTGGTCAATATGCCCAACCTGAACAGCGCGACGGGGAGCTGGATTCTCAACTTCTCCGAGCTGCGCACGCATGCCGATGGACCGCGCCTCAGTTCGTCGGACCTCGTTGGGCCTTCTCCGTTGCGAAAAGTCGACCCGAAATACCCGCCCGCGCTCATCAGCGAACACATAGATGGAGAAGTGGTGCTCTACGCCGTGCTCCGCCGCGACGGATCTGTGGACAGCATCCAACTGGTGCGCGGCATTGATGAACAGCTCGATGCCAACGCCATGGCGGCGCTCAGCCAGTGGAAATTCAGCCCCGCGACCAGACAGGGATCGCCGGTGGAACTCGAGGCCATCGTGCACATCCCTTTTCATTACCGAAACGACCGGTAAGCACCTCTTTTTTCAGGATGGAGATTAGGAGCGCCCCTCGGCGAGTTTCACCAGCGCATATAGAGCGTGGTTGACGGGCGCGGCAACGCCTAGCTCCGCACCACGGCGTGAAACGAAGCCATTCAGTGAATCAATCTCCGTGCGCTTGCCGCGATTCATGTCCTGGGCTGTGGACGAAAACGCCTCCGCCATTTGCGTGGCGATCTTGAAAGCGCCCGCGATGGCGGTCTTGGGATCTTCGAGCCCCGGCGGGTATACATTTGCGGCGTGTGCGACGGCTAGCACCTCGTCCACAACCGTCTCGACCACTTTGCGCGCGTCCGCACTCGCGGCAATCTGCCCGTATTTTGCGCGTCCGAGTGCAGAGACGGCATTCAACGCGCAATTCCAGACCAGCTTGGTCCAGAGCTCTCCTTCTATATTTTCCGAGACGCGGCAAGGCACGCCGGCGCGCGTAAAGAGTGCAGTGGCGCGTTCTGTCTTTTCGTTTGTTGGCCCGAACACCAGATCGCCACGGCCAACATGCTTCACCCTGCCGGGTTCCGGCACGGATGCTGCCACATAAACGACGGTGGGCAGCGCTTCGATGGCAGCCACGGCGCGAATCTGTTCCGCATTATCAACGCCGTTTTGAAAACTGAGCACCAGCGCGCCGGGGGCAAGCAGCGGAGCCAATGCCCGTGCGGTCATCGCGTTGTCCGTAGTCTTCACGCAGAAGAGGACCAAATCCGCGCCGCGCGCCGCGTCGAGCTCGGTTGATGCTTCTACTCGGACGCTCTCTTGAAATTGCAGTGTGTCGAGGAAAAGTCCGTTCTTTTTCACCGCTTCGACGAAGGCCGGCCGGCCAATCATTACCACCGGCGCGCCCGCACGGGCCAGCAGCCCGCCGAAGTATCCGCCCACGGCGCCCGCTCCCACAACGGCAATTTTGGGCCAGCCCTGCGGCTCCGTCACGGAGTGACCACGCTGATGAGGCGATCGATGTCGCGCTCAGTATTAAACAAGTGCGGTGAAACGCGAATGTTGCCTTCGCGCAGGCTGACGACAACATTTTCGTTACGCAGATGCTGGTAAACTTCCGCCGTTTTCTCCGGGCTTCGCGCGGCAAAACATCCATACGGGCCGCGGCGCGCGGCGTCGAGGGGGCTCGCCAGAACAAAGCGATCTTTGGGCAGCCGCTCAAAGAGCAGCTCGATCAGTTTTCGATTATGCGCCAGCACACGCTCGGGTCCCATGCGCTCGACGAAACCCACGGACACATCCATGGCCACCAGGTTGAAATTGAAATAGCTGGCCCATTCCGGTGCGTCCCAACGCTTAGCGCTTGGCGCGGGTTTGGGGTCATCGAAGTTCAATGCTGCAAAATTGTCCGAGCCTGCCACCGCCATCCAATAAAATGGCCCCGGCCGGACCATCTGGAGGTGCTCGCTTTTTACCCAGAAGAATCCCGTGCCGAAGGGACCGAGTAGCCACTTGTAGCCGGCGCTCACGACAAAGTCCGCACCGAGTGCACGGACATCCAAAGGCATCGCGCCGCAGCACTGGCTGGCGTCCAGGAGCAACAACGCTCCTCGCGCGTGGCAGGCAGTGGCAACGCGCGCGGCATCCAGAAGCGAGCCGTCGTCGAAACGCACCAGACTTACGGAAACGAGCCGCGTCCTCGGAGTCATCGCCTCGATCAAATCGTCTGCCGTAATAAAGCGCTCGCGGGGAGTGACGATTTTCAGTTTCACGCCCTCGCGCTCTTCCATCGGTTTCCACGTCGTGTACTGCAGCGGGAACTCACTTTTCGCCGTGATGATTTCGTCGCCCGGCCTCCATGTCAGGCCGTACGCGACCGCGGCCACTCCGGCGCTTGCTCCGCTTGTCACTGCAATCTCTTCGGGCTTTCCGCCGATCAGCCGCGCGATGGACGCGCGGATGCGATTCGGCACCTCATAGAAAGTGGAGTCCGGCTTGTGATGCGGACTCTTCTTCGCTTCGAGCGCGCCTTGCACGGCGCGAATCGACACGCGCGGCATCGGCGACTGACCGGAAACATTCAAATAGGTGGCGTCTTCGATTTCGAACCACTCCTGACGCCAGTCGGTTTGCATGGGAGTTGTCGCAGTAGCCATGAGTTTCTCCTTCGAGGAAGTCACAGGGGATTAGATTCACGCATGTGTAACCGGGTACAACGTCCAAATTGGGCAGGCTGCCCGCGCTAGAAATGGCCGCGCAGTTCGCGGAAGGCGGGCAGAATCACAAGCTTTCCCGAGCCGCCCATCACCGGTTCATGCTCCAAATTCCAGGTGTGCTGGTGCGGGATGTAAACGGCGTTCAGTCCGATCTTCATCGCCGGATTAATGTCGCTGCGCGGGCTGTTGCCGATCATCCAGCCGTGGGACTTTACGATTTTGTGTTTGTGAACCAGGCCGCCGTAGGTTTGCGGGTCTTTCTCCGGCACGATCTCGATGAATTCGAAAAATCCTTGCAGCCCGGAGCGCTCCACCTTGGCCGCCTGTTCCGCGGGCTCGCCCTTCGTGAACAAAATGAGGCGGTGCCGCTCGGTGAGATACGCCAACGTCTCCGGCACTCCGTCCATAATTTTTGGCGGAGTGCGCTCCAGGTCCACGACGCGGCTGTGAATCAGCGCTAGCGTCTCGCGCTTGGCCATCTGGTCGGCGAGCTTTATGTAGGTTTCTTCGAGGGAGCGGCCGAAGCTGCGCACGCCGTAGCCGTACTGGCGGATGTTCTTGCGCTCCGTCTCGTTGAGGATATGGCGGATGTACGCGCGGGTGTAGCCGCAGGGCTCAACGATGCTGATGAAATCTTCGATCAGCTTCTCGAAGAATACGTTGTTTTCCCAGAGCGTGTCGTCCGCGTCAATCAGCAGAGTGTTGCGTCGCATCGATATTTGCTCTTTGTTCCGTTCGCGCAACCGGCGGCGGGCGTGCCGGTGCCCCTTGTTCAGTCTAACAGCCGGATGGCGTCTTCTGCGACGGCCGCGGCTGCGCCGGGCCGGCCCAGGCTTCGCGCCGCATCGCGCATTCTGGTAAGACGCGCGGGATCGTCCAGCAGCTTTGCAATTTTCCAGGCGGCCGCGGGCAAATTGTTGCAGCGGATCGCGGCTCCTGCTTCAAGCAAATGATCCGCGTTGCGTTCCTCTTGCCCAGGGATTGGCTCGATGAGAGCCATGGGCAGCGCTCGTGCCAGCGCTTCCGAAATCGTCAAGCCTCCCGCTTTGCCCACAAGCAAATCTGCCGCGGCCATGTATTGGTCCATCTCAGTGGTGAAGCCGATGGCGCAGAGCTTCGGAGAGCCGTCCGGCAATTTTCCAGCCGTTCTCGCCATCTTTTCCAAACGCTCGCGGATTTTTTCCGATTTTCCCGCGATCGCAACGACTTGCCACGCCCGCTGCAGCGCCAGTAGATCCTTCACCAATTGTTCGACCGGGCCAATCCCATAACCGCCGGCAGCCACGAGAATGACGGTAGCCTCCCCGGCGAGGCTGAGATGCTTGCGGGCTTCAGAGCGATCCGGCGGTTTGGCAAAAAGCGGATCGACGGGGATGCCGGTGATTCGCAATGATTCCCGAGGCATGCCGATGCGCGCCAGATACTCCGCGGCTTCGTCAATCGCCACATAGTAGCGGTCCACCGTGCGGCACAGCCACATGGCATGCACATCGTAGTCGGTCACCACAATGGCGTTGCGTGCGCGCAATTTTCGCTTGGCGATCAGCCAAGCGATAATTTCCGCGGGAAGAAAATGCGTGGCCACGCAGAGGTCCGGCTGAACGCGCTTCAGCAGGCTGATCATCGGCCCGGTATTCAAACGATCGAGCGCCAGTCGCCTCCGCGGGTGATGCCATGGCTGATCCGTGCGCTCGTAGAGCACGCCCATCAACTCGGGCGCGCGCCTAACCATCGAAAGGTAGGTCTTGTCGTAGACGCGCTGAAAAAGTTTACTGACGTGCTGCAATGCGTCGATGTGTTCCACGATGCAATCGCCGCGCGCGGAAAGAGCTTTTTCCAGCGCTTGCGCGGCGCGCACATGTCCCGCACCCGATGTTGCGGAGAGCACCAATACCCGCGGCTTGGTTTTCATCAACGGGGAATTCCTCTGAGCGAGGCGAGCATCAGGAAGCCTTGCGCTGGCCCGCGGCGAGCTGCTCGAGAATTCCTCGCGCGACTTTCTGGATTTCGCCGAAGCGCGTCAGGTAATCCTGAAAATCGTGGTTTAGTATTTGCGCTTCCTTCGGACCAAGCTGCGTGCGCAGAATCATGTCGCGCAGCTTCACGGGGTGCGGGAGCAGCGCGTCTTCCTGCAATTCTTCCAGCGCGAGATTCACGTCGTAGTGATACATGGCTTCCCCCAGCGGAAACATCCGTCCATCATATTCTACTCAGTTTGTGCTGCGATAGGAGGGTTCCGCGAGAAAGTAAATCTGGAGAGAAGGCCTAGGCCGCGGTAGCCGTGGCAGGCACGAATTCATAGCGTGCTATTTTTGCCGCGATACCCACTCGCCCGTTTTCCGTCGGCTCGACGCGCACGATCTTCCCCTGGCAACGGATGTTCACATCGCCCGAGCGGGTAATCTGCTCTGGAAGCGTGATGACAAATTCGATTTCACTGCCGATTTTGAAATTGGCATCGGCCAGAAAGTACAGCCCGCGGTAGCTGACATCCCGCGTCTGGGCACTCAGCTCTTTCTCATGACCCTTTGGCGGCAAGACACGCAACGGCAAGCTCATCGTGAATCGCCTGGCTTCCCGGCGATCCGCTCCATCACTCATTGATGCCCCCTGTGTCTGGCTGGGTTCGGCGCAAAACTAACATCCGTCTCCGCAAACTGCAACGCGAAAATCAGTAATTTTTGTCCTAGTACGAGGTCTTGTCCGTTTAAGTACGTTAGCAATATACTCCAGGGTATCCCAGCCGATTCGGCAGTACTGTTACGCCTATGGACAGCCGCGAGCAACGCCGTGTGCGGATGCGCCTTCTCGTACGCTTGCGCTGGACAACGCCCCTGGGTCAAAAAATCGAGCTAGGCGAAACGACGGATGTCTCGCGCCGCGGCTTGCTTGTCTCTACCAAGGAGCCGCACACCGTGGGCGTGCCGCTGTGGGTCACTTTTCCATACGACGCTTCGCTTGGCGATGGGCAGCCGGAAATGTCCGCGCGAATCGTCCGTTGCGAAGAAGTGCTGGAAGTCATTCGCTCCGCCAATTCGCGCGAGCTAGTGCAAACGGAAAGCGCGACAGTGGCCGAGCGTTCCGCGAAATTGGATCAGATTGCCCGCGCCCTCGCTCTCTATGATGCTCCGGCGACTTTTGCCGTTGCTATTCAGCTCGAGGAGCATGCGAAAGGTTCCTCGAACGGGAACGGCCATCGCAATGGCCCGGAGCGGCGCGGCAGCCCGCGGCGCGCCCTGGCTGTACCCGTCCATGTGCGTCCGGAAGCGATCCCCTGGTTTGAAGAAGCCATGACCATCGATTTCTCCGCAGAGGGCATGCGCTTCCGCAGTCATCGCGAGTACCGCGCGGGAGACAACTTGAAAGTTGCATTTGAAGATGCCACTCGTACGCCATGGTCCGGCACGGGCGAGTTTCGTTCAAAAATAGTCCGCGTCTCTGCGCTGGACACCATCGCTCTTGATGTCAGCGTTTGCCGCGTGAAATAGTTTCTCTCTGGCATATTCCGCCATTCCATCTTTTTCGCCTGGTGCGCTACACTCCTCATTCCTTCAGGGCTCATCGATGACTGCCGCACATGAATCACGCAATTTTTTTCTCGAAGGCCCTGCGGGACGCCTTGAAGCAATTCTTTGGACTCCTGCCGCCGACGTTCCTCCACAGCTCGCCGCCGTCGTCTGCCACCCTCACCCTCTATTCGGCGGTACCATGCACAACAAAGTCGTCTACCAAGCAGCGAAATCGCTGGATGCGCTTGGGATTCCGGTGCTGCGATTCAACTTTCGCGGAGCCGGTCTAAGCGCCGGCGCACACGACCGCGGCCAAGGCGAGCAAGGCGACGTCCGTGCCGCACTCGACTTTCTCCACGACGAATTTCCTGGTGTGCCGCTCTTGCTGGCAGGCTTCAGTTTTGGTTCTGTAGTCGGGTTGCGAGTGGGTTGCGAAGATCCACGTGTCTCTTACCTGATCGGTCTCGGAATTCCCGTTAATAGCTCAGATTTTTCTTTCCTGAACCAATGCCACAAACCCAAACTCTTCGTCCACGGCAGTAACGACAAATTCGGAGCGGCGGAAACGGTCAAAACGCTCGTTGCATCATGGCCCGGCGACAACCGCCTCGTGGTAGTGGACGAGGCCGATCACTTCTTTGCCGGCAAACTGGACCAACTCGACCGAGCGATCAGCACTTGGTTGATTGACGAAGTATTTCGCACGGCTCACTGAGACGCACAGATTTCCCATCCTTATCCTTCTCCCCGAACTCTGTGTTCTCCGCGCCCTCTGAGTTCAGTCTTCTCTTCAAGCGCCTTCGCCGCGCGAAAAAAGCTTCGTGAATTCATCGACAGTCGCCGGAAGCACACCAGCTAGCCGCGCGTTGGCCTTTACATGTTCAACGCGCGACATTCCTACCAGCGCCGTCGTAATTCCCGGCGATGAACGCACAAACTGCAGCGCGCGCTCCGCGTCATTCTCCAATCCCAACGCTTCGGCAACAAATCCAGGCAGATTTTGCGCCACCTGTCCCTGCAGCAACGACGCGCTGGCAATCAGCGTAATATCCAGCTCACTTGCCGCCTCCATGATGGTCCGGTCGCGTCCCTTCAAGGATTGATTGCCAAGAGTCAGCGCTTCCGTCATCCCCAGGTTGAAAGGAAGTTGCACGAATCGAAAGTGATGCAGCCCGCCCGCAATTTCCTGCGCAATCTGCACCATCTCTCCGAGCTGCATGGCATCGCGCGCACGCGCATCTTGCCGAAAGCCGTTCCACGTGGCCATCCCGTAATATTGAATTTCTCCCGCTTCCACCGCCGATTCGAGAAATGTGAATGCCTCACGCACGCGGTTCAAGAAATCTTCCTTACTCACTTCCGCGAGCTGCGATTCCGGATTGTGCAGGTAGTAGACATCCACGCATTCGACGCCTAGGTTCTTCAAACTGCGCCCGAGCTGGTTCTTCAGGAATTTCGGCGTCATGCAATGACTGCCCGCGGCAATGTCTTTCGCGGTAAAGACTCCCGGCTGAATGTACTCGCGAAAAAAATACTCGTTGGGATCGGCCGGCATCGAGCCGTCCGGCGTCAAGTAACCGCCCTTGGTACAAATCACGAATTCCTCGCGAGCGAATCCTTTCGCGGCCAGCTGCTGGATCGCTGCCCCGATGCTGCGCTCGCTCCGCTGAAACCGGTAGTTGATCGCCGCGTCGATCACATTGATGCCGCTCTCCACCGCCCTTGCAACCGCGGCTGCGTAGCCTTCGTCCGTCCTGGTATCCGGCTGCCCGAGATAGGTGCCAATGCCGATCGAAGAGAGCACGAGCCGGTGTGCTTCTCGAAAATGTCCCTTCGCTGCGCGGCCCGCAAATTTCTGTGCGTAGTGTGTTGTTCCGTCCTTGGTCGCAGACTTGGTCATGGCGCTCCTTCGGTGGATGGGCCTGTTCCCGGTTTCTCGGTAGTCGCAGCCTCGCTGCTCTTCGGCGCAAGCAGCCGCGAACACGCCCGAAGAATCCTACGATACGGCCAGTCTTTTTCGCGGAAGAAAATCTCGCCTTCGCGCGGATTGCTGAAATACCACTTTGCCGCCAGCCAGAGGTGCTCTCCCAGATCTTCTTCGCGGAAGCTCATTTCCGTTTCGAGGTAATCCCGAAAGAGTTGTTCCGCCGACCGCGGCTGGCTGGCGATCTCTCCAAATCTTAAGAAAAACGGCTCCGCGAGCCGCCCGCCCCGCATGGCATACACGCCAATCGATTGTTCTTCCGCGGCACGCTGCAGGATCACCGCGTCCAGGTCCTGAATCCGCCGCGTGATTTCCGGCCTCCCACGCAGCACTTCGTCGAGCTTTTCTACTTTCTTGTGCAGTGCGGAGGCTCGTTCGAAGTCCAGTTGCTCGCTGGCGCGTTCACGCTCACCTTCGAACGTGGAGCGTAGCGATTCGCCGCTCGTTTCCAGGAATTGCACCAGGTGCTGCACCTCCGCGTCGTATTCTTCTTTGGAGCAGCCCGCGAAGCAAGGCGCCAGGCACATTTTCATTTCGGAGTAAATGCAACCTGGGAATGTCGGATCGCGGCGGATCTTGATCTGGCAGCGCCGTACTTTGAAAAAATCCAGAGCGCGCTCGGCAAACGCCTGCGCGGAACGCCGCGAAGCAAAAGGGCCATAGTACGTGCCCCCTGTCGGCACGCCCGTGCCATCCACCGGAATTCGCCGCGTCACATAGCACCGCGGATAAGCATTTCTCAGATTCACTTTGAGAACCGCCGCCGGCCGCAAACGCATCATCGTGCGGTATCGTTTTGGAAAGAGATGCTTCGCTTGCCCGTAGTAGGTCAGTGTTTGTTCGAACGCCGAGCCCGTCAGCCGATATCGCACGCCGCTCGCAAACGCGCTCAGATTCAATCGTTTGCTGCTTGGATCGACGGGGCCCAGCAGCCGTTGCATCCGCCGCCGCAAATCCTGCGTTCGAATCAGGAACGGCTCGGCCGTTTCTTCGCGCGGCTGTATCAGGCAAACCGCCGGCAGCGGCGGCAGGGCAGGGAAGAAGTCCTCCTCAGCTTTCGCCACACTAAATTCGAGTCCGCAATCGAGTTCCAGCACGCGCTCAGGATACTACGGGGCGGCTAAGACTTCAGAACCCAGGAAGCGATCACGAGCCGCTGAATCTCGCTCGTACCTTCATAAATCTCTGTGATGCGCGCGTCGCGGTAATTGCGCTCGACCGGGTATTCGCGGCTGTAGCCGTTCCCGCCATGGATCTGAATGGCTTTATGCGTCACCCGCGTGGCCATTTCGCTGGCGAACAGTTTCGCGATCGCCGCATCCATCGTAAACCGCGCTCCGGCGTCCTGCTTCCATGCCGCTTTGCGGATCAGCAGCCTCGCCGCGTCAATTTCCGTGGACATGTCCGCCAACATGAATTGGATTGCTTGAAATTTTGAAATCGGATGGCCGAAAGCCATGCGTTCCTGCGAATAGTTCAGCGCCGCTTCGAACGCGCCCTGCGCGATCCCCGTGGCTTGCGCCGCGATGCCGATGCGTCCGCCATCCAGCGTGGAAAGCGCCACCTTGTAACCCTCGCCTTCGTTGCCGATGCGATTTGCCACCGGCACTTCGCAATCCGTAAAAATCAGCTCGCTGCACGCGGTGGCGCTGATTCCCAGTTTCTTCTCTTCCTTGCCAACCTTGAACCCCGGCGTCCCTTTTTCCACCACCAACGCCGTAATTCCTTTCTCGCCCTTCGCCGGTTCCGTGTTCACGTAGACGATTGCCGCGTGGGCCGCGCCGCCGTTGGTGATCCACGCTTTCGTTCCGTTGATCACGTAGGCGTCGCCCTTTTTCACTGCTTTCGTTTGCAACGCCGCGGCGTTCGAACCGGCTTGCGGTTCCGTCAGTGCGTAACAGCCGATCTTTTCGCCGCGCGCGAAGGGCACCAGGAATTTTTTCTTTTGCTCTTCGGTTCCGAGCCGATGGATAGGATCGCAGTAAAGAGAGTTCTGCACGGAGAGAATCACCCCGGTCGACGCGCAACACCGGGAAACCTCCTCAATCACAATCGTGTAGCTGACATGATCAAAGCCCGCGCCGCCTTCGGACTCCGGAAACGCGATGCCCGTCAGCCCAAGCTCTGCCGCTTTCTTGAAAAGTTCACGCGGAAAATGGCCCGTTTCATCGAGCTCCTTCGCGAGCGGCTTTACTTCGGACTCCGCAAATTCCCGCACACTCTTCCGCAGCAGCTCTTGCTCTTCGGTTAGCTCCAGATTCACAGCAGGCACTCCGTTCCTTTAAAAGATCGTTCGAACAGCCTGGCCTATAGCGAGACCGCCGCCCTGCGGGTTGCCCCGCAGCGAGGATAGGTTTTGTAGAGTCCGCCTTCTAATGGGAACCGCTGGCATCAGGCCAATCCCTTCGACAGCCGTTCATATGTAACCTTCAAATCTTCCGGATGCACGCGCGTCTCACCCGTCACCGTCATGAAATTCGAATCGCCAAACCATCGCGGGAGGGCATGCAGATGCAAATGCCCCGCTACGCCGGCCCCGGCCGCCCGGCCCAGATTCATTCCCAGGTTCATCCCATCGGGCTTGTAGTTCTCGCGAAAGATTTTTTCGACACGCTGCGCAAGCTGCATCATCTCGTTCAGAGTTTCCGCATCGCACAAATTCAATTCCGCCACGTGTGCATACGGCACGATCATCACGTGCCCCGAGGTGTACGGAAAACGGTTCAGGATGACGAAATTTTTAGCGCCGCGATGGGCAATCAACGTCTCCGCATCGTTGTTTCGCGCCAGCGCATCGCAAAAAACGCATTCCGGCTGCTCGTCGCTCGTGACCTGCGCCATGTACTGGTAGCGCCAGGGAGTCCAGATGTAATCCATCGCCGCGTTTCCTTTGCTTTCCAAGCTGCGCGCACAGCATAACGCAGAACCGGCGCGGCCGTGGCACGCCAACTCTCGATCCGGCTGAACCGGCCGGCGAACCTGCACTCATTCTTGTGTGGATTAAAACTGCCCCGTCCGTTACAGCGGGCAACCTAGGCGCGCGGAGAATCGCTGCCTGCGGCGGAAGCCTGGGCCTCTGCGCTATTCACAAAATCCTTCAGCTCTTTGCTGGGTTTGAAGAAAGGAATTTTTTTCGCCGGCACTTCCACTTTCGCACCCGTTTTGGGATTGCGCCCCACGCGCCCGCGCCGCTGCCGCGTGCGGAAGCTTCCAAATCCCCGGATTTCAATCTTCTCGCCTTTTTGCAAGGCCGCGATGATGCTGTCGAAAATCGTTTCGACGATGGTCTCCGACTCTTTACGCGGGAGCTCCGTCAGGCTAAGCACCTCCTCGATCAGGTCGGCCTTCGTCAATGTCGGTTGCTTGGTGGTCATCGCTATGCCTCGTCGCGCAGTGCCGGAAAAGACAGCCTCAACTCGTCCGCCGCGTGGCGGCCGCCCTAAACTGTGAATCCAAACGGCTTACGGGGGACTCGCCCTTCGCCGGGTTGCACCCTTCCTATCACTAAAATGACCTGCGCGTAAATCAAATTGTATTGCTGGCCCTGCGGGTCCTGGTCTTGCACCTGTTAACGCGCCGACAGCTTGGATTTCAGCGCGTCCCCAATCGTCGCCGTCGAGGAGGACTTTGACGTCGACGTCGAACGATATTGCTCGATTTCTTTGCGCTCGATCTGTTTTACCGCTGCGCGGTAGCTGAGGCCGATGCGCCGTGTCTCCGGGCTGATTTTGATGATCTTGAAATCGTATTCCTTGCCCGGCTCCAGCGGACCAGCGCTCTTAAGCGGTCCGGTCGTGGGGCGGAAACTGGATGGGCCTTCATCGCGGCGCTTGCGCTCCTCGATCTCGGTGTTGTGGCAGAGCGCTTCGATGTTTTCGCCCAGCTCGACGAACGCGCCGAACGTAGCGATGCGCGTAACTTTCCCCTTCACGATCTGTCCGACGCGGTTCTGCTTGAACCAGTCGCCCCAGATATCATTCACCTGCTTGATGCCCAGCGACACGCGGCGATTTTCCGGATCGATCTTCAACACTTTGGCGGTGATGTCTTCGCCCTTCTTGAAGACCTCATGCGGATTTTTCACGCGGCCTGTCCAACTCACATCGCCCACGTGCACGAGGCCGTCGAAACCGTCCTCGATTTCGATGAACGCGCCAAACTCGGCGATGTTGCGCACTTTACCGGTTACGATCGTGCCCACTGGATATTTTTCCGCGACCTGCAGCCACGGATCCGGTAACGCCTGCTTGATTCCCAGCGAAACGCGCCGGTCGCTCGGCTTGATGTCCAGCACCACCACATCTACTTCATCGCCAACCTTGGCGAGCTTCGAAGGGTGCGTGACCTTCTTGTTCCAGCTCATCTCCGAAACGTGGACCAATCCTTCGATCCCCTGTTCCAGCTCGACGAACACGCCGTAATCCACCACGCCAACGATTTTGCCCTTCACCTTGCCGCCGGCCGGATACTTCTCCGACGCGCCCACCCAGGGATCAGCCATCAATTGCTTCAGCCCCAGCGAGACGCGCTGCTTTTCCTTGTCAAACTTCAGGATGATGACGTCGAGCTCCTGCTCCGGCTTCACCAGGTCCGAAGGATGTTTCACGCGGCCCCAGCTCAAGTCCGTCAGGTGCAGCAGGCCGTCGATTCCGCCCAGGTCTACGAACGCGCCGTACTCCGTCACGTTCTTGACGTGCCCGTGCACCACCTGGCCTTCGTTCAGAGTCTCCATCAGTGCAGCGCGCTTCGTTTGCAGCTCTTCTTCCATCAGCGCGCGGCGGCTGACCACCACGTTGCCGCGGCGGCGGTTCAGCTTCGTGATGCGCACCTGCATATCCGTGCCGAGCAGATCGTCCAGGTTCTGCACCGGCCGCAAGTCATACTGTGAGCCCGGCAGAAACGCGCGAACGCCGATGTCCACCACCAGGCCGCCTTTGATGCGGTCCACCACTTTGCCCGTGACCGTTTCCTTGGCTTTGAACGCGGCATCAATCTTTTCCCACGCCTTGCGGCGCAGCACTTTCAGGTAAGAGAGGATGGTGAAGCCATCCTTGTGCTCGCCGGTGCGTTGCACTTCGATCGTGCTGTTTGGCTCGGGACGCGGAATCTCTGTGTCCGCGAATTCCGCCGCTGGGATCAGGCCTTCCGTCTTTCCGCCCAGATCCACCACCACGCCATGTTCCGTGTAGGCGACAACTTTGACCTCGATCACCTCGCTCGACGCGGCAGCTTCCTGCTTCTCGTCGTACTGCTCCATCAGCTTGCTCATCTCCTCCGAGCCGGCCGCCTCTTCGTCCGCGGACGCGGCTTCGGCCGCTTTCGTCTCGCTGTGAGCTTCAGCAGCGGCGTGCACAGCTGCCGCATCGGAAGACGCGCCCACCGCTTCCGGCGTCGGCGTTGCTTCTGTCTTTTGAGATGAATTTGTAGCTTGGGCTTGTTCCGTTACGGCAGGAGCAGTCTGTTCGGCGGCATCTTCTGCTGTTGCTGTTGCTTCAGGATGCGCCCCGTTCGGAGTGGTTTCGGATTCGGGTGCAGGCGCCGCAGCGGCTGCATGGGACGGGTTATCGTGGTCGGAAAACATGGTTGTTGGCCTCCGGGATGTCTATCCCTGTTTTGTCGAAAATATCCCTGCGAAATCCCTGTTGGGGTCCGTGCAAGGAGGTTAACCGCAGAGCGGTTACTTGGGACACAGATGCTGCGGGCGTTCGAAACGCTGCAACTGTAAAAGGATACTCGCCGCCTCAACCCCGTGTCAATGAAACCGCGGCTCGGCGCCGGCCCACAAACTTGCCAGTCCGCAATCTCCGCATGGCGGTTCGCTCAGCGAAGGCGCAGCGTTCCGTCAACTACGGAGAGTCTTCAGCAATTTGCGTGCCCGCGCCTTCATGGCGGACGTCCCAGCACGTTCAGCCGCTTCTAGATTTTCACTGATTTCGGAAAGAAGGCTAGCCTCAGCTCGTGCAAGCTCCGTCAGGCCCTGCAGAGCAAACGTTTTCACAATCGAGCTGGTATCTTTCAGATATCGCCTCAGCCCTTCGGCCGCACGCAGTCGTTCTTTCTTCGTTAGAGGTAGTCGCGGAATCATCTGCGCAAGGTGCCAGCGTAGTTCCTTCTGCTCCGCTTCAAAAAGCAGCCCCAAAAACTCAGCTTTGAACGGCTTCAGCAGCCCGGGATTTTTTGCGGAGATCTTTTCTGTCGCGTCCGCCGCGCGCATCCGCACTACGCCGTCATCACTCCACAATTGGCCAATCAGTTGGGGAAACCGTCGCGGCTCTCTCAAGACCAGCGCAGCAACTTCGTTCGCGCGCCCAATCGACCGCTTGTCGGTGCCCTTGAGCAAGTTCGTCAGCGGATCGCGTGGCATGAAGTTCTGCTGAGAGCAGAGGTGGGTTTTCTCGAGCTACGCCCGTGCGCGCCCGGCTTGCGTTTTCTCCCGCCGAAAATCCGGAGCAGAAACTTCAACGGTGCGGCACATCTCATATAATCGCGAACGCATCCGACTCCCGATTCGCTGCTCCAGCGAGTCCTCCCGGGTCGGCAGTATCAGTTTGCCGCCCGGAAGCCGCGCCGCCTCGCCTTCCGTCGCGGGATTATCCAGGTAATTCGTCGTAATGATGGTCGTGCGGTTCTCGTTGTAACGCGCATTCAAAACAATTCCCACAATGTCACGCACCCAATCCGACGGTTTGCTCGCGCCCAGATCATCGAGCACCAGAATCTCCACCGTTCGAATCGGCTCCAGAATCTTCATTTCCGTGGATTCGCTCGCCGGATTGTAACTCGCCTGAATTTCCTTTAGCAGTTCACGGTAATCGCAAAACAGTCCCGCATGCCCGCGGTGAATCAGCTCTTTCAACGCCGCCACAGCCAGATGTGTTTTCCCGACTCCTGAAGGCCCGATGAATAGTAATCCCTTTTCAGAAGAACCTGGGTACTCGCGCACAAACCCCTGCGTCACCAGCTTCGCCTGTTTCAACGACTGTGCGTGCTGCGCCATCCACGTCTTTCCGTCAGTCAGGTCCGTGACGTAGCTCTCAAAATCGCAATGTTCGTAACGCTTCGGAATTCGCGCGCGCTCCATCACCCGAGCCGCGCGATCCTGCATCCCGCAGTCGCAGGCCACCGCCATGCTGCCCGCCGCCCCATCCGCCCGCGGCACCAGCTTCCAACCCGTTCCCCTGCAAAGCGTGCAGTTTTCCAGCGCCATATTAGTTTGCAATGTAGGCGACAGGTCTTAGCCCGGCCCGTCTTCAATCCCGAGCCCACAGCATACGAGCACCCATCGCACACGGCAAGTTGTCATCAGCGGGAAAACTGTGGGAGGAACTACTGCGTTTTTCTCTGATCCCTGATCTCTATCGTCCAAACCGCGGCGTCGACCGCACAATCGCGTGCTGTTGCGTCTTCCCCTGCATCCGCGAAGCCGCCACCCGCGATAATTCCTGCTGCACCACTTGCGCGAATTCCCCCATCTGCCGTTCCATTTCGATCAGTTTCTCGCGCATGTTCAATATAATCTCGATCCCCGCCAGGTTCACGCCCATGTCCCGCGCCAGCGTCAGGATCACCTCGAGCCGCTCCAGGTCGGAATCCGTATACAGCCGCGTATTCCCCTGCGAACGCGACGGTTTCAGCAACCCAACGCGCTCGTAGAGCCGCAGCGTTTGCGGATGCAGCTTGTAAAGCTCCGCCACGGCGCTGATCATGTACCCCACTTTGGCCCGTTTTTTCGCTCGTGGCGGCATTCTTGCTTCCCTACACTCCCGACTTGCTGAACAAATCTTTTCTCGGATCTTCCGGCGCGATCGTCTCCAGTTCCTTCATCAGATTTCGCACGCGCTCGTCCGTTGGCAGCGGCACCACCACCTGAATCTCCACGTACTGGTCGCCCCTAGCGCCATTTCGCGCACTGGGCACGCCTTTTTCTTTCAGCCGCAGCGTCTTTCCGCTATTGGTGCCCGGCGGAATTCGTACGATAGACCGCCCGTCAATCGTGGGCACTTCCACTTTCGCGCCCAGCGTGGCCTCGCTCACCGTCACCGGGATCTTGGTGTACAAGTCATCGCCACGCCGTTCGAAAAACTCATGCGGCTTCACCACCACGCGCAAATACAAATCACCCGGCGGCGCGCCCATCGTCCCCGCATTGCCTTTGCCCGGAACTCGCACGCGCCCGCCATTCGCCACGCCCGCCGGGATCCGCACGTCAATCGTTTCCGTTCGCCGCACGCGTCCCTCGCCGCCGCACGTCTTGCACACGGTCCGCAGCTTGCCCGTGCCGCCGCACCGCGTGCACGGCACGTTGAATTTCATTTTTCCCGCCGCTTGCTGGATCGTTCCCGTTCCACGGCACGTCGGGCAAGTTTGCGGTGACCCCACCGCGCCTGTTCCGTGGCACGTCTCACAAGTGTCCAGCCGCGTGATGGTAAGTTTCTTTACCGCGCCGCGTACCGCGTCCCAGAAATCAATTTCGATCTGGTATTCCAGGTCGCCGCCTGGCTCGTGCTCCGGCTCCATTCCTGCGCGCCCTCTGCCGCCGCTGGTAAAGAATTGGCTGAAAAGATCACGAAAGTTTGACCCGCCGCCTGCCGCGCCGGACCCACCACCAAAATCGAATCCGCCAAAATCAAAATTGACGTCTTGCCCTCCGTCGTCGCCCGGGTGGCCCGCTCCCGGACCGCCGGGTGGCATGTTGTCGCTGTAGAAGCCATGCTGGTCGTAGATCTGCCTCTTCTTCGAATCCGAAAGGACGTCGTAAGCTTCCTGCAGCTGTTTGAATTTTTCTTCCGAGGATTTATCGCCAGGATTCAGGTCGGGGTGATACTTGCGCGCCAGCTTGCGAAACGCCGTCCGAATATCCTTCGCGCTCGCCTTCCGCGGCACTCCCAGCAGTTCGTAATAATCTTGTTTTGCTGTCGTAGCCATCGTTGCTCTGAGAAAATATTTGCAGGGGCGCTCGCCCTCGCGGACTGCGCCCCTGCGATTGCTGCTCCAACTTAGTTCGGACGCTTGTTCTCGTCCACATCCACATACTCGGCGTCGATCACGTCCCCCGGCTTCTTCCCCGGCGTGCTTCCGCCGCTCGTCGAACCGCCCGCGGCGCCCGCACCAGCAGCCGCGCCCGCTTCCGCCGCGCCGCCCGCCGCCTGCGTCGTCTTGTACAGTTCTTCCGCGACTTTGTGCAGCGAGCGTTCCAGGTTTTCCGAAGCCGACCGCAGCCGCGCCACGCCACCTTCAGTAAGCGCCTTCTTCGCGTCTTCGATCGCTTCTTCCGCCGTCTTGACGTCCGCCTCCGCGATCTTCTCGCGGTTTTCACGGAGCATCTTTTCCGCCTGATAGAGGATGCCGTCCAGGCGGTTGCGCGCCTCGACCTCTTCCATCCGGCGACGATCGTCTTCACTATGCGATTCCGCCTCTTGCCGCATCTTCTCGGCCTCTTCCTTGGTCAGGCCGCTGGACGCGGTGATGGTGATCTTCTGTTCCTTATTGGTGGCCTTGTCCTTAGCGCTCACGTTCAGGATGCCGTTAGCGTCGATGTCAAACGTGACCTCGATCTGCGGCGTCCCGCGCGGGGCGGGTGGAATCCCGTCCAATTTGAACTTGCCAAGCGAGCGGTTATCCGTTGCGAACTTGCGCTCGCCCTGCAGTACGTGGATTTCCACGCCCGGTTGATTGTCCGCCGCGGTCGAGTACGTCTCCACCTTGCGCGTCGGAATCGTCGTGTTGCGCGGAATTTGTGGAGTCATCACGCCACCGAGCGTCTCCACGCCCAGCGAAAGCGGCGTCACGTCCAGCAGCAGAATGTCCTTCACCTCGCCGCCGAGTACCGCGCCCTGAATCGCCGCGCCTACCGCCACGACTTCATCCGGGTTCACGCCCTTATGCGGCTCTTTCCCGCCGAAGAACGTGCGCACCAGCTGCTGCACCTTCGGGATGCGCGTCGAACCGCCAACCAGAACTACTTCCTCGATGTCGTTTGGCGACATCTTGGCATCCTCGAGCGCTTGCTTCACCGGCTTCATCGACCGTTCCAGTAGGTCGTTCATCAGCTGTTCGAGCCTCGTTCGTGTCAAGTTCTTCTCGAAATGGATGGGGCCCGCAGCGCCCGCCGTGAGGAAAGGCAGGTTGATCGTCGTTTCCATCATTTGCGAAAGTTCGATCTTGGCCTTTTCCGCTGCCTCCTTCAGCCTTTGCAAGGCCATGCGATCCTTGCTCAGGTCGATGTTGTTCTCTTTCTTGAATTCATCGATCATCCAGTCGACGATCCTCTGGTCGATGTCGTCACCGCCCAGGTGCGTGTCGCCGTTCGTCGATTTCACTTCCACCACGCCCGCGCCCACTTCCAGCACGGAAATGTCAAAAGTTCCGCCGCCGAGGTCGTACACCGCGATCGTTTCGTCGCTCTTCTTGTCCAGCCCGTACGCCAGCGCCGCCGCCGTTGGCTCGTTAATGATGCGCACCACTTCCAGCCCGGCAATTTCGCCAGCCTGCTTGGTCGCCTGCCGCTGCGCGTCGTTGAAGTACGCCGGCACGGTGATAACCGCCTTGGTCACTTTTTCGCCCAGAAAATCCTCCGCCGCGGACTTCAGCTTTCCCAGGATCATCGCGGAAATCTGTGGAGGGCTGTATATCTTTCCGAGAATCTCCACGCGCGCATCGTCATGGTCGCCCTTCACCACTTTGTAAGGGATGCGCTTCATCTCATCGGTCACTTCATCGTAGCGCCGGCCCATGAACCGCTTGATCGAATACACCGTGTTCTCGGGATTCGTCACTGCTTGCCGCTTCGCCACTTGTCCCACGAGACGCTCGCCCGTCTTTGTAATGGCCACCACGGACGGCGTCGTCCGCGCCCCTTCCTGGTTGGGGATTACCACCGGTTCGCCGCCCTGCATTACAGCCACTACGGAGTTCGTCGTTCCCAGGTCAATTCCAATAATCTTACTCATCGTCACAGCTCCTTCTTGAATCTCTTTCTCTCTTGGTCTGCGCGCAAAATGCTGAACCCAACGCCCATCCAGCCCGGAGGTCCAGCTCCAAGCCCAGAACGAAACGGAGTATACAGGTTGAGTGTGTGTTTGTCAAGTTTTCTTATAACAGTCGTAATGACCCTCTTTTCTTTATCTTACACTCCAATCCCGTCAAGATCCCCCTGTTTCATCAACGTTTCCTTGATTTTTGTTAATCCATCCATTACAATACGCTTTCGTAACTGGCGGCGCACCAATGAAGGAGCCTCTCGTGTTCGTCTAAGTTCGTCTCTGGCGTCGGTCCCTAGTAACTCCTTTAGAATCAGTGGCCAAAGACACTCGCTTCCGCAACCCCTTTATAATCCGCACTTCCGGCACCCTCTTGGAACTGCGCATTCTAAAGGACTTACAGGGTTCGAGATTCGCCTGCAAGTCTTTTATTTTCAGCACTTACAAGCACCTCGCGCAACTGCACTAAACAAAGAACTTATAACCCCTTTAGAATGCGCTGTTACGAAAAACGGGGGGTGGGGGTGTTATGGTTAACTAGCGGCCCGCTCGCACAACGCTTCCCGTCGCCGCCGCAACCAATCCTGTAGTGCCCCCACTGCGGCTATCTCTTTCGGCGCGTGCCTAGCCAAGGAGCAACCGCTGCTCCCGCATTTGTACAGTTTCGAGGTAGAATTCTCTTTTCGTATTCGCAGGGGCTAATCGCTCGAAACATATCGGAGGATCGTGTGAATCGTCGGCGTACTGTGACAGCATCACTTCTCCTCGGCTTACTTGGCGCTTTCGTGGTGCTCTTCGCATCGGCCGCGCCCCAGGCCGCCTCCGGCGTTACCGACGTTGATCCGCATAAGGCCTTCGGCTCAAAGACCGCGCCCGTGATCATGGAAGTCTTCAGCGATTTTCAGTGCCCGGCCTGCAAGACCCTCTTCATCTCCACCAATCGCCAGCTCATGGACTATTACGTCACCACGGGCAAGGTCTACCTGATCCATCGCGATTTTCCTCTCCCCATGCACGCACATTCGCGCGTGGCCGCTCGCTATGCCCGCGCTGCCGCGCAGATCGGCAAGTTTGAGCCCGTGGAACAGGTCCTATTTCAGAATCAGGAAAAGTGGGAACAGACTGGCGATGTGGACGGCACCGTCGCCACCGTGCTTTCCCCCACGGACATGGCCAAGGTTCGTACGCTGGTGAAAGGCGGCACACTGGATGCCGGCATCGACAAGGATACTGCTCTCGGTCAGATGTACCGCGTCAACCAGACACCCACCACGATCTTTCACAGCAACGGTCAGACCTATCCGTTTTCCGGCGTTATGAGCTACGACATGCTCAAGCAGTTTCTCGATCAGCTGCTCGGTCAGAAATAGGCGCTCCTTTGCGGCTAAACTAAGCTCATGATGCAGTCCAGCCCATTCAACACCCGGCGCGCCATCATCTGGCTCGGCCGGCTCGTCCTCGGCGGAATCTTCATTTACGCGGGATTCTCCAAGCTCTTGATGCCAAACAATCATCTTTGGCCAATGTTTGTGTTGAAATTTTCGATCTCGATGAATATCTCGAGCTTCGCGCAGCAGGTTGAATCGTACAAAATGATCTCGCACGAGGCGTCGCAAGTGGTCGCGCAGACTTTGCCGTTCGTGGAAATCGTGTTGGGCCTGCTGCTGCTGATTGGCTGGCGCTTGCGAATCTGGGCCACAGCCATCACGGCGATCATGGTGGGCTTCCTGGCGGTTGTGACGCGCGCGTATCTTCTGCACATGGACATCAACTGCGGCTGCTTCGGCACCCCGGAGAAGCTCACCGGCATGACCGTCGTCCGCGACGGCGCCTTCACCGCTCTCGCGCTGCTGATGACCGTCTTCGCCTTCATCGAAGCTCGCAAGCCCCACCCGTGGTCCACGCCGGAAAAAAGCCTGAGCGGCAATCACTCCCATGAAAACGCTAGCTGAATACCTCGACCTCGCTGCGAAAACTCACGGCCATCTTTGCGCCGGGCAGGTGCTGGGTGTGCGGCTGGCCATGCTTGGGTTGCGCGAACTTGGCATCGACGATCCCATCGCCGAACGCAAGCGCCTCGTCACCTACGTCGAAATCGACCGCTGTGTCACGGACGCCGTCGCCCTCGTCGCCAACTGCCGACTCGGCAAGCGCGCCCTGAAATTTCGCGACTGGGGCAAGGTCGCCGCTACCTTCATCGATTTGAAAACTGGCCGCGCCGTACGCGTTGCCGCCAGGGAGTCTTCCAAGCAAGCTGCCCGCGAACTGTTTCCCGAACTCGAAAAAGAGGCCGGCCAGCAGAAAGCCTACGCCCAGCTCCCCGACGAAATCCTCTTCGACAGGCAATGGGTAAGAGTAGACGTCCAGCCCGAAGATTTGCCCGGCTTCAAAGGCCCCCGCGTCGTCTGCGCCCAATGCGGCGAAGGCATCAACTTCAAACGCGAAGTCATCCGAGACGGCCGCACCCTCTGCCGCGCCTGCGCCGGCGAACGCTACTATTCAATCCCACAGATTGGAGAGCGGGGATGAGTCTTAAAGGTTACTCGGCACTCTGTCTCGGAGCCCTCATTGTATTCTCCGCAGGCCCCCAAACGCTGTTCGCTCAGGATGTCAATCGCAGAGAAGCTGTATGCGAGGCAGCGTTACGTTACTTCTTCACGGATGAGGTCCCAGCGGGAGCAAAGACCATTTGCATTTCGTCTGCTATTCCTTTTCCGGCAAGCTTTATCAACCGGTTCGCGGGCAGCAATCGCCCGTAGTTTGGTCGATCGAATGCACATCAAATCTTTGGGCGGGAATTAAACGTACAAATAAAAATGAAGCCGCTTTCCTTATCAAGATTGCGAGTATTCGTTGGATCAGCGGCGAAGAAGCGGAGGTAAAAGGTGGTGCTGCATGGGGCGATTTCGTTCAGCCACCAAACATCATCCACATTGTCGAAAGAAATGGGCACTGGATTGTTAAGCACGAAACCACTGGCGAAAGGCATCGCGAAGTTTTTTGACTGAATTTCGACGTGGGTTTCTGATACGGTTTCCCGAAGAACGAGGTTTCTCTTATTCCTGGCCGCCTTGCAGCTGTTTCATATTGCCTTTGCGGATGATCAGGACGGCGAGAAGTACGAAAAACGCGACCACCAGCAGCAGCCACACGATTCCTTCCAACGTTGCAACGACCGTGCGATACAGTTCCAGGACCCATACTTCCTGGGTCAGCGCTACAGATAGCGCCGCCTTATTATAAGACGTTGCACCAATGTATTCTTCCAACGCGCCGACGCGAGTCCCGGAAGCAACGCCAACCACGATGATCGCGAACCTCAAATATTTCGACAATCCAACGCTGATGTGCGCTGCAAGGAAGCGATGCAAAATCACTTCAATCGGATCCTGGGATAGCCACGCGACGCCCGCGGCCACACCAGCGGCCAGCAAGAAGGAGATGGTGAAAAGCAGGACAAACATCTCGGGCGGCTCCTGTTTCTAAAATGGGTGATAGCAGAAACTAGTATTGCTGAATTGTGTTCCTGGCACCACCTCGAGTTTCCGCCCTGTTCCCAAAGTGCAAAGCCTTCCGATGCGAAACGTCGTTGAAACTTTGCTTATGCGCTAGAATTACCTTTCGATGCTGAGCCTGCCACCGATCACGTTGCGCTTGCGCGGCTTCAAACTGATTGACCGCGTTGCGCTGGCGTTTCTTTTACTCTGCTCGATCGCCCTCGGCGCGGGCGCGGGCCTTATCTTCGTTTACGCCAGTGACCTGCCGGAAATTCGGGCGCTGGAAACTTACCGCCCCGATGTGGTCACCGAAGTTTATGCCGATGACGGCCAGCTCGCCGGCAGCTTCGCCATCCAGCGCCGCATCCTGATGACCTACGAGCAGTGCCCCAAGGTTCTCTACAATGCTGTCACGGCCATCGAGGATCAGCACTTCGAAGAGCACTGGGGCGTCGACTTCCCGCGCATGGCCACCGCCGCTTTCCGCAATCTGATCAAGCGCCGCATCACCGGAGGCGCCAGCACCATCACCATGCAACTGGCCGGCAATCTTTTCCTGGACCGCAGCGACCGCAGCATTCGCCGCAAGATTCAGGAGATTTTGCTGGCGCTGCAGATCGAACGTCGCTACACCAAGCCGCAAATCTTCACCATGTACGCCAACCAGGTGTACCTGGCGCACGGCAACTACGGTTTCGCCGCGGCTTCGCAATTTTATTTTGGCAAGCCGGTAACCGACCTGAGGCTTACCGAAGCCGCGCTGCTTGCCGGAATGGTCAACGGCCCAAAATTTTCTCCGCTTTCGAATCCAGAGGCCGCGCTGGGCCGCCGCAATCTGGTGATCCATCGCATGGAAGAGGAGGGGAAAATTTCGCCGGTGGACGAAACCGCCGCGCGGAAATCGCCGCTCGGCCTGCACATTCAATACCCGCGCAACGACCTCGCACCCTACTTCTTCGAAGAAATTCGAAAATACCTCGAGGCCACGTACGGCACCGAAGCCGTTCATGAGCGCGGCCTGCGCGTTTACACCACGCTGAATATCACCATGCAGCGTGTGGCCAATCAGTCCGTCCGCGACGGCCTGCACACGTACGAACGCCGCCACGGATGGAAAGGCAATCTGCCGAACGTGATTCGCGACAACCTCGGCAAACTCGACAGCTACGAGGATGACGATTGGCGTCACACGGTTGAAAAGGGAAGTTACGTCACTGGGCTTGTACTTTCCATTGACGAGAAAAACGCGGTCGTCAAGATCGGTCCGCACCGCGCCATTCTTTCGCCCAGCGATTTCGCCTGGACCGGAAGGAAAAAGCCGGCTGACCTATTGAAGGTCGGCGATCTTGCGCAGTTCTCCATCCAGGAATTGCACGATAATACCGCGCGCGTCCAGCTCGAGCAGCAGACGGGCCCGCAAGGCGCCATCCTCGCGATCGATAATCCCACCGGCGAAATCAAGGCCATGGTGGGCGGCTACAGCTTTGAAGATTCCAAATTCAACCGCGCGACGCAGGCCGTGCGGCAGGTCGGCAGCTCCTTCAAAATCTATGTGTATGCCGATGCGCTGGAAAAAGGTTCGACGCCGTTCGACACCATCGTGGATACGCCATTCACTACCATCAGCGGCGGCCAGCCCTACTCCCCGCGCAATTACGACGAAAAATTCGAAGGCACCATCACGCTGCGGCGTGCACTTGCCGGCTCGCGAAATGTCCCCGCCGTCAAACTCGCAGAAAAAATCGGCATCAACTCCGTCGTGGATATGACGCGACGCTTTGGAATTACCACGCCGCTTCCGCCGTATCTTCCCTTAGCTCTTGGCGCGGCGGACATGAAACTCAGCGAACACGTCTCGGCCTTCACCGTTTTTCCGAACGATGGCATTCGCATCGATCCGCACATGATCCGGCGCGTTACCAGTTACGACGGAGCGCTCCTCGAAGAAGCGCATCCCGAGGTGCACGACGTGCTGTCGCCCGATGTGGCGCGCACCATGACCGCCATGCTGGAAGAGGTCATCCAGTTCGGCACGGGCATCCAGGCCAAAGCGCTGGGCCGCCCCGCTGCCGGCAAGACCGGCACCACACAGGACTACACCGATGCCTGGTTCGTCGGTTTTACACCTCAGCTGACCGCGGGGGTATGGGTAGGGTTCGACGACAAACAAATCTCGCTGGGAAAAAAAGAGACCGGCGCGCGCGCCGCCTTGCCCATCTGGCTCGAATTCATGCAGGGCGCACTCGCCGGAATGCCCTCCCTCGCTTTCCAGAATGTTGTTCCACTCGAGCAGCAAGCCGCCGAGCATCGCGTCAACGTGGACACCCCGGATACAGCCCCCACGGAGGATGAGCCGCCGGCGCGCAAGGAAAAACCACCGGCCACCGCTTCACCAGAAAAAATCACACCCTAGGATTTTTCTGAAGAAGCGCGCCGACCTGCCACCATCTCGCGATCGCGTCCAATTTATTTTCAGCTTATACGTGAACCTAAAAGAAATTTATCTAAATTCTATGGGTATCTGCACATCAACCCGGCCTTTGCTGTCTCATCGTGTCGTCAAATTATCTTAAATATCAGTCTTTGTAATGGTATGCGGATTCTTGAGCCCCGTGCGAAGCGTGGCATTGCAGTTGCATTTTCTTCGTCCCTCAGGGAATCGCGGTTCGATGAGAGAGAAGCCAAGCGACACACAGTCAGCTCCGAAGAAACTTCTTTGAGCTGACCTAAAAATCATCTCGACCGGAGGAAAGTAATGTTTATTAAGCGGTTTCGAAACGGAGCGGCGTTTCTTGCTCTGTTCATTCTCTCTATGACAAGCCCGGTTTTCGCGCAGATCACGGCGAAGACGGGCGCAGTTAGCGTTGCAGTAACAGATCTGCAAGGCGGAGCCGTGGCAGGCGCAAAAGTTACCTTGAGCTCTCCCCTCAGTTCTGCGCAGACCAAGGAAACCGCAGCGGATGGAACGGTGGTATTTCCGTTGCTCAATCCCGGCTCCTACAAACTCACCGTCGAAAGTGCCAACTTCAAGCGCACTTCCTTGAGCGATGTCGGGGTTCACGTAACTGAGGTTACAAACCTGAACGTGCAGCTGGAATTGGGAGCAATGGCCACGGAAATTACCGTCTCTGGTGATGTGGTGCAAGCCATCAATACAACTAACGCCACGCTTGGCAATGTGATAAGCGGAGATGTGTTGCACGAACTACCGCTGGCCACGCGCAATTTCACCAGCCTGCTGGCGCTGAACGCGGGGACTTCCTCCGACTTGCCGGACGCCACTGAAGCGGGGCGCGGGCTTCCGGTCATATTCGTGGCGGGGCAGCGCGGAACCGCAAACAACCTGGTGATCAACGGGACCGATGCCAACGACCTGGGCGCCAACAATTTCAGCACGGTGCCAATTCCGTCGCTGGACAGCATCGAAGAGTTTCGCGTGCAGACCAGCCTCTATGACGCGTCCGAGGGGAAAACATCCGGAGGAAACATCAATGTATTGACCCGCGGCGGCACGAGCAGATACCACGGCGAAGCGTACGAATTTTTTCGCAACGACGCGATGAATGCCAATCTGTTCTTCTTCAATGCAAACGGCCAACCGCGGCCAGAACTAAAACAGAACCAGTTCGGAGGCAATTTTGGCGGGCCAGTGCCAAAGCTTAAAGACACCTACTTCTTTGGTTCCTATGAAGGAACGCGGCAAATCAATGGAGTCGCCGGCGGAATCTCCACGCAATTCCCGGTGCTCGGTTCAACGCGGACCGAGGCGGACATCGTAGCGGCGCAACATCTGCCCGCGGGAACCACGATCGATCCAGTGGCGCTGAAACTATTGCAGGCTCCGGGACAATTCAACGGATTCCTGATTCCCTCCGGAACCCCCGCTGCCAATTGCGTGGGAATCCAGTGCACTTTTGGTTTGTTCTCCATTTCCAAGCCATTGCTATTCAACGAAGACCAGTTCAACGCGAATCTGGACCGGAATATCGGGACACGGCACAAGATTTCGGAGCGCTTTTTCTTTTCCAATTCGAACACCATCAATCCGCTTGGAGGGGAAGATGGGGCGAGCCTGGGGAGCGGGACTACCACACCACTCGATAACCGGTTAATTACCCTCGCCTGGACTTATACAATTACGCCGAACCTCGTCAATGAGGCGCGGTTTGGTTATGACCGTATCGTTACTTCAATTACGCCAGCGCTTACGGCCACGCTCGCTTCCGTAGGCATGACGCGATTCAACGAAGCCACGTTCAAGGACATTCCGGTTTTAGTGACCGGCGACATCTCGCCCGAGTTCGGGGGAATTTCCACCAACTTTGACCAGGCGGAAACCAACAACACGTTCAATTTTGGCGACACGATTGCGTGGACACACGGCAAACACACATTCCGTGGTGGATTCGAATACCGCCGCTATCAAATCAATCTATTCAACAATTTCGCATCGCGAGGCGCCCTGATTTTTAATACGTTCAATGACTTTTTGAACGGCAATATCCTGGAAGAATTTGTCGGCTCGGGTCAGACGGACCGGGGATTCCGCGCCCGCGACATCGGGGCCTATTTCCAGGACGACTGGAAAGTCAACAGGCACCTGACTCTTAATCTTGGAATTCGCTACGACTACCTTGGGCCGTCCAACGATGTGAAGAACCGACTTGGCAATTTCGATCCTTCGCGTCTCGATGCCACCACGCTCGCGAACGCCGGCGCAGGAATCCAAAACGGCTTCATCCTTCCCGCGGCTGCGAACTTCGGGGGCATCCAGGGCACTCCAGGCGTCAGTGGCTCGACGCTGTTGAGCAACAGCCCGCACAATTTTGCTCCGCGTGTGGGTTTTGCCTGGGATCCCCTGGGAGACGGCAAGACATCGGTGCGGGGCGGCTATGGTTTGTACTACGTGCGTATTTCGAACCAGATGCTGCTGCAATTAATCACCGGGGAGCCCTTCTTCCAATTGTCCGCGAACCTTTTCCCGGGCACGCCACTTTCCAATCCCTTCCCGAATCTGCCGACGGCGGGCCAGTTCCCTATCTTTTCGACGCCGCCAGCCTTTACGGGCTTCGACGCCGGAGGAAATGCGACGTTTAACGGGAGCCTGCTGGCTTTAAACCCGTTCGACCGGCACCTGACTACGCCGTATGTCGGCAACTACAATTTGTCGGTCCAACACGCGCTGCCGAAGAATTTCAATGTTGAATTCGGGTACATCGGTTCGCAGGGCGTACACCTCCTGGATGGATTGCAAGTGAACCAGGCGCGGCTGGCCAATGCTGCCAACCCAATCGTTGTCGGCGGTGCGAATGGAGTTCCACAAGCGACAATAACGACGAACACTTTGGGCAACGTTGAGGCCCGCGCAGGCGTGCTGGGGTTTGATGCCGGTGGCGGGTTGAACGCGGTTACCGAGCGCGGGCATTCGAGCTACAACGCGTTCATCTTCACCGTCAATCACCGGACGGGCAGCTTGTTTCTGCAAGCCGCCTACACGTTTTCGAAATCGATCGACAACAACTCGGGGAGTCCCACGCAGGACCTGGGCGCAACGCTCGGAAACAACGTGGATCTCACGGGACAGAAGGCACTCTCAGACTTCGACCGGACTCATCGGATCCAAGGAACTTATGAGTACAACATTCCTGGCTTCAAGACCGGATCCTGGCGATATGTGCTCGGGAATTGGGCAATCGGTGGCCTAACCACGTTCCAATCAGGAGTGCCCAATTCACTGACGTGTTCCAGCTGCCCGAGTAACCTGTTCGGCGTGCAGCCACAAAATACTTTCCCAGAAGTCATCGGCAATCTGGGGAACCTGATGAAGAGCGGAGCGCCCGAGAACTTCACGACCACCAGTGTCTTTAATACGGGGGTCGTTGGACCGACGACATCCTTGCCAGCGGGGACGGTGGTCTCCGGGCTCAATACGGCGGGCGGGTCCGGCAACCAGTCGTTCACCATCGGCGCCGGCGGAGGAGCTCTGTTCGGGAATCTTGGACGCAATATCGCCCAGGCCCGCGGACCCTTCCAGCAGAACTGGGACTTCTTCCTCACCAAGAAGTTTCCGCTGACGGAAAAATACAATCTGCAATTGCGCGCGGAGTTCTTTAACATTTTCAATCATCCGAACTTCGCCATCACCAATACAGACATCGGCTCGCCAGCGTTCGGGATCTATTCGAGCACCGTGGGCAATCCCCGGATCCTGCAGCTCGCGCTGAAGTTCCAGTTCTAAGGGAGTGGCGAATAAAAGAGAGGGAGGAGCGCAACGCTCCTCCCTCTCTTTTTGTCTCAGCCTGTCAGACGCAGCAGGCCGCGGCTACAGCTTCTGAACAACGACATTCAACGAAGAAGTCTGGATCGCGCCGAGGTTGACCTGGGCAGGGTTCATTCCCAAACTCAGCTGCCAGAGCTGATGCCCGGCACTATCCGTCAAATTCAGATTCACTGTGAATTGTGTGCTGATCCCCATGGCGCTCGGGTTGGTGTACAGGACGCAGTGCGCCTGCCCGTTGGTCAGTGGTGCGGTCCCCTGGAAACTGAGCTGGGAAGAAGTAATGGCGTAGGAAAGAGTCCCCACGACCGGATTGCCATCAGGGTATTTAAAGTTGAGTGTCAGCGCAGGCCCGGAAGCGCCGGGAAGAATTTCAATGGCCTGTACCTTGGGGTTCTGCACGATGCTGTCAAATTCAATGACCAGCTTGCCGTTCGAGGCGGTCACATCCGCGCCTTTGATCAGGGCCCCGTCCGCACCGGCTTCAGCGAAGATGTCGAGGCGGGGGAACACAACCGCACCCTGTATCTTCACATCGAAAACGCGAGCGCCGACCTGCTGAAGCTGGGTAACGGCCTCGGTGAAATACAAGTTGACGTGGTAATTCCCGTTGAGAACGGGAAAGGTGTAGGTCATGGGGACACTGGGATTGCCGTTCCAACGGCCATCCTGGTAGAGGGCGGGATCGTTCGTGCCGGTGATTTTGGCCGAGACTGTGCTGGCAGTGCCTTCGTTATATCCGTAGTCCGCTGCCCAGACGTGGCCCAGCGAGTCGGTGTAGCTTGGCCCGCCGCAATTCACGCGAATGGGCTGCTGCGTCTGTGCGGCTGCCGGCAGTGAAACAATCAACAGAAATGCAATAAGTCCAATCAGTTTTCTCACGAATCCGCCTCCGAGGTGGGTTCCCTTTTGTTTGCGATTTAGTTCAATTCTTGTTTCAAGCGAGGAGGGCCGAGAGGGTAGGGTTTCCTGCCTGTAGCTGCAATTGAAAAGTACGGGAGATTCTGGAGACAAACAATTGTTCGTAGGAACGGATTAAGGCCAGTATGAAAATCGGCCAGGATACTGTCCGTAGTGATTGTACCAATTTGAACTGGTGCAGATTCTGGCTTAGCCAGCCGCTAGCGCTTCGTGCGGAACGGATCCCAGCCACCGGGAATGAGTGAGCGCTCTCCGCCGCTTTCCTGGAGCAGAACCACACCGGATTCTTCTGTGATTTTTCCAATCCGCGTCAGCGCCACACTCTTGTATTTTCGGGGCAACATGCCTGCTTTGTTCGCTGGAACGGTGAACAGAAGTTCATAGTCATCGCCGCCGTGGAGCGCCAGTTGCAGAGGATCCAGCCCGTGGTTGCGATCCGAATCGGGGACCCGCACCACTGGAATATTCGCACTCACTATACGAGCACCAATTCCGCTTGCGGCGCAGAGGCGCGGCAGATCGCTAGAGAGTCCATCGGAGAGGTCCATCATGGCGGTGGCCAAGCGACGATTTGCCAGCCACTGGCCGAGTGCTAGGCGTGGGTCGGGATAGAGGTGCTTCCTTAGGAACGGGTTGTGTCTGCTGGCACGCCCTTTGCGTCGTCGAAAGTTCCGCAGGCCTAATTCCGCCTCGCCGAGCTGGCCACTGACATAGATAAGGTCGCCCGCCCCCGCCCCAGAGCGCCGAATGGCGTGGGAGGTTCGGACTTCGCCTACGACAGTGATGTTGATGAGAATTTCCGGGCGACGGGTGGTGTCGCCGCCGGCTAGCGGACAGTCAAACCTGCGCGAGGCCCGACGCAAGCCGCCGAGGAATTCCTCCAGCCAGCGCCCGGTGTGGGAGTCGGGCAGGGCCAGACTCAAAAGAAAGCAACAAGGCGTGCCGCCCATCGCGGCCACGTCGCTCCCGGCCCGCGCCAGGCATTTCCAGCCGACTGCGTCGGGTGGATGCTTATCGCGAAGGAAGTGCGTGCCTTCGAGAAACCAGTCGCAGGTCAGGATGGTCTCGTGGGCTGGCCTGGGTCGAAAAAGGGCGGAGTCATCACCGATACCCAAGGAGAGGCGGCGACCGGCAGGATTCCGCGTCGACTCCGCCGTGCCAGCGACGATGCGGTTCAAGATGGGGTTTTCGCCGCGGTTATTGTGCTTCATCAGCTTTGCCAACACTCCAACGCTCTCTTGTGAGACAGTATAGCTCCCTAGTCCAATTCAATTGTTCCCTGGTACCGGTTTGAACCAGATGATTCCCGGAGGTAGTGCTAATCCCCTGTACGAACGGACAGGGGACAGGTTTGCACAGCCTGACCTACGAACAGCAAAATACAGGGTTGACGGCGAGGGCTACAGAATTTAGTATGGGCCAGGTCGCGGACCAAGGCTCACGGTTCAGATTGGTTGAAAGAAGAGTTCCTAATGAACGGGCACCAGGGTCGATCGCCCGGCAAGTCAATTTCGGAAGGTTTGAGGGCTCTTTTTGCCATGAGAGGTAAGAGCTATACATTTTTTATCGCGTCGACTCCGGGGAAGCTCCGGAAAGTCATCGTGCCGGCCTACGTGCTGCACGGGATCGCGGTGTTGGCCCTCATTGGCAGTATTACCGTCACGGCGGCTGTCGGTTCCTACTCGAGGATGCTCTGGAAGGTTGGGAATTACAACGCGCTGCGGCACGACCAGGAAAACCTGAAGAAGCAATATCAGCAATTGCAGAGCACGGTCAACGACACGAACCAGCGGCTCGATTCGTTGCAATCGCTGGCCACGGAGGTGGCGATGACTTACGGTGTGCTGCGGTATCACCCGGCGGCATTTGACGAGGGTGATAATCCGGTGGACGCCCAAGACGCCTTCGACCGCTCCATCGAACAATATACGTTTTTGAAGCGCAACGCCGCAGTGATCGCGATTTCAAGCAACGGTCTGCATTTGCTCTCACCCACAAGTTTCGCCGATTCCACTTACACACCGACGATTTGGCCGGTCATGGGGCATATCACGGATAGTTTTGGCGAGCGACTTGATCCGTTCAGCGGTGAGGGCGCGTTCCATACGGGAGTAGACGTGGCGTCGGACTACGGCGCGCCGGTGCATGCGACGGCGGATGGGATTATTACCATCGCTGAAAACCATGCCGGGTACGGCCGCCTGGTGGTTATCGATCACGGATTTGGCATTACGACCTGGTATGCCCACCTGTCGGCGTTCACGGCCGTGCCGGGCGCACGCGTGAAGCGGGGCGAAGTGGTAGGTTACACTGGAATCAGCGGCCGATCGACCGGGCCGCATGTGCACTACGAAGTGCGTATGAACAACGCGCCCATCAATCCGTGGCGCTATATGAAGTCAACTCCTGCCGGCGACTAATTTCCGAATAGCATGTATTGGGTTTGCGTGGCGGGCTGAGGCCCGCCGGTTTTGTTTCTGGCCGCACGCAGGTGCTTCTCAGCAGGTCCTCAGGTGTGCCCTTTCTTCTGCGGGGTGCTTTTTTGAGGCTGTGGCGTGTTCGGGGTTGTATTCGGAGGAATTGCCGGTGAAGCGGTTCGCGTGGCATCCAGGAATTTCGGTGTGAATTCCAGGATTACGCGGACGGACTTGGTGTCACCGCGATCCAGCTTTGAGACATCCGCGCTTTTCAGCAGCTCCAGATAGGCTTCGCGGGCTGCGGGATCCAGTTGCTGCCTTGTTTTGGCATCATTTAGGCCGGCCTGGGCCAGGATCACGACGCCGTTGAGCAGGTCTGCAAGTTGGCGCGCGGTGGCTTCCGCAGTGCATTCTCCTTCGGCTACGACGCGCAGGCGGTCGTTCTCCGGCTTTCCGGCAAGGGTGATCCATTGAAGTTGATCGAGGAGCGTGGAGAGCTCAGGTGAGCGCAGGCCACCTGGCGCTTGCGCGGCCAGCTCCGTGCCGGTTCCAGGGCCCTGGCGAATTACGGCAAAAGCGGGTGAGCCTGCCAGGCGTTCGAATCGCGTCCGCCATTCCGGGGCGTCCGCATTGGTTTTTCCGGCGGTCAGAAAAACCGCGAGGTCCGCATCGTCCGTAAGGGCCATGCGCGTTCTACTCAGAAACGTGAAGGAGATTTTCCGGGGACTCCCGCTGAGCGGGACCGAGAAAATCTCGCGCGAGCCATTGTTTGCGGCCGATCCGACTTTACGCGCGTAGGCGGAGATTTTTTCGCGATCGAATTTTCCATCGGCAACGGCGAAGAAGCTTGAGTCCTTGCCCCGCCGCAGGACGGCAACCGCGAGACGATCGAGGTCGCGTTCGTAGTCGAAGCCAGTACTCCTCAGAAACTCCGCGTAGTCGGCGTCGGCTTGAGGTTTCGGGGCCCAGGCGAAGAGTTGCGCAAAAAATGGTGCGCGACGCAGGTCTTCAAAGTCGGCGAAAAGAACGGCGCTGGCCTCGGGCGGCATCAAGGCGAGAGCATCACTACGCGCGGCGCCGTTCTGTGCGCGCCACCGCTGGTAGCCGAGAATGGAGATGGAAAACAGAACTGCTGTGAGTGCCACTACGCTGATCCACGCTCTCCTTTTCATCGCCGCTGCCCCATTTTCAATTCCCTCAGAGAATTAGAGATTGTCCCACTGGAAGGGTTGCGGAGACACGAAAATCCGTCGTAGAATGGGGTTGCGAGCTGCGTAGTTCTTGGCCTGTGAACGCCAGGGCTAGCGGTACTGCTTGGACTTGAGATAACTTATTGATAGCAGGCATGATAGGTGGTGTCGAGGTGGATACGGGGCGGTCTCGTTTTCCACAGAGCTGGCCCTCGACGTGCTCCAAATTGGGCAGCACCCCCTTGCAATTCTTATACCTCTTCTGCTATCCTTACCCGGTTTGAGCGGCGCTGGCGTAGCTCAGCTGGTAGAGCATCTGATTTGTAATCAGAGGGTCGGGGGTTCAATTCCCTCCGCCAGCTCCACCAGGAAATTTTGCAGGGGAGCGAGGGCGGAGCGAATCCTGTAAGCGAAAACGAACGGGCTGGTGTCTCTTGACACGAGTCCTATTTGTGTTTTTGCGCGGTTCGTTTGCAAGTTGTTGTAAGTCCGGGACTCGTAGTTCGCGTCCCTAAATGATTTCTTGGGACGGGTGGGTGAGTGGCTAAAACCAGCAGACTGTAAATCTGCCGCTCCTTGCGGGCTACGAAGGTTCGAATCCTTCCCCGTCCACCAGGCTCTCGTTGTGGGGTTACAGAAAACCGCAGGGCAATCGCATCCAGCGATGTTCGAGCGCGGTCCAATTCGGGGCGTAAGCGCCGCTCAGGAAAAGTGCGCCGCGAAGGGCGAAATTTGCAGGGGACACGGGTTCGGCCTGGGTAGCTCAGTTGGTAGAGCGCGTCCTTGGTAAGGACGAGGTCACCGGTTCAATCCCGGTCCCAGGCTCCAGGAATTTAGCGGTACGCAATGCGGGTCGCGGCGGGGAAAGCTTTGAGCAACACCGGGCGGGGGTAACTCAACGGTAGAGTCTCACTCTTCCAAGGTGATGGTTGCGGGTTCAAATCCCGTCCCCCGCTCCAGATTTTGAAGTGCGGCGCAGTCGTTACATTAAAGGCTGACGCAGAGGGTGAAAGAAAATGGCGAAGGAGAAATTCGAGCGCACGAAGCCGCATGTAAACATCGGGACGATTGGTCACATTGACCATGGCAAGACGACGTTGACGGCGGCGATCACGAAGGTGCTGTCGAAGCACAACCCGAA
>Ga0210405_10000126_pt1 | contig 104379 bp, 87 predicted proteins | sample IncBWH11MmetaG_FD_155492 | JGI IMG/M metagenome (GOLD analysis project Ga0210405, IMG submission 155492) | Forest soil microbial communities from Barre Woods Harvard Forest LTER site, Petersham, Massachusetts, United States - Inc-BW-H-11-M | ecosystem: Environmental > Terrestrial > Soil >... | reverse complement strand
AAAGCGTGGGGACTGGTTCATCGCTTACATAAAGGAAGTGCCCGGGGTCAACACGCAGGGCCGGACGTTTGTAGAGGCGTGCCGCAACGTCGATGATGCGCTCCGCATGGTAAAATCCAGCCAGTTGCCCAATCGCAAATGTTCAAAAAAATCCTGATCGCCAATCGCGGTGAGATCGCCGTCCGCATCCTCAGAGCCTGCCGCGAGCTGGGCATCCAGACCGTCTCCGTATACAGCGAAGTGGACCGCGCCTCTCTTCACGTGCGGCTCGCCGATGAAGCCTACCTGATCGGCCCGGCGTCTTCCCGCGAGAGCTATCTGCGCATCGATAAGCTGATGGACGTGGCGAAGAAATCCGGCTGCGACGCGCTGCATCCGGGTTACGGCTTCCTCGCGGAAAATCCGGCGTTGCCCCGTGCATGCGTGGATGCGGGAATTACCTTCATCGGCCCCTCCGCCGAGGCCATGGAAGCGATGGGCTCGAAGACCGCCGGCAAGCAACTGGCGCGCCGCGCCGAAGTGCCAACGGTCCCGGGCACCAGCGATCCGATCGAAAATCCCTCAGAGGCGCAGGCACTCGCCCAAAGCATGGGCTACCCCGTGCTGCTGAAAGCCATCGCTGGCGGCGGCGGAAAAGGGATGCGCGTGGTGCCGAATGATGCGGCCTTCGCATCGGCGTGGCGCGATGCGGCGTCCGAAGCGCTGAACGCTTTCGGCGACCAGCGGGTGTTCCTGGAAAAATATCTGGTCGGGCCGCGACACATCGAAATTCAGATTCTCGCCGACGCGCACGGCCGCTGTGTTTCGCTGGGCGAGCGCGAATGTTCCGTGCAGCGCCGCCACCAGAAGGTCGTCGAGGAAGCGCCCTCGCCCGTGGTGACTCCGGAACTCCGGCGCAAAATGGGCGACGCAGCGGTACGCCTGGGCCGCGCCGGAGGCTACACGAACGCGGGGACGGTGGAATTCCTGGTGGATGCCGACCTCAACTTTTATTTTCTCGAGGTCAATACGCGTTTGCAGGTGGAGCATCCCGTCACCGAACAGGTAACGGGCCTCGACCTGGTGAAGCTCCAGATCGCCATCGCCGCCGATCACCGCTTGCCCTTTGCATGGGAAACGATCACGCCGCGCGGCCACGCAATGGAAGTTCGCCTCTACGCCGAGGACCCGGACAACAATTTTTTCCCCTCTCCCGGCAAAATTATTTCGTGCCACGTGCCCACCGGCCCGGGCATTCGCCTCGATGAAGGAGTATACGAAGGCTGGACCGTGCCGATGGACTACGATCCGTTGCTCAGCAAATTGATCGCCTGGGGCAACAGCCGCGAAGAGACCATCGCCCGCCTCCGCCGCGCTCTCGACGAATACACCATCATGGGCATTCGCACGAACGTCGGCCTGTTCCGCCGAATCCTTGCCGAACCGGAATTTCTTCGCGGAGCAATTCACACCAAGTGGCTTGATGAGATGCTCGCGCGGCCACATCCTCCGGCAGCTTCGCCGCGTCCCGGAACCGAAGAAGCCGCGCTGATCGCCGCTGCCTTGTGGCACAGCGCGCAATCGAATGCGTCCACGCCGGGAGGCACGGCTCCGCAGGAGGCTCCATCCCGCTGGAAAATGGAAGGGCGGCGCCGGCAAATGGATCACATGCCATGAAATTGGAGATTCAGCTCACCGGCGCAGACGGCAAACGTAAGCACATCGTCGAACTGGAACAAAAAGGCGAGTTGTGGGGCGTCTCTCTTGACGGTCAAGCCCTCGATGCCGACGCGATGCAGATTGCGCCGAACGCCGTTTCCGTGATGCTCGGTGGGCAATCGTTTGAGATCCACGTTTCGCGTTCAGCGGACGGCACGCTGAATCTGCAGTGCGGCCCGCACGAATTCTCCGCCGAGATCATCGACCCGCGCGCGTGGCGCGGGCGAAAGCACGGCCCGGTCGAAGTGGAAGGCCGTCAGGAAATCCTTGCGCCGATGCCCGGCAAGGTCGTTCGCCTGCTGGTGGCAGTTGGCGCCACCGTGGAAGCCGGGCAGGGCGTGCTCGTTGTCGAAGCCATGAAAATGCAAAACGAAATCCGCTCGCCCAAGAGCGGGAAGGTCGAGCGCCTGCTCGTCAAGGAAGGGCAGAGCGTAAACGCCGGCCAAGCCCTTTGCGTCGTTGCCTGAACCTGCTGGGCAAATTAGTGAATCAACATTTGTGCGGGAAGCACTCCGCATGTGCAATTTGCACAAGGCTGCGAGGGATTACGATAGTCGCGGCAAATGATCCGCAAATTGCAGGGCAGGGAATTACTGCGTATTGGCGGGTGAACTGTTTGCCGGCAGTGTCACCGCAGGCTTGACGGGCGGCGGCAGGGTGGATTTCGCCGCGTCGGGCAGCTTTCCGGCGGTTTCCACCACCTGTTGCGCCAGATAATTCGTAACCTTCGCCTGGTCGCGCGCCGTCGCCAGATATGCCGAGCGCAAGAGCTGTTCCTTGCGGTTCCGCAAAGTGTCGCGGACGGTCTGCTGAACTTGCGGATCGTTCACGCCGCGCTGGCCGGCCGCTTCGCGCGCCACCAGCTTCAGGATGCGGATGCTGTCCTTCAACTGGATCGGCGGACTCACCTGGCCGGGCTTCAGCGCGATCACGGTCTTTTTCAGCATCGGGTCGGACTGGTTCAGCGCCGACTCCGGAATGTAGCCCAGGTCGCCGCCGTTCCCGGCCGTGTTCACGTCTTCGGAATAATCCATCGCCAGTTGCGCGAAGTCGGCGCCGCTGTTCAGCTTGTCGGTCAGCATCTTCGCCTTGCGCTCAGCTTCGGCTGGGTTGGTGGCGTCGTCGTTCTTGCGGTTACGCACCTGCAATTCCTTGCGCGGCGTAATCACGATCTGCGAAATCCGGTATTGCGGTTCGGCGACATTAAACTGGTTGTGGTTGGCGTTGTAAAAATCCAGAACGTCCTGGTCGCTGATGGTGATTTTCGCGGCCACTTCCCGATTCAGCAACTTCTGGATCGAAAGTTGCCGCCGCAAGTCGCGCTTCAGGTCGTCCACGCTCATCCCGCGGGCTTTCAGTTGCCGCTGGAACTCTTCCTCGGTGAACGGGCTCTTCAGCTCGGTGAATTTGTCTTCCACTTCGCCGTCGCTGGCTTCCAGGTTCAGCTTCTTCGCCTGCTCCAGCAGGATCTCGTTGTTGATCAACTGGTCGGTGACGTTCAGCTTCAGCGAGAGAGCTTCTTCCTGCGAAGGCTCCTGGCCCTCTGGATTCATCTGGGAACGGTAGTATTTCTCCACCTCGTCGCGTTTGATTTCCGTGCCGTTCACGGTGGCCCACACGTCCGGCGAATGGTTCTCCGAGGGCTTGCACCCGGCGAGGACCGAAAACACCAGTCCCGCGATGGGCAGGAGAGCCCCTGCGCGCCGCAGTCGCACTGCTCTGCTGAGGGTGCTTAGGGAGAGAGTCAAAGGTTCGCTCAGGCCGCTTTGGTCACACGGCCCAGACGGATGCAAGCCGTGCACACGCGAATCTGTTTGTGGACGCCCGATACCACCGCCCGGACGCGCTTCAGGTTCGGATTCCAGCGCCGCCGCCGCGTATTGTTGGCGTGGCTGACCACGTTTCCATACTGCGGCCCTTTGCCGCAAAGTTCACACTTCATTGCCATATCGATTCCTGCACTCCAAAAGATTGAAAATCAAAGTCTTAATTGTAGCAGAAGCAGCAAGAATCACAAAATAAATGAGCACGGGCGAAACTCCCAATTTTTCATAGGCTTCGAAGGTGATGGAGCGTTTGTAAGGGCGAGTGGGCAGCATTCGGCAAGCTGCGTTTGCTATACTGAAATTGTCTTGGTGGCAAATTGCGCTCGTGAAACCTATACGAATTTCCATCGTTGAGTACCTGAACACCGCGCCGCTGGTGCGTGGCTTCACGCATGGGCCGCTGCGCGGGAAGTACGAGCTTTCCTTCACCGTGCCGTCGCAGTGCGCGGAGGCGCTTCGTTCCGGCGCCGCGGATGTGGCCATTATTCCCGCCATCGAGTACCAGCGCATTCCGGATCTGGTGATCTTACCGAATCTCTCCATCGCCTCCAAAAAAACGGTTCGCAGCTTGTTGCTTGTCTCCAAAAAGCCCATTCAGGAAGTCACGCGTGTCGCCCTCGACCGCAGTTCGCGCAGCACCCAGGCGCTTACGCGCATCCTTTGCGAAAAGCTGTGGCACATCCAGTCGGAATTTTTCGAGGCCGCGCCCGACCTGCCCGCGATGCTGCAGCAGGCGGATGGGGCTCTGCTGATCGGCGATCCGGCCCTGCGCCTTGCGATTGCTTGCGCGCACGCGGCTCACCGCGACGCTTCTGGCAATCTGACCTCACCTGCATCGCTCGCAGGACTCAGCGAGGGCGGTTCCGTCTATATCTATGACATTGTTGAAAAGTGGCGGGCGATGACGCGCTTGCCGGCGGTGCTTGCGGTCTGGGCCGCACGACGCAAAGCCGTCACCCAGGATCTCGTGCAGGACTTCCAGGATTCGCTCGTATTTGGCCTGGAGCACGTGGATGCGATCGCCTCCGAAGCGGCGGAGGAAATGAAACTCCCCGTCGGCGACTTGCGGCGCTATCTTCTCGAGAATATCGACTATCACCTGGACGAGGAGAATCTGAAGGGGCTGACGCGCTACTATCAGCTTGCGGCGGAATTGGGACTGATTCCCCGCGCAAATCCTATCGCGCTGGCGTTGGAACTCGTTGGACCGGCTCAATCCTCGGATTTTCTCGCCACATCCCGGTCCGGCCCACAAGGCTGAATCAGATTAGAGGCGCCCGTAACTCAGAACTGAAGACCAAGAACCAACGACTCTCTTCACCAAGGAAACGCACAGTGGCAATCACAAAACAGCAAGCGCTCGAAATGCTCCAGTCCGACGACCTGGTCGGCATTGGCATGGCCGCTCACCAGTTGCGGCTTCAGAAAAACGATCCCCGCATCGCCACCTACCAGATCGACCGCAACATCAACTACACGAATTTCTGCACCGAATATTGCTCGTTTTGCGCGTTCTATCGCCCGCTCGGCGCGAAGGACGGCTACATTCTCTCGTTCGAAACAATCTACGCGAAGATTGACGAGATGCTCGATCTCGGCGGCACCGGCGTTCTGCTGCAGGGCGGCCTGCATCCCGACCTGCAAATCGGCTACTACGAAAATCTTCTCCGCTCGATCAAAGCGCGCTACCCGCAGGTGCACCTGCACTGCTTTTCCGCGCCGGAAATTTTGTGCATCGCGGAAGTCAGCGAACTTTCCATTCGCGACACCATTCAGCGACTGATGGACGCGGGCCTGCAATCCATCCCCGGCGGTGGCGCGGAAATTCTCGACGACGAAATCCGCGGCAAGATCGCACGCCTGAAGTGCACCAGCGACGACTGGGTGGAAATGCATCGCACGGCGCATTCCCTCGGCCTGCGCACCACGGCCACGATGATGTTCGGCTGCGGCGAAACCCTGCAGCACCGCGTGAATCACCTCGAACGCGTCCGCCAGCTTCAGGAAGAGACCGGAGGGTTCACCGCCTTCATTCCCTGGATTTTCGCGGCGGAAAACACGGCCCTCGGCAAAAAAGTGCAGGAAACAACGGCGGTGGATTATTTGAAGACGCTTGCGGTCAGCCGCCTGTATCTCGACAACATCGATCACATTCAGTCGAGCTGGCTCACGCCGGGCATCAAGGTTTGCCAGGTCGGCTTGCAGTTCGGCGCCGACGACGTCGGCAGCATTCTCATTGAGGAAAACGTGGTCTACGCTGCAGGCGTCCGCAACCGCACCAACGAAGAAGAGCTACGCCGCATCATCTCCCAAGCCGGCTTCCACCCCGCGCAACGCGACACGCTCTACCGCTCTTACGTTCTCAAACCGCCAGTGGCGCGGGAACTCACCGCCGCCTAGCTTTTTTATCTGCATTCTTAAATGTAGCGCTGGCTTTCAAGCCAGCCTCTAAGTTAGCCGCCATCTCAGAGGAGTCATCCTGAGCCTATCCGATAAGGATAGGCTCAGGACCTCAACCTACGATTTGTCTTCGATTGAAAACTACAGGAAGCGTCCCCAGCAAATCCTTTACTTCCGCAACCGCAGCAAAATCTCCACTTCCGTCCCCTCCGGCAGATCCAACGTCTCATAAGGCTGCAACGCGCCATCCGAAAAACGCGCCACCAGCCGCATCGTCCCATCTTTGCCTGCGGCTTTTTCCGCCTTGCCAACCGAGCCGCCACCCGGCCCCGACGTTTCATCCAGCGCCTGGTTCACCAGCGCATCCGCTTCCTTATTCTGCTCGCGGTAAACATGGCTGATGCGAAAAGATTCGAACGTCTGCGACATTTTCTTCGCGCGCTCAAAAAGCGGCTTCAACTCTTCGCTCTTCACCTTGTATTGGCCGCGCATCTGCTTGACCATCAATTCCGAATCGCTCTCGACGCGCAACGCCCGAATGCCGTGATTCTGTGCGTAGTCCAAAGCCGCGATCAGCCCGAAATATTCCGCCACATTGTTGGTGTTATTGCCGATGTACTTCTTGAGCCGCGCCACAATCTCGCCGCGCGGGTCGCGCACCACCACCCCATACGCGGCCGGGCCCGGATTCCCTCGCGAGCCGCCATCCACATTCGCCTGGTAAGAGGCGATCGCCTTGCGCTCGGGTTCCGCTTCGCCGAAAAGGCCCGCGCCTTTTGGCAGTGAGGGACGTTTCCACATCAGGAGTTCGCTGCTCCCGTAGCCGACTCTTTCGGCGTGGCGTGGGCGATGGGTTCGAGCGAATAGAGAATCCGCCCGCAGGATTCGCAGCGCAAGAGCTCCTCGTCCGTGTCCGATTCCAGCTGTTGAACGGTATGCGGCAGCGCGCGCAGCCCGCACGCCTTGCACTGCCCGTCGCGCACCTGCGCCATCGCCGAGCCGGGATGCTTCTTGGCAATCCGTTCGTAAAGCTCCAGCAAATCCTCGGGAATTTTCTTCGCGACTAAGCGGCGTTCGGCCGTCGCCGCTTCCCAAGCCTTCTTTTTCCCGGCGAACTGTTCCTCAATCTCTTTTTTCTCCGCCGCAATCGCCTGTTCAGATTCCTTCAGTTCCGCTTCCAGGCGCTTCACGCGGCGCTCCGCTTCCTCGATCGCCATCATCTGTTCCAGCACGCGGTCCTCCGCCTTCGAGGCTTCGCCTTCGGCGGTCGCGATTTCGTGCTGCAGCGCTTTGTAGGCTTCGTTCGTTTTGACGGAGCTGCTCTGGTCGCGATATTTCTTCGCGCGATCTTTCCACTGCTGTACGTCCAATTCGAGTTTCTTGCGCTGCGCAAGGGCGTGCGCCAGCGCTTCTTTCGCGGCGGCCAGCGCGGTCCGTTCGCCGGTCAGCTTGGCGTCCGCTTCCCGCTGCCGCTTAGGCATGCCTTCCAGTTCCGCACGCAAGGCCGCCGTGGTCTGGTCCAGCCGCTGCAGCTCCAGCATCCGTGGAATCGCGGGATTCATCCGGGCTTGATTCTAACACACGGGGATGGCCCGCCCCCGCCACGCTCTTACCAGCCTTTGTAGCGGCCGCCTTGCGAGGCGGGCGCCCTTTCCGAATGAGTGATCGCTAGGACGCTTTCAAATCGCGGTGGATCAGCGCTGCGTCTACGAAATAACCCAACCCCACCGCCAGCGGCAAAACCCCGATCGCCGAGCCAACCATCGTCTCCGGTTCGCCCAGCAACCGCGCGATCATCGCGAACATCACGATCATGCCCACGCCGCCGCTCACCAGCAGAATCCCCGCCCGGCGCGACCTCGCAAACTGCGACAGCTCCGGCTCGATCGGGATTTCCGTCCCACGCGCCAGCGCCGCCAATCGCTCTTCCGAGCGGAGTTTCCGCACTCGATAGTAGGTGTACATCAAAGCCAGGGGAATCCCGCACGTCAGCACTACGGCAACCAATCCGATTACATCGCCACCCATTTTATTGCTCTCCCTTCCGCTCATCTTCCGCCGGCCGCTTCGTGCGGCCTCACCCCTAAATACGCAGACGGGTGGCGGATTGTTCCCGCCAAAGCGGGCAAAGGGCGTCAATCTGGAGAGAAGGGAGCTACTGGATTTCGCGAACCTGCATCGAGGAATCGATTGCCAACGTCGGGTACCGGATGGGGGAACCTTCCGGCGCCGGGGCGTGGCGGGCCACAACCTGGAATTCCACGCCGCCCGCGCAGCTTACCTCATAGGTATAGCCGTCCCGCCCGGACCGCGACATGCTCAGGCTGGCCGACGAGATCAACTCATCCAGCGAAACGCAGTTGCTGTTCAGCGCCGTGTTTCCCCGCTCCGCCTGGGCGATCTGAAGCAGGTCCATGCGCACCCCGGTCAGGCTGATGGCCTGTGTTGACGCGGTGCCCGCGTCGGTTGTGGGCATTTTCTTCAGATAAAATTGATATACCCCGAACAGGATCAGGGCCGCCACCAGTACCAAAGCAAGTGCCCGCATAACTCCATTCTTCCCGTGGTTTCGGTCATTCGCAAGACGTTCGCCGCCCGCCGAGTACAATTGGTAATCGCCTCCGGGCCTATTTTCAACGGCCAGCTACGACGAACTCTCGCTGCAACTGCAATTGGGCGATTTTCTCCTCTTTTTCACGGATGGCCTCAGCGACGTGCGCCACATCCATGACCAGGAATTTGGAGTCGATGGCATCCACGACGTCTGTCGCCGCAACGCCGGCGAGACCCCTCTTGACCTACTGAGGCACCTCATTTCCGCGGTTCAGGAGATCACCACAAACTGCAGGCAGTGGGACGACATGACCGCCGCGTACTTTCACTTCGCCGGATAGCCGTCCGGATCGCGTTTTCCATCTTGGTTAACTGGGCAAAGCTTTGCCTCTTTTCAATTGACCTCTGGCCGCTTCTCCAGTAACTAAGGTAGTCACAGTTCGGCTTGTATCTAGGAGTCCTCGATGAATAGAAAATCTCCCTATGCTGGGGCGCTCGTTTGCCTGCTCGCCTGTGCGTTGGCTATTCCCTTTGACGCTTTCGCCCTGCCCGATGCCACCGGCCAGCGCGCCGGAGAAGTTTCTCGTGTGATTCCAGCGGTCAGTCTCTTGCGCGGCGCCAAATCCATGAACGCCAGCGCGAAAACTCCCGTGGACTGGCTGGACGTACTGAACACCCAGGCCAACGGCCGCGCCCGCGTTTCGCTCGACGATGGGTCGGTGCTCAACGTGGGCTCGGATTCCTCCGTGAAGGTCGTGAAACACGATGCTGGCGCTCAGCAGACCGACCTGGAAGTCACCGTCGGCAAAATCCGCTCCCAGGCGCAAAAAATCTCGCAGCCCAACGGGAAATTCGAAGTGCATACGCCCTCGGGGGTCGCGGGTGTTGTCGGCACGGATTTTTTTGTTGGCTACGAAAATAACGTGATGACGGTGATTGTATTTGATGGCGTGGTTAAGGTCTGCAATCTGGCCGGTCTCTGCGTGGAAGTGAAGGCTGGCCAAATCACCACCGTGCGTAACGGTGATTCCAGCGGCCCGGCTGCGCCATCGCAGGCGAATCTCTCCACACTCTCCGAAGCCATCTCCAGCACCACACTGGAAACCGGGCCAAGCCTTGGCCAGATTCACCACATCGGCAAAGGCGCGGCGATCACCATCGGCATCCTGGCGGTCATACCCATCGTCGTCGTCCCGGTTGTCCTGACCCACAGTTCGGGGACGCCCGCTCCTGTGCCGACCAACGGCTGCCCGATTGGCACAAAGGCCTGTTGAAGCTCGATCGCGATTCCATGGTTTTCCAGAGGCTCCGCGGCGCAAACCGCGGGGCCTCTTCCTTTAGCAACGCCCCCATCGCTTTGGCCATCTAACCTCAGGTAGTAGCTTTGCCGCTTCTCGCCGTCCAAACCACGCTTTGTCTCCCCACCGGCGGTGGCGTACACTGAATCTTTACGTCTTGCGTCTAATTGCGAGTGAGGTACTCTTGAACCAGTCAAGCCCCGTTCTTTCGGCCCGCCGTTTCGCCCTTTGCGCCGCGCTCGGCGCACTTTTCATCTTAGCCCCAGGCTCACCGCTTTTTGCCCTGCCGCCGGATTCCGCGCCAAAGCCTTCGCCACTTTTCGCTGCGCTGAAGGCGGAGCTGGACCGCTCCATGAAGACCTACCGTGCGCAGGATCCCGCCGCCTATTTCATCAATTACACACTCACGGATACGCAGCGCGTCACGGTCTCCGGCTCTAACGGCGCTTTACTGAGCAGCGATGAAGGCCGCAACCGCTGGCTGGAAGTTGCCGTTCGCACCGGCAGCTACGATCTCGACAACACCCACAAGATCGACGGCCGCCAGCCTGCCTCCGGCAGCCCGGGGACGAACGTACCCGTTGACGACGATCCGGACGTGCTTCGCCGCGCCGTGTGGCTTGAGACCGACACCGAATATCGTTCCGCCGCCGAAGCTCTCATCAAAATCAAGACAGGCAAGGAAGTGAAAGTACAAACGGAAGAAGGCGCCGCTCCGGATTTTTCGCGCGAAAAACCTCAAGACTCCATCGGCCCGATGGTTTCTTTCTCGCTCGACCGCAAGCCGTGGGAGCAGAAAGTCCGCGACTACACCCGCTACTTTCGCGAGTCGAGCGCGGTGATCAATTCGATCGTCACCTTCACGGCCCAGGCGCAAAACCAGATTCAGGTGAATTCCGAGGGCACCCAACTCCAGTTCGGCCAGATTCGTTACCGCCTGGAACTTTTCATCCAGGGCAAGGCAGCCGACGGAATGGACATCGATCGCTATTACAATTTTGATTGGGTGAACCCCAGCGAGGCGCCGGATGACAAGGCCGTGCTGGCTGCTTCCGCCCAGTTACGGAAGGAAATGGAGGGCCTGGTCGTTTCGCCCCTGAACGATCCCACCGTGGGGCCGGCCTTGCTCACCGGCCGCGCCGCAGCCGTCTTCTTTCACGAGGTTTTCGGCCACCGCGCCGAAGGCCATCGCCAGAAGGACGTGACCGAGGGCCAGACTTTCGCCAAGAAAGTCGGCGAGCAGATCTTTCCCAGTTTCCTGACGGTTGTGGACGACGCCACGCAGAAAAAAGTGGCCGGCCAGGACCTGCTCGGTTACTACCAGTTTGACGACGAAGGCGTTGCCGCGCAGCGGGTGGTCCTGGTGGACAAGGGCGTGCTGCAGAATTTCGAAATGTCCCGTTCGCCGCTGAAGGATTTCCCCCATTCCAACGGGCATGGCCGCCGCCAACTGGGCGCAACGCCGGTTTCCCGCCAGGGAAATCTGCTGGTGGAAAGCAGCAAGACACTCACCAACGCACAGCTTCGGGCCAAGCTGATCGAACTCGTGAAGCAGCAGGGCAAGCCTTACGGCCTTCTGATTGATGACATCGCCGGAGGGTTCACCTTCACCGGCCGCGGGCAGCCACAGGCTTTCCAGGTGGAACCTCTCGTGGTCTACAAGGTGTTCGCCGATGGCCGGCCAGATCAACTCGTTCGTGGCGTGGATATCGTCGGAACGCCGCTTGCCGCGTTGACGAAAATCGTAGCCACCGGCGATACGCCGGAAGTATTCAACGGTTACTGCGGGGCCGAATCCGGCTATGTGCCGGTCTCCGCCGCATCTCCGGCCATTCTCACTTCCGAACTGGAAGTGCAGAAAAAACAATCGTCCACGGATCGCCCGCCCATTCTGCCGCCCCCGGCGCACGACATCCAGAAATCCGGAGGCCTTGATTAATGCGCGCCATTCGTCAGTTCGCCGCTCTTTTCGCGTTCGCTGCCGCGTCCGCGGCATTCGCGCAGTCTCCTGCCGACAACGATCACACCCTGCAAGCCATGAAGGATGAAATGGCGCGCGCCAAGTCTCGTCTTGAGCTGCAGATTCCCAAGCTCGACAAGCCCGTGCGGCCCTACTACATCGAATACCGTCTGCTGGACATGGATATTCGCGAAGTCGTCGCCGAATACGGCGCGCTGGTCACCTCCAACCACAATCGGAGCCGCGTGATGAACGTCGGCGCGCGTGTCGGCGACTATAAGCTCGACAGCTCCAATTTCATCAGCGACGATGGGTTCCGCGGCTTCATCGGCCCCTCGGGCACCGTCGGCATCGATCGCGATTACGATTCGCTCCGGCAAGACCTGTGGATTGCCACCGACCAGGCGTTCAAGGAAGCGGTCGAAACCTACTCGCGCAAAGAGGCCTATCTGAGCAGCCTCGCGCGGCAATCGGACATTGACGATTTCTCGCACATCCAGCCGGTTCAGCACATTGAGCCTCTCGCCGTTTCGGATTGGACCAGCCGCAATTGGGAACAGGAAGCCCGCGATACTTCCGCGGCATTCCGCGCGTTCCCCCGGATTTATGAGTCGCGCGTCACCTACTATCTCGTATTCATGACCGAGTACTTGCTCACAAGCGAAGGCACGGAAATTCGCGCCAACCATTCCTTTGCCGCGATCGAATCGGGACTCAGCTCTCTTGCCGACGATGGCATGCAGGTGAACAATTTTTACGCGACATATGCGCCGCGGCCCGCCGATCTTCCCAGCGCGGATGCGGTCCGCAAGTCCCTCAATGTTGCCGGAACCGAACTGATGGCCATGCGCGCCGCGCCGCCGGCACCCGATTACACCGGGCCGGTGCTGTTTGAACCTCGCGCGGCGGGCGCATTGCTGGCCGAAGTGCTGACTCCATCCCTCAGTGGCGCGCGTCCTCCGCTCGCGTTCCAGCCCGTCGTCGAGCAGTTGATGAGCAGCCTCGGCGGCCGCAGCGATTGGAGCGGCAAGGTCGGCGCGCGCGTTCTTCCCGCCGGCGTCACCCTTCTGGATAACCCCGCCGCCAAGGACTACCAGGGCGCTTTGCTTGTAGGCGGGTACGCTGTCGACCAGGAAGGCGTTGCAGGCGAAAAGGTCACCCTGGTGGATGAAGGCAAACTCAAAAACCTTTTGATGTCGCGCAGGCCCGGCCCGGATTTTGAAAAGTCCAACGGACACGGGCGCAGCGCGTTCCTCGCTGATACCAAGCCCGTGATGAGCAATCTTTTCTTTTCCTCGTCGGAGGCTCTTTCGAAGGAAGATTTGAAGAAAAAATTTCTCGACTCCTGCCGCGCAGAAAAACTGGAGTATTGCATGGTGGTCCGCCAGATGGACAATCCGTCTCTCAGCCTGCTGCACCAGGATGATTTCAGCGAATTGCTGGCCAGCTTTGGAGGCAACGCCGCCACCGACCGCCTGCCGCTCGTCGTCTACAAGATTTATCCCTCCGACGGCCACGAGGAGATCGTGCGTGGCGCGCGCATCAGCGGCTTCAGCCCGCGCATGCTGCGCAACATCGAGGGCATCGGCAACGACAGCATGACCTTCAATTACATGCAGAATCAGACCGCCGGAGTTTCGGGCACGGCTCTTGCCGCCTTCGGCACCGCTCAGAACGGCTTACCCGCCTCCGTCGTGGCGCCATCGCTGCTGTTCGAAGAGGTCGAGGTGCGCGGCGCGAGGGGCGAACCCAAGCACCTGCCGCTGCTGCCAGAGCCTCCCATGACCGCCAAGGGCTCGCTGTAACTTTTTCCGCGCGCACAACTCAGATTAGGCGGGGCAGTCCGTAAGGACGGTCTCGTCGATTCGCCTGGAGGTTTTGCCATGGAATCCAATCGCCGCGCGTTTCTTGCAGGTTTGGGCGGTCTGGCCGGGGGTTCGCTATTGATCTGGACCGTCCGGCGCGAACTATCCGTTCCTTCCGCGCTGGCTTCCTCCGACTCCAATACCAGTCCCGTGAAAATCGTCCAATTTGACGACGCCGGGAAAAAGCTCGGCGTGGCCACGCTTCCGAAGGTCGTGAAGACCGACGAAGAGTGGCGCAAGCTGCTCGATTCCGAGCAGTACCATGTCACCCGCCACGCCGGCACCGAACGCCCGTTCCAGAATGCCTACTTCGAAAACCATGCGAAGGGGCTCTACCGCTGCATCTGCTGCAACAACGCCCTTTTCACCTCGGACACAAAATTCGAATCGGGCACCGGCTGGCCCAGCTTCTGGGCGCCCATCGCCAAGGAAAATATTTTCGTTTCCACGGACAACAGCCTCGGCATGTCCCGCGACGAAGTTTCTTGCAGGCTTTGCGACGCGCATCTCGGCCACGTCTTCGATGACGGTCCCCAGCCAACCGGCCTGCGGTACTGCATGAACTCCGCCGCCCTGCGCTTCCTTCCGCACTCCAAATAGCGCGCCAGAAGGCTTCAGCACTACTGTACCTTCACTTCCGCCAGCAGGTCGTGATTGTCGTTGATGGATACACGGTCAATCTTGGCCGGCACCGTTACATCGAGTGTCTCTGACGACCCTCTCATGGCAATCGTGCCCAACCTAGCCGTCTTCCCCCCGATGTGGGCGTACAGCGGGATTACATCCTTCCACGTTGCAGGCACACCGGTACGGGTCACCTCGCCCTTGATGTGAGATTTCCCGTCCGGCGTTGTTTCGACGGCCGCGCGAAAATTGTACTGCGCCATTCCAGTCCCGTAGATGTATTGGTTGAAGAACCAATCCATCCTGTGATTCCCATCGACGTCCATGCCCGGTGTCATGTGCTTCTCGATCATGGCCTTGAACTCTTCCGTCGTCGCCGGTTTCCCGCGATACGTGTTGGTGAAATCCTGCATCGTTTCTTTGAACAGTTTGTCGCCATTCCGGCTGTCGAACATCATGATGCGAATCATGTGCAGGACGTACGCGCCCTTGGGGTAAATGAGCCGCCGGGTGATGCCTCCGCCAGTGCGCGAATTGTTGGCACGGTACCCCATGGTCAGCGGGCCAACGTCGATGGCGCGGTAACCCTGCGCGTCTTTCTCCAATAGCAACTGTTTCTCGTCGTTCCAGAAAGCGTCGAACTTTTTGGGGTCCTTCTCGACATAGCTCAGATAAAGTGATGCCGACATCTCGGCAAACCCTTCGCTCATCCACTGGTCGCGCCCGGAATTGAATCCTACGGTGTGGCCCCACCATTGATGCGCAACCTCGTGCGGCGTAACCACCTTCCAATAACCACGGTCGCCCCAGTCCATGCCCAGTTCGTGCCGGACCGTCGTATCGAAGTAGTAGCAAATGGGAATCCATATGAGTCCCGGCCACGACTGCCCGAAGTCGCAGGCCGTCTGTTGCGTAATCTGGATGTGCGTGAACGATGATGGACCGAAGTAGTCTGTATAGAGTTCGACCGCAAGCTCCCCTTCGGCAAGCGCCTTCTTGTTCAGCGACGTCGTGCTCATGCTGCCCAGGGCCGCACCGCCTGACCCCATTTGCCCGGGCATCCCGCTGTTGGCGGAATGCTGAATCGCGGTCACCCAATCCGGAGATTCCTCGTTCGCGTACGATTGGATGAACACCGGCGGCTTCGTCAGTTTTGCCTCCTCGAGCTTAAACTTCCCGATACTGAATCCCGCTACGGTCTGGGGAGACTCGCTCTTCCAGATGCTGACGTTTTGTCCACCCTCGTTTGCTTCGCTCAACATTGCACCCGTGGCTGCAATCTTCATGCCCTTGGGAATTCGAAAGATCATGTCGTACGTAGCGTATTCGCCGAGGCCGCTGTTGGTGCTGTTTGGATACCAGTTGTGGCGAGCCACAGGAAAATAGTTCCCGCCGCCTTCGTTGGTTACCGCATCTTTCCCGCCATAGCTCGTAGTGATTCTGAACTTCTCGCCTGCAGCTAGAGCCTTTGGGAGAATCACCGCGAAATCCGGATCATCGTTCTTATCTTCCTGGATGAAGGGCAGCGCCTGACCGTCCGCCGTAACCGACTGGACCCTCAACGTCGGGAAGAGAGAGAGCGGCACGACGCGCAACCCGTTGCGCAGCGAGACAAACGTTGTCGTCGCCTTGCCGGAAATCGCTCCACTTTTTTCGAGCGTCGTGTCGAGCTCGTGATGTTCGATTCGAATCGCCCTTCCCACAGTGCCGCGGGCATGTGGTTGCGTGAAGCTGAACGAAGCCCAGTCTCCCCACTTGTTCTCGTCGTAAGTCCAGAATCCCACCTGGTCCCCATTTTCGTTCGGATCCAGCGAATAGATTTCTTTGTCGTCGTAACGCTTGCCATGAATGAACGCGAAAAATACTCCCCGTGGCTCCGGACTCAAGACCTCTCCAAGAAGTTCCGCTTCCAGATTGTGCCTGATCTTGTGGCGTGTCGTGTTCTGGCTGTCTTTCCACAGCCCGGCATCACAACCGCCCGTAGCAGGCGTTCCTGCCCTCTTCAGCTCTTCATACGTTGAATCCGTGAACCGCAGCACCAGACGTTCGAATTTCTCGTTGAACTCATCTTCTTTGGTCAGGTATTTCAGGCTTTTGCGTTCCTGTTCCGTCGGTGGGACGAGAAGAAAAATCCCGTCGCCGGTAAACACCGCTCCGGTTACCTTTCCGTTCACCGCCGCCGCAAAGCAAACCGTGCCCGATTTCAGCCGGAACGTCCCCGCGTCTCGCTTCAGATCAAAATCTGTCACGCTCACGGCTTCGCTCCCCAGACCCAAACTGCGAAGCGTCGCGTATGTGCCGTCGGAACCCGCTCCGGCCTGTGCCTGCGCCGTAGGGATAGCACCAAGCAACACCAAGGCCATCGCAAGATCTCTCCACATCGCAACACCTCTCCCAAGCTAATTGCCGTACTTGCCACGAACACAGGTGTGCCCCATCTTACACACTTTTCCTTGCGCACCGATTACGATTGCCAGCGAAGCAACAACCCCCAAATTCGGCGCCGCCGCGCCACATGTTGTAGTCTTACTCCATGGTCCTTCCCCGTGGCCTGCAGACCGCCATCCAGGAAAAGAGGCGCGCCGCCCTGCTGAGCATTGGCTCCGCTGCGCTTCTCCTTTGCCTGAAAACTTTCCTGGTCATTCGCACCGACAGTCTCGGCATCCTCTCCGAGGCCCTGCACTCCGGCCTCGACCTGGTTGCCGCCGTCATCACCTTTCTCTCCGTCCGCGTCTCTGACCAGCCGGCGGATGAGCGCCACCCCTACGGTCATGGCAAGTTTGAAAATTTCTCCGCGTTCATCGAAACCGGCCTGCTCGTCCTGACCGCCGTCTACATCATCTACGAAGCCTTCTACCGGCTTTTCTTCCGCTCGGTCCATATCCAGCCGAGCATTCTCGCGATCCTGATCCTGCTTGTCGCCCTCTCGATTGATATGACCCGGGCTCGTACGCTCAATATCGTCGCCAAGCGCTACTCCAGCGAAGCCCTCGAGGCCGACGCTCTGCACTTCTCCACCGACGTGTGGAGCACCATCGTCGTCATCCTGGGCGTCGCTCTCGTCTGGGCCGGGAATTTCTGGAATCTCCCCTGGCTGGCCTACGCCGACTCGCTCGCGGGCTTGGCCGTGGCCGGCGTGATTCTCTGGGTCGGTTCACAACTCGGCCGCCGCACCCTCGACGCCCTCCTCGACGCCGCTCCCGCGGGGTTGCAAGATCAGCTCGTCACCGAAGTCGGAAATATCGAGGGCGTTCTGCGCGTGGAGCGCGTGCGCCTTCGCCGCGCTGGCAACCGCTACTTTGTTGACGCCACCGTCAGCGTCGCCCGGACCGCCAATCTTGAGCAGGTCCACGCCCTCACCGATAAAATCGAAAAGCGCATCGCCCAGATCGTTCCCGCGGACGTCATCGTTCACGCCGAGCCTCGCGCCCCTCGCGATGAGCATCTCTTCGAATCCGTCCGCGCCGTCGCTCTGCGCCTCGGTCTCGCCGTCCACGACGTCACCGCCTCCCTGCAGGACGGCCACCTCTTCGTCGAACTTCATCTTGAAGTCGACGAAAACCTCAGTCTCCGCGAAGCCCACCGCCGCGCCACCGAACTCGAAGACGGCATCCGCGAACTCGGCAAGGGCAATGTGGACGTCAACATTCACATCGAACCGCTTGGCCGCCACATTGCCACGCCGGACATCCGCGCGGGCGAAATGCGCCAATTGGAAATGTCAGTGGAAACCTTCATTAACGGCATGCCCAGCACCTACGACGAGCTCATCGATTGCCACGACGTCCGCGTTCGCCAGGTGGAACACCATATTCTCGTTTCCTGCCACTGTGTGATGAAGAGCGACCTCTCCATCACCCGCGTTCACGACGTCACCGCCGCGCTCGAAGACAGCGTCAAAGAGCGCTTCCCGCAAATCTCCCGCGTCACCATCCATCCCGAGCCGCCCGAGGCCTCCTGATTCCACTCCGGGGATTTCCCGTGATTCCTTGCGAATCGCTGCTCACCGCCTTGATTTGACACCCGTCCAAACACTACATACGCTGTCTTGCGGTAAATTTCTTTCCGAATTCAAAAAGGGTGTCCCTCATGCTGAAGCATCTCAAACATTTGCTGTGCTCTGCGCTCGGCTTGGCCCTCCTATTTCCCGCTGTAGCGGCTCAGGCTTCCGGCGATCCCGAGGAAGCCGCCATGCAATCCATCCGGCCCGAAGCGATTAAAGCGCACATGAATTTTCTTGCCGATGATTTGCTGGAGGGCCGCGGCGCTAATTCGCGCGGGTATGAAATTGCCGCCAGGTACATGGCCACGGAATTCGAATCGATGGGGCTCATCCCCGCTGGCGATGCGGGAGCGTACCTTCAGAGCGTCCCGCTACGCTCGGTGCGTCCAGATGAATCGAATACAACGCTGTCGATCATCCGCAGCGGAAAGGCGGAGACGCTTGTATTTCGCAAGGATTTCCTTGCTCATGGCGATCCCGGGCGCAAGGAAATTTCTGTCGAGGCACAGGTCGTTTATGTCGGCTTCGGCGTGACGGCGCCCGAGCAGAATTACGACGACTATAAGGGCGTTGATGCGAAGGGCAAGATTGTCGCGATGGTGTTCGAAGCGCCGAATTTCGAATCCTCGCTCAAAGCGCACTACTCTTCGTTCGAGCAGAAGATCGCCAACGCCGCTGCCCATGGCGCAGTTGGCATCATCGTGGTCAATGACCCCGTCCTGGAAGGCCTTTATTCGTTCGCGGAGCAAGTCAGGGACCTCTCGCGCCCCGCGCTTCGTTGGCTGAGCAAGGAGGGCGCGCCTAATGATTATTTCCCTCAATTGCGTGGCGGCGTCATTCTCAGCCTGGATGCCAGCAAGCAGCTTTTTGTAGGCAGCGGCCACACCCCGGAAGAAGTTTTTCAGTCTGCCAAGGAAGGGAAGCCGCTCTCGTTCCCGCTCCCCTTGACCGCCAGAATTCATACTCAGGCGAACCTCGAAGATGTCACCAGCCACAATGTGGTGGCAAAACTCGAAGGCAGCGACCCGGCGCTCAAGAACGAATATCTCGTCTACAGCGCCCACCTGGATCACCTCGGAATCGGCGAGCCTGTAAAGGGCGACACCATTTACAATGGCGCGCTCGACAACGCTTCCGGCTGCGCCATCCTTCTCGAGGTTGCGCGCGCCTTTTCAAAAATGAATCCCCGCCCGAAGCGCTCCATTCTTTTTCTCGCCGTCACCGGCGAAGAAGCCGGACTCCTCGGCTCTGATTATTTTGCCCACTACCCGCCCGTGAGCAAAGACGCCATCGTCGCCAACGTCAACATGGACGAAGATCAGATGCTCTGGCCATTGCTGGATATCATTCCGTTCGGCGCCGAGCATTCGACGCTTGAGGGAGTCGTTAAGCGCGCCGCCGATCGCCTGCACCTCAGCCTCAGTCCCGACCCTATGCCCGAGCAAGTTATCTTCATCCGCAGCGATCAATATTCCTTCGTCAAGCAGGGCATCCCGGTCATCTATCCTTCCCCCGGGTTCAAGTCGAATGATCCCAAAATCGATCCCGTGGCCATCTTCAAGGCATGGGAAGAGACGCGCTATCATCAGCCGCAGGATGACATGCAGCAGCCTAACCTCGATTTCAATCAGGCCGTGAAATACGCCCAGTTCGCTTACCTGTGTGGCTGGCTGATCGCCCAGGATCCACAACGTCCCGCGTGGAACGCCCACGATTTCTTCGGCGACCACTACGCCAAGAAGATGTAGGCAAGTAGCCGCCTCAATGGCGGTCTCCAATTCGACTTTTCGAGGCGTTTACACCAATTACGAAGTCCACTTGGTTAAAGAACTCTCATTCCCGGATGTCCTAAACAGGGCATCTTTCCACCGGCGCAACGCGCATAGTGGTGTCTACCGTGATTTCGAAATCGTGAATCCAGGGATTGCGGTCTGGAGAACAGCATATGCAACGAATAAATCTACTTCTAAGCGGCCTCTGTCTGACAGCAGCCCTGGCAATTGGCGGTTCCATCGCGGCCGCGGCGCCGGCACAGGATGGCGGCATTCAGGTTCGCGTCTACGACTCGCATCACCACGACTATCACAATTGGGATGATCGCGAAGACCGCGCCTACCGGCACTATCAGGAGGGACGCCACGACTCGTATGTTGCTTACGAGCATCGTAAGCACAGCTACCAGCAGCATTACTGGAACTGGCGCCACAGTCATCCGGACCACGATTAACGAAAAAAGTTCGTTCTGAATAGGGAACTGCCAGCGCCCTACGTGTCATCTTCGCACGGGGAGCGCTGGCAGTTGTTGTTACTGTGGATTTCTAATCCCTCAGTTTATCCGCCGCAGGTGCCACCTATTTTGGGGTGCAGTCCTGCGCGGGCGGCAACGCGATGGGAATCACGGTATTCAGCGAAGGGGAGCTCTCAAAATCAAAGAGGTCCTCCATCGTGTCCGCATGCTTGTCGCGCAGCGTCAGGAACGCCCGAGTGACGTCTGCGCTTCCCGCCCCATCCTCGCCAGTAGTGACGTCGGTGCTCAGAAACCGCTTCTCGATGAACGCCAGGATTGACGTGTGATCGCCCACCGTATGCGAAACATAGTGCGCTTTCGAAAACGGCGAAACGGCCATGAACGGCACGCGCACGCCCAACTGGTCAAACGAAGCGCAATCCGCCGGATATGCGCCGGTGGGGTCCGATGCCAGTTGCGGACAAAGCGCGGTGGCGTCGTTCACCGTCGTATCCGTCGCGCTCAATGGATTCTGCGCGCACTCCGCTCCGCCGCCCGGTTGAAGACTGAGCGGAGGATTCGATAGGTCCGCGCACTGCCCCGGGAAAATCCCGTCCGGCGTCCGCGAAGATTCCTGCGGGGCCGATGGGGGAGCCACGTGGTCGAAGTAGCCGCCATGCTCGTCGTACGTAATGAAGATAACCGTGTCCTGCCAGTAAGGACCGTTGCGCAGTGCGTTCACTACCGTGGATACATACGCCTGCCCGCGCTGGATATCCGTCGGCGGGTGCTCGTCATTTTCGTTCGCTCTGCCGAACAAGCCGAAGTTCGGATCCACAAACGAAACGCTCGGCAATGCCGGCAAGTTCGGTGAGCCGGCCGCCTGCTGCAGCAACACGGCAATGGGGAAGAAGTGTGGATCGATGCCGGTCGCTCCGAAGGGTCGGAATGATCCCCCTTGCGGCGCGTCCTGGAAATAATCCGCCCAGCTCACGTTGTTTTTCTCCAGCAGGTCAAAGATCGTTCCGTTCACGGGCTTGTAGCCTCCTGCAGGCGGAAAGGTATCGCTCGTCGTCAAATGCCCGAACGATGTGGCCGCCATCAGGTACGCGCGATTTGGAAACGTCGGGCCCAGCAGCGACGCAAAATGGCGGTCGCTGATCGCGAACTGGCTGGCAAGGTTGTAATAGAACGGGAGCTCGTTCTGGGTATAGAAGCCCATCGTCTGGTCGTCGGTGGGATTCTCGACTCCGTTGTCAATCTGTTCGGTCTTGTCGTTCACGCGCACAAACCCGTCGCTGAGAGGGAATCGCAGCGTGCTGTTTGGCTGCAGGAAGTTTATTTCCTGATGCGTCTCCAGCCACGAATGGTCCAGGTCGGGGCCGGCGCAGCGCCTCGAGTCGTGGAAAACGGTAACCAGCGAACCGTCATCATCGCGGTTCGCGTTGTAGCAGTGCAAGCCGCCGTTGTTGTCCGGTACGCAAGCAAGCCCATCCACGCAGGAGTGATCCCCGTTCCGGCATCCGAAAAGCCCGCTGTGATAAGGGCTGCCCGGCGCATAGGCCAGCGCCCCGAAATAGTTATCGAACGAGTGGTTCTCCTGCATAATCACCACGACGTGCTTCACCTTTTTCAGGTTGCCGTCGGCGTTGGCAGGCGCGACTGCCAGCAATCCTAGGATGAGCGGCAGGAATAATGCCGCCCGCAATATCGGAACGACTCTCATCAATGGTTCTCCTTGAAATTGGCACAATGGCTCTGCTGCGCGCTGGCCACGGCTCCGCTTAAGAGAACACACCCTTCGTAAATTCTCTGTCAATCTTCCAAGAACATTCCGTAATGTTTGTTTGCCGCATTCGCGCCGCCTTTAAACGCAAGCGTTGCCCGCCGCCGCGGGAGAACAAACTCTCCTTCGATTTGCGGCTATCATAGGGGGCTTGGGGTAGCACGAATGGCGTTACGCGCGCCGCCTGCTTCGCTATCCCGGAACCACACGCCGCGCGACTCTGCGGCTCGGCATACGGGGCGAACAACATGAAAAAACAAAAATCATTGCCGGAACATCTGGCGGAACTTCTGAACGGCGGCCACGCTCACATCGATTTTGAAAGCGCGGTAAAGGGCTGGCCTGTCCAACTCCAGGGGAAAAGGCCGCAAGGCGCGGCGCACTCCCCGTGGGAAGTGCTGGAGCACATGCGCCTCGCCCAGTGGGACATCCTCGAGTTTACACGCAACCCCAAGCACGTTTCGCCCGAATTTCCTGCCGGATATTGGCCTGCAACGCAGGCTCCCGCGGACAACAAAGCCTGGAACAAAAGTGCTGCTGCGTTTCGCGCGGACCTGAAAGCGATGATCAAAATCGTGGAGCGCAAATCAACGGATTTCTTCGCCGCGCTTCCCCACGGCGACGGCCAAACGGTTCTCCGTGAAGTCCTGCTCGTCGCCGATCATAACGCGTATCATCTCGGCGAGTTGCTCCTGCTGCGCCGTCAACTCGGAGCCTGGAAGTAGCCGAACACAGTATTGTCAGTTGACCCGCACACCGAACGGAGATGCGCCGCATTCGAAAGTGTCCTAAACTAGAGTGGTTGCAGCTGTGGGCGTGTAGCTCAGCTGGGAGAGCACCTGCTTTGCAAGCAGGGGGTCACCGGTTCGATCCCGGTCACGTCCACCAATTTTCGTTCCTTGCATTCATAGTATGGGCCGCCGCTGCATCCCTGCGCGTGGGGCTAGCTAATTCCTGGTGACCTCGCCGGAAGGCCAGCCATGCCTGCGTGCCGCGTACCGATTGGGCCTTCCTGCTTCCCTATTTTCTTTGCCTCGCCGCGCTACTTCAATTGCCCCCAGCGCCACGTTGGGCCGATCGTGAAGCGAACATAGTTTTGACGGTTGGTCAGCAAGTTGGTGAACAGGTGTGTATTCACCCAGTCCACCGTGACCCGGACGCCCACACGCCGAGACACGTTGAAGTCCGCCCCACCGCCCAAGCCGATGAACCACGTTAGGTCGGTCTGGTGCGGGTTTGGGACCGGAATCCCCAAGGCCGGCAGTAGTGTTCCCAATCCCGGTGGAAGTGTAAGGTCAGCTGTCTCGTGAATCCCGCCAAAACCCGGCCGCCCCAGAAAAGTGACCGATTTCCACTTGCGCCAGTAAAACTGCGGGCCCACGGCAAAAACATAGGTTGTCGATTTAAAAGGCACGTTCACGGCGTTCGCGGGCGGCACCCCGGGCACGCCCAGGCCAGCAAACTTGTTGAAGACGGGCGCGAACACGGTCTCGCTTCCGTTGATGGTGCCCGAGCCGTGGATGATGCTGTTCCCAAAGGCCCCGAAATCTCCGCCCAGCCCCATCCACGGCTTCACAGTCACGCCGAAATCGACGTCGAAGCCATACTCCGTCAAGCTGCGCGCGGGGCTGATCATGGTATCGAAACCGGTATAAACGGTGTAACGATTTATATCCGTCTGCTGTGCTGCCAATGGCAGAAGAACGAAAATCGCCAGCCCACCAAAGAGCAAAAGTCGAACGAGCAACAGGCTTGAGCGGAGGCCCGTGGGATATCCTCTCATTTGACACCTCTTGAAATTTTCAGGTCATTTCAGAGCAATGGTTGCTTCCATTGCTCCGTGGGCACGGCTGCCGCGCGACTTCAGGGAGGTAACGTGACGTTCGTCAGATAGTCAGCCCGTCCGTAGTGACACGGGTTACCAATCACCACAAATGAATGCATTCGTGATTTGGCCCATTCGTTTGACTCGTTTATGCGGGAATCGGGTGCAGAAATCTTAGCGTTCTGGTCTCACTGGCACAAAGAAATTCGCCGAAATGAACCGGCTTTCGGCGACGCGGGCCCCCACGCCCATTTGGCCGCACACACGCCAGGATTTTGTGGGGCTCAGCCGAGCAGATGAAGTTCAGGTTGCAGCGGTAGCTTCGTCAGGCGTACCTTTGTAGCGTCAAAAAAAGCATTTCCGATGGACGGAGCAATGGCCATGATTGGTGTTTCCCCGGCTCCCGCCGAGGCAATATCTTTGCGGTCCAGCAGAATCGCTTCGATTTCCGGCACATTCTTAAAACGCGGCACGCGGTAACTCGAAAAATGGGCGTTCGAAATGCGCCCCTTCTCAAATTGAATGGACTCGAAAAGCGCGCCGCCGAGGCCCTGAATCATTGCCCCCACCACCTGGTTGCGAAGCCCGTCGGGATTGACGATCGCGCCGCATTCGAACACTTCCACTAGTTTTTTCACTGTCACGGTATTCTTCTTGCGATCGACGAAAATTTCCGCGAACGTCGCCACGTAGCTGCCCTTTTCGTTTCCCGCGGCTACGCCGAATCCCTGGCCTTCTGCGCTTTTCTGCCGCGGCCAGCCGAACGCCTTCGCACCGGCTTCCAGCACCGCGCGCATTCGCGGATCGGCAAGATTCTTCAAGCGGAATTCCAGCGGGTCCATGGAGGCCTCACGAGCCAGGGAATCCATGTGCGTCTCTCGCGCGAAATGATTCGCGGTCGCGGCCAGTCCTCGATAAGAGCCGCTGCGCAACACCAGTGGCACCTGGTGGTATTCCGTAACCTGGTTCGCCGCCACGTAGGGCGTTTCAATTCCCGACATCCCGGAATGATAGTTGTGGAACTCCCACGCGGTCAGCTTCCCATCCGCTGCGATTCCGCTCTTTACGTCGATCACCCCCGCCGGCCGAAAATAAGCCCAGGTGAACTCCTCTTCGCGCGTCCACACAACCTTCACCGGGCGCCCGCCGGCCGCGCGGGCCAGTCGCGCCGCTTCCAGTCCCGCATCGCTGGTGTGCTTCCCACCGTATGCGGAACCCGTGTCCGGCACGATCACGCGCACGTTCTTCTCTGGAACATGGAAGACGTCCGCAATGTCGTCGCGCACGGCAAACGGCCGCTGTGTCCCCATCCAAACCGTCAGCTTGCCATCGGTCCACTGCGCCACGGCCGCGCGCGGCTCCAATGGAGCGTGCGCGATATACGCCACCGTATAGCTCGCGTCCAATTTATGGGTGGCGGTTGCCAGGCCATCCTCGATGGAACCCTTCGCTTGCCGAAAGCGCGCCTCCTTCGAAGGCTGCGCATTCTTCTTCAGGTACGAATAAATCTCCTTGTCGGAAATCTGCGGCACTTCGTTCCACTTCACGTGGAGCAGCGCGAGCGCACCCTCCGCCGCGGCAACCGTGGGAGCAGCCGCACCCACAAAATCCCCGTCGCGCACAAGCACTACATCTCTCAACGTTTTCGCCGCCGAATCGTCGTAGGTAACCAAGCTCGCGCCAAACGAGGGTGGCCGCAGAATTTTGCCGTACAACATTCCTTCCGGCCGCAAGTCCGTGGAGTAGCGATGACCGCCGGTAACGAATTCGCGCGCGTCCACCTTCGGAACCGGCTTGCCGGCGATGGTCCACTGCGCAGCGGGCTTGATCGGGTCTTCCACGGGTGGCTTTTGCCCGCCGATGTCTTCCCGAGCAAGCTCCGCATAGCGAAGCGATTTCCCAGACGCCGGATCCGATACTTTCCCATCCCCCGCCACCAACTTATCGGCAGCGACATTCCACTGTTTCGCCGCTTTCTCCACCAGTAAATCCCGCGCCGCCGCCGCCACCTTCCGCAATTGCGGCGTAATCGTCGCTGTCGTCCTGCTTCCAAACGTTCCCGCGTCAAACGGAGTCAGCGCCGTGTCCGCCAGCACCATCCGCACGCTCGCAAACGCCACGCCAAGCTCATCCGCAATCGTTTGCGCCAGAGAGGTGCGCACGTTCTGCCCAATCTCCGCCTTTCCTGCAAAACCGGTCACTGTGCCGTCTTCTCCGATATGCAGCCACGCGCCAATTTCCTTCGGCAGTTCTTCGTTGTGAAATCCGTGCGGGCCGGGCGCCGTTTCCTGCATCGCGGAAACATTCTTGGCCACCGCGAACACGGCCAATCCCGCGCCAAGGATTTTGAAGAAGTCGCGCCGCCCCAGCGCGAACTGGTGCATCGGCATCGCCCGGAATTCGTAACGCTCCGGTTCCAGCAGGAAGGTTTCCTCGCGCTTGTTCATTTCGAGCGCTCCTGCATCTTCTCCGCCGCCCGTTGCACCGCCTCGAGAATGCGTGGATGCGTTCCGCAACGGCAGATATTTCCTTGCAGCGATTGCACAATTTGCTCCGCGGTAGGATGCGCATTCGATTGCAGCAAGGAAACGCTGCTCATGATCATGCCGGAAGTGCAGTAGGCGCACTGAAACGCCCCGGCATCAAGAAACGCCTGCTGCACCGGATGCAGGTCGCCATTTTTCCCCAGGCCCTCAATCGTAATAATAGGCTTCGAAACGGCCGCGCTCACGGGAATCTGGCACGACCGCCGCGCCGTTCCCGAAATCAAAACCGTGCAAGCGCCGCACATGCCCTCGCCGCATCCGTATTTCGTGCCGGTCAGCCCGAGTTCATCACGCAATACATAAAGCAGCGGCGTATCCGGTGGGTAGTTCACCGAATACCGTTTCCCGTTGATTTCCAGTTCCGTGCTGGTTGCCATACCGGTTTCCCTTCCAATATCCGCGCGGCAAAATCAATGCTTGTGGCACGTGTCGCAGGAAGATTTTGCGTGATTCATTTCATGGCAGTTCAGGCAACTGTACATGGTCGTCACGCTGGTCACTTCGGACATGGTGGCCATCTCCGCCACCGCTCCATGACACGTTTCACATTTTACTCCCGCGGCCAGGTGAGCGCGATGGCTCCACGCAATCCCCGGCAAAACTTTGTAAACGCGCACCCACGGGATCGGTTCCTTCGAACTCGCATACGTCGCCAGCTTCTGGATGGCCGGCTTATCTGTCGCGATCGTCGCATGGCACTGCATGCAGGTGGATGTCTCCGGGAACGTCATCAGCTTGCCCGGCTCCGGGTTCGTATGGCAGCGCGCGCACGTCAGGCTGAACGCCAGATGCTGCTTGTGGCTGTAGGGAATCGGCTGCTCCGGCGCCGGGTGCGGACTCGGATTATCCGGCACCATTTTCTTCGCCGTCTTCTGGCCGCTCGCCATTCCGGCCAGGCAAAGCAGGAGAGCCAGCGATTGCACCGCCGCCTTCAATGTCCTTGTCCCCGCGTTCCGCATCATCACTTCTCCTCGCTCCAAAAATCCCTGGGTGCCGCACCCTCCGCCTTTGAGGGTGCGGATTTTCTCTTCTATTCCTTCTTCGCTCTAACCTTTGCCCTTGACCACTTCTTCAATCGAACTACCGAAATCCTTCAGCATCACCGTCGCCGCATTTCGCCCCGGCCCGCCCGTAACCGATCCGCCCGGATGCGTCGTCGCGCCCGTCTGATATAAGCCTGCAATCGGCATGCGATGTTGCGCCCAGCCTGCCATCGGCCGCAACGGCCCGGTCTGCGCGGCGCTTTGCGCCCCCGCGTGCGCGCTGCCGTGCCAGAAATGCGGGTTCATCCGCTCCAGGTCCAGCGGGCTCTCCACAAATCGCGCCAGGATTTTGTCGTCCGTCAAATTGGGCGCGAATCGCCGCAAATATTTCAGGTTTGCGTCGCTCACGTCATTCTTGATTTTGTCCCAGTGCTCCGGCCCTTCCTTAAGCATGTAGGGCTGCCAGCCGAGCACCTTCAGCGTGTGCTTCCCCGCCGGCGCACGCGTCGGGTCCGCAACGCTGCAGCAAATCACCTGCAGCGGCGGCTCGTCCAGATTCACCACGCCACGCGTATCGTCAAACCCAAAGCGCAGCGCTCGATAGGGCGACGCCAGCACTCCCGATTCCACCGGCGAAAGCGTCCCGCCATCCACTTTGTAAATCGGAGGCTCGCTGGTCGCGTAATGCGTCGCGAACATGGCGTTTTCCGCTTGCCACGTCTCCACGCCATAAAGAAAATCCTCGCCCCACATTTCCTTCGGCGCCATGTCCACCAGATGCTTGATGTGAATGGTCGAAACCACGGCCTTCGACGCGCGATACGCGCTGCCGTCGCTGCATTCCACGCCCGTGCATTTCCCGTTCTCCACGATCAGGCTCTTCACCCACTTGTTCACCAGGATCGTGCCGCCATGCGCCTCGATGAAGCGCCCCAGCGCCTCGGTCAGCGCTCCAGACCCCCCTTTGGGCAATGGGCGTCCGCTATGCTGTTGCCGCGGCGCGCCGTACGCCAGCCGCCCCGTCACCGGCGCATCCGGCGGTTCGGCCGCCAGGTGCGACATGTACAACATGAATGTCCGGCAATGGTCGTCTTCGAATGTGTCGTGAATCACGTCCCACGCCGACATCGCCAGCCGTCGTTGCCACAATTTCCCGTGCGGCACCTGCGCCAGTTGATCGTTCAAAGGCTTCCCGAATCCGATCGGCGTAAACGTTCCGGCGGCGATCAGCGGGCGAATCACGTCCAGGTCCGCCAGCATTTTTCGATAAGCGGCCGCATCTTTCTTGGAAAATTTGGCGAATTCCGCGCACGTGCGGTCCACATCGCGCCACTGCGTGATGTAACTTCCGTCGGGAAACGGCACGTGAAACATCGGGTCGGGATCGATGTATTCCAATCCGTAATGGCCAAGTTTCAGTTCGTCATTCTTGATCAGCGGATTGTCTTGAATGAAAACATGCGCGGTCGAACAGCAGTCGTCGTGAAACCCTTTCAGCGTCAACTCCGCCGTCTTCACTCCGCCGCCGATCTTGGGCCGCCCTTCCAGCACAAGGCACCGGTATCCGGCCTTCGCGAGGTACGCAGCCGTGATCAGGCTGTTATGCCCCGCTCCGGCAACCACAATGTCGAACCGGTCCGAAGCCCCAGTCACTTGCTGAAGCGCCATGTGCTTCACGGCCAGCGGCGCAATCGCCGCACCCTTCACAAACCGACGCCGCGTGAACTTCGTCATTCCCTCTCCCCGTAGCGGCCACCTTCAGGTGGCCGCGTCCGCATTCCTAATTTCATCCTTCACGCACAATGCGTGTCTTCCGTCCTTCTACGCCTTGGATTTCACCGCTGCTTCAAGGCTCGATCCAAAATCCTTCAGCATCACCGCCGCCGCATTTCTCCCCGGCCCGCCGGAAACCGATCCGCCCGGATACGTCGTAGCGCCCGTCTGGTACAACCCCACAATTGGCATCCGATGCTGCGCCCAACCCGGCACCGGCCGCAATCCGCCCGATTGCGCCGCGTTCTGCGCTCCGCCGTGGCACGTGCCGTGCCAATTGTGGGCATTCATGCGCTCCAGGTCGAGCGGACTTTCCACGATTCGCGCCAGTATCTTATCGTCCGTCAGGTTTGGCGCAAACTTTCTCAGATACTTCAAATTTGCATCGGAAACTTCATTCTTGATCTTGTCCCAGTGCTCCGTTCCTTCCTTCAATTCATACGGCTGGTTGCCGACGATTTTAATCGTGTGCATTCCAGCCGGCGCTCGCGAAGGATCGGCCACCGTGCTGCAGACTATCAACAGCGGCGGATCTTCCACATTCACGTTTTGCAGCGCAAAGTCATACGAAACGCGCAAACCACGCTCCGGCGTCGCCATCGTTCCCGAAGCCACCGAAGAAATCGTGCCACCCTTTACAGGAAACTTCGGCGGCTCCGTTGTCGCATAGTGCGTCGCAAACAGCGTGATGCCTGCCTTCCAGCTCTCGACGCCGGAAAGAAAATCCTCGTCGAACGATTCTTTGGGCGCCATGTCCACCAGATGCTTAATGTGAATCGTGGAGAGCACTGCCTTCTCGGCCCTGTACGTGCTCCCGTCGCTGCACTCCACGCCTGTGCACTTCCCGTTTTCCACGATGAGCCGCGCGATAGTTTTATTTGTAAGGACAGTGCCACCGTGCGCCTCGATCAGCCGCGCCAGCCCCTGCGTCAACGTTCCGGATCCGCCCTTCGGAGTTGTCCAGCTCCACCGCTGCCGCCCCGCGCAAATCGAATAAGCCAGTCGCCCGGTGGCGGCCGCTTCGGGAGGCTCCACAGTCTGGTAAGCCATCCACACCATGAACGCGCGGCAATGCTCGTCCTCAAAATTATCGCGAATGATTTCCCACGCGGACATCGCCAGCCGCCGTTGCCAGATCTTCCCCTTCGGATGCTCCGCCAGCCGCTCGTTTAAAGGCTTTCCGAATCCCACTGGGGTATAGGAAGTGAGGGCGAAGAGAGGCTTCATCTCTTCGTACTCGGTCATCATCCGCCGGTAAGCCGCCGCATCCTTCTTCGAGAATTTGCCGAACTCCTCGCACGTGCGCTCCATGTCGCGCCACTGCGTGATGTAACTTCCGTCGGGGAAGGGAAGATGCACGACGGGATCAGGGAAGATGTATTCCAGCCCGTACTGTCCGAGGCCTAGCTCATCGTCGCGAAAAATTGGGCTGTCTTGAATCAAAACGTGCGCGGACGAACAGACGTCGTGCTGGAATCCCCGAAGGGTAAGTTGCGTGGTTTTCACTCCGCCGCCCACGATGGCGCGGCTCTCCAAAATCAGGCAGCGGTACCCGGCCTTCGCCAGATATGCCGCCGCGATCAGGCTGTTGTGTCCCGCTCCGGCAACGACAATGTCGAATTGATCCGGCATCAGCCCGCGTTTCCCCGGCAATCAGCGGAAGTCTGTCTCAGACGGCAACCTTAATCTAGTCCAAAGACAGGCCGAAGGGATGGAATCAGCCGCTCAAGAAATTAGCCGAGTGGTCTGGTTACTCTGCCACCATACATTAGTCTCGTCAAGCGTTTCTTCGTTGTAACCCATTTAAAATTATGATACTGCTCGTTACTCCATCCGCGCGGTTTAGCGGTTAGACCACTCTCACTTCGCCCTCTGGAGGTTTCCAATGTCCCTGGTTCGACGCCACCTGAACATCCTGCTTCTCTTCTTGGCTGGACTTGTTCTCCCATGCTCCTCGCTGGCTCTCCCCTCGCCCGAGAGTGACGCGGTCGCCGCCGATCACTCCCTGACCACGGCCATTAACACGGCCGACCGAACCAGCGTTGAAAAGCTGCTCCACCCGGAGTTCTCCTGGACCGACCGCACAGGCAAGACCCGCTCAAAATCCGAAATTCTTCCGGCCCTGCCTTCTCTCGCCTCCGAATCCGACGCCGATGTCAAAATCATCGACGCCGGCCAGGTGGCCCTCATCCACGGCAGTCACCGCATCCCTTCGCAAAACGCTTCCGTGCGATTCATCAGGGTGTGGGTAAAGCGCTCTCAAGCCTGGCAACTGCTCGTCTATCAGGAGACCAATAAAGCCGAAAAGAACCCCGAGAAACGCAGCGGCTTCGGCGCTCCAAGCAACGGACAACCCGTCGCCTGCGAAAATCCCTGCAAGACCGTGCCTTACAAACCGGACACCGCCGCCGAACAGGAAGTAGTCTCCATGTGGCAAGCCGTAGAACGTACCGTCCTCACCAACGACGTCGAAGCCTGGACTCCCAATTTCACCGACGATTTTATTTTCGTCACGCCCGATGGCGGCTCGCCGCTCAGTAAAGCCGATCGCGTAACCATGATCACCGAACTCCGCCGCACCAACACCACCCTGATCCCCGCCGAAGTAACCTCAATGAAAGTCTGGGTCTTCGGAGACGCCGCGGTCATGCGTTCCGAACACAAACCTCTCCACGGCAAAGTCCTTCACGTAACCCGCCTCTTCGAAAAACGCAACGGCCACTGGCAAATCGCCTTTGGCCAGCAAACCTGGGTCGAATAAATTGCTTTTGAGTGCGAGAGCGAAGCTCTCACTTTTGCGGTTGCAGCAATCCACTAAACCAGCGTTGGGTGCCGCACCCTCCGGTGCTGAGGGTGCGGGTTTTTCTTAGTCCTACGCTTTCTCTTTCACCACTTCCTCAATACTCGTCCCAAAATCCTTCAGCATCACCACCGCCGCATTCCTCCCCGGCCCGCCGGTCACCGATCCGCCCGGATGCGTCGTCGCCCCCGTCTGATACAACCCCGGAATCGGCATCCGGTGCTGCGCGTAGCCCGGCATCGGCCGCATCGCTCCCGACTGCGCCGGCCCCGAACCTCCCGCGTGGCAACTTCCGTGCCAGTTGTGCGGATTCATCCGCTCCAGATCCAGCGGGCTTTCGATCGTGTGCGCCAGAATCTTGTCTTCCGTTAGATTCGGCGAAAAATGTCGCAAAAATTTCAAATTCGCGTCGGAAACCTGCTGCCTGATCGCGTCCCAATGCTCCGGCCCTTCCTTCAGCTGATAGGGCTGGTAAGCGACGACCTTAACGGTATGCATCCCAGCCGGCGCGCGCGAAGGATCGGCAATGCTGCAACAAATCACGTGCAGCGAAGGATTCTCAAAGTTCACAGCCCCCGACTTGTAGTCCAGGCTCATCTGCATCGCGCGCTCGGAACTGATCATGAAGCCCGAGTGCACCGGCGATAGCACGCCCGCGGCGGTCGCGTACTTTGGCGGTTCTGTGGTCGCATAATTGGTGGCAAATAGCGTCAGGCCCGCTTCCCACGTCTCCACCCCTTCCAGAAAATCCTCGCCCCACAATTCCTTCGGCGCCATATCCACCAGGTGCTTGATATGAATTGTGGAAACGACAGCTTTTTCCGCGCGATAGGAACTGCCGTCGCCGCACTCCACTCCGACGCATTTCCCATTTTCGACAATCAGCGCCTTGATCCACTTGTTCGTAAGAATCGTACCCTGGTGCGCCTCGATAAATCGCGCCAGTGCAGTCGCCAGCGCGCCGGATCCGCCCTTCGGCAGTGGCCGGCTCTCCCGTTGCTGGTGCAGTGGAATGTACGCGGCCCGCGCCGTAGCAGGATCGAGCACCGGTTGCAGCGAGTACGGGCACCCCATCATGAACGCCCGGCAATGGTCGTCCTCGAACGTCTCTTTCAAAATTTCCCACGCGGACATCGCCAGCCGCCGCTGCCAGATTTTTCCCTGCGGATGCGTGGCGAGCAATTCATTCAACGGCTTTCCAAAACCGACCGGCGAAAACGTGACCGCGTTCAGCATCGGCTTCACCGTTTCATACTCGGTGATCATCCGCCGATACGCCTCGCCGTCCTTCTTCGAAAACTTCGCGAACTCCGCGCAGGTGCGGTCCAGGTCGCGCCACTGCGTCAGATAGCTCCCGTCGGGAAACGGCATGTGAAATACAGGGTCGGGGTGAATGTACTCAAGCCCGTAATCGCCAAGTTTCAGCTCATCGTTGCGAATCAGGGGATTGCCGTGAATTCCGTTGTGCGCGGAGGAGCACACATCGTGCACAAATCCCTCCAGCGTTAAATGCGCCGATTTCACTCCCCCGCCAACCATCGGCCGCCCCTCCAGAACCAGGCACCGGTATCCGGCCTTAGCCAGATACGCCGCGGTGATCAGGCTGTTGTGCCCCGCGCCCGCCACCACGATGTCAAACGTTTCGGCCATCTTGCCCCGTAGCGGCCACCTTCAGGTGGCCACGGCAACCGCATTACTGCGCCGCCAGATTCTTCTGCAACGTCGCCCCGTCCACTTCCTTTTCCCACCGCGCCACCACCACCGTTGCCACGCCATTCCCGATCATATTCACCGTAGCGCGACACATGCTCATAAACCGGTCGATCCCCAGAATCAACGCCATCCCCGCCACCGGAATCGTCGGAATCACCATCAGCGTTCCCACCAGCGCGATAAACGAGGCGCCCTGCACGCCGCTCGCGCCCTTCGACGTCAAAATAGCCACCGCCAGAATCGTCAACTGCTGCGCCAAAGTAAGGTGCGTACCCGTAGCCTGCGCCACAAACAACGCCGCCAGCGTCATGTACATGCTGGTGCCATCAGTGTTGAACGTATACCCCGTTGGCACAATCAGCCCCACCAAAGCCTTCGAGCATCCCAACTTTTCCAGTTTCGCCATCAACGTCGGCATAGCCGGTTCCGACGAACTGATCGCCAGCACCAGCACAATCTCTTCCTTGATGTAACGCAGGAATTTCAGAATGCTGAATCCGCAAGCCCGGCAAATGAGACCCAGAACCAGCAGGACGAACAGCAGGGAAGTCAGATAAAACGTAACAATCAATTTCAGCAGCGGCCCCAGCGACGACAATCCGAATTTCCCCACCGTGAACGCCATGGCTCCGAACGCACCCACCGGCGCCAGCTTCATCACAATGTTCACCACGCCGAAAACCGCGTGCGTCATCGCCTCGAACATTTCCATCAGCGGCTTGCAGCGAGCCCCCGCCACCGACAAGGCAAAGCCGAATAATATGGAGATCAGCAATACCTGTAGAATGTCGCCCTTCGCGAAAGCGTCCACCACCGAACTCGGAATGATGTGCAGCACGAAATCAGAAACGCTTTGCGCCTTTGCTTGCCCCGCATAATCCGCCACCGCTTTGGCATCGAGCGTCGCCGGATTCACGTTGAATCCGTTCCCAGTCGGCACAAGGTTTCCCACGCACAATCCGATTATCAGTGCCAGCGTGGAAACCACTTCAAAATAGAGAAGCGCTTTCCCGCCGACCCGCCCGACTTTCTTCATGTCTTGCATGCCGGCGATGCCCGTCACCACCGTGCAGAAAATGATCAGCGTGATGATCATCGTGATCAGGCGGATGAACCCATCCCCCAGCGGTTTCATCGCCATCGCCGTTGCCGGGCGCACATACCCCAGCACGACCGCGGCAGCGACGGCGAAAAGCACTTGAGCTGTTGGATTCAGGTAGAGAGGTTTCTTCGTACGGGCGGGCGTGGTCATAGTTGGGGCCGCGAACACGTCGTTGATGGCAATCTACACCTCTCTCAGAGAGATACTTGCGGAAACTCCCTTACAACCACTTTTCCGGTTCGCGAATCGCCCCGGCCAGCTCGCCAAGAAATTCCGCCGCCCGCGCTCCGTCCACCACGCGATGGTCACTCGAAAGCGTCATGGTCATCATCGGCCGGATGCCGGGCTTCCCATCCACGGGCACGACGGCGTCCGCGATCGCGCCTACCGCCAGAATCGCGCACTGCGGCGGCGTGATAATCGCCGTGAATGCATCCACCTTGTACATGCCCAGGTTGCTCAACGTGAACGTTCCGCCGCTGATGTCCGCGGGCTTCAACCGTCCGGCCCGCGCGCGTTCCGTCAGCTCGCGCCGCAAAACCGACAATGCTGCGATCGGTTGCTTATCCGCTTTTGGAATCACCGCGCCGACCACCCCGTCCTTCACCGCCATCGCCACGCTGATATTGACGTCCGGATTCAAGCGGATTCCATTTCCGGCCCAGCTTGCGTTCATCCGCGGATGTTTTTCCAGCACCCGCGCAATCAGCTTGATCAGCAAATCCGTAATTGTAGGAGCCGTGCCCGCCGCGCTTCCCTGGCTCAATTTTTTCTGAGCGTTGATCAGTGCGGCGCAATCCACGCTCTGCACCAGGAAAAAGTGCGGCACGCTCGTCCAACTCTGCGTCGTCCGCTCCGCCATCAGCCGCGCCAACTGGCTCAGCGGTTCTGCCGCCGCCGTTGCAGCCCCCGATGTGGCCGGAGCAGCCGCAGCGGCGCCCTTCGCATTTGCCGCCGCCTGCACATCTTCCGACGTAATCGTGCCGTCAGGACCCGTGCCTTGAATCTGCGCGATGTCCACGCCGAGCTCTTTCGCAAGCCGCCGCGCCTTCGGTGAAATCTGTGCCGCTGTGCCCGCCGCAACCGCCGGCTTGCCTTGTGCCGGCGCGGATGCCGCCGCTTGTGCTGCGCTCGTCCCCCGCGCCGCGGGAGCCGCGGTTCCCGCCTTCGCCGGAGGCTGTTCGCCCGGCGCCACCAGCCACGCAATTGTCTCCCCGACCGGAATCACCGCGCCCACTTCGGCCGTAACCCCCGCCAGAATTCCGTCGCCCGGCGCTTCCACTTCCACAACCGCTTTGTCCGTCTCAATTTCCAGCAACGGCTCGCCCTTGCTGACGCTTTCGCCTTCCTTCTTGCGCCACGCCAACAGCTTGCCGTTTTCCTGCGCCATTTCCAGCGCAGGCATCACCACGCTAATCGCCATAGTTTTCCTGGGAGCCGGGATTCAGCCAATCAATCCGAGGCCGCCACTCCTTCTCTCTTCGCGCCTGCGACCATCTCTTTCACATGCGCGCTGGGGGCCGCCTCGTTTTCGCGCGTTGTCGAGAGCGGGCCGTCCACCGTGAAGTAATGCGCCCCCGCCACCATCAATTTTTCCGCCGGGAAGCGCGTAATCACCTCATGGCCCGTTTCCGTCACCACAATTTCTTCCTCAATGCGCGCCGCGCTCCATCCATCTTTCGAAGGCCAGAAAGTTTCCAGCGCAAACACCATCCCTGGTTTGATCTCGTGCGAGTGCTCCAGCGAAACCATCCGGCTGATCACCGGCTTCTCCCAGATCGCCAGTCCGATCCCATGGCCGAACTGCAGCGCGAACGCCGCCTCTTCGTCCGGAAAACCAAACTCTTGTGCCTTCGGCCACACCGATGCGATCTCCGCCGTCGTCCGCCCCGGCCGCACCAGCTCGATCGCCGCATCCAGGTAATCCCGGCACTGCTTGTACGCATCAATCATCGCGTGCGAAGCATAACCGATCGAAAAGCACCGGTAGTAGCAAGTCCGGTAGCCCATGTAGGAATGCAGGATGTCGTAATAAACCGGATCCCCCGGACGCAGCACGCGGTCGCTGAACACATGCGGATGCGGATTGCAGCGCTCACCGGAAATTGCGTTTACCGCCTCCACATACTCCGAACCCAGGTCGTAAAGCACCTTGCTCGCCAGCCCCACCGCCTGGTTTTCACTGAATCCCGGCTTCATCGCGCGATACAACTCGTCGTACGCCGCATCCACCATCATCGCCGAGTGGTTCAGCAACGAAATTTCGTCCTGCGTCTTGATCACCCGCGCGTCGGACATCAACTGCTGTCCGTCAACAATCTTGATACCTTCTTTTTGCAGCGCAAACAAAATCGGCGGCTCCACCACGTCGATTCCCAGCGGCTCATTCAGCAGCCCGTGTACCTCAAGCTCCCGTTTGATCTTCTTCGCCACATTTTCCGCACGGCCCATCTCCGGCGACATTGCCCCGCGCAAAAGGGGAATCCCCGGCCGGGAACGATCGCCAAGCCACGGGCAGTTCTGCTGGTGGTGCCGCGCCGCCGAACCAAAATCCCACAGGATCGGCTCGCCATTCTGCGGCAACAGGCAGAACCGGCTGATCTTGTCCTGTGCCCAGGTACCGATGTGCGTCGCGGTGATATACCGCACGTTGTTCATGTCGAAACAGAGCAGCGCGCCCATCTCGGACTTCGCCAGCAACGCTTTCGCCCGCGCCAGCCGCTCTTTGCGCAAACGATCGAAATCGATGCGGTTTTCCCAATCCACCGCCATCGGGCCGTATGTCTTCAGTGCCACGCTACGCCTCCCGTCTGAAACTTTTCAGGCTTTTCCGCAAAGTACGCGCGCCGCTTCAAACACAGTCTGTTCCGTCGGCACGGTCACGTCTTCCAGCGGCGGCGAAAAGGGAATCGGCACGTGCATCGCGCCCATTCGCTTCACCGGAGCCTCCAGATTGAAAAATGCGCCCTCGGCAATCACCGAAGCGATCTCGCCGGTCACTCCATATCGACTGTAGCCTTCGTCGATCACAATCGCCCGCGAAGTTTTCTTCGCCGAATCCACCAATGTCTTCTCATCCAGCGGCCACATCGTCCGCGGATCGATCACTTCCGCACTGATGCCGATACCTTCCAGAAGGTTTGCCGCGCCCAGCGCCACTTCCACCATGCTGCTCGTGGCCACCAGCGTAATGTCTTCTCCCTCGCGCTTCACGTCCGCCACTCCGAAGGGAATCGTGTAATCTTCCGCCGGCACCGCGCCCTTCTGCTTGTACATCATCTTGTCTTCGAAAAAGATCACCGGGTTGTCGTCGCGGATCGCCGTCTTCAGCAATCCTTTCGCATCGTACGGCGTCGAGGGCATTGCCACCTTCAGCCCCGGCACATGGCACAGCCACGCGTGCAGCGATTGCGAATGCTGCGCCGCCGACCGCCGCGTCGCGCCGAGCGTCGTCCGCAGCACCATCGGCACTTTCCACGTTCCGCCTGACATGTAGTGAACCTTGGCCGCCTGGTTCACCAGTTGATCCATCGTCAGCGTCAGGAAGTCTCCGAACATGATGTCCACAACGGGCCGCAGGCCGGTCATCGCCGCGCCCACGCCCATTCCCGTGAATCCCGCCTCGGATATCGGCGTGTCCAGCACGCGCTCCGACCCGAACTCTTCCACCAGGCCGGACAACACCTTGAACGGCGTCCCCGCCTCCGCCACGTCTTCCCCAAAAATGCACACCCGCGGATCGCGCCGCATCTCTTCCGCAAGCGCTTCGCGGACCGCCTGCGCAAATGTCAATTCCCGAATCGCTGTCTCAGGCATAAACGTCCTCGTCGACCTCTTCAACTCCCGGATACGGAGCGGCGATGGCAAATTCCACGGCGACCTTCATCTCCTCGCGCACTTCGTTCTCGATTTTTTGCAGCGCGCCGGCATCCGCCATCTTCTGCCCGGCCAGCCACTCTCCCATGTTCTTGATGGGATCCCGCTTCGTCTTCCACTCCCGCTCTTCCTGTTTCGAGCGGTAATATTCGCGATTGATGTCGCCCACGTGATGCCCGGTGTAACGATAGGTGTTGCAAAGCAACAGAGAAGGCCCTTCGCCCCGCCGCGCCCGGCCCACCAGTTTCTGCGCCACGGCATGCACCGCCCGAACGTCCTGCCCGTCCACGCTTTCTGCGTGTGCCCCAAACGCGGTTCCGCGCGCCAGAATGTCTCCCGCGGTCGTTTCCGAAAAATGCGTGTACTCGGTATAAAGATTGTTCTCGCACACATAGATGACCGGCAGCTTGTACAGCGACGCCAGATTCATCACTTCATACAACACGCCCTGCCCCAGCGCGCCCTCGCCAAAAAAACAGACCGCCACGTGATCGGTCTTCAACCGCTTGGCCGTCAGCGCGGCGCCGGTCGCGATTCCTGCGCTGCCGCCCACAATCGCGTTTGCGCCAAGATTTCCCGTCGCGGGGTCGGCGATATGCATCGAACCGCCCTTGCCGCGGCAATAGCCGGCTTCCTTGCCCAGAAGTTCCGCGAACATCCTGTCCGGCGTTGCTCCCTTTGCCAGGCAATGCCCGTGGCCCCGGTGTGTGCTCGTGACGTAATCCGTATTCTTCAGCGCTTCGCAGATCCCAACCGCAACCGCCTCTTCGCCGATATACAGGTGAGCCAGCCCCGGCATCAGCGCGCGCGTGTAAAGTTCATTCACCTGCTCTTCAAACAGACGAATGCGTACCATCTGGCGGTACAGCCGCAGCCCAACCTCCGGCGCCACTCCGTTTTCCGTCTTTGCAGAATCCGTGACCGTTTTCATGCTTTCACCCCGGACATCTGTGCCAACACGTCGAACACCACCGCAAAATCTTTTTCCACCAGTCCCATGCCCCGTGCCGCCGTCAGGAACTCGTTCGTCACCGCCGTCGTCGGCATCGGCACGTCCAGTTGCCGCCCCAGCTCCAGCGCCAGCAACATGTCTTTCTGCATCATGTTCACGTTGAACCACGCCTCGGCCGGCTGCTTCAACACGAACGGTCCGCGATACTGCACCATCGGCGACGCAATCACGCTGTGCGTCAGAACATCCACCGCCACTTCGCGCGAAATGCCGCTCTTCTCCGCCAGCAGCACGCCCTCGCAGAACGCCAGCATTTGCACCGCCAGGCTCAAGTTCGTTCCAATCTTCATCACCAGCGCCAGGCCGTTATCGCCCACGTGCGTAACCTTCGGCCCGATGTCCAGCAGCAAGGTTTTCACTTTTTCAAAAGTTTCCTTGCGCCCGCCAACCATCACGGAGAGCTTCCCCTCCTGCAGCGTGATCACGCTTCCGGATACGGGCGCGTCCACCATGTCTCCGCCCTTTTCCCGAATCTTTCCCGCGATCTCCCGGCTGAACGCCGGGCTCACCGTGCTGATGTCCACGAACAACTTGCCCGGTGCAGCCGCGGCAATCATGCCGTCCGGCCCGTTCATCACCGCTCCCAGCGCGGCGGAATTCGTCACCATCGAAAACACCACATCGGATTCCCCGGCCACGGCGCGCGGCGAGTCGGCCCACTTCATCCCTTTCTTGATCAGCCAATCCGCCTTCGAGCGCGTCCGGTTGTACCCCGTGACGCTATGTCCCTTGCCGAGCAGCCGGTTCACCATTTCGCTGCCCATCACTCCCAGGCCCACAAACCCCAATTTAGCCAAGACCTCACCCCTCCTGAATCGCTGTTGCCTCTAAACCTTGTTTGCTTTATTCGCTGGGCGCGTTCCGCGAATCCTCGCGTACCTGTTTCAGGTGCGCCTTCATCGCGTCTCTCGCCCCCGCGGCATCCCGGTGCTCGATCGCTTCCAGAATCTTCTTGTGGTGATACTGGCCGCGCTCTGCTCCGCCTTTCACCTGGAAAATCCCGATTCGCTGTTCGCGGAGCAGCCCCACAATCGAGTCAATCAGCGAAAGAATGATGGGATTGCCGGCCGCCTCCGCCAGTGCCAGATGAAAATCCAGGTCCGCCTCGATGAACGCATCGGGATCGGTCTTCGACGTATCCATCACTTCCACTTGTTCCTTCATCGCCGCCAGGTTCTCCTGGTCGGCACGCGTGGTCGCAAGTGCCGCGATCTCCGGTTCCAGAATCTCCCGAACCTCCGCCAGAAAGGCAAAGCCCTCGTTCCCGGAGCGCATCATGCGATGCAGCGACTGCCGCATCGTGTTCGAACTTCCATCCGTAATAAATGTCCCGCGCCCGGGATACGCTTCGACAAGCCCCTTCTCCCGGAGCGTCTTCACCGCTTCCCGCACCGCCGTCCGGCTCACACCGAACTGTTCCGCCAGTTCGCGCTCGGGAGGCAACTGGTCTCCCGGTTTCAGAGCGCCTTTGTGGATCGACTCCTCAACTTGTTGAACAATTTGCTCGTAAAGGCGAGAGGACCGAATGATTTTGTACATCTCAACCTCCGAACCCGCGCAGAGTCAATCGACGCATTGATCTGAACCTCGCGCGGTAGGGACATCCTGGGCGGCGAACCTGGCAGATCGAGATATGGTCGAGTTGTCGGACCAAGCTACCATTCCCGCTCCTCCTCCGCAACCCTTTCTTACCCCTGCCTCTTAGCCCTGCTCCACCCACACCGTCTTGATATTTGTAAACTCCCGGATACCCCAGGCTCCCAACTCCCGTCCGTGGCCTGACCACTTGACCCCCCCGAACGGTATCCGCGGATCGGAAGCCACCATCCGGTTGATAAACACCATCCCGGCATCCAACCCGTCGATGAACTTCCGCTGCTCGGCGGCATCGTTGGTCCAGGCACTGGCGCCCAGCCCGAACCGGCTGTCATTTGCAATTCGAATCGCGTCATCGACGTCTTTCGCGCGGAACACGCTCGCCACCGGGCCGAACATCTCTTCCTTGTATGCCGGCGAGTCCTTCGGAATATTCACCAGCACTGTCGGCGCGTAAAAATTCCCCGGCCGGTTCAGCGGCTTTCCGCCCGTTAGGATCTTCGCTCCGGCTTCCACGGATTTGCGCACGTCCCGGTCCAGGTCCGCAACGCCCTCCGGTGTCGAAAGCGGCCCCACATCCGTGCTCTCATCGAACGGGTCTCCCACTTTCAGCGCCGCCATCTTCTGAGCGAACAGCTTTTCGAATGCGTCCGCGATGCTCTCCGCCACGATAAACCGCTTCGCCGCGATGCACGATTGCCCGTTGTTGAAGATCCGCGCCTTCACCGCCATGCTGGTCGCCGTTTCCAGATTCGCGCTCGGCATCACGATGAAGGGATCGCTTCCCCCAAGCTCCAGCACCACTTTCTTGATTCGCTTCGCCGCCCCAATGCCAACTTCAATCCCCGCTTGTTCACTGCCTGTAAGCGTTGCCGCCATCACGCGCGGGTCTCCCAAAATCTTGTCCACTTCCTTCGAGCCGATCAGCAATGTCTGGAACGACCCGTCCGGGAAGCCCGCCCGGTGGAACAATTCTTCGATCAGCAGCGCGCTCTGCGGCACGATCGACGCGTGCTTCAGCAGTCCTACGTTTCCCGCCATCAGCGCGGGCGCTGCAAAACGCAGCACCTGCCAGAACGGAAAATTCCATGGCATCACCGCCAGCACCGGCCCCAGCGGCTGGTATCGGATGTAGCTCTGCTTCGCTCCCGTCTCCACCAGTTCGTCTGCAAGAAACTTCTCCGCGTTTTCGGCGTAATACCGGCAAACCCATGCGCACTTTGCCGCTTCGTCCACCGCGGAGCGCAGCGTCTTGCCCATCTCCGTCGTCATCACCTTGGCGAATGCTTCCTTCTCGTTCTCCAAAATGCCCGCGGCCTTCAGCATCCACTGCGCGCGCTGCGTGAACGGCACATGCCGATAGCTGGCAAAGGTTTCGATGGCTTTCTGAAGTTTTGCTTCGATTTCCGCGGCGGTTAGTGGCTCAAACGACTTGATCACTTGCCCCGTTGCCGGATTAATGGTGGCGATTGCCATGGTTGGCCTCCCAATGCTGTCGGGCCCTGATCTTCAGGCCGTCCAGAAGGATTCGACTCAAAGAATCCTAATTGGTCGGACCAACATACCACAGGAATTTCTCTCTGTACAGTCCTTGCATCGATATTTATGATTCATTGAATTTAATCGTTGACACATCTGCTTTTAAAGTGGTACAGGGGTCATACCTCTTTACGGTGGATTTGGCCTTTTGCCACTTTCGGCTTTCGGGATATGCCTTCCCCAGCCTGGGCGCCGGGTCCAGACACCGAGGAGCCCGCCGCCGGGGCCAGGTGCCCGCCGGGCCCAACCCAAGGAGCAATGCATGAAACGAAAGAAAGCCGCCCGTCTGCCGCAAGCGCCATCCGATGCGTCGCAAGAATCTGGGAAAAGCCTCTTAACGCCTTCCCGTCGCAGCTTTCTGCGCACCGCCGCAGGCGCCGGTTTGGCCTTGGCCAGTTCGCCCCTCTCTACACTGGCCGACCATCATGGCCATCCCAGCCCCAACAGCATCTCTTACCTCGACCGCCGCATGTACATCCGCAATATGGAGGTCCTGGCTCACTTCGGTACGGGGGAGACGCGCCACGGCAAGATGCAGATGATGTCCGTCGGCAATCGCCGCTACATGTTTCAGCAGGGAGATGTCATCGATGTCAGCGACGTTCGCAAGCCCACCATGTTCAACAAGGGCGGCTTCGACGGCTATCAGGTTCAGGTCGCCTATAACCAGAATCTTAAAAAGTGGATCCTCATGACCGGCGCTGGGACGCCAATCACCGATTCCACTCCCGAAGCACCCATGGGCAAGTACGACGATCCCCATCTCGACGACAAGCGCAAAAATTTCAAAGGCCTGCGTGGCGTTCGCTTCTACGACGCCACCGACCCCGCCAAGCTCGTGAAACTTTCCGAATTCAGCACCGGCGCCACCGGCCAGGGCACTCATCGCAACTATTACGACGGCGGCAAGTACGCCTATCTCGACACGGCCCCGGATGAGTCCTTCAGCCACCAGCCGTCCTACTTCCGCCAGTTGGTCAACGGCAACATGATCGTCGACGCTTCCGACCCGGCCAGCGCCAAGGAAGTCTCCATGTGGTGGGTCCCCGGCTCTCGTAAAGGCGAAGAAGCGGAATACAACAAGTGGATCTGGTCGAAGCTCGTTCCTCCCAAAGTTATCGGCGACCAGACTCCCTTCGCCGGCCTCCACGGCCCTGTCTACGTGCCGAAGAGACTCGAAGATGGCGGCAATCGCGGCTATGGCGCCTTCGGCTGCAACGGCTTCATCATTCTCGATCTTTCCGACCCCCAGCATCAGAAAGAAATCGGGCGCTTCGAACCCCCCGCGCAGTATTCCGGCATGGGCATCGCCTTCCATACCATTTACTGCGGCATCCTGGATCGCGGGTTCGTCATCACCAATGGCGAGACAACCAACTCCGATTGCAACCAGATCTATCTGCCGAACTGGGTGATCGATATCCGTGATGAAGCGAATCCCGTCCCGGTGGCGCAACTCCCGCGCCCCGTTCCTCCGCCCGAAGCGCCCTATCGCGATTTCTGCTTCAAGCGCGGACGCTTCGGCGCGCACAATCCGCCGCACCTCAAAGCGCCAGGGAAGCCCCGCCAGGAATTCATCGCTTACTCCTATTTCATCGCTGGCCTCCGTTGCTACGACATCGGGGACCTCTACAAGCCCGAAGAAGTGGCCTACTTCGTCCCACCCCAGGGCGGCGACCTCAAGAAATTCGGCAGCTACGACCGAACTGTGGACAACGTCTTCATCGAATGGGACCGCAACATTATCTGGGCCGCCACCGACACCGGCCTTTACGCTCTCAGTTGTCCAAATCTCGGCAAGCCGATTCTCGACCCCATGCCTGTGACAGAATGGTCGCTCGATAAACTCAACGAAGGCGCGCCCTGATTCCGCTCGCCAGGAGAATGTCAATGAAACCCATCATCTCTTTTAAATCCGGCATCGCTGTGTGCGCGCTTCTTCTCTGCAGCGGAGCGCGCGCGCAGACCGCTCCGCCCCAACAGATTCATGTCCTCACCCTGCTGGGGCGCCCAATCCAGTTTGTCATTGCAGACAAACAAGGCCTCTTCGCGAAATACGGCCTCGAAGTTGCCAACGACAACAAGAAAAACTCCGACGAATTGCGCGCTGACCTCGCCGCCGGGAAAGGTGACGTCGCTTTCCTCGCCGTCGACAACGCCGTGGCCATGGTCGAACTCGCGCACCAGGACGCCGTCATCGTCATGGGTGGCGAAGGCTCGCAAAACGAACTCATCGCTCAGCCGGACATCAAGTCCATTTCCGATCTCCGCGGCAAAACGCTGATAGTCGATGCCCCGAACACCGCCTACGCCCTCCAGATGAAAAAAATCCTGTCGCTCAACGGCTTGACCGCTGGAAAAGACTACGAGATCAAGCCCTTCGGTGCCACGCCGCAGCGCCTGGTTGCATTACGCGAGCAGAAAAGTTTTGCCGGCTCGATGCTCGGGCCCCCGGTTTCGTTGGTGGCCAAGCACGAAGGATTCGTGAGCCTCGGCTCGGTGCAGCAGCTCATCGGCCCCTATCAAGCCGCGGGTTTCTTCACCCAGCGCGCCTGGGCGAAAGATCACCGCGAGCTTCTCGTCGCATTGCTCTCCGCCTGCATCGAAGCGCAGCGCTGGCTGATGAACCCCGCCAACAAGCAGCAAGTGATCGATCTGCTCGCCGCTCAATACCATCTCACTCCGGAAATCGCCGCCGAAGACTACGAGATCACCATGAACCACCCGGGAGGTTTCGCCAAAGACGCGCAGTTCGATCTTCAAGGTTTCGAAAACGTTTTGAAGCTGCGCGCCGAAGTGGAAGGCCAGTGGGGCGGACATCCTCCTTCACCCGACAAATATTACGACCCGTCGTATTACCAGGCGGCGCTTAAGAGAGCGAAGTAACCACTATGAGGAGAAATTCTTTGCGACAATTACTTTCGTGTTTGTTTGCAGGCTTCATTGTTATCGTGCTCGCAGCCGGAGCCCGCGCGCAGCAGCAACAAAAAGAGCGCACCCTCGACGAAATCAAAACCGAGGCTATCAAGCGCGCTGAAAACGGCATGTACCCGCTCATCGGCCTCGATCCCGCCGACGTCCGCGAAGCCTTCTCGCACATCAACACCACCGACAACGACGAATGGGCGGCCGCATTCAGCGCCATCGCCGATCGCTACATGGCGGAAGGGAACTCCCTGCTCGCCACCAATTCCGCCCAGGCCGACAAGGATTTCGTCCGCGCCTGGCGCCTCTATTCCTTCGGACGCTGGCCGGTCCCCGCATCTAACGGGAAGAAACGTGCCTACGCCAAAGCGCTCGAAGCTTTCCTGGCTCACGCGAAATTGATGGATCCGCCGCTCGAAGTTGTACACATCCCGTTCGAAGGCTCGGAAATCGTCGGCTACCTGCGCCTTCCTAAAAACGCCAAGGGTCCCGTGCCCGTGATCATCGCCATCAGCGGACTCGACAGCCGCAAGGAAGATCTCACCGAAAATTTTGGTGTGGTCCTGAATTCCGGCATCGGCTACATCGGCGTCGATTCGCCCGGCACCGGCCAGGCTCCGATCAAGGCCAGCGAAACCGCCGACCGCATGTTCTCCAAAGTGATCGACTACCTGCAAACGCGCACCGAGGTGGATAAAACTCGCGTCGGCGTGGATGGCCAGAGCTTCGGCGGTTACTGGGCCGCCAAACTTTCCATCGTCGAGCGCGCCCGCCTGAAAGCCGTCGTCGCCCAGTCGCCTGCGGTGGACGCCACCTTCGAGAAAAATTTCGTCATGCAAAAAACGCTGGGCAATCGCGAATATCTTTTCGGCCTGGGTCCCGCGCTAATGTCCATCTTCGAAGGCGCAAACAAAGTCGAGGACCTGGGCGACATTCTTCCCAAGCTCTCGTTGGTCAATCAACATTTATTGGGGAAACCGACGACCTCGATGCTAATCATTGCCGGCGCGATGGATACTCAAGTGCCAATCTCCGACGCCTACCTGCTCCTGAACAACGGCGACGTCCCGAAAGAAGCCTGGATCAATCCCCAAGGAGGCCACCTCGGCCGTCAGGTAAAAGTCTGGCCCGACCCGGTAATCTTCCGCAAAGTCCTGGTCCCTTGGCTGGTGAGAAACCTCGAAATCCAACCTATGTAGCGGCCGCTTTCTGAAGCGGGCGCTTTTTCTTTCTCAGGCCCAGCTATACCCATGTTTCGCCAACGGCAGCGACCGTATCCGCTTCCCCGTTGCCGCAAAGATCGCATTGCATACCGCCGGCAACACCGGTGGCAACGCCGGCTCGCCCAATCCCGTCGGCGGATTATCCGTCCGCAGGAAGTGCACCTCAATCTCTCCCGGCAACTGGTTCATCCGCATCGGCGTGTACTCGTGAAAATTGCTCTGCAGAGCGCGTCCCCGCTCGATCGTAATTTCGTAGCTCATCACGGAGCTCAATCCCTCCAGCACCGCCCCGCGCACCTGATTGTCCGCGCTGCTGGGATTGATGATCTGGCTGCCGATATCCCCGGCCACCCAAACTTTGTTCACACGTACGGCATTCTTCGCGTCCACGCTCAGTTCCACGACCTCCGCGAAATACCCGCGGTGCGAAAACTGAAACGCCACGCCCATACCCGTGCCCTTCGGCAGAGTTCGCTTGCCCCATCCGGATTTCTCCGCCACCAGCCGCACCACACCCTGCATTCGCGCGCCATCCATCGCACTCGAAAAGGGATCCGGCTTCACATCGGGAGTAGTCACGCGCGGTAGGCTCAGCAGTTCCAGCCTGAACTCCACGGGATCTTTTCCAGCCGCATGCGCAAGCTCATCCGTGAACGACTGGAACACCCACGAAAACGCATTGCTCCGCGGCGCCCGCAGGGCATACGTCGGCACGCCCAACGGCATCAGCGACGCCCCAAAATGAAAATTCGGCAAAAACGTTCCCGGGAATTCGTTCCCGGGAATATTCGCCGAAGGCGCGAACGTCTCCCCCTCCCCAAACGTCACAAAGTGATTTTTCCACGCCACCAATTTTCCCGAAGCGTCCACTCCGCCTTTCAGGAAATGAAATCCCGCCGGCCGGTAGTGATCGTGGTGGAAATCGTCCTCGCGCGTCCATAGCAACTTCACCGGAACGCCCGCCTGCTTCGCGATCGCCGCCGCTTCCAGCATGTAATCGTTCGTCAGCCTCCGCCCGAATCCCCCGCCCGCCCGCTTCAAATGTACGATGATGTCGTCGTGGGGAATTCCCAGCACCTTGGACACCTGCATCCGGCCGGATTCCGGCGTCTGGCTCGGCGACCAGAACTCCAGCTTTCCATCATGGAAATACGCCAGGCAGTTTTCCGGCTCCATCGGAGCGTGCGCGATAAACGGATATTCATACGCCGCCTCCACGACTTTCGGCGCCGATTGCAACTCCTTCTCCGCGTCTCCATCCTTCCGCAGCATCACCGTTGGCGCCTGTTTCGAAAGCTCCTGCGCCCGCCGCGCGAATCCTTCGCTACTCTGCTGTGCGGTGGTTCCTTCGTCCCACTTGATCTGCAATTTCTTCCGCGCGCTGTTCGCCTGCCACCAGTTCTCCGCCAGAATCGCCACGCCCGCGTGTAATCCCAGCAATTCCGTGGTCCCCTCCACCACAAATGCCTGCTTCACTCCCGGCAGCGCTTTAATCTCGTCCACGTTCGCGCTGATCACTTTCCCTGCAAACACCGGGCACTTCTCATACACCGCCCACAACATCCCCGGCACTCGGAAATCGATGCTGTAAAGTGGCTTCCCCGCCACAATCGACGGAACATCCACACCCATCGTCGCCTTCCCGATGATTTTGTAATTCTTCGGGTCCTTCAGCGGCACGCTCTTCAAATCCGGCACGGGCATGGTTGCCGCTTTAGCCGCCAGCGCGCCGTAAACGATCGTCCTCTTCGATGGGCTGTGAATCACCTTTCCCGAAGCCGTCTCACATTCCGAACCCGGCACTCCCCAGCTTTGCGCCGCCGCCGCTACGAACATCTGCCGGCAGGCCGCCCCTACTCGCCTCAACGGGTCCCAATTGATCGGCGTCGCCGTGCTTCCTCCCGCCCGCTGCGGGCCATACTTCGTTTCGTCCAGGTCTGCCTGCTCGATTCGAACATCCTTCCAGTCCACGTCGAACTCCTCCGCGATAATCATCGGCAAATGCGTTTTCACGCCCTGGCCAATTTCCGGATTTTTCGCCGTGATCGTCACAATCCCGTCCGCCGCCACGCGAACGAACGCCGTCGCAACAAATGCCGGTGTCGGTGCTTGCGGCCCTCCCACCTGCCCGGCAAAAACTCCCGTCAGGCTTGGCAGGTGGCACGCCAACAAAAATCCACCGCCGCTGACGGCCGAGACTCTTAAAAATGTCCTTCGATTAATCGCAGTGGCGGGCATGGATCCCCCAGGTTTAGGAAATTGCACAAGCCGCTCACAGGCCGCGAGCGGTTCCAGATAGTGTAACGTCTTTTACTCCGAACTCGTTTCAGTGTTCTCCGGCGGCTTTTCCATCACACGGCGCATATTCTCCACGTCCAATTCCCCTTGCCAGCGGCTCACCACCAGCGTCGCCACTCCATTGCCCACCACGTTTGTCAGCGCGCGGCATTCGCTCATGAATTTCTCAATCCCCACCAGCAGCGCCAACGACTGCACGGGAATCGACGGCACCGCCGCCAAAATCGCCGCCAGCGTCACAAATCCCGTCCCCGTTACGCCCGATCCGCCCTTCGATGCCAGCAGCGCGAACAGCAGAATCCCGCTCACCTGCCCCAGCGATAAATGCGTATTGGTCGCCTGCGCCAGAAAAAGCGCCGCCAGCGTCAGATAAATATTCGTTCCGTCCGTATTGAAAACATACCCCGTTGGAAAAACCAGCCCCACCGTCGAACGCGAAGCCCCCAACGCTTCCAGCTTGCGCATCATGTCCGGCAGCACCGTTTCCGACGAACTCGTCCCCAGCACAATCAGCAATTCGTCCTTGATGTATGCCAGAAAACGGAAAATCGAAAAGCCCGCCAGTCGCGCAATAATTCCGAGCACTACCACCACGAACAGGAAACTCGACAAATAAAACGTCCCCATCAATTTCAGCAGGTTTGCAAGCGACGCCACGCCGTAACTGCCCACCGTAAACGCCATTCCGCCCAGCGCCCCCAGCGGCGCCGCGCGGACCACCATCCTCACGATCCGGAACACCACCTTGTTCGCTACTTCAATCGCGCCCAGCGCCCGCTTTCCCACCTCTCCCATATTCGCGATCGCGAATCCCGTCAGAATCGAGATCAGTAGCACCTGCGGCACTTCGCCGTCCGCCAACGCCCCGATGAATGTCCGTGGAATAAAGCCCAGCAGGAAAGGAATAAACCCGGTCTCTTTCGCGCGCCCCACAAACGCAGCCGTCGCCTTCGGGTCCAGCGTCCCGGCGTCAATGTTCAGCCCGGCGCCCGGATGAATCAACACCGCCACCACGATTCCTATAATCAACGCCAGCGTCGAAACCACTTCAAAATAGATCAGCGTCTTCACGCCCAGCGTCCCGAGCTTTTTCAGGTCGCTCATTGACGCGATCCCCTGCACGATCACGCAGAAGATCACCGGCGCGATCATCATCCGGATCAGCGACACAAACCCGTCGCCCAGCGGCTTCAGCGCCATCCCCGCCTTCGGGAAAAATCCCCCGATCCCGCAGCCGATCAGCACCGCAATCAGCACTTGCACGTAGAGAATCGTGTACCAGCGTTTGGCTTTTCGCGTCGATTCTGCTTTGAGCACTCGGTGTTCTCCGTGCTGCAAAAAAACTGGCGTGCCGGCTACTGAATTTCGTTTCGTCTCAACTCACAACGTACTGTGGCGCTTCTTTCCCGCCCATTGCGCGTTCCACGTTCCGCCACGCGGTGCGGAAAAGATAAGCCGCCGACTGCCGCGTCACTCCCGCAACATGCGGCGTAAACAAAATGCGGTGAGCCGCCTCGCCTTTCAATGCCAGCAGGGGATTGTCCGCCGCAGGAGGCTCCGTGGAATAAACATCCACCGCCGCTCCCCCCAGTCGGCCGCCTTGCAAAGCTTCTGCAAGCGCAGCCTCGTCCACCACGCCTCCGCGCGAGCCCTGAATCAAAATCGCGCCGTCTTTCATCATCGCCAGTTCCCGCCGCCCGATCATCCCGGTTGTTTCCGGCAGCAGCGGCACATGCAGCGTAACCACGTCCGCCAGTTGGAAAAGATCTTCCATGGAACAGGGTTTGGCGCCGACCGCCTCAGCCGTTCGCGGGTCGCGCGGCGCCGGATCATGATAAAAAATCAGGCAGCCGCGCTTCTGAAACGCGGAAGCAACAGCTACGCCGGTTATGCCAAATCCGATGATCCCCACGGTTAAGCCGTCGAGCCCCTGCAAATTGTCGGCGATCATCCGCGCTCGGAATTCGCGGTAGTTGCCTTTGCGAATCTCCGTGTCCGCCCAGAGAAATCCGCGCAACAGGACAGTTGCCGTCGTCACGGCATATTCCGCCACCGCCTCGTTGCTTCCCCCGGGAACATTCGCGACGGCAATTCCGCGCTGCCTCAAATAGTTCAGATCCAGCCGGTCCAGCCCCGCTCCCGTCACCTGCACAAATTTCACGTTTGTGTTTTCGAAAAGTCCATCCGGAAGTTTCGGCCCAACCGCGGGGATCACCATCGCCCGAGCCCGCTTCATTAATTCCGCCACATCCGCATCTCCCGGTGCCCGGTAAACGACTTTTATTGCCTCGGGAGGTAGCGCGCCCACTCGCTGAAAATCCGCTTCCGGGCGCAGGCACAGCACATCGATGCTCGTCATTTCGTCGGTGTCCTCGGAGAAACGCCGGGTTCCTGCGTGGCCGCGGCGATATTTGCAACAGGGAAGAAGCACAACAGCACCAGCGGCTCGATGCCCGTATTGCGGGTGACATGTTTTTCACCAGCGGGCATCAACAGGGTGTCGCCAGGCCTCATCTCATATTCGCCGCTATCCGCGAACGTAGTTCCTTGCCCCGAAAGCGTATAGATGCATTCTTCGAAATCCGAATGGTGGTGCGCGGCCCGCAACTCGTCTCCAGGCTTCACCACCGGTATCTCCACAATCCGAAGTGTCACTCCCCGCGCTCCGCGTTCCCCGGAAACGATTTCCATCGCCTTCCGCCCCGGCAGTCCAAGCTCCTTCGTCTCGCCCTGCTTAAACAGCCGCGCCATCAGCGCCCCTTGTTCACTTGCCGGAGTTCCGCCGTCCCGCCCTGAATCTTGTCCAATTCCCTGAAAATTTCAGTGGACTGCGCGGCAATCGAATCCGCAACGCTATGGAGCATCTTCTCCGCCTTCTCAATCGTCGCGTGCTGCGGGCTCCCGTACCAGCCCGTCGGGGCAATCGAACGCACATCCGTCAGCACCGGCTGGTAACTCCGCGTCCGCCGCAGCGCATCCACCTTGTGCCCGTGAGCATGGTCCGAAGAATAATCGATGCGCTCCAGGTGCACCAAATCCGGGCGATAGGCCAGGACCGCCAGCGCTTCAATCTCGCCCCCGTGCGTCAATCCGCCGCATTGCTTGCCAAACATGTCTTCCGCCACAAAACACGCCTGCACCGTCAACACCGTCATTCCGTGCTCGCGATGCAGCAAATCCGCCGCAACTCCCAGCGGTGGAATGTTCAGTTCGTGCCAGTTCAATATCAACAGGTATTTCGCGCCGTGCTGCGCCACGGATGCACAGGTCTCTTTCACCACGTTCATGTACGTATCCGGCGAAAGCGTGATTGTGCCTTCAAACGGCATGTGCAGCGGCGTTACTCCCAGCGGGCCGCCCGGCAGCACCAGCCCATCCATCCGCTCCGCCACCGCGTGCGCAATCACATTCGAGGCGAAAATATCCGTGCCCGTGGGAAGATGCGGCCCGTGCTGCTCCACGCTCCCCTGCGGCAGAATCACTAGCGGATTCTTTTTCAATTGCGCCGCGATTTCCGGCTGCGTCAGATCCACAAAATACCGGCTGGCTAACATCGGCCCTCCCGTCATTCCGTCACCCGGCTCTGCGCGTCTTTCAGAACTCCGGCGATCGCCACGCACTGGCCGTTCTGTTCCAGCGACTTCAGCGCCGCATACACCATTGCCACCGCCACATTGCCGTTCTGCGCGCTTAATTCATTCGCTTTGCCCGTCCGGCAACTCTCCGCGAACATCTCCAGTTCCGCGAGGAACATATCGCTCTCTGGCACTTCCAACTCTTCGCGCTTCGCGTAACCATCGATTCCGCGCTGAATGTAAAGCGTCGATTTCTTGTGCAGTTGGTCGGGCGTGTCCCATGTGTCAAAATCAATTTCGTAATGCATCAATCCCTTCGATCCGAACACGCGCACAGAAAAAACTCCCGGCGATGTCCAGCACGAACCAACATATCCAATTTGTCCGTCCGCGAATTTCAGCAAGGTCATCGACTGGTCGTCCACCTCGGCCCCGACCGGAGAAAGTTTCGAAGACATGCCGCTCGCCTCTACCACCTCGCCGCCAAGGTAGTGCAGCACGTCGAACTGGTGAATCGCCAATTGCGAAAGTGGCCCTCCGGGAGCCCGGTCCTTGTACCAGCGCCACGTCTTCGGCGTCAGCTCCAGCGCCCGATTGTTCGAAAAATTCGCTTCAATGAAGGCCACGCGCCCGAGCTCCCCCCCGTCAATCGCTTCCCTAATTCTCCGGATCCCGGCCATTAGCCGCGCGCTGTGTCCCACTGTAACCGTGATTCCGTATTTCTTTTCCAGCGCCGCGATTTGCAACCCTTCCACCAGCGAACTGGCAATCGGCTTTTCCGTGTACACATGCTTTTTCGCTTTCGCCACAAGCGCCGCCATCGGCAGGTGCTGTTCGTTCGGCACCGTCAGGATCACCCCTTCAATCGACGGGTCTTCGAGGATTGCTTCCATTGTGGGAGCGGCGGGAACTCCCATCTCCGCCTGAAACGCGTCGCGTTTCTCGCTCGAGCGGCTGTAACCTGCCGCAATCTTCAATTTTTCCGACTTCGCCGAAGCGCGCGTCAATACCTTTGCCCAGCGTCCAAGGCCAACGATGGCTAGCTTCACGGGAGAAAAAATCACGATGTCCTCAAAGAAAAGAATGGAGTTGCGAAAAACATAATACCATAGTACCGTATTACGAGAATATGACGAAGTCAAGGCCTTTACTTCGCTCCTCTTCCGCCCTCGCGGCCATCTCCAAGTCGGCCGCGCCTCTCCGTCGCCAGGTTCTCGACGAACTCCGCCAGTCCATCATCGCCGGCCGCCTCAATCCAGGTGAACGCCTGGTCGAACGCGAACTCATCGCCATGATGGGCGTCTCCCGCACCGTAATCCGCGAAGCCCTTCGCCAACTCGAATCCGAAGGCCTGGTCGCGATTGTCCCCAATAAAGGTCCAATTGTCCGCACCCTCACCGTCGAAGAAGCGCGCGACATCTACACTATTCGCGCCGTTCTCGAAGGCCTGGCAGCCCGCTTGTTCACACAGGAAGCTGACCAAACACAAATCATGCGCCTCGACCGGGCACTCTCCATCGTGGAAAAGGCCTACGACTCCGCCGACGTAGCGTCCATGCTCGAAACGAAAAACAATTTCTACGAGGTCCTCTTTGCGGGAACAAAGAGCGAAACACTCTCTTCCATGCTCGCCATTCTCCACGGCCGCATCTGGCGCTGGCGCGGCCTGGGCTTGACGCATCCCAACCGCTCAGCGGAGCGGGATCGCCAGAGCCTGAACAATCTTCGCGCGCTCGTCCAGGCGATCCGCACTCGCGACGCCGCTTTGGCGGAGCAGATTCTTCGCGACGAAGTCAGCAAGGCCGCCGAAGAGGTCCATCGCCTTTTGAAAGATGGCTCCCCTCCGGCGAAAGTTGAAAGGCCGTCTGCCAGTTAATTTTTCTCACATCACCGAAGCTCAAAAGAGGTCACGAAAGATGGAAACCCATTTCATTGTTCACGACAAGGCCGACACCGTCGGCGTGATGGTCGTCGAAAATGCCCAGGCCGGCCAACAATTGACCGGCTGGATCATGGAGACCGACGAGACCATCGCCGTCAAGGCGCTCGACGCGGTTCCGCTCGGCCACAAAATCGCGCTGAAGGAAATCAAGTCCGGCGACACCGTCCTCAAATACGGCCACGACGTCGGCCGCGCCGTCGCTTCAATCGGCAAAGGGAATCACGTGCACGTACATAACATGAAAACGAAGAGGTGGTAACGATGGGACGCTATCAGTTTTTTGGGTACCGGCGGGAAAACGGGCGCGTGGGCATCCGCAATCACGTGGTGATTCTGCCGCTCGACGATCTTTCAAACGCGGCGGCCGAAGCGGTCGCCAACAACATCAAGGGCACTCTAGCGCTGCCGCACGCCTACGGTCGCCTGCAGTTCGGGGAAGATCTCGAACTCCATTTCCGCACGCTCATCGGCACCGGCTCGAATCCCAACGTCGCCGCCTGCGTGGTCATCGGCATCGAGCCGGGCTGGACCGGCCGCATCGTGGACGGCATTGCCAAAACCGGAAAGCCCGTCGCCGGCTTCTCCATCGAAGGCAACGGCGACATCACCACCATCGCCAACGCTTCCCGCAAAGCGCGCGAATTCGTGCAGTGGGCCAGCGAAAAGCAGCGCGAAACCTGCTCCATCGAAGAACTCTTCGTCTCCACCAAGTGCGGTGAGAGCGACACCACCTCCGGCCTCGGCTCCTGCCCCACGGTCGGCAACCTCATCGACAAGCTCGATCCCCTCGGCGCCACCACCTGCTTCGGCGAGACTTCCGAACTCACCGGCGCCGAAGTCGTCTGCGCCAGCCGCGCCGCCACAATGGAAATCGGCGATAAATTCATGCAGGTCTTCCGCGCCTACCAGGAAGTGATCGAGCGCCACAAGACCAGCGACCTCTCCGAATCGCAGCCCACAAAAGGCAATATCGCCGGTGGCCTCACCACCATCGAAGAAAAAGCCTTCGGCAATTTTCAGAAAATCGGCAAGAAGGCCAAATTTATCGACGTTCTGAAACCCGCCGAAGCCCCTGCGAAGGGTCCGGGCCTCTATTACATGGATACATCTTCCGCCGCCGCCGAATGCGTCACGCTGCAAGCCGCCGCGGGTTTCGTCGTCCATCTTTTCCCAACGGGGCAGGGAAACGTCATCGGCAATCCCATCGAGCCGGTCATCAAGCTCACCGCCAATCCGAAAACCGCCCGCACCATGAGCGAGCACATCGATCTGGACGTCTCGGGAATTCTCCGCCGTGAAATGACCATGGACCAGGCCGGCGATCAGCTGATCGAGATCATGCTGCGCACCTGCAGCGGCCGCCTCACCTGCGCCGAAGCCCTCGGCCACCGCGAATTCGTGATGACCAAGCTCTACCAAAGCGCGTAATCCGCACCGAATCTCGCGTTGGCGGCGATTTTTTTGTAAGGGCGGAGCTTGCTCCGCCCTCCGAGCGAAGCGAGGAGTCTGCTACCAGGTTGAGATCGAAGAGCGCCGGGCAAGCCCGGCCCCTATAAGGTGGCAGACTTGAGCGGCTATTCAATCTGCGTATTAAAGCTGAACAGCATCTGCCAGCGCCCGTCACGCTGCACCCACATGCGTGTGTTGAAGTAGAATTTCGCGCCGGGCCGCTGCTCGTGCGCAATCATCATCACCGTTTCGCCAAAATCGAACATCTCCGCGTCCCGTATTTCCTGCGGGGCGGCGCGTCTCCCGGTCGTTTTCTGTTTGTCGATTTGCGCCAGGCGGTCCGCTTTGGTGTACGGCCGGTCGTGAAAGGTGTCCGTGGCGGTGAATTCATCGGCGATCAGCGGCGAGTACGCCTCGGCATCGCTTTCCGCCATCGCCTTCATCACGCCCTGCCACGAAGCGATAGCTGCTTTCTCGTTCGCGGTCTGCGGCTCGAAGGGAATTGTCTTGCACGGGTTCACGCACTCAACGGAAGTCTTGCCAGCAGGCGGCTCCGATTTCTCCACTTGCTTCACTTCCTGATAGTGCGTAAGCCGCCAGCCACCGGGTTGCTTCACCCACACGCGCAACACATTCATCTTGCCGCGATTTGCCCAGACAACGGCGGCATTTCCGTATGTGCGGATCTGCGCTTCCACATCGGGGTTCGCCACGGCGGGAAATGTTTGCAGAGTTGAGGCGTGCGTCAACCGCTTGCCAACTGAATCGATCCACGTGAAGTCCGGGGACAAATAGGTTGCGGTGGCCGCGGCATCCTTCTGCAGAAGCGCCTGTACAAACGCTTTGTCGGCCTGCAGGAGTGAAGAGGAGTCATCGGCGCGGAGCTGGGCGGCGCCGAACAGGAGCAGTGCGACGGCCAGGAATGTCGGCGCGCCGACATTTGTGCAGATTTTGCGATTATGATAACCAATGGATGACGTAATCATATTGTTCCTCGTGGAACATTCCGTGAAACATTCGAATGCCCCGTATCGTTCGAACGAGAGTATCGATTCGGAACTACTTCGCTGCCGCAGCCTGAATCGCCGTCTGGTAGCTGATGGACATGATCCACTTCCCGTCCCGCTTGATCCACAAACGGCTGACGTGCACGGGCTTGCCCGATTGAGGTTGGTGCAGGCAGGTCATGATCACGGCGTCGCCGAAATCGAACATCTTCGCCGAAACCAGGGGAGAAGGAGCCGAACCAACTCCGCTCGCCTTTTGCTTGTTCAGCGTTTCCATCCGTCCGGCTTTCGAAATCACGTGGTCGCTGTTCGAACTGATCTGCACAAACTCATCAGCAATGTGCGGTGCCCAGGCCTCCGCATCGTGCCCGGTTACGCCGGTCTCCAGCGCCTGCCACGAGGCGATGATCGCCCGCTCCGCCTCATTCGCCGGCTGGAACGGCACCATCTTGCAGGGATTTTCGCACTCCTTCACGCCCGATCCCGGCGAAGTCGAAGGCTGCTCCAGTTGCTTCACCTCGTGATACACCAGCAACCGCCAACCTTCCGGCCGCTGAATCCACATCCGCAAAATGTGCACCTTGCCGCGGCTCGCATTCACCGCGCCTACCTGCCCATACGTCCGCTCGCTCACCTCCGCGCCGCTCTCATCTCCCAGCGCATCCTTCGGCACGGCGCGCAGCACTTCCTCGGCCGCGAACGTCTTCCCCTCCGCATCCGTCCACGTAAAACTCGCATCCAGCATCTTCCCAATCGCCGCGGCGTCCGCCTTCGCCGCGGCCTGCACGAACTGCCGATCCGCCTGCATCACCGCCGGGTCGTCCTCAGCCGCAAGGGCGCTCCGAACGCCTGATGAAGCGACAAAACTTGCCGAGAAAACTGCAACTGCCAGGAATCGTAGGATACGAGCGCGCATTCTGAAAAATTCCTTTCGGGGATGATTTCAAAATATTCATTCTTAAGCTTTACCGAAAAAAATGGGGCCGGAACGAATCCGGCCCCGGTTGTAGCCCAGTTCTGGTCGACGTACTAGAAGAGAAACTTCAGTCCGAACTGGATGGCTCGCGCGCCGCCCGAACCCAGCACGGGGTTAACTGAGGCGGTGTCGGGAGTGGCGCAACCGCAGCCGAATGGTCCAACGGAAGGATCGGCCGTTGCGCCCACGCCCTGCCCAGTCGCCCCGCCGAAGGGATTCGCAAAGTTGGGATGGTTGGTTATGTTGAACATCTCGGCCCGGAATTGCGTCGTCAGCTTTTCGCCGAATTTCCAGCTCTTGGATACCGAGAAGTCCAGGTTGTGAAATCCGCCATCCCGGAAAATATTGCGGCCGGAGTTGCCGAAAGTTCCAATCGCCGGCGGAAGTAGAAACGATTTTCCGTTCCGACTTACGTAGCAACCGCCAGTGCCACTGGCCATCGCTATGTTCAGCGAGGTAAGCATGCCAGGGGTTGCGTGCGCCAAACATCCCGCCCAATCGGCGTTGGTTTGCGCCGCAGAGAGTGGGACAGTTCCGCCGGGCGAGGAAAAGCTGCAGGAGCCTGACGTGGGATCGTTCACGTTCCCGGTACAAAGGGGAATCGAGCTCTGCCCGGGCGACTTGAAATCGGCCGGATTGCCGAAGAAATCCCATCGATCGGCAAGTTCGCCGGTTCCGCTGAAATCGTTACTGGCGTCAAATGCTTGCCAGGGTTGGCCGCTCTGCAGTGTAAGGATTCCGTTAAGTTGCCACCCTTCGAGCATTTGCGCATAGCCCTTCTTGCCTGGGATCGTGTAGGTGGCTGAGAACGTGAAGCGATGCCGGATGTCAAAATCGCTATTCCCGTATTCGCCCTGCGGATTGGCACTATCTTTCGGCAAGTACTGATTCCAGTTGTAAGACTGGTTGTCGATTGCGTGAGAGTAAGTGTAGCCGGCGACAAAATCCAGCCCGTGGAAATTGCGGGCTGTGAGGGCGGCCTGCAGGCCGTTGTAATTTGACCTGTAGATGTTCGAGTAATAGTTGATGAATCCCAGATAGGGAAACTTTCCGTTCGCGGTGAAGGGCCGCGCCGCGGCTTCGGCGCCGCCGTCGACCGCGCCGGCAGCAATTGCTGCCGGTGTCCAACCCGAACCAACCGCCGGCTGGTTAATGTCCTGTATGCCCGTCAGTCTGGAGCCATGATTGCCGACATACGCGGCGTCCAACGACAGTTTGCTGGAAAAGGCGTGCTGAACGCCCAAGGTCCACGTGGTGACATAGGGAGTTTTGTAATTACGGTCCATGGCAAAGGTGTCGCAAGGTCCCGCATCGGTGACTGCACCGACTGTGAGGCCATCTCCGCAAGCAACCTGAGAGACAAGGTTGGAGGGATAGATGCCCGCGCCACCCACCGATGAGCCGTTCCAATTCAATTGGTTGGGCGCCAACGTAATCCCCGAGGCGACGATGTTGCCGATGCCCGGCGTGGTCACGCCATTCAACTGAATTGCGGCACCCGTCGGAACGACGTTAGCGCCGAGCGTGACGGTGTTGTTGGTGTTTTGTTGCGACAAGAACGTGCTCATCGAGAGCAGGTCGTAGACAATGCTGGCACCGGCTCGCACAACGGTGGTTCCCTTCCCGGTGATGTCCCATGCCACGCCGATGCGCGGAGCGAAGTTCGTGTAATCTTTGTTGTAGAGCGAGCCGATATTCTTGCCCACCTGTTCCAGTCCGACAGAAGGCTGAAAGTTGCCAAGTTGGTTGTTGGAATCGCTCGGAACGCCCTGGAGTTCATAGCGCAATCCCAGGTTGAGAGTCACGTTCTTGGAAACTCGCCAATCGTCCTGGAAGAATCCGGCGAATAGATTTTGCGTCATGTGGCGGATCGGATTTCCGGCCAGTATGCTGGTATCGCCGACTGCACCGGCCAAGAAACTTTCGAGTGCGGTCGAACCTGGGAAGGCAGCTCCTCCTCCAAACACCGGACGTCCCCTGGCTCCGCGAAAGGTTCCCTGGTCAACTTTGTCGATGCGGACTTCAGCGCCAAATTTCAGGGCGTGCTTGCCGCGCAAATTAGATACCTGGTCCACAAAATCGTAGACGTTATCGGGTCCAACCAGCTTCGGGAAGTTGTGGAAGCCGCCCAATTCGGTGAAGCCGCTTATTCTGACGTTTGGCAGCCCGCCGACAGTGGCAACCACATCCGGCGAGAGGCCGGTGTTGATTTGATAGGTGGTGCCAACGTTCGCGGGGACGATGGTCAGGTGGTAGCGGGTGTAGCCGATTCTCAGGTCATTCGCCCAATTGGCGCTTGGAGTCCAGGCGTAGTGCCCGGCGACGGCTTGCGCCCGTGAATGAATCACGGTGCCGTACTCCGGAAGCAATTCCGGCGCATCCTCGGCGGTGATGTTGTCATTGCCGAAGAAGTAAGAGCCGCTCAACGTGTTCTTCTCATTGATGTGGTAGTCCACTTTGCCGATCGCGTTCCTCGAGGAGTCCACATCTGGAAATCCCCCGGTGATCGTCTTCCCACCAGTCGCGTTCGGCCCGTAAGCGCCGCCGGTGCACGAGGTGTAAGGTGCTGCCACATTTGCCGGGCAGCCGAGAAGATAGAGGCTTTGGGAACTGAACGGGATATTGTGGGCGGCCAGCCCTGCAAGTGCGTCCGGAACGCTGACGGAAGGGTCCGGGCCTCCCGCCGCGGTCACAGTCGTCGGAGAGTTGACCGAAATGGAATTGCCCACCGTGTAATTGCGAAATTCAAAACCGCCAAACCAGAAGAGTTTGTCCGGAATGATGCGGCCACCGGCGGTGGCGCCATATTGCTCTAACTCCACGGGCGTTTTGGCCGTTCCGACCTGGTTGAAATAGTTACGCGCGTCGAACGAATCCGAGCGGCCAAACGCATACGCAGAGCCGTGAATCTGATTGGTGCCGGATTTGAGACCGACACTCGTGATGGCTCCCGGCTTCCAGCCGAATTCGGCCTTGGGATTCACCTGGGTGTTGAATTCCTGGATCGCATCAATCGGCAAAATCGTGGCCGCATCGCCGGCGACCGCCGCTGCGTTCGTCACGCTGAAACCCATGAAGGCTTCGTCGTTGCTCAGGCCGTCCACCAGGTAACTGGTATCTTCGGGCCGCGCGCCATTGGTGGTTTGCGTCCACGGACCGCCGCCAGGATAGATGGTGGTGCCGGGGCGCAGAGTCAGCAGGTTCTGGTAGTTTCTGCCGTTCAGCGGAATCTCGTTGATCGTCATGTTGCTGATCGTGCCGCCGAGGGTTGTGGAAGTGGTGTCCACCATCGGAACTTCTTCGGTAATTGTAATCGTCTCGGTCGCCGACCCGGGTTGCAGCACGACGTCCACCCTCAAATCCTTGCCGACTTCGATCTGAATATTTCTCCTCTCGAAGACTTTGAAGCCCTTCACTTCAACGCGAACCGAATAGCTACCCGCCACCAGGTTCAGCGCGACGTACGCGCCATCGGAATCTGTCGTCAAATTTTGCGCTACTCCGCGCGCCACGTCGGTCACGGTCACTGGTGCTCCCGCAACATACCCGCCGGACTGGTCAGTCACGGTGCCGAGCATGCGTCCGGTGTTTCCCTGCGGGAAGGCCGGTAGAGTAAAGAGAAGAACGGCGGATACTAGAGCCAAAAGCCCAAAGGACTTCCTCAAATTGACACAATTCGACATTACTCACCCCTAAAAATTCCCCTGCTCGGGAGCAGACCCCGCACAATAGGTATAGCCGCTGTACCATCATACGAAGCGGCTTGTCAACTAATTCCTTTCTCTTCCTCAGCAAAATTATTGATACAGCGCAAACTGGCCAACAATTGCTTCATCCAAAGAAGCTCGTAACATAAACAAAATAAGCAACGTATATGAGAAATAGAGGAAGTGCGGACGGAGACAACCATCGAACGCTCGCGAACCGGCTCCCATTCGACCCAGCCGCCCAAGGAAGCCGACAAATTGGTTCAGATTGTGGACCTCTTGGAGGGGAGCCTTCCCCTAGAGGTGACACTTTTGGAACGTATGCTCCCGAAATTCGAGCGAGCTTCTAACTCAAGAAAGGCTTCAGTCCTGAACGGTGTAAATCCAGATCTCCGCCCCATGATCCGCGCGCGGCGGTACTCCCAGAAAGAACCGGTCGAACCCCTTGTGCCCTTTTCCAAAATATCCCGCCGTGCGCGCGCCAAGTGTCGAAGGAACTTTTACAAGAAGCTGGTAGTGATCTGCATCCGTCTGCTGAAATACGCTGATGTATCCCTCGCCGCCGGGAACATAAATTCTCTTTCGCCCCGAATCGTAATAAACATCATCGGCGTCCTGGACGCAGGGAAACTCGGCTACCGTGCGGCCGGTGTTCGTATCGAAGACGGCCATGTGCGCCGGCTCGTGCGTCGCGACAAACAACCGGTGATCCGCTTCGTCCAGCGCCATCGGAAAATTGTGCTCCAGCGTCATCGGCCAGCGAGCAATCGCGCCAGTCTTGCGATTAATCACCGCAATCTGCTTCAAATCGGGCAGATTCACGTAAATATTGGGCCCCGCGGTTTCCATCTGAAACGATTCCGGATGCGCTCCAAGCTTGTATTCTTCCGGCAAGCGCTCGTTGGTCGTCGCATCCACCATGCCGATCGCGCCGGTTTCGTCTTCGCCAAATCCGACGTATACCCGATGCGTTGCCGCATCGTAGCGCAAGTTATCCACGTCGCCGTGAAAATCAATTTCCTTCACCAGGTCAAAATTTTCTCCCGCATAAATCCGCAATTTGCCCTTGCTGCTGGCCACAAAAAGTTTCTTCGCGTCCGGCGCATACGCCACGCCCTGCGGATTCGGAATTCCCGTGATCGTATGCGAGCGCACCCGCGCGCTGATGTCGATCACTTCGACGGTATTGTTTCCAAGCGCGGCCACAAACAACTGGTTCTTGCCGTCAAATCCGAAATGATCGAAACGCCCTTGCACGCCGGGCGTGGCAATCGCCTCGGTTAAAACGAGAGGCCGGGGAGCTTCGGATCCTGCTCCCGTCTGTGCGGCGAGCTGCGAAACATTGCCAATCACTACCAGTGCGGAGGAAAAAAGCATGCGGGAAAATTTCACGGTGCCTCCAGGAAAATGGTAAAAATCGTCACAAGCTGGATTGCTGGCGAAGGACAATAGCGCAAAAAGGGTTGACTTGGCAAAAGGTCAGGTGGTAGAACCACAATCCGCAGATCATGTTTTGCCGGATCAGCTACTCGCTCCAATTCGTGAATCGAGGTCAAGGATGCGTTCGTACCTAAAGACAATCCTGTTCGGGCTCGGGCTTCTGTTCGCCGCGCCAGTGCTTTTGCCGCCGAACCAAGCCAACGCCCGCGCCCAGCTTAGCACCGGCCGCGAAGCCGCCGAGGCCATCCCGCCCCACGGCTACGTCGTGGCCACCAAAGCGATTAAGGGCTCCGACATTCCCGGCGACTACACCTTCGTCCTCACCAGGGATGAAATCTACGTCCCCATCCTCGTCCGCAAGCCCAAAGGTAACGGGCCCTTCCCCGCCATCACCATGGGCTGGGGCGAAGGCCGCGAAGGCATGAAGAAAGTCGAGCAACTCACCGAACGCCTCACGCAGATGCAGGACCGCATGATCGCCCGCGGCTACGTGGTGGTCACCGTGAACTACCGCAACGAAATTCCGTACGCCTACGAAAACTCGAAGCCGCCCCAGAATCTTCCGGACAGCATCAGCGGCGACCGCCGCATGCTCAAGTCCGGCCCAACGCTCGACCACGAAGACCTGATCGCTATCATCCGTTATCTGCAAAGCCTTCCCTACGTGGACAAAAACGCCGTGGGCGCCATGGGCGTTAGCCATAGCGGCGAAATGATCATGAAGGCTTCCAGTGAGTACGATTTCGCCGCAGGCGTCTGCATCGAACCCGCCGATCACGAATTCCTTACCGTCAACACCGGCCCCACTGCGCCGCGAAAAGACAACGAGATCCAGTACAACGACATCGAAGTCGCCCGCAAAAACGCCAACAAAGCCGAGGCCATGGAGCGCATCCGGCGAATCCATACTCCGATCCTGATTTTCGGGCGCGACACCGACCACCAGCAGGGAATTTTCAAACTGACCTACGAGTGGATGAAAGAAGCCGGCAAAGACGTACAATGGGCCAGTTTCGATCACCCTGTGCACGGCTACGTTTTCATCATGAATCAGCCGGACGGTTCGTATAAGCCGGATGAAATCCAGCAGAAGACCTTCCAGATCTTCATGGATTATTTTGACAAGCATCTGAAACACTAGGATCGGCTGGGAAGTTCGAACCGCCTCGAAAAAATCGGGAACTGGGGGTGTGCTGTGAAAATTGGATTTATCGGCCTCGGTGACATGGGCCGGGCAATTGTTCCGCGGTTGCTCGCCGCCGGCCATCAGGTGGCGGGCTGGAACCGGACAAAAGAAAAAGCGGAGCCGCTCTTTAAGCTCGGCATGGGATGGGCCGATTCGCCGAAGCAACTCGCGGCCGAATCAGAAGTCGTGTTTTCCATCGTCACCGATTCGGATGCCGTGAAGTCCCTCGCGCTCCGTGAAAACGGAATCATCTCCGGCCTGCGCAAGGGTTCCGTTTACCTGGAGATGAGCACGATCGATCCCGAGGCGAGCCGCTTCGTGGGCGCCGCATTCGCCAAAGCCGGCCTTACCATGATGGACGCGCCCATTTCTGGAACCACGCTGACCATCGGCAAAGGCAACGCCTCCGTGATGGTGGGCGGCGACAAGGAAGCCTTTGACCGCGTGCAACCCGTGTTGCTTGCGATCGGCCCGAAAGTAACCTACATCGGCGCACAGGGGCTCGCCGTCCAGCTCAAAGTCGCTCTCAACATGACCCTCGTCATCGAAGTAATCGGCTTCTGCGAAGGCGTCGCCCTCGCGGAAAAAGGCGGCGTGCCGCGCGAAGTAGCCGTGGACGCGATGCTGAAAAGCGTCGTGGCGTCGCCGGTACTCGCTTACCGCGCGCCCCTGATTCTCGAAGGCCATATTTCCGACGCCACTTATGGCGACGTCGATCTTCAACAAAAAGATATGCTCCTCGCGCTCAACCTCGGCAGAAAAATGGGCGTCCCTGTTCCCCTCGGCGCAGCCGCCAACGAAATGCTCAACGCCTGCCGCGGCCTTGGCCTCTCGCACCACGATTTCGTCACCGTTTATGAAGTCTACCGGCGCCTGGGAGGAATGTCCAAATGAAACCGTATCGGACCAATCTTCGCGATGTGCCGAAAGTCGGCGGCCTCACCGAGGAAGACGGCTGGATTAATATGCAGGTGCAGTTTCTGATCGATCAGAAGACGGCCGGCTCCGACAAACTTCTGATCGGCTGGACCGTTCTCCCGCCCGGCGCGCGCCATGACAAGCATCGCCATCCGAACTGCGACGAATTTTTCGTCGTGATCCAGGGCAGCGGCCACATTTACACCGACACCGGCCGCGAGCCCTCGTCGAAAGGCGACGTCATCTTCACGCCGCGCGGCCATTGGCACGGCTTCGACAACACCGGCACCGAAGCCGTCGTCCTCATTTGGGGATGGAGCGGCGCGGGTTCGCTTGAAGCCGCCGGCTACGAAATTCCGCCGGAAGGTTATTGATTCGAATCATCGGCTAAAGATCGGATTTTCGCGATGCCAGCGGCTTTGCAAAAAGCGTGGGAAGACCCGCGAATCAAAAGCGGGATGCAGCAGCAACTTCGCTGGCGAAGCGAGTTGCTGGCCGCGGGTAAAAAGCCGCTCGGCTGGAAGCTCGCCTTCGGCGGTCCCGCGGCTCTGGAAAGATTGCGCACCAACGCGCCGCTCGTCGGATTTCTGATGGCCGACGCGGTGGTCGCCTCTGGTTCAACGATTTCTTTTGCGGGTTGGAAAAAACCTGCCGCCGAACCCGAACTCACCGTCTACCTCGGAAAAGATTTGCATGCCGGCGCCGATCGTAAAACGACCATGGATGCAATTGCAGGCCTCGGCGCAGCCATCGAAATCGCGGATGTCGATCACCCTTCCGACGATGTCGAAGGCACCCTGGCTCGCAATATCTACCAGCGCCAGGTAGTTCTCGGCGGTCGCGACACAGCACACGCAGGCGGCGCCTTGCCGGGTTTGAACGCGCGTGTCTTTCGCAACGGCGCGGAAATGGCCAGCACTTCCGACTTCGAAGCCTTGACCGGAGAACTCATCACCATCGTCGGCCACGTCGCGAATCTTCTCGCGCACTTTGGCGAAACTCTTCGCGCCGGTGAAATCATCATCGCAGGCTCCATCACCCCGCCCATCTGGGTGGAACCAGGCGAAACCATCGGCTTTCATCTCGAACCATTGCAACCAATTTTAGTAAATTTCGCTCCGGCACTGTAACTTTTGCGGATCTATCGAATCATAAGTGGCGCACGCAACTTGCACGGACAGATTGCGCGGCGTATAGTGCGTCGAAATCTAAAATTGAATGCAAGCACAGGAATCGATGCCCAGGGTAGAAATCAATCCGATCAGGAAGCTCTCTCTCTTCTTCGCCAGCGCGATTCTTTCCATGGCATCCGTTGCCCTTGCCGGACAAGCTAGCCCGTCGAAGACTGGCACCTGGTCCGGCGTCCTCGTTACCAGCGCCTGCAACGCCGACGAGGCCTTCAACGAATCTCCCGAATGCTTCAAAAATGTTCCCGGCGCAAAGACCGCGCTCTACGACGACACCAACCGCCTGATGTACTCGCTCGAGCCGCAGGAAAAAGTTACCGCCCATCTCGGCGCCACTGTCACCGTACGCGGCACCCTCGACGAAGACACGATTCAAGTCGCTTCCACCGAACTGATGTCCATCGGCCTGGCCGTCGGCCAGAAAGCTCCCGATTTTTCCGCGCGCGACGAATTCGGCCACGTGCAAACCCTCGAAACCCTGAAAGGCCCGAACGGCACCGTCCTCCTCTTCTTCCGTTCCGCCGACTGGTGACCCTTCTGCAAAGGGCAGCTGGTCCAGCTGCAAAGCGCATACTCCCGGTTCGAAAAGCAGGGCGTCAAGCTCGCGGCCATCAGCTATGACTCCGAAGAAATCCTGAAATTCTTCGCCGACCGCCACAAAATCGAATACCCGATGCTCGCGGATCCCGAATCCAAAATCATCAAGGCCTATGGCGTCTTCAATCACGAAGCCACCGGCATGCAAAAAGGTTTCGCCCACCCCGGCTATTTCTTTATTGATTCGAACGGCGTCATCAACGAAAAGTTTTTCGAAGCGAAATACCGGGAGCGCCTCACCGGCAACAGCATCATCGCGAAACTATTCCCCGAATTGGGCCAGGAAGTCACTGACACGGTCGAAGCCCCGCACCTGCAGCTCGCTCTGGAACAATCCGACCGCACCGGCGTTCCCGGCACCCGCATAACAATTTCCGCCGAAGTGCGCCTTCCCGCCGATGTCCACGTCTATGCTCCCGGCACCCAGGGCTACAAACCCGTCAAACTTGTGATCGATCCGATTCCTGATCTCGAACTAAGCCCGGCAAACTACCCCGCATCCAAAACTCTCTATCTCCCCGCGATTAAGGAAAAAGTTCCCGTCTACGAAGGCACCTTCCGCATCAGCCAGGACGTGAAAGTCAGCTCCAGCTCGCAATTCTGGGGCTCCCTCGGCAAAGATGGAAAGACGTTCACGCTCACCGGCAAGCTCGAATACCAGGCCTGCGACAAAACCATGTGCTATGTGCCAACCTCGGTGCCGGTGAAGTGGCAGCTCCAGGTCTTCCCGCTCGACCGCACCCGCGCCCCGATCGACATCCGCCACAAATAACCGCGTGATGTTGCCGTTGGCACAATCTGAAAAATCCTTAACCCCATTTTCCTCGGTTTGCATTAGTCTCGTCGAACCATGACTCCTAACCACCGTTTTTGGTTTGTCTGCGTTTTGCTCGTAGCCGCTTCAACGTTGCCCTCCTGCGGAGCCAACTCCGCCGATCAGCCGCTCTTCACTTCCAATCACGAAGCGCTTTCCCAGGATGTGCCCTCCCAGTTTCGATTCGTCGCGTTTGGAGATACACGCTTTCACGATCCAGCGGACACGGAGGCGGCGAATGCCGTCGTCAGGCAGACCCTGGTGCGGGCCATTGACGAAGAAAAGCCGGCCTTCGTCTCCATCGGCGGCGACATCGTCTATTCCGGCGACAATCCGAAGGACTGGCAGGTTTGGGATTCGGAAACCTCTCTTTGGCAAGCCCATAAAATCGTCGTTTATCCCGCGCTGGGAAATCACGATCTCCATGGCGAACAAAAGTCAACGCTGGGAAATTACTTTGCGCGATTCCCCGGGCTCAAAGAGAGCCGCTTCTACTCCGTGCGCGTCGGAAACTCCCTGATGTTGGTTCTCGACAGCGCGCTCGATGAACTCACCGGGCCGCAGGGCGAATGGCTGCACGGGCAACTCGACAATCTCGCTTCGAATATTGATTTCGTGTTCTTCGTATTTCACCACCCTCCGTACACCAGTTCGTCCGATGAGAAAAGTTTCGGTGGTGGGCACTCCGCGCGAGAGAAGGAAATTGGCCTGGCCGCGTTCCTGGAAGAGAAACAGAAGCAAGTGCGGGCTCGCTTTGTCGTCTTCAATGGGCACGTCCACAACTACGAGCGCCATGAGCACAACGGAGTAACCTATTTTGTCACCGGGGGCGGGGGAGCGCACGCCTATCCCATCGCCCGCAAGGCCGGCGACCCCTACAAAGATGCGGGAATCAACTACCACTATTTGCTGGTGGCGGTAGACAAAAACCAGGTCCGCATTACGATGAAAAAGTTGGAATTCAAGGACGGCAAACCGGCGTGGAGCCAGCCGGACGAAATTGTGATTCCTGCGTCCGTCGCGAAGGTTGCCGGCGCTCGGTAGCCGCGCGGCAAATAGGTATTGCCCTAATTCGAATCTGGCGTGTGCGGCGTTCGATTAGTCATGGTGGAAATAGAAAATGTTCCCGTCCAGATCCTCCACGGTGAATTGCCGCAGTCCCCAGGGCTTTTTTTCCAGGGGATCCACGATGTTCGCGCCCAACGACTTCAGTTCCTGGTAGGTCGCATCGATATCTTCGGCGAACACCCAGTGCACGGCAGGTTCGAACGGCGGGTTCCTCTTTCGAAAGAATATTGTCACCCCAGGGCGCAACACGGCCCCAATTTCATTGCCTGGGTAAAGCCATCCAATCTCAAAGCCGAGTGCATCTCTGTAATGCTGTTGTGCGCGTTTCACATCTGCGACCGGCAACTCCGGCACTGGCTGGCCAATTGAACTCATTTTCTCTTTTGCGCCCACACAGTTCTCCTTTCTGGAACACCCTCCACGCGTCAAATTAGGACACTGCCGCAAAATACGCCACTGGTTTGTCTGGCGAAGAATTGCCGTATGATACGGGCATGCGACTTCTCCTCGTCGAAGACGACGCACGCATCGCACGATTCGTCGCTAAAGGCCTCCGCGAAGAAGCCTACGCCGTCGACGTCGTCGAGAACGGAAACGACGCCGTCTATCAAACCGAAATCAACGATTACGACGTGATCGTCCTCGACGTCATGATTCCCGGTATCGACGGGTTCGCCGTCTGCAAAGCTATCCGTGCCGGTGGCAAGCGCACCCCCATCCTGATGCTCACCGCGAAAGACGGCGTCGACGACCGCATCAAAGGCCTCGATTCCGGCGCCGACGACTACCTCACCAAGCCTTTCGAGTTCCGTGAACTCCTCGCCCGCCTCCGCGCCCTGCTCCGCCGCCCGACCGAGCTTCGTCCCCCGCGCATCGTCGTAGGCGATCTCGAACTCGACACCGCTTCGCAAACCGCGAAGCGCGGCGCCCGCTCCATTCCCCTCACCGCCAAGGAATACGCGCTCCTCGAATATTTCGCTCGCAACGCCGGCCGTGTCATCGGCCGCTCCGAGATCGCCGAACATGTATGGGACGAAACCTTCGATCCCTTCTCCAATCTGATCGAAGTCTACGTGAACCGTCTCCGCCGGAAACTCGGCGAGGAAGCCGGCAAGCCCCTGCTGCAAACCCGCCGCGGCAGCGGCTACGTCCTCGGCGACAACGAAGCCTCCGGCAAGAAGCACGCCGCGCAAACTTCCGGCGGAGCAAAAAAATCACATGCTTGAGTCGGTCCGCTCGCGCATTACGCTCTGGTACAGCGGCCTGCTTGGCCTCTTTCTGATTTTGCTCGCCGCCCTCACTTACTTTCTCTATTGGCACAACATTCTCCTTAGCACCGATAGCAATCTTCTTGAACTAAGCGAAACCTATGTCACCACTTTTAACGCCGAATTGAAGGACGCCGAGGGAGAAAACCCAAGGAAAGAAGCCGCCCGCGTGGCCATGACCGAGCATCGCTTCCGCGACGTCATCTTCGCCATCGTCGACGGCCACGGCCAGGTCATCTTGAGCTCTCTCGACTTGCCCGACCTTCGCGGTGGACTCGAACGCTTCACTCCCGCGATTTTTTCATCCAAGGAATTTCTGGCACTCGCCCACGCGCCCACGGCCATTGGCACGGGCGCTTTCCAAAACGTTCCCGGCGGCAAGAACGGCTTTCGCGGCTATTCGCGGCTTTTGGAGCCTGAGGACCAGACGGTCTCCCTGGTGATTTTGCAATCTCTCCATCCGCAAAAAGAAATCATGGAGGACATTCGCCACACTTTTTACTGGATCATCCCGATCGCCTTGCTACTCGCCAGCGCCGGCGGTTATTTCCTCGCCAGAAAGAGCCTCGCGCCGGTCACCGATATGGCCACCCAAGCCCGCGGCATGGGCGCCGCCCGCCTCAGCGAACGCCTCGAGGTCTCCAATCCGCGGGACGAACTCGGCACCCTCGCTCTTTCCTTCAACGAATTGCTCGATCGCCTCGAAAAATCCTTCGAACAGCAGCGCCGCTTTGTGGCCGACGCTTCGCACGAACTCCGAACGCCGGTCGCCATCCTTCAGGGCGAAACCGAGGTCACCCTCTCTCGCCCTGATCGCTCCCCCGAGGAGTACCGCGAGACTCTCGCGATCCTGCGCGACGAATCCCATCGCCTCGCCCACATTATCGAAGACCTCTTCACCCTCACCCGCGCCGACGCTGGCCAGTACCCACTGAAACTTCGCGATCTGTATCTTGATGAATTAGCCACCGACGTTCTTCGCCGCACCCGGTCCCTCGCCAAGGGCGTCACGCTGACCTCGTCGATTCAGCCAGAGCTTCCTCTCCAAGCCGACGAAGACCTCCTCCGCCGCATGCTGCTGAATCTCCTCGACAACGCCATCAAGTACACGCCCGCCGGGGGACTGATCAACGTGGACTGCCGCCTCGACGCAAACTTCTACGTCCTTCGCGTCTCTAATACCGGTCCGGGAATTCCCGCCGAACTCCAGCCGCGGATCTTCGAGCGTTTTTTCCGAGCCGACAAAGCGCGCTCGCGCTCCGAAGGCGATACCGGCGGCGCCGGCCTCGGACTCTCCATCGCCCGCTGGATCGCCGAAGCCCACCACGGCCGCCTGGAACTAACGCAATCCGACAACTCCGGCACCAGCTTCACCGCCTATTTACCCGCGCCCGTTCGCAGCGCGCTTTCCGGCTAACTCCGGAGTCACCCCAAGTAGCGGCCACCTTCAGGTGGCCCCGCTTGCTTTTGTAGCGGCCTCCGTCCGCGGCTGGCGGCACGCGACAACAGGGTTCGAGTCTATTCCGCCCGGCGAAATCGCGGTTAATCCTGCGTTTATCTCCTACTCGATAGCTTGGACACAGAGAACGAGACTAGAATTCTTTCACGGGCCTTTGCTCCTGAAACCAGGCTCCCCGTGAACAAAGAAATTGCAGTAATGAGGGAAGCAATTTGCATCACAAAATTCATTTTGGATTGATCATGCTGTTGATGGGCACTGCAGCGCTGACCGCGAAAGTCTGTGCCGCTCAGCAACCCGACGCCCCCGCGCCGCAGCCGCAAGTCGTGGCCAAGCAGAACCAACCTCCCGCACCCAGCGCACCGACTCCCGGCGCGCCGCTGCGCCTAACCTTGCAGGACGCGCTCGCGCTGGCTCGCAAAAACGAACCGAGCTATCAATCCGTCGTCACCGCCGCGGGAATCGCCGGCGAAACCCGCGCCCAGACCCGTGATGCCTTGCTCCCCAGCGTGAATTTCAACACTGCGGCCATTTATACCGAGAGCAGCCACAACTCCCCGAGTGGAGTGGTATTTATCGCCAACAACTCACCCCATGAATACATCAGCCAGGGAAATGTCCATCAGCAATTGGACCTTGCATCGTGGGAAACCTATCGAAGTTCGGCCGCGCAAGCCGCAGCCGCGAAAGCCAGGGCTGAGGTGGCTTCGCGCGGCCTGGTCGTCACGGTCGTGCAGAATTATTTTGCTGCCGCCGCCGCGGAGAGAAAGTTGGAGTCAGCCGCACGCACCGCCGACGCGGGCGAAAAATTCCTGCAACTGACGCAAGCCCTCGAAAAGGGCGGGGAAGTTGCCCATTCCGACGTCATCAAGGCGGATCTGCAAGCCCAGGAGCGTCGCCGCCAGCTTCAGGAAGCAAAACTTGAACTCCTGAACGCGCGTCTCGATCTCGCCGTCCTCCTCTTCCCGGATTTCAACGACCACTTTGAAATCGGCGACGACCTGCACGGAAACGTAGCTCTGCCTCCACAACCCGAATTCGAAGCGCAAGCCGCGCAGGGTAATCCGGAAATCCGCGCAGCCCTCGCCACCACGGAAGCCGCCGCCCACGACGTCAAAGCCGCCCGGGCGGGCTATCTCCCTTCCATCAGTCTCGATTACTTTTACGGAATTGATGCGGCGCAATACGCGGTTAATGGGACGGGCACCAACGGAAGCAAGGTTTCCAATCTCGGTTCCTCCGCCATCGCCTCCCTGAGCCTCCCCGTCTGGAACTGGGGCGCCACGCAAAGCCGCGTCCGCGCGGCCGAGTTGCAGCGCGATCAGGCTAAGCGCGAACTCTCCTTCGCCCAGCGCAAACTTCTCGCCGAAATGCGCTCACTCTATTCCGAGGCCGAAACTTCCCTGAACGAACTTGCCGGCTTGCAACGCTCCGCCGAACTCTCGGAGGAAAGCCTGCGCCTCACCACGATGCGTTATCAAGGCGGCGAAGCCACTGTGCTCGAAGTCGTTGACGCGCAGACAACCTTCGCGCAAGCCAGCGCCGCTTACCAGGACGGGGCCGTCCGGTATCGCGTCGCGCTCGCCAATCTCCAGACATTGACAGGGGTTTTGACAACACCATGAAATACGTAAAACGCAAATTTAAGGGAATGAGACCAAGCCTGGCCGCTCGGAGCGTCCTGCTCCTTGCCGGCGCAATATTCCAACACGGCTGCGGTTCGGCAGAAAAGGAAGCAGCGCCGCTCGTTACTGTCCAGGTCACTCCCGCAAAACGCGGCCCCATCGAACTCGAAGTATCCTCCGACGCGGTGGTGTACCCGCTGCAACAGGCGATCCTCACCCCGAAAATCACTTCCACTATCGCGAAGTTTTACGTCCAACGCGGCGCCCGGGTGAAACAAGGCCAGTTGCTCGCGTTGCTCGAAAACCGGGATCTCGCCGGCGCCGCCGAACAAAGCAAGGGCGAGTTTGAGCAAGCCGAAGCAAGTTACGCCACGACAGTCGGCGCCAGCCTCCCGCAGCAGATTCAGAAAGCCGAACTCGACGCCCACGCCGCAAAATTGGCCTTCGACGCGCAACAAAAAGTTTACGACGCGCGAAAGCAACTGTACGAACAGGGCGCGCTCCCTCGCCGTGACTTTGACACCGCCGACGTCGCCCTCGCCCAGGCCCGCAGTACCAATGAACAGGCGCAAAAACAACTCGCCGACCTCCAGCGCCTCGGTAAGGAACAAGCCCTGAAATCCGCGAGCGGGCAGCGTTCCGCAGCGGAGGGAAAATACCTTAACGCCCAGGCGCAACTCAGCTACTCCGAAATCCGCAGTCCGATCGACGGCGTCGTCACCGATCGCCCGCAGTATCAGGGCGAACTCGCCACCGCGAACCAGCCGCTCCTGACGGTGATGAACACGTCCAAGCTGATCGCGAAAGCTCACATTTCCCAGACCGAAGCCGTGCTCCTGAAAGTCGGCAACAAGGCCGAAATCGAATTGCCCGGCCTCGACGAGCCGATCCAGGCAAAAGTCACGCTCGTCAGCCCCGCGCTCGATCCCGGAAGCACCACCATCGAAGTTTGGGTGGAATCCGCAAAACCGAATCCCGCCCTGAAGCCCGGCATGAACGCGCGCGTCAACGTGATCGCCAGGAGCGAAGAGGATGCGCTGGTTGTTCCCGCATCGGCCGTCTACAAATCCGAAGAAGCCGGGGATTTCGTCATGCTTGCCGGTTCCGACAAGAAAGCCCATCTCACAAAAGTCAAAGTCGGGATCAAGACGAAAGAACTCGCGCAGATCGAATCCGGCGTTAAGGAAAACGATTCCGTAATCACCGTCGGCGGTTACGCGCTTCCGGACGGCACGCAAATCCAAATCGAAGCCACCCCCGCTCCCGAACCCGAAAAAGGTGGCGCGGCGGATAACAAAGACGACAAGGACAAGGGCGGCGCCGCCCCCGAAGAAAAATCCGGCGCGGATTCGAAGCCTGCGAAGGGCCCGTCGAAAGGCAAGGAGTAGCGGCGCATGGCTCTCGGCTCCGGAGATTCGCAAACAAAGCAAAACGCCCAGCCGCGCGAAGCGGCCGAGCAGCCCTGGTTCAAGAAACTTTCCAGCCCCATTCTGTTCCTGCTCATCAGCCTCGCGCTCGTTGGAATCTTCCTGGCGCTCAAAATTCCCGTAGCCGTTTTTCCCAGCACCGATTTTCCCCGCATTGTGATTGGCGTCGACAACGGCGTCATGCCCATCGATCAGATGCTCGTCACGGTCACCAAGCCCATCGAGGAAGCCGTCAACAGCGTCCCCGGCCTCAGCAAAGTGCAATCCATCACCAGCCGCGGCTCCGCCGAAGTGGACCTCTTCTTCGACTGGAAGTCCGACATGATCCTCACGCTCCAGCGTGTGGACGCCGTGGTCGCCCGTCTCCAGCCCGAACTTCCAACCGGCGCAAAAATCGAAACCCACCGCCTCACTTTTGCCACCTTCCCGATTCTCGGCTACAGCCTCACCTCCGACACCATTCCCCAAAGCAAGCTCTGGGAAATCGCCACCTACGACCTGAAGCCGCGCATCAACCGCCTGGACGGTGTCGCGTTCGTCCTCGTCCAGGGTGGCCGCGTTCCCGAATTTCAGGTCACCCCGGATCCCGCTCGCCTCCACGCTGCCGGCATCACCGTCACCGACATCCTCGACGCCATTCGAAAAACAAACATGATCGATTCGCCGGGCCTCCTGGAGCACGAACACCAGTTGGTGCTGGGTCTCGTCAGCGGCCAGGTTCGCACGCCCGAAGAAATCGCCCAGATCGTCGTAAAGACTTCCCTCGGCGGAATCCCGATCCGCATCGGCGACATCGCCAAAGTCGGCCCCTCTGAGGCGCCCGTCTACACCATCGTTACGGCAAACGGAAAGCCCGCCGTGCTCCTCAGCGTCAACCGTCAGCCCGACAGCAACACGCTGGACGTAGCAAAATTAGTGCACGCCAAAATCGCCGAACTTCAGCCGACGCTGCCGCCGGGCGTGCATCTCGAAGTCTTTTACGACCAATCCACCATCGTTCAGGAATCCATCTCCAGCGTCCGCGACGCCGTTCTCCTCGGCATCATTCTCTCCGCCGCGATTCTCGTGCTCTTCCTGCAGGATTGGGGCTCGTCGTTCGTCGCAGCACTCGTAATCCCGGTCACTCTCGCGCTTACCCTGATCGTTCTCTGGATGACCGGCCAAAGTTTCAACCTGATGACTCTTGGCGGACTCGCTGCCGCCGTCGGCCTGGTCATCGACGACGCCATTGTGGTCCTCGAAAACATCGTTCTCCACCGCGATGCCGGCGAGTCGCGTTTTCAAGCCATCCAGAGCGCCCTTAGCGAAATCACCATTCCGCTCGTAGGTTCCACAATCACACCGATTGTCGTCTTCCTGCCTTTGATCTCCGTCACCGGCGTCACCGGAAGTTTCTTCCGCGCCCTCGCCATCACCATGACGGTCTCGTTGCTCAGTTCGCTTCTGCTCGCGTTGACGTGGACGCCCACGCTTAGCCAATACTTTGTGCGCCGCAAGGACACGGTGGCCCCCGCCGGCGTTCCCCAAGGTGAACACAACGTCGCCGCTCTCCTCGCCGCCGAAGAGGCTCACCTCTCCGGGTTTTTTGGCCGCATCGTAAATTTCTACAGCCGCGCCATGCGAGGCTTCTTGCAAAAGCCGGTCCTCTTGCTGGTCTCCTCCGTCGTGATCGTCATCCTCTCCTATGTCTGCTTCAATTTCCTCGGCACCGACCTTCTCCCCGAAATGGACGAAGGCGGCTTCATCCTGGACTACTACACACCGCCCGGCAGCTCCCTCGCCGAATCGAACCGCATCCTGCTGCACATGGAAGAAATCATCCGCTCCCAGCCCGAAGTCGAAAACACTTCGCGTCGCACCGGAATGCAACTCGGCTTGGCCGCCGTCACCGAGGCAAATCGAGGCGATTTCACCGTCAAGCTGAAACGCGACCGCAAGCGCGGCATCGACGACATCATCTCCGACATTCGCGCGGAAATTAAAAAGACCGAGCCCGCCGCCGACGTCGAATTCGTCCAGGTGTTGCAGGACATGATCGGCGACCTGACCAGCCAGCCAGAACCCGTCGTGATCAAGCTCTTTTCCCCGGATGGCAAACTGCTGAACGCAACCGCGCCTAAAGTCGCCGAAGCCATCCAGAAAATTCCCCACGTCGTCGACGTTCTCGACGGCATCGAAAATTCCGTCAGCGGCCCTGCGGTCACTTATCAGGTGAATCCCGCCGTCGCCGCTCGCTCCGGCTTCGCTCTAGACGAAGTGGCCATCGACGCCGCAGCCGTCCTCGAAGGCGAACCCGCCGCCACTCCGGTCGTATTGAACGACCGCCTGTACACGATTCGCGTCCGCTTTCCCGAGCAGAGCCGCGCCTCTCTCGATCGTATGGGCAACACGCTGCTCACCAGCGCCACCGGCAAAACAGCTACCCTCGCCAGCCTCGCCACCATCTCCACCGATCCTGGCCAAACCGAAATCCGTCGCGAAAATCTCCAGCGGCTCGTCGAAGTAACCGCCCGCTTCGAAGGCGTCGACCTCGGCTCGGGCATGGCCTCGATTCAGAAAACCGTCGCGGACATGCACCTGCCCTCCTCCATCCGCGTCGAATATGGCGGACTCTACGAAGAGCAGCAGAAATCCTTCCACGATCTCCTCATGGTCTTCCTTCTCGCGTTGGTGCTCGTCTTCGTCGTTCTGCTCTTCGAATTCCGTACGTTCTCCGCGCCGCTCGCCATTCTCGGTTCCGCGTTGCTTTCCACGTTCGGCGGTTTCCTGGCGCTCCTCGTCACCAACACCACCTTCAACGTCGCCTCGTTCATGGGCATGATCATGGTTATCGGCATCGTCGCTAAAAATGGCATCCTGTTGCTCGACGCCGACCAGCGCTTCCGCCAGCTTGGCTTCACTCCCGAAGAATCCATGATCCAGGCTGGCCGTCGCCGACTTCGCCCCATCGCCATGACCGCTCTTGCCACCATTGCCGGCATGCTTCCCCTCGCCTTGGCCATCGGCGCAGGCTCCCAAATGCTCCAACCCCTGGCCATCGCCGTCATCGGCGGCCTCCTCAGCTCCATCGTTCTCTCCCTGGTCTTCACCCCAACGATCAATTTCTATCTCGACCGCTTCAGCCGAACGAAAGTAGCTGTGCAAAACTGAGGAAAAACAATTTCGTCTGTAACGTCGCTTTAACCAGACATTCATGGCAAATCCCCTAACATCCGGCTTCCCCAAATACGCCATGCACATTCTGATTGTGGAAGACGAGCCGGAAATGGCTGGCCTCCTGACCCGGGGACTCGAGGAAGAGTCCTATCAGGTCAGCGTCGCGCGCGATGGGCGCGCCGCGCTGGAACTTTCCGCCGTCGAAGCCTTCGACGTGATTCTCCTCGACGTGATGCTTCCGCAAATGGACGGCCTCGAAGTGGCTCGGCAGTTGCGTCGCCGCGAAGAGGAAACTCCGGTCCTGATGCTCACGGCGCGCGACGCCCTCGGCGACATAGTGAAAGGCCTTGACGCCGGCGCCGACGATTACCTCACCAAACCGTTTTCTTTTGTCGAGCTTCTCGCCCGCATGCGTGCCCTGGTGCGCCGCCAGCAGTTTCGCCGCAAGAACGTCCTGGAAGTCCACGACCTCGTTCTGGATCTGACCTCTCACCGCAGTTTTCGCGCGGGCAAGGAAATTTATCTCTCGCTGACCGAATTCCGCCTGATGGAACTCCTCGCGCGGAATGCCGGACGCATCGTCTCGCGCCACGAAATCCTGGCCAATGTCTGGGGTCCCGGCCGCGAAGTCAGCGAAAATACGCTCGACGCATTCGTCCGGTTGCTGCGCAAGAAGGTGGATGATGGCGCGGAGGTCCGCTTGATCCAGACTCATCGCGGCTTCGGCTACTCCCTGGGATCATTGAACATCGTATGAGCTTCACCATTCGAGCTCGCCTCACTGCGCTTTATTTCCTCGTGTTGGCCGTTTCGTTCACGGGATTCTTCTGCATTTGCGATTTCGGGTTTCAGCGTAGCATTGCGACTGCCGTCAACGATGCTTCCCGGCGAAACCTCGATACCCTCAAGCTGGTCCTGGACCGGCACGTTTCTCAGGGGACTCCGGGCCTTCAGCAGGAGCTTACCCGCGTCTCCGAGTTATGGGAGAGCGGCGCGATTTTCGAAGTCGCCGGGCCGGACGGCCATTGGATCTATCGTTCCCCTCGGTTTTTGTCGGCGGACCCGGCATTGGCCTCCTTCACCGGCCAGGCAGTCTTATTTCAAACCACGAATCTTGAGAAGCTCCAGTATCGCGTCGCGCGTCAGCAAATTACGATCGGTGGAAATGTTTATCTCTTGGATGCGGCCGTTCCCACCGAACCGTTCGATCAGGCCCTTGATAATTTCCGGCTCATCGAAAAGAGATTCCTCCCCCTCCTTGTTTTGCTGGCCTCCTTGTTTGGCTACTGGTTGAGCGGCAAGGCCCTCGCTCCCGTGAATCTCATCGTCGAAAGCGCCGAGCGTGTCGGCGTTCACAATCTCTCCCGCCGCTTGCAAGTCCCCCGCGCAAAAGATGAATTGCGCCGCCTCACCGAACATCTGAATGCCATGCTCGATCGCATCGAAACCTCCGTGAAGCGCATCACACGCTTTACCGCCGATGCTTCTCACGACCTGCGAACTCCCCTGGCCCTCATCCGCACAAGCGCCGAGCTTGTCCTGCGGCGGCCGCGCTCCGAACCCGAATATCGCGAGGCCCTCTCCCGCATTCTGGCCACTTCCGAGGAGACCACCGAACTGATCGAGCAGCTTCTGATGCTCGCCCGCGCCGACGCAAACGCCGCTCAATTGAAACTCGAACCTACAAATTTGCAGCCCCTTCTCCGCGGCGTCGCGCAAAAGTGCAGGGTGCTGGCCTTGGGCAAAGGCCTGGCCTTTTCCGAATCCATCCCTCCGCTCCACGCTCTTTTGATGGCCAATGAACCTGCCCTGGAGCGGTTGCTCATGTGTGTCGTGGACAACGCCGTGAAATATACGCCCGCGGGCGGACGTGTCTCGCTCGCCCTTTTCCTTGTAAGCGGGCAGGCCGTAATCCAATTACAGGACACGGGAATTGGAATCACCGAAAAAGACTTGCCGCACGTTTTCGAAAGATTCTACCGCGCGGACCAGGTGCGTTCCCGCGAGACCCGGGGCTCCGGCCTCGGACTCTCGATCGCCAGATGGATCGCGGAATTCCACAACGGCTCCATCGAGCTGAGCAGCCGATTGGGGCAGGGAACCAAAGCGACAATCCGGCTCCCTCTGGCACCGGAAACGGGCGCCAACTCGGGCGACCTGCCGCAATTTCAGGAAGTACCCCTCAATTTGGCCTGAACTCCCTTCGCCAACCTGAAAGTTCTTTCACTCACTGTTTAATCAGCCATTAACCTGCATTCATCTTTCATTCGCTTACAAAACGTTACCTTAGTCCCACGTTTGATGAACCGGGCGAGTGTCGCTCTCCACTTTTGCCATTGATCGACCATTTGTTTGAACGTACTAATACTCGCCGGTTGGCACCGACGGGCGATGTGTCCCAAAGGAGATTCTGGAAATGTTTAAGCATTTAACTCTGAAATTCGCAGCCGCCTTGTTCTTGCAGATGGCGATTGCATTCGCGGCATTTGCGCAGGTGGATCGCGCTACCCTGGAAGGAACGGTGACGGACCCCAGCGGTGCGGCCATCGCCGGCGCCGCCATCAAAATTTCCGCGGTCGATACAGGCCTCACCCAGGAGCGGGCCACGAATCCCGAAGGCTACTATCGCTTCCCCGGCATTGCTATCGGCAACTATACGGTGAACGTTTCCTACAAAGGCTTCAAAACCAAATCCATCGAAGGCGTAAAAGTTCAGGTGGGGCAAACCCGCACCCTGGACGTCGCGCTGGAAGTCGGCGACGCTGGTGAAAAAATCGTCGTCGAAGTGCAGCTGACTCCGGGCGAGCGCAGCTCCGCGGAGAGCAGCGCGGTGATTGGCACGGATCAAATCGAAAATCTTCCCCTGAACGGCAGAAACTGGGCCAACCTGACCAGGCTCGCTCCATGGGCCCAGGATGACGGCGGCGGCGACCAGCGGACGATTCGTTTTGCCGGCCGGGCACGCGACGACAACAACTTCTCCTTCGACGGTGTGGACGCAACAGGTATTCAGGAGCAGGCGCAAAAAGCGGAAGTCCGCCTGCAAGTTTCCCCCGACGCCATCGCCGAATATCGCGTGAGCTCCGCTCTCTACGACGCGGAATACGGTTCGCAATCCGGCGGGCAGATTGATATCGTCACCAAATCCGGCACCAACGATTACCACGGCTCTGTCTACGGCTACTTCCGCAATTCCGTCTTCGATGCCCGAAATTTTAATGATCCTCTCACCGGAGTTCCCCCGTTCCGCATGGGACAATACGGAATGACGCTTGGCGGCCCCATCGTCAAGAACAAGGCGTTCTTGTTCATGAATTACGAAGGCCTTCGTCAATATCAGGAAGTCACGGAAGTGGCCGCAGTGCCGGACCTGGGCGTTCAACAGGCTGCCCTCCTGAACAATCCGCAATCCGCAAATCTGTGCCCGATTTTTCAGGCTTATCCCTGGCGGCAATCGTCCGTTGCCGCGCTGCAGGGTTCGGGTTGCGCGCCGCATTTCGTCTTTGCAGACGCGGCGTTTACCGCAGGACAGTGCAGTGGAGGTCCCTGCACCCTTTCCAACTCATTCGACAATTTTTCCCACTCCGGCCAAAGCATCATCCACGAAGACACATGGCTGGCGCGCTTCGATTACAAATTCTCAGAGGCCACCACTCTCTATGCCCGCGCCCAGCGCGACGTCGCCTTCGCCCGCTCTCCTGCCGGAAATCTCTTCGATCAGAACGACACCAACAATCACCCCGCAAACTATATCGTCGCCCTCCAGCACTTCTTCGGCGCCAACCTGCTCAACGAGGCCAAATTCGGTGTGAACCGCTCACCGTTCCATAATCCGGTGCTCCCGGGATTTCTGAATGTCAGCCTTTCGACGACGAATTTCGAGCCGCTCGGCAACAACCAGGCCGACAACGAAGTCGGAACCACGTATTCCTACATCGACAACCTCACCTGGACCAAGGGGCGCCACACCATAAAGTCGGGCATTGAAGTCCGCCGCGTCCAGCTGAACCAGGGAAAAACCGCCTCCCTCGCCCTGAACATGCAGGGAGTAACTAACGACAACTTCTCCCTCATCAATAACCAGGTCAACTTCATCGATTACACCACTTCCTGGGATGGCCACGCTTTGCGCCGCACTTTTGTGATGCCCTATATCCAGGACGAATGGAAAGTAACTCCCACGCTCACCGTGAACGCCGGCCTGCGGTGGGACTACTACTCCCCCGTCACCGAAGCGCACGACCGTGTGAAAATTTTCGACCTCGTCAATTGCCACGGCTTCTGCCCGCCGACCTCCGCTCTCGAGTTTCCCAACTACAAAAACTTTGATCCACGCTTCAGCGTTGCCTGGGCACCCGAACAATTCAAGGGCAAGACCGTCGTGCGGGCAGGCTTTGGGATCTACCACGGAGCAGCCCAGAATGACGACCGCAACGCCGCGCTCGAAAGTGACCGGACTGAAAATCAATACATCGTGGGCCAGGGTGGCCTCACTCAGAGCGATGTATTCTTCCAGCCCAGCTACCTGCAGAATCCTCCCGACTTCAATATCCCTGCCAGCACTGCTCAGGCGCAATTAATCGCGCGCGCCCTGATTCGCAACCATCCCGACCTTTATGTCGAAACCTGGGGACTCTCCATCCAGCAGGCCTTGCCTCAGAATTTCCTGTTCACCGTCTCCTATTTGGGCTCCCACGGCGTCCATATCTTTACGCGTAACTTCCAAAACTTGTGTGATCCCGCCCAGCTTCATCCCGGCAACGGCACAATCGGCCCCTGCGTTCGTCCCTTGGACAATTTCCCGGATCCCACCACAGGGCAGACCTTCGGCACCATCGACTACAAAACCAATGCCGGATCCAGCAGCTACAACGGCTTGTTGCTGGCCCTCGATCGTCAGATTACAAAAGGCTGGTCCTTCAACGCCAAGTACACTCTCTCCCATTCCATCAACGTCGGCACCATCGGAGGCGGCGAAGCCAACGCGCCCCAGAATGCGGCCTGTCTGGCCTGCGAGAAAGGGCCAAGCATCTACGACGTCCGGCACAACATCGTTCTCGCCAGCGTCTATGAATTGCCGTTCGGAAAAGGCAAGCAATATATGTCCGACGGTCTCGCCGGCCGGCTCTTGGGAAATTGGACTACCAGCGTCCTCTGGAACTGGCACACTGGCCATCCTCTTAACGTTTTTATGAACGTGGCCGATCCGAACCTGCTTCCAGACGGCAACAGCGGCACCAACGGTTCGCAGCGTCCGGATCTGATTCCCGGAGTCCCGATAACCCCTGTTGGCCAAAACTCCAACAACTGGGTAAATCCCGCGGCATTCGCTCCCCCGCCCTACGATCCCGCCACCGGTGCACTGCTGCGTTACGGAAACGCCGGGAACGGCATCGTTCGCTCCCCCAATATCTGGCAAGTCGACCTAAGCATTGAGAAGGGCTTCAACATCACTGAGCGCCTGACCGGCCAGATTGGCGCCCAGTTTTTCAACCTCTTCAACCACACCCAGCTCGCGGATCCCAATAACCTGGTCCTCGATTACGGCTGCACGGGGACCTCTCCGAACCTGGTTTGCACTGTGACGCCAGAGTCCAACTTTGGGATCATCAACACCTACGTCAACCGCAACGTCAACAGCGACAAGTTCTTTGCGGACAACTCCGGCAGCGGCTTGCCACGGCAAATCCAGTTCTACGTCCGCTTCCAGTTTTAACCACCCCCCAGGCCGGTGCGGCGCGGGTCAACTTCCTCGCTGCGCCGGCCCTTTTATCCAGGGGAACCTGAACAGAATTTCAGGGACGATTTAGCCTGCGTTTATCCGCCAACAGGTAAAACAGTAGCTCAAGGAGAGAACGATGAAACGATTGGTCATGCTGTTCCTGGCAGGCGCAACGCTGCTCGGTTCCCTGGCGAGCGCCGCAACGAATTATGAGCTCCTGAAAAAAGTTGCTGTCCCCGGTGCCGGCGGCTGGGATTACGTCATCGTCGACGAGGCCGGCCGCCGCGTCTACATCTCGCACGCCACGCAGGTCGACGTGATGGACGCCGATTCACTGGCCATCGTGGGCACCATCCCAAACACCCCGGGCGCCCACGGCGTCGCCATCGCCACCGAATTCGGCCGCGGCTACATCACTGCAGGCAAGGCCGACTCCGTCATCCCCTTCGATCTGAAAACGCTCAAGGCCTTTCCCGAAATTAAAGTTGGCAAGAAACCCGACGCAATCGTCTACGAACCCCTCACCAAGCGTGTATACGTCATGAACGGAGACAGCGACAGCATCACCGCCATCAACGCCGCCGATGGCTCCCTCGCCGGCACGATCGACCTTGGCGGCGGCCCCGAATACGGCGTCTCCGACGGCAAGGGAAATTTCTACGTCAACCTCGAGGAAAAAAACGAAACCCTGCGCATTGACGTGAAAACTCTCAAGGTGACGGAACGCTGGCCGCTTGCGCCCTGCGCCACGCCCACCGCCCTTTCGATGGACCTCGAAGCTCACCGCCTTTTCGTCGGCTGCCGCAGCAAGCACCTCGGCGTGGTGAATTCGGACACTGGCAAGCTGGTCTTCACCGCCCCCATCGGCGAACGGGTGGATGCCGGCGCCTTCGATGCAGCCACCAAGCTCGTCTATCTCTCCACCGGCGATGGCAAAGTCTCCATCTTTCATCAGGATTCGCCCGACAAGTATTCCCTCGCCCAGGAGCTCGTCACCGTGAAAGGTGCGAAAACCGTTGGTTTCGATCACAAAACCAAACGCCTCTACGTCCCCACCGCCGAAAACGGCGCCATGCAAGTCCTGGTCTACGAACTGCACTAACCCGATTTTCCGCCCCGGAGGTAATCACCCCGTAGCGGCTCCGACCTAGTCGGGGCCGCTACCTCCCGCTCGCAATCCCATAAACTCCTGAACGCCTTGATGCCTAAACCCCCGCAATTTTCTTCAGAAACGATTTCTCCTCAGCACCGTACTATGGCACTATCACCGCATTTGGTTTTAAGTCGCTTCCCGGAGAATTGAGAATCCATAAAATGGAAAATACGTCCTCGCGCCCGTTATCCGATGTAGGTGGACCACAGAAAACCCAGACCGGAGCATTGATCATCCTCACCTCCCTCTTTTTCATGTGGGGTTTCGTCACCGTTCTCAACGACATCGTCTCCCCGCATCTCCAGTCCATTTTCGATTTAAGTTACAAACAGGCCAGCCTGGTGCAATTCGCTTTCTTCTTTGCCTACTTCATTTTTTCCATCCCCGCGGCAAAGCTGATCGGCAGCACTGGCTATAAGACTTCCATCGTTGTCGGATTGCTGACGACCGGCGTCGGCGCATTCTTGTTCATCCCCGCCGCGAGTGCCGCCTCCTACGCCCTATTCCTCGGTGCGCTCATGGTGCTGGCCGCGGGCATCACCGTCCTCCAGGTCGCCGCCAATCCTTATGTGGCTGTTCTTGGCCCGCCAAGTACCGCCTCCAGCCGCTTGAACCTCACCCAGGCTTTCAACTCCCTCGGCACCACAGTTGGCCCTTGGATCGGCGGAATGTTCATCCTTTCAACCACCGCCAGGAGCAGCGATGAGCTCAAGCTGCTCCCGGCGCAGGCGCTGCAAGCCTATAAAGTCGAGCAAGCCTCCTCCGTCAAGACTCCGTATCTCTTCATCGGCCTCCTGCTGGTCGCACTCGCCGTGGTGATCTATTTCCTGAAACTTCCGTCAATCCCCGAGGCGCAAAAGAAAGGCCGCGGTCCCGGCGTCAGCCTTTGGAAATACCGCCACCTGGTGCTGGGAGTGGTCGGCATTTTCGTCTACGTCGGTGCGGAAGTCTCCATCGGCACCTTCCTCATCAAATATTTTCATCTGCATGAAATTGGGAATCTGCCGGAAAAGCAGGGGGCTCAACTCGTAGCTTATTACTGGGGCGGCGCCATGCTTGGCCGGTTCATCGGCTCTGCAATTCTGCAAAAAGTGAAAGCCGGGACCGTCCTGGGAATTGCCGCCTTCTGCGCGTGCGCGCTCGTTCTCACCTCGATGCTCACCAGTGGCCACGTCGCAATGGCCAGCATCATCCTTGTGGGCTTCTGCAACTCCATCATGTTCCCCAGCATCTTCACGCTCGGGATCGCGAATCTCGGGCCGCTCACCGGCGAGGGCTCGGGGCTCCTCATCATGGCGATTGTCGGCGGAGCGATCATCCCGCTCCTCTTCGGTGCCCTGGCCGACATGCCCGCCATCGGCTTGCACCGCGCCTTCATCCTTCCGGCAATCTGCTATCTCTATATCGCCTACTACGGCCTAAGCGGCTCCCGACCCCGTGAAGTTCAATAATTCCGCGCGTGGTGTGCGCTTGTCATCCTGAGGCTATCCGATAAGGTCCGCAGTTTGGACTCCGGTGATTCTTACCGGAGATAGCCGAAGGACCTCAACCTCAGCGTCACCGAGGCTTAATCGGGCGAGACAGAACCAACGTGCGAACAAAAAAACAGGGCAGGACTCGCGTCCTGCCCTGTCATTTTCGAACTATTGAAATGCTTACTTGGCCATTTCCAGGCTGGCCAGCTTCAGGTTATCCCCGTCCACGCTGCCCTTCACGGTGACGTGATGCCCGGCGTGTGCCGCAACCTTGTCCTGCGCATCAATCGCGTAAACCTTGTGGTCCGCGTCGTTGACGAACACATACTTTGCGTTCTTTTCGTTCACGCACTTCGTAGCGCATGCCGCGTGTTTGTCGTTTGCGCCTTTGGCGCCGCAGGCGCTGTCGGAAATGTATCCCGTCCAGCTTCCATCGGCTCCCAAAGTGAGGACCGCTGTGCAAAGAGTGAGTGCTAAACCTGCTGCGAATTTAACTTTCATGTTTATCCCCTCCTGAATTTCAGCTTCATTTTTGTCCCCGTCAGGGCGCCCTTTAGGGTGTCACAACTATTTAGCACCTGTCCAGACCCGCATTTGGATCCATCCCATTAAGCCGAAAAGGCGAATGGGGAGGAATCTCTCGATCCTCCCCATTCGCTTCCGCTCTCAAGGAACTTTCATGGTCCCCCGGCCGATGTTATTGTCCGGAGGTGTTGGTGGCCGCGGTCGCCGCGCCTGCCGACTTCGGTGTGGACAAGTAGCCCGTGATCTGGTTCTTGTTCACGTCGAATACCACGATCTCAAACGGCGAAGTGCGTCCCGTTCCCTTTACGTAGAACTGCACCGGCTCGCCCGCCGTCCGGTCCTTCTTCTCGATGGACTTGTCGTCGGCAAGAACTGTGATCGTGAACTTTGACTTCTTCGCGTCCGTCTTGTTCAGCGCAATGGCCACTGGCCCAACGTGCTGCGGGGTCTTGGCGCGCTGAATCGTGAATTCGAAGTAATTTCGGTCGCCGCGCCGCTTCAGTTCATCCAGGTCGTCGTGGTTGCGCGCGATCAGGCCGCTCATCACGCCCATGTCGCCCGTGGCGCGATCCAGTTGGCCCTTCGTTGCGTCCAGATCGTTTCTTACGCCGGTAACGTCGCCGCTCAGCTTGTTCACATCTTCAATGTTCGCTTTCGTGCCGAGTTGCGTGTTCACCTCGGAAAGCTTCTTGTTGTACGCCACAACCGAGGACTTGGTGATCTTGCGCGCCCGGTCCAGTTCTTCCTGCGTCACATTCAATTTATTCGTCACGACTTTCAAGTCGCTCTGAAGCTGTTGGTTCTCGTCGTCGGTCTTTGCCATGCGTTGCATCAACGCTTCGTTCTGTTGCTTCACCGAAGCCTGCACGTTCTGCTCTGTCGCTTTCCCTTGATTCAGGGCGCTCCAGCCTATCCCAATGCCAAGCAGGGAGGTTGCCCCCAATGCCGCTATCGCCAGGCCCACCCACCGGGGTGCCGCAGCCTGCGTTGTGGTTTCTTGAAACTCGCTCATGGACGTCGTCTCCTTTTGTTAGCGAACTCGCCGCTCGTCTGATAGATGGGCACTCCCACCACCAAACTAGTTCCGCAGGCCCATGGAAGCCCAAGCCGCTGGAAGGGAATGGGTTAGAGGTTGGTCGCGAGTCATGCCATCCTGCCATTGAAGGTACTAGTACCAGTAAAGATTACAGATTAGGGGGGACAAGCGCAATTTTTACAACTGCGCAATCGGGTAGACACCTGAAAATCGGCTACAGGCAAAAATAAAATCAGGCAGAAAGGCCAATGCCGTTTCTGCCTGTAAGTAATTATTCTAAAAAGGTTTAATGCCGTAGATCAAGCTGCTTGCGAATCGGAAACCCGCTTGGGCAGTCCAAAATAGCGATCCAGTGTCGTCGTCGCGGCGTCCAAAACCAGGCGGCAATCGGAGCAGTCTTGCAAATGGTGCTCAATCTCTCCCTGGACGCTCGGAGAGAGTTTTCCCTCTAAATACATGCAAATCAAATGGATAGTGTCTCGACAACTCATACAATGCCCCCCAGTTTCCGCCACAGTCCCCCCGGACTGGTACAACTAACAGTGCACCTTCCTCGCCAAACCCACCACCTGGTCCTCAACCTACGTAAGTCTATCATTTTAAGGTGATTAGAAGAACGCAGGGTATAGGTAATCGAAAAGATCCAAAGTCCTCCGGGAAATCTTTACCCCGAATTGGATGTTCTTTGTGCGAGATTTGGCTCTGTTCGCTAACGTAGCGGCGTGCCGACCATCTGCTTCAACGCCGCGATTCGATCCTCCAACGGCGGGTGGGTGCTGAACAAAGAAGAGAGCGTCTCGCCCCCGAACATCGGCTTGACGATGCACAGGGCGGAAGTGCTCGGCGAAATCGCCGAGGTCGGAATCTGCCGGTTGAATTTTCCAAGCTTCTCGAGGGCGCTGATCAGTCCATACGGCTGCCCTACCATCCGCGCACCGGTTTCGTCCGCGGCGTATTCGCGCGTCCGCGACAAAAATAATTGCAGGAGCAAGGCCGCAAACGGAGCCAGGAAAATCATCAGCAGTGCGGACAATCCACCGCCGCCCCGGTCGTCATCCCGGTCTCTCCCGATTCCGCCAAAAATCATGGCCCATTTGCCCATGGACGCCATGAACGTGATCGCCCCGGCAATCGTCGCCGCAATGGAACTGGTCAGAATGTCGTAGTTTCGAACGTGCGAAAGTTCGTGCGCGATCACGCCTTCCAGTTCATCGTCGTTCATGATTTCCAGCAATCCCTGCGTCACCGCTACCGAAGCGTGATTCGGATTGCGTCCCGTCGCAAACGCGTTCGGCGCCGCGTCCGGCACAACGTATAGTTTCGGCACCGGAATGCTTGCTTTCGCGGCCAGCCGCTCCATCACCTCGTACAAACGCGGCAATTGCTCGCGCGAAACCGGCTGCGCTCCGCTCGAAGCCAGCGCGATCTTGTCCGAGAAAAAATAAGACGCGAAATTCATGACCACCGCAAACGCCAACCCGATTTGCAGCCCGCCGCGCCCGCCGATCGCGCCTCCCGCCAGCACCAGCAACACGCTCAGCAGGATTAAAATTGCACCAGTCCGCAAAACTTTCATGTAGTTGGCCTTCCTCTATAAATACGCATCAGCTCAATCAAACTTTCATTCAAAAATCGATCGCCGGGACCGTCCGCGCCCCGGCCCCCGATTCTGAACTCCCGAACTTCTGAACTCCTGAACTTTTCATTTCCCTTACTTCTTCGCTGCCGCTGCCGGCTGCTTCGCCGCCACCCGTTCGAACCGCATGGCTTCTTTCTGCCCATCGCGCTCCACGCGCACGCGGTCTCCCGGCAACACTTTCCCTTCCAGGATTTGCATCGCCAGCGGATCCTGAATCAACCGCTGGATGGTCCGCCGCAGCGGCCGCGCCCCGTAGGCGGGATCGTAACCCTCCCGCAGCAGCACTTCCGTCGCCGCCGGATTGATCTCCAGTGTAATCTTCCGTTCCGCCAGCAGATTTTCCACGCTCTTCAGCAGCAGCCCCACGATCCGCGCCAGCTGTTCTTTTCCAAGCGGATTGAAAATCACGATCTCGTCAATCCGGTTGATGAACTCCGGCCGGAACGCGGCGCGCAACGCGTCCATCGCTTCCTTCCGCGCGCGCTCCGGGTCCTTTTCCGACAACTCAAAAATCGCCGTCGAGCCTACGTTGCTTGTCATCACCAGCACCGTGTTCCGGAAATCTACCGTGCGGCCTTTCCCATCCGTCAGCCGGCCGTCCTCCAGAATCTGCAGCAGCACGTTGAACACATCCGGATGAGCCTTCTCGATCTCGTCGAACAAAATCACCGAGTACGGATGCCGGCGCACCTGCTCCGTCAGTTGCCCGCCCTCTTCGTACCCGACATAGCCCGGAGGCGCGCCGATCAGCCTCGAAACCGCGTGCTTTTCCATGTACTCGGACATATCGATCCGGATCATCAGCTTTTCGTCGTCGAACAGAAATTCCGCCAGTGCCCGCGCCAGTTCCGTCTTGCCCACGCCCGTCGGCCCCAGAAAAATGAACGAGCCAATCGGCCGTTTTGCATCCGAAAGCCCTGCCCGGCTGCGCCGCACCGCATTCGCCACGCGGCCGAGCGCATCATCCTGGCCCACCACGCGCTGCCGCAGACGCTCTTCCATGTGCACCAGCTTCTGCGCTTCGCCTTCCAACAAACGCCCCACGGGAATCCCCGTCCACTTGCTTACCAGCTTCGCGATATCCTGCTCGTCAACCTCCTCCTTCAGCATCGGCGCATCTTTCTGCACAGCCGCAAATCGTTCCTGCGCCGCATTCATCTCGCGCTCCGCCTGCGCGATTTTCCCGTAGCGAATCTCGGCCACCTTCGCCAGCTCGCCCGTGCGCTCGTAGCGCTCCGCCTCCGCTTTCAGTTGCTCAATCTGCTCTTTCAGCTTGCGAATCTTGCCGATGGCTTCCTTTTCCGCCTGCCACCGGGCTTTGCGCCCGCTGGAGTCTTCCTTCAACTTGGCAAGTTCCTTTTCGATTTGCCCGCGCCGCTCCACCGAGTGCGCGTCGGTTTCCTTCAGCAGGGCCTGCCGCTCGATTTCCAGCTGCATGATGCGCCGCTCGATTTCGTCAATCTCCGTGGGCAGGGAATCGATTTGCATGCGCAGGCTCGCCGCGGCCTCGTCGATCAGGTCGATCGCCTTGTCCGGCAAAAAACGGTCGGAAATGTAGCGATGCGAGAGCGTGGCCGCCGCCAGAATCGCCGCGTCCTTGATGCGCACGCCGTGATGCACCTCATAGCGCTCTTTCAATCCGCGCAGAATCGCAATCGTATCCTCGACGGTCGGCTCGGATACCAGCACCGGTTGGAATCGCCGCTCCAGCGCCGGGTCTTTCTCGATGTATTTCTTGTATTCATTTAGTGTTGTCGCGCCGATTGCGCGCAGTTCGCCGCGCGCCAGCGCCGGCTTCAGCATGTTGGAGGCGTCCATCGAACCTTCCGCCGCGCCCGCGCCAACCAGCGTGTGCAGTTCATCGATGAACAGAATGATCTGTCCCTCGGCTTCCGAAACTTCTTTCAGCACCGCCTTCAGGCGTTCCTCAAACTCCCCGCGAAACTTAGCTCCCGCCACCAGCGCCGCCATATCCAGCGCCACCAGCCGCTTTGTCTTCAATACATCCGGTACGTCGCCGGACACGATCCGCTGCGCCAATCCCTCCACGATCGCCGTCTTTCCGACGCCGGGTTCCCCAATCAGCACCGGGTTGTTCTTCGTGCGCCGCGCCAGTATCTGCATCACCCGCCGAATCTCTTCGTCGCGCCCGATCACCGGGTCCAGCTTCGACCGCCGTGCCAGGTCCGTCAGGTCCCGCGCGTATTTCTCCAATGAAGCGTAAGTCGTCTCCGGATTTTGCGAAGTCACCCGCTGGCTGCCGCGCACCCCGGCCAACGCCTGCAAAATCGCCTCATGCGACGCGCCATGTTTCTTCAGCAGTCTTCCCGCGGGATCGCTTTCCGCCGCGGCGATCGCCAGAAATAAATGCTCCGTCGAGACGTATTCGTCTTTGAACTTTTGGGCCTCGTCGAACGACCGCTCCAGAACTTCGTTCAACGCCCGGCTCATGTTGTGTTGCCCGAAGCCCTGCACCTTCGGCAGCCGGCTGATCTCCCGGTCCACATCCTGCATCAGCAATTCATGGCGAATGCCCAAACGCGCCAGCAGCGGCGGCACCACGCCGTCTTTCTGTACGACCAGGGCCACCAACAGGTGCAAAGGCTCGATCGCCTGGTTCTGGTGGCGCGCCGCAATCTCTTGCGACTCCTGCACGGCCTCCTGGGCCTTCACGGTCATTTTGTCGAAACGCAACATAATTCCCCCGCAAACTCACTTCTTCATGAAAAGGGGCCGGCTTTTCAGCCAGCCCCGTATGCTACCTCACGGCGGGATTCGCCGTGCTGGCACTTTTTGAAATTACCGGCCTGCCGCCGCAGCCACCGCCGGCGCTTCCACGTTCACCTTGATCTGCTTTGGCTTGGCTTCCTCACGCTTCGGGATCGTCAGCGTCAGGACGCCGTTTTTGTACTCGGCCTTGATCGCCTCGCTGTTCACGGTGTTGGCCAGCGAGAAGCTCCGGCTGAACGAACCATACGAACGCTCCACGCGCAGGTAGTTGTTTTCGTTCACCTTCTTCTCAAACTTCCGCTCACCGCGAATGGTCAGGATATTGTTTTCGACACGAATGTCGAGTTCCTCCGCTTTGATGTCCGGAAGATCCGCCTTGACCACCAGTTCGTGCCCGGTTTCAAAAATGTCAACCGCGGGCGCCCAGGTGGTGATGCTGGACTCGTCCGAAGTGGGCTCAAAGGCCTCGTTAAAGAGGCGGCCGATCTGCTCCTGAAGCGAGTTGGTCCGAAAGAGTTCAAAACGACTGATTGTAGTTCTCATTTCCAAGTCCCCCATGACTTATACTAACAAGAGCATAAAATCTGAGTGTTATATTGTCAAGTACTTTGAACATGCTCTACATGCCATTTTATGTCTTGTTTTATGTTATACATATAGACGATTGCTGTGCTCGCTTCCAGCCGTTTCTCCGCTGAATGACCCTCGTTTCTCGCCACCGCACACTTCTTGCTATAGTCATTCTCCATGCGCGTCGACGACTTCGATTACGACCTCCCGTCTGGCCTCATCGCCCAGCGACCCCTGGACCGTCGCGATTCTTCTCGATTGCTCGTCGTCCAGCGAGCAGCCGATCGTCTGGAAGACGCGCAGTTCGCAAACCTCGTCGACTTCCTCACCGGCGACGAACTGATTGTCTTCAACGACGCCCGCGTAATTCCCGCTCGCCTCTTCGGCAAGCGTCTCGGCGTTCACTCGCAAAAGCCGTCTCGCAAAACAGTCCGCGAACACTTGAGCGGAAACGTGGAAGTATTTCTCACCCGAAAACTCGAAGCCGATATCTGGGAAGCCCTGGTCCGTCCAGGCAAGAAAATGCAGGTAGGCGAACGAGTCCAGTTTGGGGCAGGCGAACTCGAAGCTGAAATTCTTTCACGCGGCGAACTGGGAATTCGCACCGTCCGCTTCATTTCGCGGAATAAACTCTCCGTCGAAGAGAACCTGGACCTTCTCGGTCATGTGCCTCTTCCCCCGTACATCGATCGTCCCGACGAAACCTCAGACCGCCAGCGTTACCAGACCGTTTATGCGCGGCGCCCGGGCGCGGTTGCCGCGCCCACGGCGGGCCTGCACTTCACAACGGAAGTTCTCGACCAACTCAAGGCAAAAGGCTGCGAACTCTGCGAAGTCACGCTCGACGTCGGCCTCGGCACATTCCAACCCGTCCACACCGAAACCCTCGAAGAACACAAAATTCACTCCGAGGCCTACGAAATTGCTCCGGAGGTCGCCGAAAAAATTCGGCAAGCAAAATCGCGGTCCCGCCCGATTCTCGCGGTGGGAACGACCGTGGTTCGTACTCTGGAGGATGCAGCGGCTCGCGCTGTCAATGCCGGAGGAAGGGAATTAATCTCCGCCGGCCGAGCCGAGGGCGAAATTTTTCTACTCCCCGGCCACAACTTCCGCGTGGTGGACAAGCTGCTCACAAACTTCCACCTGCCGAAATCCACGCTCCTGGCGCTGGTTTCCGCGTTCGCAGGGCGCGAAAATATCCTTAAGGCCTACCGCCACGCGGTGGCTGAACGCTATCGTTTTTACAGTTATGGGGATTGCATGCTGATCCGCTAGCGGCGAATCAGCGCGAAGGCGGAATGCGGGATTATCGTACGCAACGCGCTTGCAAGCGAATTCAACTTCTCCCCGGCGGCCACCGCCGGAAATTGCCACTTCAATAGTTCCCCCGAGAGGAGAACGAGGAGGGAAGCTGCCATCGAAGCCAGCTCCCCACGCATCGGGTCAGGAAAGTTCACGGGCGCTCCCTTTACTCGGAGAGGACAAATACCTGTGCTTTGCCTTCAAAGCGCAGTTCCAGCACTCGGCCGTCGCTGTTCGACACGATTTCCGTGTACTGCGACTTCTGGCTGCGGTCTTCCCAACGGCCCCCGGACTCTGCAATCACTTTCTTGCCGTTCAGAAGTGTCAGGTGGTTGTCGTCGATCATGGCGCGATAATCGCCGGCCTTCACATCCACATTGCCGAACTTTACGGAGTGCGGAACTGCAAGAGCCTTTGCCACCGGTTTGGCGAACATGGGAACTGTCATCGCGAGGGCGGCGGCCAGAGCCAGACTGCGGACTAACGTATTGCTTTTCATGTGTGTCATTCCTTTCGAGGAGCGAGTCAACCGAGACTTGTTCAAAACGGAAGGAGTATTGACACACGGGCAGGCGAAGAGTAGCCTCTCGATGACGACACCTCTTCTTCCTGGTCCAACAGCCGGAAAAAACTGCGTGTCACTTGCCCCGCGGCTGCCACCGCGGGGTTTCGTTTTTTAATCTCTATCCGTCCCAAACAGCCTGAAACTCGGCTGCACTGGTATAGACGAACTCCACTAGCCGAATGTTTCGTCGATTGCCCCAATTTTTTTGTTACATTTTTGCCACCTACAACACATTCTCCGCCAGGGCCTGGAAATAATTACTTTGGCGTGTGCAGCTTTCCCCGGCTTCATCTATACTCTTGAAAGGTCCGGAACCCCGGGATGCGACTTTTAGTCCTTACGGATATCCATGCAAATCTGTCAGCTCTGGAAGCCTCTCTCAACGCCGCCGAGGGGAGCTGGCAGCGCCTGATTTGCCTCGGCGATGTCGTCGGCTATGGTCCGGATCCCAACGAAGTCACCTCTCGCATCCGCGAACTCGGCGCCGTTACCATCCGCGGGAATCACGACAAAGCTGTCGCCGAACTCATGCCTACCGACGACTTTAATCCCGTCGCAAAAGCAGCCGTCAATTGGACGCGTTCTCAACTTTCGAACGAAAATCTGGGTTGGCTCGCCGGCCTTCCTCAGGGCCCTCTCGAAGCCGAAGGAGTTGTGCTCGTCCACGGCGCGTTTCAGGATGAAGACGAATACGTCTTCACACCTTCGCAAGCTCTCGAAGGACTCCTCGATTCCACAAGCCAGGTAACTTTTTTTGGACACACCCATCATCAAGGCGGCTTTGCCTACCAGGACCCTGAATTGGAGGTCCTCTCTCTGCACCCTCGGAGCAACGAGTCGCGTTGCGCTTTACGCCTCGAAGACACCAAGCGCTATTTGTTGAATCCCGGTTCCATCGGCCAGCCCCGCGACACCGATCCGCGCGCCGGTTTCGCCATAGCCGATCTTGATAACCATACGGTCGAATTCTGGCGCGTTCCCTACGACATCGCCGGCGTGCAAAAACGCATGCGCGACGCAAAATTGCCGGAGCCGCTAGTCCTGCGCCTGCAAGTCGGCCGCTAGACTGTTTTCCCGGCTGCGAAATCGGCGGCAAGGCGCGGCAAGGAAAGTCCATGCAGGAAATTTTGCAAAATCCGCCGGAGCCCGAACAGCGCAAGCCGCTTCCGCTGAACATCCTTCTCGGAGCTCTCGTCGTCATCGCGATTGCCCTGTCGTTCTGGTTCGCCTTCAAGGCCCCATCCGGCAGCGCTTCCCGTGTCAGCCGACCTAATGTTTCCGTGCCCATGAGCACGGCCGAGCTGGCTTACGCAAAAAGCATCCAGATCGAAAACATCGCCCTTAGCCGCGCGGAGAATTTCCTCCGCCAGGAAGTAACCATCCTCGACGCCGACGCCGTAAACGCCGGCCAACAGACTGTCGCCGGCATGAGCATCACCGTCGAATTCTTCGACGACCTTCATCAAGTGGTTCTCAGGGAAACGAGGAGTGTCCTGGGTATTCCGCCTGTCGCCCTGGGTCCCGGCCAGAAACGCAGCTTCTCCATCTCCTTCGATCGTGTGCCTTCCAGTTGGAATCTGCAGCAGCCTGCGGTCCACGTCAGCTATTTACAACTCGCTATATTAAAATAGTTGCTAAGTAACGCCATCGTTATATTAGACTGTTGCTATGAATCTGGCCGAAGACCTGCGTGCCAGCCTCCAGGAGATTCTCGTCCCGGGAACAGTAGAGATCCGCGAAAACGGCGGCCGCGTCACCTCGGCATCGCCGCTCTCCTGGGAAATCCGCGGAAATTCGGAGAAGCCTCTGCTTCACTTGTGGTCGGAAAGCTGCAATGTCACCCGCCGGGTCGTCGCCATCACCGGCAATTCCCAGGACCGTCTCGCTCTAGCCGTCGAGCGCTTCGGCCGCGCCCGGCCCGAGCGCCTCGAAATCGTCCGCCTCGAATACGCCCCTGGCCCGCGCGATCTTTCGCGCGAAGGCTACTGCGAGCAGTTGCGCCGCATCCTCGCGGAACAATTTCCCGACGAAACCCTCGAAAAAATCTCGGTCGCCCAGGATCTCGAGCATTCGCTCTCCAAAATCTACACTCGCGGAATCCTTCGCCGCGGCCCCTCGAACGTCGCGTTCCTCGCGGTCCCTGAAGGCGAATCGCAGGACGCGCTCGATAGCAGTCTCACCTACGGATTGCTGTGGCTCGAAAAGTCCCGCCAGTCCGCGAAACGCGCCGGCCTCGCCACCCTGCGCTTAATCCTTCCCAAGGGAAAATCCGCCATCGTCGCGAACCGTCTCCGCGCCCTCCGCGAAGGCCTCGCTGTCGAAGTCTACGAACTCGATCCCCTCAGCGAAACCTTGAACTGTGTCGATCCCTGCGCCAATGGCAACGTAGCCTCCTGGCTCGTGCCGCGCCGCGAGATGCAACTCCTGCTCGACCGCGCATCCTCCGCGCTGGCACCTCTTATCGCTTTCAGCCCCGAGTCCATTCGCGCCCACGCCACGCCTCATAGCCAGGAAGTGGTTTTGCGTTTTCGCGGGCTCGCCTTCGCCCGTTGGCAGCAAAATAAAATCTACTTTGGCAGCGACTCCACCTGGGAAGAACTCCGCAACAAAAATGAGCCCGCGTTGAAACAACTAATCGCCAACCTGCAAAATTTTCGCAGCCCGCTGGCCAGCAACGTCCGCCACGCCCTCTATCGCGCACAGGCGGAGCGCTGGATGCAAACCCTCGTCTGCCAGGATGTCACCCGCATTGATATCTCACTCGATCCCGAACACGTCTACGAGCAGATATTCGCCCAGGTCGCCGGCCAGCACGGGATCCTTGATTTATTGTGCGTCACGCGCAGCCGCCGCCTGGCCATTCTGGAACTCAAGGCAACAGAAAACGTCGATCTCCCCTTCCAGGCCGCGGACTACTGGTCTCGCGTTCGCTGGCATCAATCGCAAGCGGACTTCGCGCGTTACGGCTATTTCCCGGGACTCGAGCTCCAATCCGCACCCCCACTCGTCTATCTGATCGCGCCCGCTCTCCGCTTTCATCCCACCACCGACACCCTTCAACGGTATCTTTCCCGCGACATGGAAATCATCCGCGTCGGCCTTGCCGAAAGCTGGCGCAGTGGTCTCCGCGTCATGTTTCGTCAATAAATTCCGTGAATAAATTTTCATTTGGCGGCGCCTCTCCTCCCCTTGCCTTCTTCGCAGTTCAATGTAGAATCATCACCTCTTCCATACAAAGGACTCGACCTTGAGTTTCAGCATTCAAATCCGGCAGGCCGACAAAGTGACGCTCATAGATGTCAGCGGTCGCCTCACTTCTTTCGAAGGCCAGGCGTTTCGCGAGGCGATTCAACGCCTGCTTCGGCAGGGAGACAACAACATCGTCCTGAATCTGAACGGGCTCGATTACCTGGATAGCTCCGGAATCGGCGAACTTGTTCGCAATTATCTCGCCGTCGTCAAAAAAGGCGGCGCAATGAAGGTGGTTGGACTCGCGCCGAAGGTGGAAGAAATTCTGAAGGTGACGCAGCTCTACCAGGTTTTTCCTGAATTTCCCGACGAAGAATCGGCTCTGGAGAGTTTTCCCAAGTCAAGCCGCGACGCAAATTCCTGACCAGGATTTTCCCCTCCGTCATATTCGCAAAAAAGCCGGCTGAAAATAGGAGAGGAGCCTGAATTCCACGTGAGTGGCTCTCAAGCTCCCCGGGGTGTGTCCTCGAAGTGGTTGTTATAAGGTTAGATGTCCCCCAGGGAAAAAGGTTTCGAAAAAATTGCACTAAGCTAATTTTTTTGCGGCGCAGCCTAAGCGTTAATAAAACAGATACTTACGCCACCGTTCGTCCCGATGGCCGATCAACCGCATCAATTGCCGTGAAGTGTGCAGCGTAAACGGCCGCGGTTTCCGGGCCAGCTTCAGCCCGGCCTCTTCTGGCGTCCGGTCGCCCTTGTTGTTGTTGCAGCGGTAGCAGCACGCCACCAGGTTTTCCCAACTTGAGCGCCCGCCCCGCGACCTGGGCATCACATGGTCAAGCGTGAGCTCGGAGCTCGGAAATATCTTCCCGCAGAACTGGCACGTATTCCGGTCGCGCAGCAGGATGTTTTTCCGTGAAAGCGCCCGGCTCTGTTGTGGAATATGCCGGTAAGCCAGCAACCGGATCACCGAAGGTACCTTGTGGGCATGCGCCGAAGAATGAACCTCGGCGTTGTGCACTTCCTCCGCCTGCGCTACGCCCTTCAACAGCAGCACCATCGCTCGGCGCACGGCGGTCACATTGATCGGTTCGTAGGTGGCGTTCAGAACCAGGACTGGTTCCTGCATCAGGGAAGCACGGCGGGGAGTCAGGTTGTGAACGTGCCGTGTTCCAGTATTCCCCGAAGCGCCGGGCACAAGCACGCCGCCCGCTTCGGGGACGTATCGCCCCCGGGCATCGACCGTTTCTGGTCGTCTTGCGCCCATCGCGCGCCCTTCAGGCTAATGACTTTCTCTCGCCGGGACTGCCTGCCTCACGGCCCGGGCGATCGTCAACCCGGTGACCGATTTGGCGCCTGCTTCGCGCAACGCACGCGAACATGCGTCCAGCGTCGCTCCCGACGTCATAACATCATCTAAGAGCAATATCCGCAAATTGTCAACCCGGTCGCCTTCCCGGATGACAAAAGCGCCACGTACGGCCTCCCAACGTTCTTCAAAATGAAGGAGATGTTTCTCTGGACGGGGGCGTTCCCGCTTCAATAAAACTGGCCGATAAGGCATCCCGAGTTTCCTCGCCAACGGCCTCCCAAACAGGTCCACCTGGTTGAAACCCCGCTCCCTCTGGCGGGTTCGATGCAGCGGAACCGGCACAATCACGTCCGCGGGAAACTCCCCCGGCAGCCTGCCCGCCGCCTCCAGCAACCGCTTCGCAAACCACCCTCCCAGCGGCTCGAGCCGCTCGTATTTCATCAAGACGATCGCCCGGGCCAGTGGCCCTTCATAAATTCCAAAACTCCGCGCGGCGTCAAACGCAAACCCCCGCTGCTGGCACTCCCGGCAAACGCTCGCGTCGCCATCCACGTCGCCGGATTGCGTCCACGGCTGCCCGCAGCGATCGCAAATCTGTTCGGGAAGTTCACGGAACGATTCCAGGCACCCGCTGCAAATCGGCAGGCGATCCGCCCGGGTCAGCAGCGTTTCGCACAGCCGGCAACCGGAAGGGAAGAGAACACACGAAAGCGCGCCGGCAAGGGATTCCAGCCAGCGCGTCAGGTGAACGCGGGAGTTCGAATGGGGCGTCATCTGCCTCGCGAACCGCTTCCGTCTCGATTATATTTTAATTAGATTACGGATGGGTAACGAAAATTCGTTCTACAGCAGGCCCTGCTCCTTCTTTTCCTGGCAGGTGATGCAGTGCTTGGCCCAAGGCACGGCTTCCAGGCGCTTCTGCTGCATCTCTTCCTGGCAGTTCGCGCAGGTCCCGTACTCTTCGCTACGGATCCGTTTCAACGCCTCGTCAATCATGTTCAGGATCGCGCGGTCCGTGTTCGTCTGGCCGAATAGGAATTCCTTTGTATAGGAGTTGGCCGCTTTATCCGCCAGGTCAACGGTCGGATCGTCGTCCGCTTGCCGTCCCTCTTCTTCCGTGCGCGTGATGGTCTTCACCAGTTCATCGCGGCGGTTCAGAAGTTTCTTCTTGTAATACTCCAGGCGCTTCTTATCCATATTCTTTCTGACCTCACTCAGACGGCTCCCAAGGACCGTCTAAAAACTCCGTAGTGTAGACTGCCTACCCCGCAGTGTCAAGATTACGGGGGTTAAGCGATTCCGTTTAGTTGCAAGCAACGGGATTCGCGTTGCCTTGTACTGCGCGCTCCACGAACCGCTGTCGCGTTTGTCACAGCCCGAATACCCGTCGGGCCTTATGGGCTGGTCCCATTCGATGCGCCTCGGTAATTTCAGTTACAGGTTTTTCCCCGTGCTGTTCGGCCGTCACCTCCTCGTGTCGTTTCGGCGAACTCGAACATTTTTCACGGACCATTGGCCTTGAGCCGGCTTTTATTGGAGTCTTCGAGCCTGATACCAATTTTCAAAATCAAAAGGGTCCGGACTTCAGTAGCCCGGACCCTTCGACTCTTTCGAGCTGCGCTCGGCGTTCAGACTGCCGGCCGCAGCATTCCATCCGTTCTTGGAATTACTCGACTTGCCGCCGCGCGTCGTCCGCATCTTCCGCGAGCCCTTGCAGCAGTTCCACGAATCCATCGGACTTCCCGCTCTTCGACGTATGACCGATGAACAACCCGTCATCTATCAAGCTTTGCAGCGCGGCCATTGCCGCCCCTTCGGTTTCTGTCGGTCGAATGATGGAGACCGTGCCCAGCTTCTTGTTCAGGAAGAACGTGGGTTCCGGCATGATCAGATTGGTCTGGAATTCGTCCGCCAATTTCGGGTCCGTGAATCCGTTCAGGTTCGGAAATGTGACCGTCGCCCCCGTGGAGCCCGGGAAACCCGTGTCGGTATCCGTCAGAAGAATTGCGTTACCTGCTTTGTCGTGCCAGGTCTGGAAGTGCGAGGTTTCCGTTGGGCCGATCGAGAGCAGCACTCGCAACACTTCCGCGTTGCTCACGCGCTGCGCGAGTTGCGGGTAGAGGCTGCTGCCGCCCTGCTCGATAAACGCAAAGTGAAATCCAGCCGTGTTGGCGATCGCCTGCGTGTGGACCGATACTCCACCCGGCTGGTTCGGATCCGCACTCAAGTCCGCGTTTGTTCTCGGGATGGCGGTGTGCTGGCCCACCGCAAGCGTCGGAATCGCCTGATCGAAGGTGTCACCCAGGTCAGGGTTTTTGGAATCGCTCCGGTAGCGTGTCCACCAGCTGGTATCCACCGTCAGCTGGGTCAGATTGGTCAGCCGTCCGATATTCGGCACGCCGGTCACCTGGCTGGGCTGCAGGTTGAAGAATTTGCTGAGGTCGGCGACGGGCTCGCCCTTCGACTCCAGATAGTTCCGCAAAAAGGATTCGTGCGAAAGCTCGTCATCCGTGTTGTCGTCGATGTATTGCGGCATGTCGCCGTCCAGTTGTTGAAGTCCCGCGATGTAGAGAGGTGCCAGCGCGGTGGGGAACGAAAGGTCGATCGGAGAATTTCCCGTCGTACCCGGAGTGTTCGCCCCGGCTCCCCCAAGCTCGGCGTACTGCCGCCACAGGTCGGCCTCGATCGTTTCCAGCGCCTGCAAGAAGCGCAGGATCGCCGCGTCTCCCCTGTTCAGCCTTCCGTTGCTTCCCTCATTCCCGTCAGCGAATGCACGCGACGGGGAGCTCAGCAGCCCCACTCCCATCGTCGCCGCGCCTGCGGCCGCAACTCCTTTTTTCAAAAATGACCTCCGGTTCGAAGACAACCCGGCGGAAATCTGCGAATCCTTTTTCTTCATTTTCCTTCTCCTTTGTGAACACGTAATCGCGACGCCGCGCCATCAAGCAGGTTGGGTGGCGGTCGATTGGTTGAAGACTAAGGCGGGAGCAGGCAATGGTTGTCACCTCGTTATCATTCGAACGTCATTAATTGGTTCGATTTTGCGGGCAAAAGTAGACAGGAATGTGACCACCCGCGTCCTCGCGAATGCAGGCGGCGCCAGTGGCACCGCTCCGAAAGCCGTCCCGCCATCCCCGTTTGTTCGGAGCGGCAGGGGGATTCGCGCTTGAATTAGCCCCAATAGCTTGTCGCCGTCGCAAAGCGTTTCCAGGCCCACCGCGTCTAACTGTGCGTCCCGACCGGGTGTGGGTGACACCAATAAATTTTCCAGGACCCCGACGTCTCGTCTTCCACGCTCCGCCCGGCGGTTCGCCTCGCTCAGGGGCATAGGAGAATCTCCATGAAAAAGTCGCTGCTGCTGTATTCCTCTCTTGTTTTGTTATTCGCCGCTGCGGGTACCGCCTACCCTCGCAACCCCGCTCCACGATCTGGCCCAACCGCCGCCGCCGAAGACAAGACTCCCCCCAGCTACGACATGAAGCCCCAGGCGCTGCTCGATCTCCAGGATCTGCACAAGAAAATGGTGAGCTTGGCCACCGCCATTCCCGCCGAAAAATATACCTGGCGGCCCGAAGCCGGTGTGCGTTCGGTCAGCGAACTCTTCCTGCACGTTACGGCGGCAAACTTCAACATCACCTCCCTGATGACGGGAGTCACTCCGGTGCCGGCTTATAAAGTGGATGGCTTCGAATCTTCAACCACGGACAAGGCCAGGATCATCGAGCAACTCGATAAGTCGTACGCCTTCGCGGAAGCCGCCCTACAGGGCATGACCAATGCCGATTTCGCCCGGCCCGAAAAGAAGCTGGGGCCGGATGCCAACTCCGGCGACGTGATTTATCTCCTGGTGGTACACAACCACGAGCACTTTGGACAGTCCATCGCCTACGCCCGCCTCAACGGCATCACTCCTCCCTGGACGCTGGAGGCACAGAAAAAGGCCGCGGCGGCCAAGGAGGGCGCTGTCCCCAAAAAGGACTAGGCTCCAATTAGCCCTTTTTCCGGCGCGGTTAAACCGCTACAATCATCAATGAAAACGGGCCTTTGGCTGCGTTTCCCACAGCTTCCACAGGGGTGTGGAAAGCTCTGAAAAAAGTTTCCGTGAAACGCTTGACATATTTCCGGCTTGATGTAAGATTACAAATGGTTCGGCACTTCCTAAAAGTGCTGGGCCGTGCAGGGGATTCACAGTCGGGTCTCAAGTTCTCCTAGAACAGATCCTATAGTGAGGCGCCTTACGAGCACTGGGTGAAAATTTGTCGAGCTTCGCGTGGATACGCCAAAGCAAATGGCGTATGTGCCCGGCGCTCGACGCCGGGTTTTGTATTTTATGGGACGTTTTTAGCGGCAACAGATGCTAGAAGCTCCTAGGTCCGCCGCAAGGCGGAAGCCTCGATGCAAATCGGGGCCCCTGATGGGATCAGGGCCAACGCTCTTTGACAACAGTAAGGCTGGCAAATTCACGCCGAGAACTCGGAAGCGATTACGGTCGCCCTGGGGATTGATGGTGTGGATTACATACAAGTTCTGCTCGAGTATGTTGAGCAGTGCTGTGGATTACAAGGCGAGCTCAGTCAAGCACCTGCGGATAGTAGCGTCGATAGCCTAGGTACCGGAGCAATCTGGGAACGGGAATAAAGGAACTGCTGAAACAGGGCGAACGAGCTGAGGAAAGCCGGAGTTTAGCCACTCCGGTGAGCCTCAAAATGCGCAAGCGTTTTGCGGCACCTTAGAAGACGACGTATTGAGTGAGTTTTATGATTAAGCTACTAAGGGCGTACAGTGGATGCCTTGGCGCTAGAAGGCGATGAAGGACGTGGCAAGCTGCGAAAAGCCTCGGGGAGCCGCAAGCAGGCTTTGATCCGGGGATGTCCGAATGGGGAAACCCGACGAGATGAACTCTCGTTAC